>ERZ777003.108-NODE-108-length-161284-cov-13.791322_pt1 | contig 161284 bp, 126 predicted proteins | sample MGYA00374956_ERZ777003 | MGnify/ENA primary metagenome ERZ777003 (study PRJEB29302, sample SAMN06268252) | bioreactor metagenome | isolation source: Joint BioEnergy Institute, California, USA | place: USA:Joint BioEnergy Institute, California, USA | collected... | reverse complement strand
CACCTGCTACCAGATCGTCAACGGCGACTACGTCATGATCGGCGACGTCCAAGCCGTTCCGCGATGCGGCTTCCCGTGCACCGCGTGCGACAAGGACTATCAGTCGCGGACGTACGGCAAGATCTGCGCCGAGGCGTTCCCGGACAAGTGCCACTACGGGCCCACGCCGGATCACATGGGCGTCTCGTGGAACTGCTACATGGTCGGGATGATCCGCGACTACTGCTAATCGCCCGGAGATGCTAAGGCGGCCAGCCGCGAGCCACGAACTCGCTCGTCTCGCCGCTCCTCGGTAGGGCTTGCCCACGAGCGACCCGCTGAGTCGAGGCTCACGACGTGGCACCAGGCTGGCCGCTGTCTCCGGGATCTCCCCAACGAGCGGGGGATGCCGGACCTCAATCCGGCAACTATCCTGACCTAATGCGAGAGCAACAAGAGACCGGGCTCATGCGTGTGAGCCCGGTTCTCGTTTACCGAGTATGTCGTGAGAACTAGGTGGTGACCCCGCTGGGACTCGAACCCAGAACCAACGGATTAAAAGTCCGCTGCTCTGCCGATTGAGCTACGGGGTCTCGGTGCGCGGTGGGAACCTGCGCGTTGTTGCAATGGTACCGCGCCGGCACTGATTTCGGCTATTCACAACGAAGCGGATGGTTGCCTCTATTCGGCGAACCACCCGCTCGTCTCGCGCGTTGTGATATTCAGCTCCAGGGTGCCCTCGGCTCTTCAGGCAGCCGGCTGCGGCGGGTTAGCGCCGGAACCGGAACCAGCGGCCACCGCACCCCCAGCGGGAGGCGATTCCCGCTGCCATGAGCGCTGCCGGCACGGAGACGAGGAGCCAGAGCCAGTCAGACTCGGCACGGAAGCCCTCGCCGGTGGACGGCAACTGCGTCACGTTCGCCAACTCGTCCTCATAATCTCCTTCGCCGTCCTCAACCTGGCCCGCCTCGTCCGGCGGCGCGGTGCCGTCGCCGCTTGGAGGACCATGCTTCCCGTCGTCGACGCCGCCACCTGAGCCGTCACCGTTATCCGGTCCGCCGCCGCCGTTGCCATCGTCGTCATCGCCGCCGTCGGGTGGGACACAGGTGTAGGCGTAAACCCGGGTGTCGTCACCCGCGCGCACCTCGAAACCGCCGCGAGCGTCGACGTCATCCACAAAGACGGCGCAGAGGCCGGAGTCGGAGCCGATCGAATAGATCCCGGGATCGAGGTCGTCCCAGACGACCACGCCAGCAGCGCTCAACTTCTCGCTGGCAACTGGATTGCCAGATTCGTCGTAGAGGGTGACGGTGACGCCACCGCCCGGATCACACTCGTCCTCCCAGTACTCCGGATCTGTTGGATCTTGGAGATAGGCATTCGGGTCGTCGCACACGTAGTGGCGCACGAGGACGATGCCATGGAGGGAGATCGTGCGCAGAACGGCGCGCCGAATCTCACCGGCATTGACGACGATCGTGGTGCTAGCGCCGGAATCCTTGTCGATCAGGACGTATTCACCCGCGGGCAGCTCCATCGTGGTCTGCCCGTCATCGCCGAGCGGGAACGTGACCTGCGTCCCCTCCGAGACCGACTGCAACGCGAGGTTGCCGTCAGACAAGTTGCAGGAAGGTCCGCCGCCCTCGCCGTCGATGATGATCTCCGTGCCCTCTTCGGCGCCCTCGGTGCAGAGCCACTTCTCGATGACCAGCTGCCCGGTGGGCGGCCGGTAGTAATCAATGACGATGACGACCGTGATTCCCTCAGCGACGACGGTGACAGTCTCGGAAGCGCCCGAATCGTCCGTGATGGTGTAATCACCGGCCGGGAGGAATCCGCGCCACTCGCCATTGCTATCGGTCACGGCCTGGATACCGCCGGCCGGCAGGTTGCCGCCCGTGATAGTGAAGACGGCGCCTCCATTCGGACCGCAGGCAGGCGTCGACGCGACGCTGATCGTGTTCGGGCCGATGACCTTGAACTCGGTTCGCTCGTCGCCGGAGGTCGGGCAGGTTCCCGCTGCAATCTGGAGACGGCCCTGAACCTCCGCCAAGATGTTGACGAATGTCACGGAAACGCCATCCGCAACTGGGTCAATCCAGGCCGCGCCGTTTCCGAGCGGGTAATACCCGGAGGGTGCCGCCTCCTCGAGGTAGAGCTGCGACCCCTCGGGAGCATCCACGGAAGCGAAGCCGCCGCCCGAGGTCGTTACCGTCCCCTCCGAGCCTCCATCGATCGAGTAGGTGATCTCGACCCCGTCGGCGCCGGAGCAGACGCCTGACGTCGCCGGATCGTCGGCTCCTGGATCTTCGGTGCAGTTGTAGACCGTGATCGGAACCGTGATGTCCGGGACAGGCGGATCCGCCTCAGGAGTCGCGCCGCCATCTTCGGCTATCTGCATCGGCGGGGCGGTGTTTTCCACATTGTTTTCCGCGGTGTCGTCCACGTCAGCAGTGGAATCGCCCTCGATCTCCGCCGACGCTTCTTCTGTTTCGGTCTCCGCGCCGCTGTCCTCGCTCGAGGTGGCTTCGTCATCGCCGGTAGCATCGTCTGGCTCCGAGGCGTCGCATTCGGCAGCCTCGACGGCTTCGCTGCCGTCACTCCCGGAAGCCGTCGATGCGGCATCTTCCTCTGGGACGACTTGGGGTTCGCATGGATTGGTTTCGGCCTCGAGCGTTTCGGTCTCTGGCTCGACCGTCTCGCTCGCTTGCCATATCGCCTCCGCGGCGACCGGCGTGCCATCAGATGTGGTGACCGGCTCGTCTTGTGCGCCGATCGCGCCCGGAGCGGCGAACATCATGATCATCACCGCTATGGTGATGAATCGCCCGATCGTCGCCAGCCGCTTCATGCGCATCCTCCCTCGATTGGCGGGGTGTTAGGGCGGAGACCATTGAGCCATTCAGCGCACTGGGCGCTCTCCGTCGCTGCGCGACGTTTGGCCGATCTCGTACCCGATTCGTGACCGGCGACTAGGTCCGGTCCGCGATCCGTCACCCGTCGCCAATCATCGTGAGTCTGATGCAGCTGAGGTTCCCTCTTCCTCCGTGCCTTCCCTGAGGCGCAACAAGGCTTTCTGGTTCATCCTATCAGGCCGAGCGCAAAGGGGCAACGGGAAGAACGGGGGAATTCGTCGATGATTCCGTGTGCCAGTGATGCTATCCGGGACTTTGCAGCCCCGAATTGACTCTCGGACGGAACGGGGCCCTGGCGGTTGATTGCCAGGACCCCGTGAGCCTCCTTTGCTGTTGGGGAGGATGGTCACGTTGTGGCCATCCTCCCCGTCAGGTTTCCGACCTAGGCGCGACGCCGCTGGAGACCGACGCCACCCACCATCAGGCCACCGGCGAGGAGCAGCAGCCACATCAGCTGGCCGCTCATCGCGTCCGAAGCTCCGGCGCCGGTGTTCGGCAGGGCGCGAACGCCACCGACCTCGCCGCCATCGCCCTTGTCGTGCTTGCCGTGATGGTGCTTGTCGTGATCATGGTCGCCATGATCGTCGTCGCCGTCGTCGTCGCCATGGTCGAAGCAGTGGCCGGTGCAGGCTCCGCCGACCTCGCCCCAGCAGTAACCGGTGCAGTCGCCGGTCACGTCGCCGAAGCAGAAGCCGGTGCAATCGCCATCGACATCGGCCGGGCAGGTGCCGGTGCAGTCACCGTCCACCTCGCCCTCGCTGCAGTCGAAGTCGTTGTCGTCGACGCAGTTGCCGATGAAGATCAGGTCGTAGTCGTCACCCGCAACGGCGAACAGGAACGACTCGGCGTGGGCGTTTCCGCCGTGGCCGCCGGTGGCGTCACCGGTAACCGCGGGACCGCCGTCACCGCCGTCACCGGCGTCGCCGCCGTCGCCGCCGAGGCCAGCGCCGCCGATCGAGACACCGCCCGAGCCAGCGGGAGCGCCACCACCCGTGCCGTCGCCACCGATTCCCGCGCCGCCAGCGCCGCCCTGGTTGCCGCCGCCGATCGTCGCGCCGCCGGTGACGTCTTCCAGGGTCGCATTGCCGCCAGTAGCATCGCCGCCCACGGCGGAGCCACCCACGCTGCTACCAGCGATCGTGGCATTCGCAGTGCCATCGCCGCCGACGTTGCCGCTGTTATCGGTTAGGGCCGTCCCATCGCCGCCAACGATGTCACCACTCTCCGCATCGCCGGAGGAGTTGCCGCCGCCACTGACCGCCTCGCACGTAGCATCGCCACCGTCGCCACCGCTGCCAGAGTCCACGGCGTCGCCACCGGCTCCGCCGGTCGGCTCCACCAACACGGTGAGGCCACCGTCAAAGATGATCGCAGCCACCGTCGGTAGGCATCCGATCGTGATTCCGGCCGCGATCTGCGAGCTCGTGCTGACACCGATCGCCGGGCCGCCCACCGCACCGACGCCGGTGGTGGTGCTGATCACAGGGCCGCCCAGACCGATGTTACCGGTGGCGGTACCGCCGTCGCTGGCATCGCCGGCGTCGCCGTTGCCGGCGATGGCGTCGCCGCCCGTGGCTCCAATGAGGCTGAAGCCATTCTCGCCAGGCTCAGCGCCATAGGTGTTGCCACCGATCGTATCGCCGCTGGCGTCGCCGCCAAGGCCGCCGATGCCATCACCACCGACGCCGATACCACCGACGCCGTTGCCGCCTTCCGCCTCGGCGTCGCCGCCGATACCGAAGGAGCCAGAGCCTCCATCGCCGGCCTCACCGCCATCACCGCCAATAGCCGCGCCGGTGTAGGCGTTGCCGCCAGACTCACCCTCGGCGTAGGCCTCGGCCCACCGCGGCTCGGACTCGTCGGACTCCTCGTCCTCAGAATCCTCGGCCAACACGATGACAGGCACCTCGCTCTCAGCGCCGGTGCCGGCGCCGCCGACGGCGACGGCAAGGGCGTTGGCGTTGCCGCCATGCCCGCCGGTCGCGTCGCCGGTGATGCCGTCACCGCCGTCGCCACCGTTGCCGCCGTCACCGCCGCTACCGCCGACGCCATCGCCGCCGGTCGCGATGCCACCAGCACCGCCGGTGCCGTCGCCACCAACGCCAGCGCCAGCGTTGCCAGCGCCGCCGTCTCCAGCGACGTTCTCACCACCGATCGTCTCTCCACCAGTCGTCGTGCCGGTCGTAGCGCCGCCGCCGAGAGCGTTGCCGCCCACGCCGGTACCACCGGTGGAGCTGCCGCCAACGGCCTCGCCACCCGTGCCAGCGCCGCCGATGTTGTCTCCACCAAGGGTGTCAGACGTGGCGTTGCCGCCGATAACGTTGCCGCTCGTCGCGTTGCCGCTGAAGTTGCCGCTACCGTCAACCGACTCGCAGCTCGCCGCGCCGCCATTGCCGCCGTTACCGCCGGCGACACCTTCGGCACCGCCAGTGGCGCCACTACCGCCCGGGCCACCAGCGATGATGCAGCCGCCCGTGATGGAGACGACGCTGATGGTCGACGGCAGTCCGAACGGGAGCGAGATGCCGAAATCAACACCAGAGGTGGTGTCACCGCCCGTCGCAGGTCCGCCCACCGCACCGACGCCGGTGGTGGTGCTGGTCACAGGGCCGCCGATACCCGGGCCACCAGTCGCCGAACCGCCGGATCCAGCGTTACCGCCGAGCCCGTCTCCAGCCTCGGCGTCGCCGCCCTGCGCGCCAGCGCCGTAGGTGTCACCGCCCACGGTCTCGCCAGAAGCGTTGCCGCCGTCGCCACCGAAGGCATCGCCACCGAAGCCCCAGCCGCCGATGCCGAATCCACCATCAGCATCCGCGTCGCCGCCGATGCCGAACGCGCCATCGCCGCCATCGCCACCGTCGGCGCCGAGGCCACCCACGGCATCGCCGGACTGGGCGTTGCCGCCAAATCCGCCGACCGCGGACGCAAAGGCGTTGCCATCGTTGTTAGCCGCGATCGCGTTGGCGTTGCCGCCATGGCCACCGGTCGCATCGCCGGAGATGGCGTCACCACCATCACCGCCGTTGCCGCCGTCGCCACCGTCGCCACCGACACCAGCGCCGCCCGTGGCCTCGCCACCATCACCGCCAGTGCCAGCGCCGCCAGTGCCAGCGCCACCGTTGGCATCGCCGCCGTTGCCGCCGACGTTCGCGCCGCCAGTGGTCGCGCCGCCAGTGGTCGCGCCAGAGGTCGCAGCACCGCCTTCGGCGTTACCGCCAACTCCGGTACCACCGGTCGAATTGCCACCAGTTGCGGCGCCACCGGTGCCGTCGCCGCCTTCGTTGCCGCCACCGACAACGCTGTTGTTTGCGTCGCCGCCAATGACGTCACCGGACGTCGCCGTTCCGGCGTAATTGCCGCCGCCGATCACGTCACCGCAGGTAGCAGCGCCGCCATTACCGCCATTGCCGCCGGGGCCGGTCGTGCCGTCCAGGCCGTCACCACCAGCACCGCCGTCGCCACCGATCACCGCACAGCCGAGCGTGACGGCAAGGACGAGACCCTGGGCAGTCGTGCCACCAGTGGCGATCCCACCTTGCGCGACGCCGCCCGTGGTGGTTTCAACGACGAATCCGCCAATGCCGTTACCGCCCGTGGCCTCGCCACCATCCGACGAGACCCCGCCGAATGCGTCACCGCCGTCGGCGTCGCCGCCCTCGGCGCCGCCGCCATAGGTGTTGCCACCAATGGTGTTGCCCGAAGCATCGCCGCCGTTGCCACCGAAGGCATCGCCACCGAAGCCCCAGCCACCGATGCCGAATCCGCCGTCAGCATCCGCGTCGCCGCCGATGCCGAACGCGCCGTCGCCGCCATCGCCACCATCGGCGCCATAACCGCCAAGCGCTAGGCCGGACTGGGCGCTGCCGCCATCGGCTCCGAAGGCCTCCGCCACCGAATAGCCGGTGTTGCCCACGCCCGTCGCCTCGGCATTGCTGTTGCCGCCGTGGCCACCGGTCGCGTCGCCAGAGATGGCATCACCACCATCACCGCCGTTGCCACCGTCGCCGCCACTGCCGCCAACACCAGCGCCGCCGGTCGCGATGCCGCCAGCTCCACCGGTGCCAGCGCCGCCGACGCCAGCGCCAGCCGATGCAGTACCGCCATCGCCGGCAACATTGGCACCACCGGTCGTGTCGCCGCCGGTCGTGTCACCAGAGGTCGCGCTACCGCCGGTGCCGGATCCCGCAACGGCCAATCCTCCGATGGAGTTGCCGCCATTGGCCGCGCCACCGGTGCCGTCGCCACCGACGTTGCCGCCGCCGACCGTCACGGAAAGCGCATTGCCGCCCAGGACGTTACCGGAGATCGCACCACTCTCAGCAGAGCCGTTGGAGCCACCGTCGACCGTACCACAGGCAGCGTCGCCGCCAGCACCGCCGTCGCCGCCGAAGCCACCCTCACCGCCGTCGCCGCCGAAGCCACCCTCACCGCCGTCGGCGTAGCAACCAACGGTGATCGCGATGACCAGGCTGCCCTCGGTCTGCCCACCGATAGCGGTGCCTCCGGTGACGTCCTGTCCACCCGTGGTAGTGCTCGTAACGGTTCCGCCGATACCTTGGCCGCCGGTGGCTGCGCCACCATTGCCGGCGCCCCCAGCTTGCGCAGAGCCGCCCGTGGCGTTGCCGCCGTAAGCGTCGCCGCCAATAGTCTCACCACCGAAGGTGTCACCAGAGGCGTCGCCGCCGGCGCCACCGACGGCATTGCCACCGAAGCCCCAGCCGCCGATGCCGAATCCACCATCAGCATCCGCGTCGCCGCCGAAGCCACTGGCGCCGTCGCCGCCGTTGCCGCCGAAGCCGCCGTCGCCGGAGACTGCCGTGCCAGAGGTGGCATCACCGCCGTAGCCACCGTCCGATAACGCGAACGGATCGCCCGCGTCGCCTTCTTCCTCTTCTTCTTCATCCTCTGGCACGCCAGCAGCGGCCGCCGCGCCGGCATTGCCACCGCCACCGCTCGTAGCATCGCCAGAGATCGCCGCACCCGCGTCGCCGCCGTTGCCGCCGTCGCCGCCGTCACCACCGACACCAGCGCCGCCCGTGGCCTCGCCACCATCACCGCCAGTGCCAGCGCCGCCAGTGCCAGCGCCACCGTTGGCATCGCCGCCGTTGCCGCCGACGTTCGCGCCGCCAGTGGTCGCGCCGCCAGTGGTCGCGCCAGAGGTCGCAGCACCGCCTTCGGCGTTACCGCCAACCGCGATTCCGCCAACGCTATCGCCCGCATCGGCATCGCCGCCGGTGCCAGCGCCGCCGACGTTCCCGCCGCCGATCGTCTGGTTCTCCGCGTTGCCACCCGCGACGTCACCGCTCTGCGCGAAACCGCCGATGTTGTTGCCGCCGCTGGTGTCACCGCAGTCGGCCGCGCCACCAGCGCCACCGTCACCGCCTTGGCCAGGGCCGCCGTCACCGCCGTTCGCGCTCACGCAATCGACAGTAATCGAGATGACGGAGCCACCGGTCGTCTCAAAGGCCACGGCACCGCCGCCGGTCGCAGGCCCACCGATCGTATTGGAAATCACGGCACCACCGGCGCCGGTGCCACCAACGGCTTCGCCACCATCAGCGGCGTCACCACCGATGGCCGAGCCGGCGCTTGCATCGCCGCCAACGGCTTCGCCACCCTCCGTGTAACCACCGAAGGTGTCACCAGAGGCGTCGCCGCCATTGCCGCCGATGGCCTCGCCACCGAAGCCCCAGCCGCCGACGCCGAATCCGCCGTCAGCATCCGCGTCGCCGCCGATGCCCACACCGCCGTCGCCGGCATCGCCGCCATCGCCACCGTTGCCGCCGATGGCCGCTCCAGACGTGGCGTTGCCGCTCTCGCCGCCGAAGGCAACCGAGTCGACGTCAATCTCGCAGTTGTCGCACTCGGACTGCGCATTCGCGTTGCCACCGTGGCCGCTGATGGCCTCACCCGTGAAGGCCGCGCCACCAGCTCCACCGCTGCCGCCAACGCCGCCGTTGCCACCGATACCCGCGCCGCCAATGGCCGAGCCACCGAAGCCGCCCGTGCCATCGCCACCAACGCCGGAGCCCGCCGTGGCCGTGCCGCCGGAGCCAGCGATGTTGCCGCCACCGATCGTGAGGCCACCGGTCGTCGGCCCACCAGTCGCGGTACCGCCAACAGCAGTGCCGCCAACCGCGGCGCCACCGGTCGAGTCACCGCCGAATGCCATTCCGCCGGTACCGGCGCCGCCGATATTGCCGCCGCCGACGGTGATAGACGTGCCAGCGCCGCCGGTCACGGAGCCAGCGGTCGCATTGCCACCCTGATTACCGCCGCCTTGCACGGCGCCGATCGACGCGTCGCCGCCGGCGCCACCATTGCCAGTGTTGCCGGCGCCGCCGTCGCCACCGTTAGCGACGCCACCGACGGTGACGCCGACACTCACTCCGCCGGTGACCACTCCGCCGGTCGCAGCGCCACCATTGGCTACGGAACCGGTCGTGTTGCTGACCACCGTACCGCCGCCGGCGCCGCCGCCAGTGGCATTACCGCCCGCGCCAGCATTGCCGCCGAGCGCATCGCCGCCGGTCGCATTGCCGCCGGTCACCGAGCCACCAACGGTGTCACCACCAACGGTATCGCCCGAGGCGGAGCCACCGTCGCCACCGACCGCGTCCCCACCGACACCGACGCCTCCGACGCCGGAACCACCATTGGCAGAGGCGTCACCGCCAATACCAGCGCCGCCATCCGCGCCATTCGCGCCAGACCCGCCGTTGCCACCCGTGGCGGGACCGCTGGTCGCATCACCGGCGCCAGCGCCTTCAGATTCGCTCGTCGTGTCCTGGTTCCGCTCGACGGTCACGCGACTTCCCGCGCTCCCGCCGGCCACGACGGTGCCCTGCGCATAGGTCACCATGCTGACGATCATCATCAGCGCAGCGACCACGCGCAGGATCGCTAGGTTCTTTGACCGTTCCACCATCGGACCCTCCCGATCACCGAAGCCCAAGCCCGGACTCCCGATTCCCGTCGCTTACACAAGATCCAGTCCTTTCCCCCAGGCACGACCCCCTACGCCGCACCTGTCGCTATGGACCGCCACGATTCAACGGTCCCCACATCAGACCGAATCCACCCATGCCGCGCGATCCGCGAACGGCTCGCCGCGGATGGGATGACGACACGAAGACGGCCGGTGACGCTACGCCCAAACCCATTTCGTTCCCCTTCCGTCTGGCGCGCAGCGCCATGAGCGATGAATCCGACCCCAGTGAAACGCAGAATCCGGGCCACGCCGGTTCTGGCGTGACTCCGGTTCGTAGTCCCAACGTTCCCGAAATCCGCGCTAACACTGTTCCGATCCCTCGCCCAGCTTCGCCGCTTCGCCGTCTCCTCGCTCCGTGCAGCGTGGTTCAGCCCCTTCCCTCAATCTGCGCCACCCTGCTCGGACCTTCAGATCCGACTCGCGACGTTTCCGACCCTCCCCGCTCTCGACGTGCCCTTCCCTCACATCACGCCGAGTCGTCGGTCATCGCGCTCTTCTCCTCGTCGGTCGGCCTGTCCCGCGTCCGTTCGAGGTTTTTCGATACCAAACGCGGCCAGGCACACTCCGGCCGAAGAGGGGCTTTGCCGCATCTTACAGTCCAAATCGCAATAAGGCAATACGTTCCAGGACCAATCTCCCCCCAGTCCTAGGACATCGGCCCCTGAGGCACTGATGACGCGCTTTGCCCGCGCATCGCTGTCCCGGTACAGTTACGGTTACGGAAAGCGCTCCGGCTCGCGAGCTCGACGTCCACCAAATCCTTCTGGAGATGTGCCGATGCGACCTCTGAGGCGGGACGCACGGGTCTGGATGGTCTGCCACGAGCCGCCGGCGCCAGGGTCACCCGCAGACCCAGTTCGGACGTGTGCATGGTCTACTGAGGGGGACGCATGAAACGACCGATGACTGTCAGTCTCGCGCTCGCCGCGGCACTCATCGCGGCGCTGGTGGCGCACCTGTCGCCGGGGCTAACCGCCGCGCGGTTCCAGGAGGACACCTCGAATCAGCCCGAGGTGCTGCTCCGCGCCTCCTTTGACGAGGGGGTCATGCCGGTCGCGCCGGCGCTGATCCGCCTTCTACGGATGACGCTCGAGCCCGGGGCGATGAGCAATCCCCACAAGCACTCCGGGCCGGAGATCGGGAAGGTCGAATCCGGGACCGTGATGGTCACCGTTGATGGTCCCGCTTTGTTGTTGCGCGCTACATCAGACGGGACGCCGACGCCGGCCGAGGAAGCGCCGGTCAACGAAGAATTCCGGATGCGTCGCGATGACATCATCATCTACCTCCCCGGCACGACGATGGCATTCCGGAACGCCGGCGATCGGCCGGCGAAGATCCTGACGGTCGTGGTCTTCCCAACTGGTCACCAGCACCCGCCGTATTGTGAAGGTCAGGGGTGCCAGGTGGTGACCGGCACGATCACGCCGGAGATCTTCGGCGAGGGTGTCGCGACGCAGATGCCGAGCGGGCCGACGGAGCTGGTCGTTGAGCGGCTGCGGCTGCGGCCGGGCGATCCGTTGCCCGCGTCCCCTGGTCCGGTCATGCTCACGGTCTACCGCGGAGCGCTCGAGTTCTCGCTGGAAAGCGGCTCGATGCAGCCGTGGCGCCAGTCAAATCCGGGTCTCCAGCCGGAGGCGACGCCGGGCACGACGTTCAGCCTGGAAGAGGGCGACTCGGCCTTTTTCCCGCTCGGCGTGCAGGAAGCTCAGCGCTCCGATCGGGATGCGGAAGTCGTCCTCCTGCGGCTGACAATTACTTCGACCGGTGAAGAGGAGCCGGCGGCGACACCCGCGCCCGATAGCGCCGCCGTGATCGAGATCACCGGGCCGCAAGGAGCAGAGCCAACCGCGACGCCGACCGAAGAGGCGGATGAAGAGGCAACCGAGGAACCGGCTGAGCCCGAAGAGGAGGAGGAGCCGACGCCGACGCCTGAGGAAGAAGAAGGGCTCCAGCCTGGTGATACCGTCGCCGTCGCCGCCGATGCGGTGAACCTCCGGGCCGAGCCGTCGACCGAGGCCGACATCGTCACCGTCCTGACGGCTGGGCAGACACTGACGATCACCGGCGACTCCGTGGAGGCCGACGGCTTCATCTGGTGGCCGGTTGAGCTGGCGGACGATCCGAGCATCACCGGCTTCGTGGCCGAGGACTTCATCGAGGAGCAGTAGTCGAGCCGCCGGCGGCGCTGACGCCGGACACCACCTCACCAGGGGCGCCGATCGAAATCACCACCGACGGCGCCCCTGGTTCTTTCTTCCGACCATCCGTGCAGAGAGGCCCCGACGTACATACCCTTTAGACATGCTGGCGGAGCCTCCCGCTTGCTTCGCTTTCAAGCCAAAGGAGAATGTCGAAATGTTGCGTCGCCAAACTTGGCTCGTGATCGCGCTCGGAGCGGCTTCGCTCACCGCGGCTCTGCTAAGTCGGCCAGACGCGCTCAGTGCTATCGGCACTCCCATGGCGAGTCCGATCCCCTGCGGCCCCCTAGCCACCTCGTGGGGCGCCGCCACGGCGAACGATGTCCGCGTTGGGCTGCTGCGACTCGAGCGCGAGGCCACGATGGAGCGGGCAACGCCAACCGGCGAAGTGATTACTGCCGTTCGTATCGACGTGAGCTTCGAGAACGTGGGCTCTTTCCTGGCGGAGATCCGGATCGAGGAGATTACGCTGCTCGACTGCGACGGCCTTGGCTACACGCCCGCATCAACCAGCGCGACTCCCATTGCCACTCCGGTCGCGGACGTGGCGCTCGAGCCTGGGGCGACGGCTCAGACGACCGTGACGTTCGTCATCCCGGCGGAGGCGACGCCAGCGCGATTGATCATCCCCATCCATCGCGAAGGCCTGACCGGCGGGCGCGTCGAGTTCCCACTGGTCATACCGAACGCGGCCGATTGCACACCCGAGGCGAAAACGACCGAGACGGGAGGAACCGGCTCCGCATCGTCGCATTCAACAACACGCGGCCACGATTCTCAGAGCGCGAGCACGGCCGCCACTCGGCCTGCAGGTTGCTAACGAAACATTCGACATTCGATCGCCACTTGTATCAATCACGTCTTATTTGACGTGGCTCGTGGTAGCATCCGGTGGCTTCCTGTTTCTGCTCGGGCGACTTCTCGCTGCCCGATGAGCCGAGTGGATAAAGTGGTCCTGGATGCCTGAACGCAAAGGAAGGGCATGAACGAGAACGGGGCTCGCGTCGTCTTCGCGCTGCTGTTGGCTGTGGCAGCGTGGCTTGGTTCCTGGCACGTCGGCACCGCCGCAACCCAGCCCGGATACGACACGATCCGGATCGAGCACGGCGGGACGGCATTGTCCTACCAAGTCTGGCTCGACTGGTCGCCCGTCCTTCTCCCTGTGCCGGACGGAAGCGCGTGGGCATTCTTCAGCGCCCAGGTGAAGATTCCGAAGGCGCCAACTGAGGAAGATCCCTCGACTTATGCGCTCGGCTCGCAGAAGCTTTACGCGGCTCGCTTCGACCCGATCACCAATGTCTGGGAGCCGGCTCGGCCGATGCGCGGCGGCGATATCCAGTTCGGCGCCTCTGCCGTCGTCGATTCCTACGGCACGGTCCATCTCGTTTACACGGACCGCGCCAACGATCAGTCGTACGGAACGTTGGTGTATGTGAAGAGCACCCCGCAGGGCGGTTGGACCGATCCTGTCCGCGTCGCTCCCCATGACATGGCCGGGCACCAGCTCAGCCCAGAGCTCGTGCTCGACTCCAAGGGCGGACTTCATGTGATGTGGCTCGACCAGCGCAACATCGAAGAGCCGGACCGCGCGAACCCGGTGAACGCGGATCTCTTCGTCAGCGACCTACTGCCCGGCGGCACGTGGTCCGAGCCGGTCCAGGTCAACCAGCGCCCGGACACGCAAACCAACCCGAGCCGCCCGCAGCTCGTGGCTGATGGCGATCGCCTCGTGAGCGTCTGGTCGGTCTACGTGGGAACGGATCGAGAGAACCTCACCTCCGCCCAATGGATCGAGTGGAGCGAGCGGCCCCTGGACGATCCTGAGGGCTGGTCCGAGCCCGAAGTCCTCTTCGAGCGCGAGGACTCGCAGATTGGTGGGCGCCTCCTCGATCTGGCCGCTGATCCTACCGGCGGCGTGGTCCTGGTGTATGGCCGACGCACGACGGAGGACGACTCCGTCATCAACACGCTGTATCTCCAGCGGCTGCCGGAGGACGACGACGAGTGGTCCGAACCGCTGGAGTTGATCAGCGGCACGCGGGGAAGCTATCCGCGCGTCGCGATCGCGCGCGATGGCACGGTCTACGTTGCCTACAACCTCGGGCTCGGCGCGACGTCGAAGGTGGCCGCAGTAGCGCTGGAGCCGGAGGCTGACGTAGTCGGTCCGGAAGAGATGGTGACGGCCGGCGAGGACGGGGCGCAAGGGATACCGACCGTTGCGATCGATCGGACCGGGCGTCTTTGGGTGCTGTACCACTATGGACCGCCGGGCGAGAAGGCGAGCGAGATTCGGGTGCTCCGCGGCGCGATCGTCTCGGCGACGCCAGTCGAGTCGCCGACTCCGGCCGCTTCGCCGACCGCTTCGTAGGCGCTACGTCCCTGCAGAACGGCGCTGCCCGGTACGGAAACGGCCGTTCAACTGCTGCCTCAGGGCCCCGTTGATGGCGATACAATGCGCGAATTCGACGGGGTCCGCTCATATCCCCCAAGATACCCACTGAGGTCCGGGGTCATTAGGCTTGCCCCTGCCGCTTTCGACCGGTAAGATGCTCGTAAATTCGACCTAGTCTGGGCTCACGCAGCCTGGCGGACGAGCGCCCGTCGAAACGCGGGCGCAGCGGCACTCTAAGGGGAGGGACGCCGGTGAAGCGGATGCACAGCACGCTCGTGGTCCTCACGGCGCTGCTTGCGGCGATGAGTGTGCTCATCACTACGCCGACCCTGGCGGCAGGCAGTGGCAGTGGTGGCCGGAGCGCCGGGTCGGTAAGGCTCCAAGACGACGACAACACGGGCGGTACCGTTGAGAGCGGGCCGATAACCGGCGGCGATGCCGAGGTAGTAACCGATGGCGGCGGCAATGTCGGTGGCGACGGCACCGGTGGCGACGCGTTCGGTGGCACCTCGAAGGGCGGCGACGCGACCGGAGGACCGGCCACGGGCGGCGCCGCGATCGGTGGCCCCGTCACTGGCGGTGATGTGATCGCTCGCGACGCGGGCTCCGGTCAAAACGTCACCGGCCAGAAGGGGCACAGCGGCCAGCACGGCGCGGACGGAAACGACGGACAGTCGGCAATCGGCGGCGTCGGCTACGTGGGCTTCAACGCGAGAGGCGGCCGGACGATCGGCGGACCGGCTCAGGGCGGTTTCGGCGTTGGCGGAAATGGCACCGGTGGCGTGGCCAACATTGGCGGCAATGCCACCGGCGGCGACGGCACCGGCGGTGATGTAGACGCCGACACGGTGGGCGAGGATGCCACCGCTGGCGACGCGACCGGTGACGTGGACGCGACCGGCGGCAACGCTAGCTCGACCACTACCGGCGGCGGCAACACCGGCGGCGCGGGCACCGGCGGCGACGGCTTCGGCGGTGACTCGCTCGGTGGTCACGGCACCGGTGGTGTCGGGCGTGGCGGCGACGCCATCGGCGGAACGGTGCGTGGCGGCGATGTCTATGCCGGCGCGGGTGGCAAGGGTGGCACGGGCACCGGCGGAGCCGGCGGTGACGGCGGCGATGTCATCACGACGGAAGTTGGCCGCGCCGGGTCCAGCCGGGCTTTGGACATCACGGTCGACTCCGGTGTCTTCGCAATTGGTGGGAATGCAGGCAACGGCGGAGACGGCACCGGTGGCATGGGCGGCACGGGCGGCACCGCCACCGGCGGAGCGACGATTGGCGGCAATGTCACCGGCGGAAATGGCACCGGCGGCAGGGGCCAGGGTGGCCAGGCGTTGAACGGCGGCGACGGTACCGGCGGTAATGGCACCGGTGGTAACGCCTCGGGCGATACGATCGGCGGCGATGCGACAGGCGGCAATGCCCAAGGTACGAACTCGGCCGGCGGCAGCGCCACTTCGACCACTACCGGCGGCGGCAACACCGGCGGCGCGGGCACCGGCGGCGACGGCTTCGGCGGTGACTCGATTGGTGGTACCGGCACCGGTGGTGACGGCATCGGCGGTAACGCGACCGGTGGCGATGTCTATGGCGGAGATGCCTACGGCGGCCAGGGCGGTACCGGCGGCACCGGGAAAGGCGGCGCCGGCGGCATCGGCGGCGATAGCCTGGTGATGACCGTTGCTGTCAAGGATCAGAGTGGCGCTCTGACCATCGCGGTCAACGGCAGCAACGTCGTCGTCGGTGGCGACGGCGGCGCAGGCGGTGACGGTACCGGCGGCACCGGCGGCACCGGCGGCGAAGCTCGTCCGGGCGAAGTTATCGGTGGAAATGTGACCGGCGGCACGGGCACCGGCGGCGACGGCTTCGGCGGAGATGCCGGCACCGGCGGTGACGGCTTCGGCGGCGACGGCGCCGGCGGGACCGCGGACGGCGACACGACTGGCGGGAACGCTACCGGCGGCGGCGCGGATGGCGACGCTTCCACTGGCGGCGCAGCCACGTCTTCGACCACGCATAACAGCAACGTCGGTGGCGCGGGCACCGGGGGCGCAGGTGTTGGCGGCGACTCGCTTGGTGGCACGGGCGCCGGCGGTCAGGGCATCGGCGGCAACGCGACCGGTGGCAACGTCTACGGTGGCGATGCGATTGGTGGCGATGGCGGCACTGGCGGCGTCGGGCGCGGCGGCGCCGGCGGCGCGGGTGGTAGGGCCACCGGCATCAGCGTCTACATGATGGATGTCGACGGAACGACGACGATCACTACCGCGGGCGGCAATCTCACGGTCGGCGGCGCCGGTGGCCAGGGCGGAAATGGTTACGGTGGCGCCGGTGGCACCGGTGGGCACGCCTATCAGGCGAATGTCACCGGCGGGAATGTCACTGGAGGCGCCGGCATCGGCGGCGACGGGACTGGAGGCAATGCCGGGACGGGTGGCAATGGCTACGGCGGTGACGGTACCGGCGGCAATGCCTCTGGCGATGTGACCGCGGGCAATGCGGTCGGCGGTACGTCCAGCGGCACGGGCGGCGACTCCAATGTCTCGCTGGAGTCCCAGGGCAACATCGGCGGCGACGGCACCGGTGGCGATGGCACTGGCGGTGACGCCATCGGTGGCGCCGGCGTGGGTGGCCTCGGCCAGGGCGGCGACGCGACCGGCGGCGACGTCTACGGCGGCGATGCGATCGGTGGCAACGGCGGTGACGGCGGCAAGGCGGTCGGCGGCGACGGCGGCCGCGGTGGCGACGCGATCACGATCGGTGTCCAGGTGCGCGGTGGCTCCGCGAACGTGACGACTTCCGGCAGCGCCAACGATGTAACGATTGGCGGCGACGGCGGCGCCGGTGGCGACGCCATCGGCGGCGATGCTGGCACGGGCGGCTCCTACACCGAGGGCCAGCTGACGCTCGGTAACGTGACGGCAGGCACCGGAACGGGTGGCACCGGGACGGGTGGACAAGGCGGGCAGGCTGGTATTGGCCTTGGCGGCAGCGGAACCGCGGGTACCGGCTCCGGAACGGTCACTCCCGGCTCCGCAACGGCTGGCGCCGGTGACACGGACGGTACTGCCTCGGTCGACACCAACGCGGCTCCCAACCAGGACGGCACTGCTACCAACGGCATCGGCACGCCGGGAACGGCCGCTGACGGCCTGGGCGTTCCGGGCGACTCGGCCAATGGCATCGCGACGACGGGTAACGTCTTCCTCGGCGAGACCATCGAAGGACAGCTCGGTAACGGCGGCGATGCCTACGGCGGCGATGGCACCGGCGGCGGGAGCGCAATTGATATTGGCATCTACACGATCGGCTTCTCTGGCACGATCACAACGACCCACAACGGCGGCGACCTGACGATGGGCGGCGATGGCGGCCGCGGCGGCAACGCGCGCGGCGGCTTCGGGACGATCGGTGGGAACGCCGTTGGTGGTGACGGTGGTCAAGGCGGCGGCGCCTTCGACGCGGAACTGCTGTCCAGCAAGTGCGATCTCGAGTCGCTGGTTGCGGCGCTGGGCTCTGGTCCGGCTCCGGTCATCAGCGCGAAGTGCACCTTCTCCGGCGACGTGACCGATACGACGCTCGGTGGCCGGGGCGGTGATGGCGGTTCGGCGATCGGCGGCGAGGGCGTCATCCAAGGCGGCACCGCTCTCGGCGGACGCGGTGGCGACGGTGGCGCGGCCTTCGGCGGCTCCGCGGTCGGCGGTGACGGCGGACGCGGCGGCGACGCCGAGGCGAACGGCGCTGACGCGACCGGCGGCGACGGCGGCAACGGCGGCAACGCCACGGGTGTGACGGCGGTTGCCGGCAACGGCGGCGCCGGCGGCGATGCCTACGCGGTGAATGGCAACGCGACCGGCGGCAATGGCGGCAACGGTGGCGTGGCAACCGGTGGCGCTGGCACGACGGCAGCGAGCAACGGGTCCACCAACGGCAACGGCGGCGCCGGCGGCAACGCGACCGCGATCAACGGCAACGCGACCGGCGGCAACGGCGGCAATCCGGGCGTGTCCGACGGCAGCGCCTCCGGTGGGCGCGGCGGCGACGCGACCGCGATCAATGGCAACGCGACCGGCGGTAACGGCGGCGACTTCGCTGATGGCGGTTGCGCGGTGGCCGTCAACGGCTCGGCGAGCGGTGGTCAGGGCGGCTTCGGCGGCTACGATGGCTGCTCGGTCGAGCTGTCTGGGGACGGCAGCGACTTCTACGATGTGAACTGGGGCAACTAGGCGCAACGCGCTGACGTCGCTCACAATTCGTAAACGCGGATCCGCCCCTCCCCTCGTACCGGAGGGGCGGATCATTTCCGCGGGCTGGAGTCGGTTGGCCCGCCAACCTCTGAAGCGGAACCACGATCCGAAATGACGAGACCCGTGCCAATTGACGATGCGATGCAGCTGCGGCTGAGCCGCCGAGGGCTCCTGCGCCGAATGGCGCTCGGGGGCGGTGTTGCCGCATGTGGCGCCGTTGGCTGGCGCCAAAGCGCGAGCGCGGTGACGCGCTTGACCGTCCTCGCGCCGCTTCCGCCCGATCCCGCGCCGCCCGGAGTCGGCGGTTTCGGGGACGTGGAGCTGGACCAGTGGGAGGAGGCACACGATGCGCGCGTCTCCTACCGCACGATGCCCTGGCGCGACCTACGCGAGACGCTGAGGGCCGATCTCTCGTCGGGCGACCGGCTGTATCACGTCGTCTATACCTGCGGATGGATCCCGGAGTTGTCCGAGTATCTCGCTCCCCTGCGCGAGCTGATGCCAGAGGATCTCCGCGCCGATCTGCCTGAGTCGAGCCTGAAGGCCGTCACCTGGGACGGCGAGGTGCGAGGCGTCGGCTTCACCCTGTCGCTGTTGACGCTCTTCTACAATCGCGAGCACTTGGAGCAAGCTGGCTTTGAGGAGCCACCGCGCACCTGGGAAGAGCTAAAGGCCGCAGCCGCCGAGCTCACGCGCGATGGCCGTTTCGGCTGGGTGCAGAATTACGGGGAAGCGGCCGGGCTTGGTGGCGTCACCTCTTATTGGATGGCGTTTCTCCAGCAGGCGGGCGGCACGATGTACGGCGAGGATGGCCTCCCGGTCTTCCACGGCGACGAGGGCGTGGCCGCGCTGCAGATGATGATCGATCTGATGCCGTACAGCGACCCGCAATCGCTTGAACACAGGGGGATCAACGACGCGACCACCGCGCTGATGGCCGGGAACGCCTCGATGATGATGAACTGGCCGTTCATGTGGCAACCAGCGCAGGACCCAGCGATGTCGCGGATCGTCGGGCGGCTCGGCGCGGCGGTGCTGCCCGCTGGCCCGGCGGGTACCGCCTCGGTGGACAGCGCCGACGCCTGGGCGATCCCCACCGCGACGAGGTCACGGAGGCTCGCCTGGCGCCTCATCGAGTTCTATCTCAGCCCCGAGATCCAGAAGCAGCAGGCGATCGAAACCGGCTGGCTCCCGATTCGGCTGTCAACGCTGGCCGATCCGGAGGTGCAGCAAGCGGTGACAATCGCTCCCGTCGTGATGGAGCAGGCGCAGCACCCGTACGACAGCTTCCTCGTTCCTGAGTACGACGAGGTGACGTTGGCGCTCGGCACCGAGATCCAGCAGGCACTGCGCGGCCAGAAATCGCCGCGGGAGGCGCTCACCGCGGCAGCCGAGGCCGTGACTGCTATCGTCAAGGCGCGATCGTGAGGCGCACCGCTTAGCTTAGAGGACGAGGGCGATCAGCGCGCCGAGGCTCAGGAAGGGGCCGTAGGGCATGGCCTGGCGGCGGCCGGCGCGGCGCGTAGCGAGGATCAACAGCGCGGCGATGCCCGCGAGCGCGATGCCGTAGAAAAGCGCGCCGAGCAGGATCTGGATGCGCACCATCGCGCCGATCATCGCGGCCAGATAGATGTCGCCGCGACCGAACGGAATGACGCGTACGTTGCGATAGATCGCCAGCGCTAAGATGTAGAACCCGCCGAAGATCGCCGCGGCCGCGACCATCCCTCCGACGCTGCGTAGAAACTCCCCGATCCCTTCCGCGAGCGCAAAGGCGAAACCAGCGAGAATTCCCGAGTAGATGACCGTCGTGTAGATCAAGCGGGTCCAAGCATCGACCAGGAGTATGATCGAGAGAGGGATCGAGAAGACGAGGACCGAGACCAGGGAGAGCCAGTCATCAATCCGCCAGGCGGCGACCGCGAAATAGACGGCGTACAGCACCTCGAACGCGACACGCCAAAGCGATTGCCGCCGTCCGCAGGTAGGGCACATCCACGCGAAGCCAAAGCCGTAGAGGGGCAGCCAGCCGATCGCCGGCAAGCGCGCCGAGCAGCCTTTTCCCTTGCTGGAATCGCCTCCCGACGCTGCCTCTGAATCAGCCACCTGGGCCGTCTTGGCGGTCGCGGGCGAGATATTGATGCTCAGGGGACCGTCGCAGTAGGGGCCGGAGAAGAGAGGTCGGCGCATCGCCTGGTTGCGCGCCACGACCCAGACGGCGCCTCCGACCAGTAGCCCGAGAAGTGCAAGCGCGATGACAACCGCTTCGCTCACGCCCTCGCCGCCCGCGCCAGCCGCGCTGCCTCCATCATCACCGCAATCGGGGCCGTTCGCCCGGTCCACTGCTCAAGGGCCTTGGCGCCCTGGTGGACCAGCATCGGCAGCCCATCGAGCGTCTTCAGGCCGCGCTCCCGCGCCGCCACCAGAAGATCCGTATCGCGGTAGGTCAGATCGACGACCACGGCGTCCGCGGGCAGTACGCCGAGCCAATCGAGCGGGATTGGCGTCTCTCCCGGATGCCACCCTAGCGACGTCGCATTGATGAGGAGCGAGGCTCGTTCGATCGCCGGCAGGAGAGCCTCGGCGTCCATGGTGACGATGGCAAGCGGCGCGGGCTTCAGGTGGGCTTGCAGTGTTCGCGCGCGCTCGATGCTACGATTCGCGACCGTAATTTCCGACAGCCCGAGCCCTTCGAGCGCGAGGACGACCGCGCGAGCCGCGCCGCCCGCGCCGAGGATGAGCGCTCGGCGCTCGCTCGCATCCGGGCACACCTCGATGAGAGAGGCGGCGAAACCTCCGATGTCCGTGTTGTCGCCGGTTAGCCGGCCGTCCCGGTTGATGATCGTGTTGACGGCACCAGCACGGCGGGCGAGCGGCGTGACCTCATCGAGATGGGGCATTACCGCCTGCTTATGCGGCACGGTGACATTCGCGCCGAGGACATCCGGCTCTCGCAAGGAGGCGATCCGCGCCGGCAGCTCAGCGGCCGGAGTGTGCCAAAGCTCGTAGGTTGCCGGGATTCCGAGGGCGTCGAGCGCCGGCTGCTGCATCGCCGGCGAAAGCGAATGGGCGACCGGATCACCAATTACGCCCAGCCGAAGTCGTGCCGTCATCCTTCCTCCCCGACCGGCACGATCGGCACCGACTCTCCCTCACCGCCTCCCGCGTTGAGCGGAGAATCGGCCGCGAACGGATCGCTGCCCGGCGCCGGCGAATCGGCGACGCCGTTGATGTAGTTGATGTTCTGATTCTGCTCGGCTTCCGTCGCCGCGAAGAGATGACGTCCAGAATCGTCCTTCAAGGCGACGAAGTAGTAGTACGGCGTCGAGGCCGGGAAGAGGACGGCTTGGATCGAGGCCAGTCCAGGGTTGCAGATCGGTCCGGGCGGAAGTCCCGCATTCTGGTAGGTGTTGTACGGGCTATCGATGTAGAGATCGTCCTCGGTCGGCGTCGGCCACCAATTGCCCTTGCGCTTGCCAATCGCGTACTGCACGGTCGGGTCGGCGTTGAGCAGCCATCCTTCGTTGTAGCGCTTGAGATAGACGTCGGCGATAATCGGGCGCTCCTCGGCGACGACCGCTTCCCGCTCGACGAGCGATGCGAATCGCAGCACCTCGTTGAGCGTTAGCCCCATCTCTTCCGCTCGCTGGCGCATGTCGGGCGTGACGCGCTGGTCGAAGTTCGTCAGGAGCTTTTGGATGATGTCCTCGGGTGGCTCGTCAGCGTAGATCTCGTAAGTGTCCGGGAATAGGTAGCCTTCGAGCGACTTCTCGTCCGGCCGGTCGGCCAGGAAGTCGAACTGATCCGACGAATACTTCTTGACCGCGGAGAGGAATGCCTTTCCGCCAGGCTCGTAGCCGATGTTGTCCAACTCTTCGGCGATCTGCTCGGTCCGCCAACCTTCGCGGATGACGAGCTTGAGCACCTTTCGCTCGTTGCGGGTCGGCTTCTTCGCCTTCTTGTCGCCGATGATGACGTCGATGATCTCGTCAGTCGGCATCCCGATGTAGAGGGTGTGCTTGCCGGGCTTGAAGTCGCGCCGCAACACCTGCATCCGCGTCTTGAAATAGACTTCGTAGCGGATGAGGCCCCGGTCGTGAAGCTTCTTCGCGACCTCATCGACGGTATCATCCTCGCGGATCGTGATGGTGACCGCTTTGCCGACGTCCTTTGCTACCGCCTGCTCGCGGGCGTAGTCGAAGACGCGAATTCCGGCAAACGCGACCACCACCGTCAGGACCGCGATGGTGGCGACTTTGAGAGCTTGCACGGTAAGTTGGATCATTCACCAGACCTTTCCGGCCGCCCGACGCGACCGCCGCGAGTGTGGCATCAGGATGAGCGAGGACAGCCAGCCACCCGCGGGAACCCCTCGGTCATTGTAGTGCCGCCCCCTGACTCGAACAACCAACAAGATCAGCCCCAAGGCGCGCCCGGCGAGGAGGAAACGAAGCCTGGAGCACCCAAGCTGATCGTCATCGCCGGCCCGACCGCGGTTGGGAAGACGCGGTTGGGAATCGAGCTGAGCCTGCGCTTCGATGGCGAAGTCATCAACGCTGACTCTCGCTACTTCTACCGGGGCATGGATATCGGCGTCGCCAAGCCGGATATCGTTGAGCGCCGGGGCGTGCCGCATCACCTGGTCGACATCCTCGATCCCAACGAAGAGATGTCGCTCGCCATCTACCAGGAGCGAGCGATGCAGGCGATCTACTCAGTCCTGGCGCGTGGGCACGTTCCCTTCCTCGTCGGCGGAACGCCGCTGTACATCAACGCGGTCGTCGAGGGCTGGCGAATCCCGCCCGTGCCGCCGAACCCGGAGTTCCGCGCCCGTATGGAAGACGAAGCAGCGCGCCTCGGGGTTTCGGCGCTGGCGGAGCGGTTGGCGGTCGTTGATCCGGTCGCGGCAAAGCGCTGTGGCACCAACCTGCGGCGCATCATTCGCGCTCTCGAGGTGTATGAGGCCACCGGCGTGCCGATGTCTCAGCAGGAGGGGAAGGGTCCGCGGCCGTTCGACACGCTCGAGTTCGGCCTGACGATGCCACGCGCTCAGCTCTACGAAGCGATTGACCGGCGAGTCGACGATCAGATCCAGCGTGGACTGGTCGAGGAGGTCCGGCTGCTGCTGGAAGGCGGCGTCCCGCCCGATGCGCCGGCGATGAGCGCGCTCGGCTACCGGCAGCTCCTCCCCTACTTCCGTGGTGAGACGACGCTCGATGAGGCGATCGCGCGCATCAAGCTAGACACGCATCGCTACGTGCGGCACCAGGAGACGTGGCTGCGCCGCAACCCGCGGCTGATCCCCATCGACGTAACACAGCCGGATTGGATCGAGCGCGCCGCGGCGCTGGTCGCGGAGTTTCTCGGCCGACCGCCGCGCGACCCCGTCCCGGAACGGTGGGAAGGCTGATCGAACGCCGGATCATGAGCCGCGCGTGACTGCGCGTTTGAGTCACGCTGGACGATAGTCCCTCCAGTAAAGGAAAAGCCAGACTTTCCGGCCCGGACGAACTCACACTTTGTGGTGAGGGTATGCCTTGCGCCGTCTGACACCTGCCGTAGGATTATGGGGGTGTCATGCGAAGGGATGCATCTCGCTTCAATGAACATCTTGATTGTTGACGCGACCGGCGCCGTGTCGCCGAAAGCCGAACCGCTCTTTCGGGCCCGGAACTGGACGTGCGCGCACGCGACCGATCCGAGATCGGCGCTGTCTATCGTCGCGCGGGAACTGCCAGACACGATCGTCATCCACAACGACGGGTCGAAGGGGGACGCGGCGCATCTCTGCCAGCGGCTGAAGGCCAATGCTCTCACGTCGGGCATTCCGATCATCGTGATCGAGGATCGGCCGCCGCCGGCGTGGTTATTGAGCGGCATGCCCGCCGAGGCAGTGCTGCAAGCGCCCTGGGAGCCGGAAGAGCTACTGCACCACGTTGAGGCGCTCTTGCCGGTCCAGATCGGCTCCGGCTCGCTGGATGACCTGACCAACTTCCCGCGTCGGCGGCCGATCGCCGATGAGCTGGCGCGCCGGCTGCTCGCTCGCGAGATCTTCTCGGTTGGGCTTCTTTGCTTGCGCGAGGCGGACGCCTACCGGCAGGACTATGGCCGGACCGGACTCGATCAATTCGTCGTCCTCGTCAGCGTGCTGCTGCGCCGCAACGCGACTGGCGCGACTCCGGTCAGCATCGGCTACTTAGAGGAAGGCGCGTTCCTGGTCATCGGCGCGTCTTCGACCGTCCACGAGATCATTTCCCAGACGATCCGGGACTTCGACGCGCTGGTGCCCGCCTACTACGAGATGGACACCCTGTTCGGCCAGATTGACAGCCACGAGGTCGGCCCGGCGACGTGGATCAGCCTGCAGGGCTGCGTGACGCTGGTCGAGCCGGATCGCTACGACCACGCGGTGCAGATCGGGGCGGTGCTGTCTGACGCAATCCTCCGCGGCCAAGACGCGCAGAGCGTCACACGCACGGAGCACCGGGAGCTGAGCGGCGCCGCCGCATAGCCAGCGCAATTCTTCATAACATACTCAAGAACTCATCAAACTCTAGCCCCGGTGCTATACTCGTTGGGTGAGCTCGAGGCGTCTTTGACGTTCGTCTCCGGCCCGCCGGGTTGCGTCCGCAGGGCGCTGCTTCGGTGTAGCCGGATTAGCTGGAAAGCGAGCGTGTGACGATGGTGGCAACCGAGACCCGGCAGGAACAGGGAGGCTACGCCCACGCTGAAGTCCTCGTCTCGACCGAGTGGGTTGCGCAGCACCTCAACGATCCGAAGGTCCGGATCGTCGAATCGGATGAGGATATTCTCCTGTACGATGTCGGGCATATTCCCGGCGCGGTCAAGCTGGACTGGCACACCGACCTGCAGGATCCGGTCGAGCGCGACTTCATCGACAAGGCAGGGTTCGAAGCCCTGATGAGCCGCGTGGGCATCTCCAACGACACCACAGTCGTCTTCTATGGCGATAAGAACAACTGGTACGCTTGCTACACCTTCTGGCTCTTCAAGTACTATGGGCACGAGGATTGCCGCGTGATGGATGGCGGCCGCGCGAAGTGGGAGGCCGAGGGCCGGCCATTCACGAAGGACGTGCCATCCTACCCGCCAACGACCTACAAGGCCAAGGATCCCGACCCGAAGATCCGCGCCTTCCGCGACGACGTCATGGCAATGCTGCAATCGGGTAAGATCGAGGCTGGCCAGGCCGCGTTGGTGGATGTGCGCTCACCTCAGGAGTACAGCGGGGAAGTGATCCACATGATTGGCTACCCGCAGGAGGGAGCGCAGCGAGCTGGACATGTCAAGGGCGCGCGCAACATCCCGTGGGGCAAGGCGGCGAATCCGGACGGCACCTTCAAGAGCCCGGAGGAGCTGCGAGCCCTGTATGAGAGCGAAGGGATCACGCCGGACAAAGAGGTGATCGCCTATTGCCGCATCGGGGAGCGCTCCAGCCACACGTGGTTCGTCCTGACCTACCTCCTCGGCTATCCGAACGTCCGCAACTATGACGGGTCGTGGACCGAGTGGGGCAGCATGGTCAACGTGCCCATCGAGAAGAACGTCTAGGTGCGCGGCAGGAGTCGGGAGTACCGAATGTGCGCGGGATTCTGGCGCCTGAGCCTCACCTCCTGACTCCTGCCCCCACCTTCTAGGAGAAACACTACCTTGGACCGACAAGCTTTCATCGAGCATATCCTCGACCATTACGAGCACCCGCGGAATCGAGGCCGGCTCGAGGACGCAACCGTTCAGCTCGGAGGCGGCAACCCGGGTTGCGGCGACCTGATCACGATCTACCTCAAGATCGGCCCGGACGACCGGATCGAGCGAGCGACATTCGAGGGCGAAGGCTGCACGATCAGCCAGGCGGGCGGCTCGATCATCACCGAGATGATCGAGGGGATGACGCTCGATGAGGTCAAAGCCCTCGGCACGCAGACGATGATCGAGGAGATGGGCGAAGAGGTCGTCAAGTCGCGCGTGCGCTGCGCGACGCTCGCCCTCGGCACCGCGCAGGCCGCGATCGACGAGTACCGGAAATCGCGCGATCGCGCTGAAGTCTCTGCCGCAACGGACAGGGCAGAGACTCCGTCTAGCTAATCGAAGCACCTCCTTGCTCTCCCCCAAATCCCGTTACGGGATTCCGCCGGTGTGTCCACCTTTCTGCCGCGTAATCCTCTAGCGCAATTTGCCGACCTCTAGGAAAATGTGCGCGTTCTCACCGCGGATTCAGCGGGGTATTCAGCGTGTGCGCGCGGGATCGCTCGACTGTTCCTGAGCTGGCCCTGGCCGTGGCCTGGCACGAGGGCCGCTTGCCGAATGTGCTGCGGACGGTGGACGGGCACACCGTCGAGGTCGTCCATCGCGGCGTCTGGACGCACGGCTTCGGTCCCGACTTCCGCGACGCGATGCTCCTCTTCGACGGACGGCGCCTCCTGACCGGCGCGGTCGAGTTACATCTGACGACATTCGGCTGGACGGAACACGGCCACCACCTCGACGAACGGTACGAGCCGGTCATTCTGCACGTGGTGCTGCGGCACGATGGCAGCGAGACACGACGGCGGGACGGCGCGCTCGTACCGGTCGTTGAGCTTCGTCTCGATCCGGAGGACCTACCTCGTGTGGATGGGCTGGCGCTGCGCTGGTCCAGCGTCGGCGGTGAGGTCTGCGCGGAAGCGCTTGCTAGGGAACGGCCGCGGGCGATTCGGGAAATCCTCTGGCAGCTCGGCGATCGGCGGCTGGCGACGAAGGCGGCTCGACTGGAGGCGCGCCTGACCGAGTTGCCGCCAGGAGAGGTCTTGTACCAAGAGTTATGGGACGGTTTGGGCTTCTCGGCGAACCGTGAGCCGATGCGTGAGGTTGCGCGCAGGCTGCCGCTGGGCGCAATCGAGGCGATGCTGGCGACATGCAGCGACTATGAGCGGCTCCCGCTGGCACGCGGCCTCCTCTTCGGCGTCGCCGGGCTCTTGCCTATGTCGCCGGCGGACGCTTCGCTCGCCCGCCTCGATCCGGAAGATGTAGACGCGGCCGAGCGGCAATGGCGGGAGCGCGGCGGGGCATGGCACGGTGAGTCGCTGTCGCCGTCGGTCTGGACGCGTGCCCGCGTGCGACCGGCGAACCATCCCGCCCTGCGCCTGAACGCTGGCGCGTCCATACTTGCAAAGTCGCGTGACGGACTGCTGGCGACGTTGCTTACCCCACTCCGCTACGGCACCGATATAGTGGCGACCCTCCAGGACCTCGCAACCTGGGATGAGCAGCCGGGCATCGGCGCGGACCGCACTGTCGGCCTGACAGTCAACTCCATTCTCCCATTTGCCCTGGCGCAGGCTGAGCATACCGGGGATATCGCGCTAAGCGAGGCTGCTTCCGCCGCGTGGGAACGCCTGCCTCCGGCGGAAGCGAATGAGATCACTCGTCGCGCCTTACGTCAAGTTGCTGGTGAGGCGAGGCTTGGCCGACTTGGCGCTCGCGGCCAGCAAGGACTGATTCACCTCGACGCGACGCTGTGCGGGCCGCGTCGCTGTTACGAATGCCCGATCGCCCGGCTGGTCGTCGAGGGCGCCAGCGAGAAAGCCCAGATCGCGACCGAGTGAGCGCCTGCATCAGCGCCCGCCGCTGCGCATTGATGCATTTTGATCTCCGCTAGGAAACGATTCCTAACCCAGTTGAATGGCACCTTCTCGGACCAATTGGCTATGCCAAGCTCCTCATTGTGTGAAGTGAGGCAACACTCTAGCATCCCTTTCACATCCCTCGATTGATTGGCGATCGAGGGAGCGCCGGCAAAGCCAGAAGGTGTGAACGAACTTTGTGATGGGCCGGCGGGGGGGTTCCATCCTCAAGAGCGTAGTTCATCTCGGGATGCGTGTCCCGAGCAGGGTACCGGCGTGGATTGACCCGTTCGGCCCGCCGCTCACAACCGGTGGTCTCACTGCTGTAGGCAGCCAGCCGGCAATCCAAGCTCATTCAATAAGCCTGGCGCCGGTTGCACGAGACTTCCCTCCTCCTCTTTCCTTGCCCCAAGTTGACAAAATGCCGGTCCCTTCCGCGCAAGCATCGCCGGCGACCGCGCCGATCTCCCAACACGGCGACCGTTCTTGGCGATCTCCATCGGTACTTAGGACGTGGAAAGCGACTGATCTCGCCAGCGTCCGACTTGCCCCGTGCCGATTGAAGTTGTTAGCGCGCCGGGTGTGCCAAGCATTCTCCCTCCAGATCTCCCTGGCACATCGTCCAACGGGTTCGGTGCCTCCGGGATAGGTTGTCGGGCCCGGTGGGTTCATCCGATCGGCTCACCGGACGTAATAGGACGCCCGACCGGCGGCTCCGAATCTGATCGCTGCCGAAAGCTCGATTCCTGGAGGTTGGTCACGGAGATGTTTGGCACCAGCGGGGCGCATGTCAAGCGCCGGTTTAGGCGGATGCTCATCCTCCTGCTCGCGCTTGGACTGGCACCGCTGCCGCCCGTCCTGACCGAGGTCAGCGCGAGCGGACATGACCTGAAGCGGACGACCGCTAGGCCGGTCTGGGTCGCTGGCGGCGAGCTTGGGAGGTGGAGCGCGGATCAGATCCAAGAATCCGTTGGCGTCCCGAACTTGGGCCTAGCGCTCGCGCAATCGCTCGACGATACGGGCACGCTTTGGCTCGTCGGTCTCCTTGGGCTCGCGCTGGTGGTGAAATCCCTCCGCGTGCGGATGCCGGCGGCGCTGTTCCTGGCCGCGGGAAGCGCGCGGGATCAGCTGACCGCGCGGCCGCTCAGATTCGGGACGGCGCAGGTCGGCTCATCTGGGGTGCCGCCCGTCCGCGTGCTCCTAGTGGACGGCGACGACGGATTCCGGCGGCGGCTGCACGACATCTTGAACGCGAGGGCCGGCTCAGGGATCAGCGTCAGCGAGGCGAGCACTGGGCACGAGGCCCTAAGTATCGCGGCGGCGCAACGTCCCGACCTCGTGCTGATCTCGGCTCAACTACCGGGACTTTCCGGGGATCAGGTCGCCGCCGCGATCGTTCGGCACTTTCCGGCGACGCGGATTGTGCTGATCGCGCCATCCGCGGAGATCGGCCGGATGCTCGTCGCGCTTCGCTCCGGTGCCTCCGCGCTGTTGTCACGAGACGCCGCGCCGCACGTCGTGCGCCAGTCGGTGCAGGCCGTGCTTCGAGGCGACAACCTACTCTTGCCGGCGCTCATCCAGAGCCGGGCGCTGAATCGGCTCTCGCTCGCGGATGCCTGGCAGGGCGACTCGGATGCGAGCAGCGGCATCCTCGCCACCCGTCTGACGTTCCGCGAGCTGCAGGTGCTCGACTGCTTGATCCTCGGCTACAACAACCGGGAGATTGCTGACAGTCTCGGCATCGGCGATCAATCGGCACGGAACATGGTCAGCGGCGTGCTGAAGAAGCTCGGCATTGGCCATCGCCTCCTTGCGCTCAAGATCGCCGTCCAGAACGGCTGGGCGGACATTGGCATGGGAGTCGAGACGCCGGAGCTGCCGCCAGCCTCCCGCGCGTCAGCCGCTGAGAGGGCCGAGCGAGCTGAACGCGCGAACGCGGAAAGCGGCAGCAGCGCGTGGACCGGCCCGGAGAGCGAAATCGCGGAGGGCGCCGAGGGCGGGAGCCACACGTAGCGAATCCCGCCCATTCGGCTCAGCGAGATTGCACTCTCTCGGAATCAAATCCGGCATCGGAACGCCGATCTGGCAAAGCCACGGCGCCGCGGGGGTCGCCTTCAGCCTGGCGTGCACTGGCTGACGCTCCCGCTCTGCCGAAACGGGATGTGAGTGCGCCGCGGAATGGCTACCAGCGGATCTGCGATTGGACAGGCCCGCTGTGGAAGTCGCGCCGCTTCGCTAGCGGCCAGGCGCGCCACTCATCAACGAACTCCAGCAGATTCGTTACGGCGGCTTCGAAGATGACCTTTCCCTTTTCAGCCGTCGCAGTTCGCGCATCCCCGTGCACGCCGAGATCGGTCCAGCGAGACCAGTAGTCGTTGAAGCGCGCGTAGGGCGAGGTGCTATCCGAGCTGACGTACTTGCCCATCACGTCATCGCCCGCGCCGGCCTTGTCCATTTGGACGCGCTCCGGCGCGAGATAGAGGTAGAGGGAGGTCTCAAACTCATCGGCGTGGGCGATGACTTCCGTGTCCTTGACCTTCTTGAACGCTTCGAGCGCGAAGGCGAAGTACGAGAGCGCGGTACACAGCGAATTCGTCTCCAGCGTCGTCCGGCGGGCGATGATGTCGATGAGTGGGCCGTTCGAGCCGTGACCATTCACGATCATGATTTTTTGGAAGCCGTGATAGGCGACGCTCTTGGTCACGTTCAAGCAGAAGGCTATGAAGATCTCGGGCTCGATATGAATGGTGCCGGGGAAGTCGATGTGATGCAGATTGAGCCCGTAAGGAATCGGTGGCAGGACGAGCACCTTGCCCTCGGCTCGCTTGCCGACTTCCAAGCAGACCGACTCGGTGAGGAAGAGGTCCACATCGAGAGGTAGGTGGCGGCCGTGCTGCTCGGTCGAGCCGGTCGGCAAAATCACCACCGGTTGCCGGGCGATCGCGGCGTCGAGCTCCGCCCACGTCAATCGGTTGTAACGGTACTCATTGGCATCAGCCATCAGGTGCGCCCCTTTCAGGTTGACTTGCTATCCCCAATTAGCCCTTGACGCCTCCGAGCGACAGGCCGGAGACGAGATAGCGCTGCATGAATAGAGTCAGGACGAATGGCGGCAAGATTCCCAGAACGACAGTCGCCGCTGCCGGTCCGAACGACTCGTTGGACGGAGCATTGAGCAGATTGACCATGAGCATGTTCAGCGTCTGCGTTTCCCGTCCGCCGAGCGTCAGGACGAAGATCAGGTCGTTCCAGCCGGTCAGGAAGCAGAAGAGCGCGACGACGACGATGCTCGGGGCCATGAGCGGCATGACGATACGGACCAACGCCTGAAGCTCGGTCGAGCCATCGACGAGGGAGGCATCAATGATCTCGGTCGGGAAGTCCTCGAAGAAGGCCATCAGCAGCCAAACAGCGAGCGGTCCGTTGAAGATCGAGTAGGCGAGGACGAGCCCGAGATAGGTGTTGTTCAGGTTGAGATTCCGATAGATCAGGAAGAGCGGCAGGACAAGAATCACCGGGGGCAGCATGCGGCCGGTCAGAATCGCGAACCGAGCCTTGTCGCCGCCCAGGCGATAGCGCGAGAGCGCGTAAGCCGCCGGGATGCTGATGGCGACGACGAAAACCATATTGAACGTGGAGAGGACGAAGCTGTTCTTCAGGAATGGCAGGGCATTGACGTCGGTCCGGGCGAAGAGACGGTCGTAGTGATCAAGCGTGTAATCGGTCGGGAAATAAACGGGTGGCTTGGAGAAGTGATCGCGGGAATACTTGAAGGACGTCGTGACGATCCAATAGAAGGGAAAGACCGCAACGAGGATGCCGACGCAGAGGAAGGCGTAGACAACGACGGCGCGAAGGCGCCTCGTAAACAGATACCGCGAAGTCATGCCACGGCCTCCCTGCGACGAGTGATCTGCATGAGCGCGAACGCCAGCGCGAAGGTCAGCACCAGCAAGAAGAGCGAAAGCGTGACGCCGTAGCCGACGCGGAAGAAGCGGAGGCCGACGTAGTAGACGTAGAAGCTCATCGTCTCGGTGACGCGCGCCGGGCCGCCTTGCGTCAGTAGATAGACGAGGTCAAACATCTTGATCAGCTCGATCAGCCGAAGGAGGAAGGCGACAAAGAGAGGTCCTTTCAGCAACGGAAGAGAAATATCGCGGAAGAGCCGCCAAGAGCCGGCGCCATCAATCTTGGCCGCCTCGTACAGCTCTTGATTGATCGCGACAAGCCCGGCGAGCAGAATCAGCATGACGAAGGGCATCGCGTGCCATACGCTCGCGATCACCAGTGACCAGATCGCCCAATTTCGGTCGCCGAACCAATCAATCGCAACCCAATCCCGTCCGAGCAGCTTCCCAATGATGTAGTTGAGCGGGCCGTACTCGGGGAGCATGATCATCCGGAACGCCATGCCGGTCGCGGAGGTGGAGATCATGATCGGGACAGTAAGGAGCGCGACGATGACGGCGCGGCCGCGCTTGATGCTGTAGCAGGCAAGCGCCAGCAAGAGCCCGAGCGTGAACTCGGCGATGAGGGAGACGACGATGATGCGGATATTGACCCAGGCGGCTTGCCGGAAGACCTCATCACGGAAGGCATCCGCGTAGTTCTTCAAGCCGATAAACCGCATGATGCCGCGCGTGAGGTAGTAGTCGTAGAAGCTGTAGCGGATCGCATACGCGATCGGGAAGATGATCAGAGCGGTGAGAATGATCATGAGTGGCGCGGGATAGAGATAACGCGTCCAATGCCGGGGAAGGACACGCTGCCATCCCGTCTTCTCTCTTGGCACTGTCAGTTGCGCCATACCCTGCCCATTTGGGGGTGGTAGGGCGGGACCTTCCCCGCCCTACCCGAACAGCGGAAGCCACTTCGCGTCGCGGCCAGCTCGCTACATTCCGCCCTCGGCGAGCTCCGGCCGGTAGACGATGCCGCGAGACTTGAGCGCCTCAAACTGCTGCGTCCAGTAGGTGAGCTGCAGGTCGCGGCCGAGACGCTCGGTGATGTTGTTCCACTCGGCGGCGGCATCATCGAGCGCCTGCTGCGCCGACTTGGCGCCGGTGAGGGCCGCGCTGATCTCGGCGTCCGCCACCTTCACGTACTCATCCTGGCCGGGGATCTGCAGATCCGGCACGCCCTTGTCGAGCGTCTCCTCCATAACGGACACAACGGCGCGGGCATAATCGGGATCATCAGGCCACTGGTTCAGCCACGCCTCGGGATCGAAGCTGCTCCGGCGCCACGGCTCCGACCAGGCCGCTGGATTGAGCGCGATGGCGAGCGAGCGCTCCGGCTGCATGTAGTACTCGAGGATGCGCACCGCGGCCTCGATGTTGCTGCTGTACTTCGGAACGCCGGCCACCCAGCCGGTCGGCAGCGCCGGTCGGCGATAGATGGTGTCGCCATCCTGCACGCCCGGGACCATCGCGATGCCGACGGAATCGACGATCTGCGAGGACTCCGGATTCTTCGAGAGCTTCGCCGTCGAGGTCCAGTGGACGACCATCGGCGCCTCGCCGTTCATGAAGGCGTTGCGCGCCTCAGGCGAGCCGAAGTTGGCGGTTCCCGGCGGGACGTAGTCCACGATCGACATCTGGATTTCCAGTGCCTTGACGCCGGCCGGCGAGTTGATGAGCGGATTCATCTCCTCGTCGAAGTAGATGCCGCCATAGGAGAAGAACTTGCTCTGCCACCAATACCAGGCATAGCCGCCACGCTGCCAGGCCTCGACAACGCCGTACTCTGGCTCCCCATCGAAGTCCCAGTCGCGGCCGTTGAAGAACGCGGCGACCTGGACGTATTCATCCCAGGTCTCCGGCACCCTCAAGTCGTTACCGGTTTCCGCCTTGTAGGCTTCCTGGTTTCGCGGATCCTCGAAGGCAATCTTGTTGTAGTAAAAGTTGTGCTGGTCCGCGTCGATCGGGACGGCGACGAAATTGCCTTCCCACGTCGTGTAGCTGGTGCGGAACACGTCGAGCGCGTCGTCCATGTGGAAGTTGAGGCCGTACTCCTCGGCCAGCGCGCCCAGATCAACCAGGTGCGGCGCGTAGTCGGGGAGCCAGGCGGGCTGGAAGAGCACGATGTCGTAGCTCGATGAGCCGCCCGCGAATTCGAGCATGTCCTTTTGGTACATGTCCTGCGGGGCGGTCATCGTGTACTCGAAATCGACCCCGTAGAGTTCCTTCACCTCATCGGCGTACATCTTGAAGACTTCGGGGTACGTTTCACCGGTGCTCAACTGAAGGGTGACATTGAATTTTGGCGGCGCACTCTCTTGGGCGGCCGCGAAGCGTCCCAGCCGGCCGGGCAAGGCGCCAGCCAAGACACTGCTCGAGGCGCCGACCGCCGCCGCCCGCTTCATAAAGCGCCGGCGATCCAACCGCTTGTCACGAACCGCTCGGATCAGATCGTCTCGAATTTGACGCTGGCTCACGAGACACCCCCTCAGTGACAACCACCTTCCGGCCGCGAATTCCGCGCTCGACACCCCCGCGCATGGCGGTTCGTACTCGCTTGGAAATAGCCGGACTGGGCCGGCACGTTATTCTGTCGCCGGGAACCTGTCAAGACCTTACAACGGGGAGGGAGGGGAGGGGCGTGCTGAGGTTGGGTTGTTGCGTGAGTTGGCGGATACGTGGGGTTGCTGTGCGGTTGGAGCCGAATTCGCTGGTGATGAAGCCGGCGTTGCACTGCGAGTCACGACGCCGGCACTGACGGTTTCGCTCAAATGAGACGATGCGGGCAGCGGCTAGAAGTAGTTGACCGAGATGCCGCCGTCGATGACGAAGGTGGTACCGGTCATCCACGACGATTCGTCGGAGGCGAGGAAGACGCCCGCCCAAACGATGTCCTCCGCGCGACCGAAGCGGCCGAGCGGGATGCGATTGAGCCGCTTCATCTTTTCTTCCTCGTTCGGGAAGAGCGATTCCAGGAGCGGCGTCAGGACTGGTCCTGGACAGATGGCGTTCGCGCGGATGCCTTGTCGGCCGTATTGCACCGCGAGCGACCGCGTCAGCGAGATGACGCCGCCCTTGCTGGCCGTGTATGCATCCTGCGGGACGGTGCAGCCGAGAAGCGCGACGAACGATGCGATGTTGATGATTGAGCCGCCACCCGCGTCGATCAGCGCGGGGACGCCGTGCTTGCAGCAGAGGAAGACACCTTTCAAGTTGACATCGAGCGTCCGCTGCCAGGTTTCCTCGCTCGTCTCGATGACGGACGTGTCCTCGTCCGGCATGATCCCGGCGTTGTTGTAAAGGACGTTGAGCTTGCCGAAGTGCCGGACGCCCGCTTCGATCCAGCTCTTGACGTCGTCCGACCGCGCGACATCGCCGGTCAGCGGCAAGACCGAGTCCCGCAGCCCCGCGTCTAACTCCGCCAACGTTTGCTCCAAGCCATCCACCTTGATGTCAGTGGCGACCACCTTCGCGCCTTGCTCGGCAAAGACGCGCGTCGCCAGCCGGCCCATGCCACTCCCCGCTCCCGTGACCAGAATGACCTTGTTCGCCAGTCGCATCGAACGCTCCCCAATCGCGTGATAGGTGCCGAACGCCGCTGCTGGCGCGGATGAAACCGCCGCGCGGCGGCCGAAAAGATCCTTCGATGAGCCGCCCGATCATAGCAAAGGTCGGCAGGATGCCCTGCCCGGCGCGGCATGCGATAAAGTACCGGCGATCAAGACTCGATTCCGCTCTGGCGAGGTGCCGTCGGTGTTTTCGGGCGGCCAGCCGCTGGCGGCTCGCCGCTTGCGACAAGGAGCGAACGCATGCCGAACGTGCCAATCGTTGACGCCCATGTCCATCTTTGGGATCCGCAGCGTTTCATGGTTCCCTGGCTGGACCAGACGCCGGCGCTGAATTCGCGCCATTGGATACCGGAGTACGAGGCGGCGACGGCGGGCCTGGACGTCGAGGGGTTCGTCTACCTGGAGATCGACATCGCGCCGCACTACACCCTCTCCGAAGCCCGCGCGATCGCCGAGCTTGCCGAGCGCGAGCCGAAGGTGCTGGCGATCGTCCCCCACGCGCCGCTGGAGTACGGCGAGCGGGTGCGCGCGTATCTCGAGGAGCTAGTGGCGATCAGCCCGAAGATCAAGGGCATCCGCCGCCTGACGCAGCAGGAGCCCGATCCGGAGTTCTGCTTGCAGCCCAATTTCGTTCGTGGCGCGCAGATTCTGTCCGAATTCGGTCTCACCTGCGACCTTTGCTGCTACTACATTCAGCTCGGCCAGACAGTCGAGCTGGTCCGGCGCTGCCCGGAGACGACGTTCATCCTCGACCACATCGGCAAGCCGAACATCCGGGAAGACCAGCGCGAGCCGTGGATGAGCCAGATGCGCGAGCTGGCGCGCCTGCCGAACGCCTGGTGCAAGATCAGCGGCGTGGCGACCGAGGCGCATCATGACCGTTGGACGATCGAGGACATCAAGCCCTACGTGCTCCACGCGCTGGAGGTCTTCGGCGAGGACCGCGTCCTCTTCGGCAGCGACTGGCCGGTCTGCACCATGGCCACTCCCCTGCGCCGCTGGGTGGAGACGCTCGACGAGCTAACGCATGACCTGTCCGACGCGGCCAAGCGCAAGCTGTGGAACGAAAACGCGCGGCGCTTCTACCGGATCGACAATTAGGGTAGTGCCAAGCGGCGATCGTGTATCGAACGGAGGGGGATCGGGCACATGACGGCGCAAGCATTAGGAATGCTGACCCGAGAACAGCTCGCTTCGATGGTCGCCGCAGGGGAAATCGACACGGTCATTGTCGCGATCTGCGACATGCAAGGCCGGCTGATGGGCAAGCGGCTGACCGCGTCGTACTTCTTGGAGCACTGCCAGGAGCACGGCACCCACTTCTGCACCTACCTCCTCGGGACCGACATGGAGATGAACACGCCCGAGGGGTTCACCTTGATGAACTGGGAAACGGGTTATGGCGACTACATGGCCCGGCCCGATTGGAACACGCTGCGGGTCATCCCGTGGCTAGAGAAGACGGCGCTCGTCCTGGCCGACGCGGTCGATGAGGAGAGCGGCGAGCTGGTGCCGGTCGCGCCGCGCACCGTCCTGCGACGACAAGTTGAGCGCTGCCTGGAGCGCGGCTTGCGGCCATTGATGTCGACCGAGCTCGAGTTCTATCTCCTGGCCGACAGCTACGATGAAGCAGCCGCTCGGGGCTTCGACGGGCTGCGTCGCTTCGGCTGGTACAACGAGGATTACCACCTGCTCCAAGGTACGAAAGCGGAGCCCTTCTACCGCGCGCTCCGGAACGGCATGAGCGCGGCCGGAGTCCCGATCGAATGCTCCAAGGGGGAAGCTGCGCCCGGCCAGCACGAGGTCAATATTCACTTCGCCGACGCCCTGGAGGCCGCCGATCGAGCGGCGCTCTTCAAGCACGGCGCGAAGGAGATCGCCTACCAGCAGGGACGAGCGGTGACGTTCATGGCAAAGCCAGACCAGTCGTGGACCGGTTCCAGCGGACACATCCACGTCAGCCTCTGGGATCCGGACAGACAGCACAACCTTTTTCCCGCTAGCCCCGGCAGCCGGGAGCCATCCGACGTCATGCGGTGGTTCCTCGGCGGGTTGATCGCGTGCACGCGGGAGTTGGCGCTGTTTTTCGCGCCGAACGTCAACTCGTACAAGCGCTTCGCTGTCGCGAGCTGGGCGCCGGTCCACCTCGTCTGGGGGCGCGATAACCGCACCTGCGGCTTCAGGATCATCGGTCGCGGCGACTCGCTACGGATCGAGAATCGCTTCCCCGGCGGCGACGCCAATCCATACCTCGCCTTCGCTGCCGTCCTGGCCGCTGGCCTGTATGGCATCGAGCAGCGGATCGAGCCGCCGCCGGAGTACCGAGGCAACGGATACCGGGCTACTGACGCGCCACGAATGCCGAGAGCGCTGTACGAGGCAATCGCCACCTGGGAGGCAAGCGAGGTCGCGCGGGAGGCGTTCGGCCTGGACGTCGTGGCGCATTACCTCAACGCCGCGCGCTGCGAGCAGGAATCCTTCGACGCCACCGTCACCGATTGGGAACGCATCCGATATTTCGAGCGTGGCTGAGAGTCGCGCCGCGCTTTGAGCGGCAATGCAGCACCAACGCGGGCGCGGCGTGGTGCATGCCGTCTATCCTTGGCCTCTGTGAGCCTCATCACGCCCGGCGATGAGCTTGGCGAGAGGAGGCGACAACTGCCTTGGCACGAGTGATTGCCGCGCTTTTCCGGGAAGCGTCCGCGAGAAACACCTAGAGGATTGAGCAGCGTGACGACGTCAGCAGAAGGGAGACAAACGGCCGAGACTGATCAACGCCAGCGAGAGGCACGCGCCGAACGGGCACTGGACCAGACGCGAGCGCCGCTGGTGGAAGCGCTGGCGGCGTATCGCGAGGCGGGGATCATCCCCTTCTCGACTCCCGGTCATAAGCTCGGCGTCGGAATTGCGCCGGAGCTGCGCGAGCTGTACGGGGCGGATGCCTTTCGCGTGGATATCCCGGTCAGCGGCGGCGTCGACGATATCCATTTCCACCACCAGACGCTGTTGCGGGCAGAGGAACTGGGCGCGGCGGCATGGGGCGCCGATCGCACCTTCTACCTGGTCGATGGCTCCTCGTCCGGGAATCTTGCCTTCTTGCTCGCGACGCTCCGGCCCGGTGAGAAGGTCATCGTCGCACGAGATCTGCACAAGTCGCTGCTCGTCGCGCTGATCCATACCGGCGCGGTTCCGATCTACGTCTCTCCCCGCATCCATCCAGAGAAGAACGTCGGCGTCGGCATCGAGCCGGCGGATGTCGCCGCCGCGCTGGACGCTCATCCGGATGCCAAGCTCGTCGCGCTCGTCAGCCCGTCGTATTGCGGCATCGCATCGGAGTTGGCGGGCATCGCCGCCGTCGCTCACGAGCGGGGCGTGCCTGTTTATGTCGACGAAGCGTGGGGGCCGCACCTCGCGTTCCACCCGAACCTGCCGCCGCCCGCGATGGCATGCGGCATTGACGGCGCGGTCGCGAGCACGCACAAGATTCTCGGAAGCTTGACGCAAGCCGCGGTCCTCAACGCCCAGGGATCGCTCGTCGACATGCAGCGGCTCGAGACGGCGGTCGGGATGACGCAAACAACGAGTCCGGCGGCGATGATCCTTGCCTCGATTGATGCCTGCCGGCGGCAGATGGTGCTGCATGGGCGCGAATTGCTCGATCGCACGCTGGCGCTGGCCGAAACGGCGAGACGTCAGCTGGAGGCGATACCCGGCATCGAAGTGCTCGACGGGCAGCGCATCGGGGCGAAGCATTGGGATCCGACGCAGCTTCTCATCGATGTCCACGGGCTCGGCTTGACCGGTTTTGAGGCGGAGCACCTGCTGCGGGAACGATTCCAGATCGCGCCGGAGATGAGCGATCTCCTCAGCATCAAGTGCCTCATCACGATCGGTGATACGGAAGCGAGCATCTCTCGCCTCGTGGACGCGCTGGCGACGATCGCTAACGAGCAGCGCGGCCGGTCGGGAGGCGATGGGCGGGCTCGCCTGGGAGCGGCGCTCCGCTCATCTGGTGCGGTCCTCGCCCCAGGCCGGCAGGCGATGTCACCGCGCGACGCCTTTTTCGCCCGCACCCGCGCGATTCCGCTCGCGGAGGCGGCCGGGGAGGTCTCGGCCGAGCTCGTCATCCCCTACCCGCCGGGCATTCCGGTCCTGGCTCCCGGCGACATCATCTCCGAGGAGAAGGTGGAGTACCTGCGGTACGGCGCTTCCCTCGGGATGTACATCTCCGGCGCGGCGGACCATCGCCTGGAGACGATCCGGGTCGTGGATAGCGCGACTTAGCCGCGAGCCGATACCCCCTTCGGTGCTTCTCGGCGGTAACTTCCGAGACACAGCGTAGAGAACCGTTGGCCCAGTCCATGCGTAGCAATGAATATCCGGAAACGTTGAGATTTTCCGGATGGTTTCCGGGGCGCAATGGAAGGGGGATGTTGATCATGGTCACCATCACTGGTCAGTCCCAACAGCCAGCAAGTCGCGCGATTGGCAGACGAGCGGATTGGCTCGGAGACAGCGTGATCAGTGGCTTTCTGGCCACGGTGGCCATGACGATCGTCATGGCGCTCGCTTACGGCGTTGCCTTGGCGATCGGCGAGGAAGACGGCTCTAGGATCGAGCGCTGGTTCTGGGCGTTGACGCATAACCCGGTCACGCGGACCACCGAGGACAGGATCGGCCTGGCGATCGCGCTGAACCTCGGCGTCGGCCTCATTTGGGCGATCATCTACGGCTTCACGGTCGAGCACCACATGTCGGGCCCAGGCTGGCTCCGGGGCGTGCGCTTCGCGCTGGTGCCGTGGCTTCTATCGCTGATCGTCTTCCTGCCGATAATGGAAGGCGGCGTTTTCGGTTCGGACATCGGCGCCGGTCCGCTGCCGGTTATCGGCAACTTGATCCTGCATGTCGTGTACGGCGCGGTCCTCGGGACGATCTACGCCGCCAACCCGGAGTGGCCCGAAGGGACCGAGCTCGATCGCACCTACGCGGCGGCGCAGCAGCGAGCTTCGGCGATCGGGATCGCCGTGGGTCTAATCGTTGGAGCGATTGGCGGCTGGCTGCTCGGACCATCGCTCGAAGGCATCGCGCCGCGCGGCGTGATCGCGCTGATCGGCGCGCTGACGATTGGCGCGCTTGGCCTCCTGCTCGGCTCGTTCATCGGTGACGGCGAGGACACGGACGCGCGAGCCAGGATGGACGTTCGCTAACCGCCAGCAGATTCAAGATCTTCGAAACAGACTGACGGGCGCCGGCGAGCAATGCCGGCGCCTTGTCGTGTGCGGTCAATCTCCGGCAATTCGGCTTCCTACCGGCAAGCGGTCGAGCTTGGCGCGGAGCGTTTTGAGGCGTTCGGCGGCAGCGAGCAGCGTTTCCTCACGCTTGGCAAAGCAGAAGCGCGCAAGGAGCGGCGCGCGGCGCGGGTCGGCGTAGAACGCCGAGGGTGGCACCGCGGCGACACCGACCTCGGCCGTCAGGAACCGGCAGAAGGACGCGTCGTCCGGGAAGCCGCATTGCGAGATGTCGGCCATCAGGAAATAGCTGCCCCGGATCGGGAGCGTCGGCAACCCGGCCGCTTCGAGCGCGCCCCGAAGAAGTTCACGACGGCGGGCGTACTCGTCCCGCAGCTGCTCGTAATAGCCGCGCTCCGCCGCGACTTCGAGCGCGATCGCCATCGCCTCTTGGAATGGCGTGGCTGAGGCGAAGGTGACGAATTGGTGCACGGCGCGGAGCGCGGCGTTGAGCGGAGCCGGACCGACGGCATAGCCTATCTTCCAGCCGGTCATGCTGAAGCTTTTCCCGGTGGAGTTGATCGTCAGCGTCCGATCCCACATCCCCGGCAACGTCGCGAGCGGCACATGCGCCGCGCCGTCGAAGAGGATGCGGTCGTAGACCTCGTCGGTGATGGCGACGACGTCATGCTCCTGGCAGAGCCGGGCGATCGTCTCCAGCTCCTCGCGCGTGAAGACTTTACCGGTCGGGTTATGAGGCGTGTTGAGAAGGAGCGCTCGGGTACGCGGCGAGAAGGCAGCTGCAAGCTCGTCCGGGTCGAATGACCAGTCGGGCGGACGCAGCGTGACAGGCACAAGGCGGGCGCCAGCGATGACGGCTCCGGCGGGATAGGAGTCGTAGAACGGCTCGAAGGCGATCACCTCATCGCCCGGCCCGAGGAAGGCTTGCAGCGCGTCGAAGATCGCCTCGGTGGCGCCGCTGGTGACCGTGACCTCTGTCTCCGGATCGATCTCGCGCCCGTAGTCGCGCGCCCAGGTGGCGGCGATCGCCCGACGGAGTCGCGGCGCGCCGTGGCTGATCGCGTACTGGTTCAGGTCGCGGTCAATCGCCTTCTTCGCGGCCTCCTTGACGAAGTCTGGACCTGGGAAATCGGGAAAGCCCTGGCCGAGGTTGACCGCGCCGTGCTGCGCGGCCAGTCGGCTCATCTCACTGAAGACCGAGGTTCCAAAGCCGCGGCTGCGCGCCGAGGATCGCGGATCCATGAACGCTCCCCACATCACGCTCTATCGTCATCTGCCAACGCCTGGACTACGGGACGCCCCGTCCGGCGAGTAGGCGACATACATAGCATGATTCGGCAACGCGCGGAGCCATTGCCGTCCATGACGCTCGCTCAGGCCTTGGCGCGCTCGGCGGCAACGATCTCACGGGTGGCCGGGGCGACCTCACGGGCGAAGAGCTCGAGCGAGTAGGGATCGTCCGCGGCCAGGATGAACGTGGAGATGCCGTACCGCAGCGTGACGTCCGCCAGATCCTCAGCCCATTTTTCCGGCGGGCCGACGAGGAAGGATTGGCTTACCGAGCTGAACTGACCGTTGATGTTCAGCATGCGGCGCACGGCGGAGGGAGACCGCCCCGCGGCGACAGCGGCTTCATCAATGATCCGGTTCATCTCCTCGAGGGCAGCCGTCCCGCCCGGCAAGTAGCTGAGCGATGGCAGCCAGCCGTCCCCGAGGCGGCCGGTGAGCTGGAGCATGCGCGGCTTGTACGCCCCGATCCAAATCTCGACGTTGTGTGCTGGCGCGGGGCCGCGCTTGGCTCCGCTGACCTGATAGTAGGTGCCGTTGACCCGCACGCCGCCGCGCTGGCTCGTGTCCCAAAGCTCGCGGATGATTGTGATCGCTTCCTCGAGCGCGACGACCGCCTGCCCGGCTGACAGCCGCCGGCCACCCATCGCCTCGATCGCGTCCCAGAATGCGCCAGCGCCGATGCCCAGCTCAATACGGCCACCGCTCAGGCGGTCGAGACTGGCGACGGCGCGAGCGAGCACAGCCGGCTGCCGCAGCGGGAGGTTGAGGACGTTGCCGGCCAGCCGAATGCTCCGAGTGCGCGAAGCGACGTAGGAGAGGAGCGTCCACGTGTCGAGGAATGCCGGCTGGTACGGGTGGTCTTGGAACGTCACCAGATCGAGCCCCACCTGCTCCGCCACCAGCGACAGCTCGACGGCGTGGTGCGGCGGTTGGGCTCGTGGCGTGATGAAGGCGCCGAAGCAGAGATCGTGCCCGTAGTCGGTCATGATCCTGTCTCCACTGGTGCGGGCCGCGAAGCGTCCTCTGGGTTGAGGTCGAAGCTGTCGCGGAAGAGATTCTCCGGGTCATAGCGCGCTTTGAGGCGGCGCAGGCGTTCGAGCGTTGGCGGCGGGAACGCTTCGGCCAGCCGCTCCGGGCGCGGGTCGGTCTCGAAGGCGAGGTAGAGACCGTTGAAGTGGTATTGGATTTGGTCCCAAGCCGCGTCGAGACGCGCGCGGTGCGCGCCGAGCGCCAGCACCGAGAAGTTCGCCGAGCGGTTGGCGTACGCGGTGGCATCTGGTGGAACGTCCGACACGGCTCCACCGACCGCCCGAATTTGAAAGAAGTAGATCAGCCCACTGCGCAGCAGGCGTTCAGCATCGGCGGCGAACTCGGGCGTGATGTGCTCGATCAGGCCGGAGCGCGTGATCGGCTCGCCCCGGCCGTAGTAATCGCCGCTCTGCGCGTTCGCCATCACGGTTGCATAGGGCGCGATGATGGCGCTTTGGTCGTAGAGCGGGGCGATGTTGACGAGTGGCTGGAGGCAGCGGACGATCGTCTCCGGATTGTCCGAGGCGACCATCGCCAGAACGAAGGCAATGGTTGGCTGTCCCCGGCGTGGGCTCGTGATGAGGAAGCTGGTGAGCTCGCGCGGCGACGCCTCGACGATAGCGCCCCAGCGTTCGAGAAAGCCGGCTATATCGCTCGCGTCGAAGAGCAGCTGCGCCCAGCCGACGTTGCTGACCTCGGGCACTTCGAACTCGAACGAGGTGACGATGCCGAACCCGGCGCCGGCGCCCCGCACCGCCCAGAACAGGTCCGGGTTTTCGTCGTCACTGGCCCGCACGACCGCCCCATCCGCCAGCACCATCTCGACCGCTCGCAGGTGATCGATCGTCAGACCGTGCTTGCGGCCGAGGAATCCGATTCCTCCGGCCGTTGCCAGCCCGCCGACGCCAACGCCGCCATAGTCGCCGGAGGTCAGCGCCCAACCATAGGGAGACAGCGCCGCCGCGACGTCCATCCAACGCGCTCCCGGCTCGATCCGGACACGGCGGGTCGCGCGGTCGAGCACCTCGATCGCGCGTAGGCGGGAGAGATTGATGACGATACCGCCGTCGTTCGTGGACCGGCCGCGAATACCGTGCCCGCCGCTGCGGATGGAAAGGGGCACGTGGCGGTGCGCTCGGGCGAAGGCGACGGCAGTTGCCACCTCGGCGGTCGTGCCGGGCTGAATCACCAGGCCCGGGGAGCCGCCGCGGAAGTAGGTCGATCTCATGCGCGCGTAGGAGGGGTCTCCGGGCTCGATGACCGCGCCATCCAGCGATTCTGGAATGGCGTCGTAGTCGATGCCTTCGCGGCGCCGAGCCCGCACCGAGGCGCGCCGGATCGGACGAGCCAGGAACGCTCCCGCAAGCTCGCGCTCCGCCGCTTCGCGCAGCGCAGGCGCTACCTCCCGCGCGAACTGCTCAATGGTGCGCTCGTCATCCGACATCAGGATGAAAGTGCCGACGCCATGCTCGACGACGAGCGGGAGAAGCTCTTCGACCCACTGCACGCTCGGCCCTTCCAGGAACCCGCCGCGCTCAGGAGCGAAGCGGCCGGCAATGTTGACGAGGCGGCGGATCTCGCGCGGGTCGCGGCCAGCCTCCCGCGCCGCCTCGTCGATGATCGCGTTCCCGGCCGTGAGATCGCCCGGTTGGAGGAACGGGAGCGAGGGGAGCCAGCCGTCAGCCTTGCGGCCGATCAGGCGCAGCATTCGTGGCTGCCTGGCCCCGATCCAGATCGGAATATCGTGCGCGGGGACGGGTCCGCGCTGGACGCGCGAGACACGGTAGTACGTGCCGTGGAAGCTCAGCGGCGCCGAGTCGGCGGTGTCGAGTATGCCGCGGATAATGTCGATCGCCTCTTCGAGCGCCTCGACTGCCTGTCCGGCCCTCAGGCCGCGTCCCCCCATCGCCGCGACCGCCATCTGATAGGCTCCCGCGCCGAGCCCGAGTGACAGGCGTCCTCCAGAGAGGAGGTCGAGGCTCGCCGCGGAGCGCGCCAGCACGGTAGGGTCGCGCAGCTGGATGTTGTGAACATTGGCGGCGATGCGGATGCGCTCGGTCTGACCGGCAACCCAGGACAGGAGCGTCCACGTATCGAGGTGCGCCGGCTGATACGGGTGGTCCTGGAAGGTAACGAGATCGTAGCCAAGCTCCTCACTGCGGCGCGCGAGCGCGACCACCGACTCCGGCGAATCGCTGCGCGGCGTGATGAACGTCCCAAACTCGAGGGGATGACCATAGTGCACGCGCGTTACTCCTGAGACGTAGAGAGTGCTGGGTGCTGAGTGCTGAGTAAAGGGTCGAGCCGGACTAGCTGGTGGGGACGGTCGCCCGCGCGGTTGAAGTCTCGGTTGGCGTTATGTCGAGGCTGGCGACCGTCCCAAGGGCGTTGCTACGCGGATCGGTTATTGGCTTGCTCGCCTGGTTCGTGGTTGGCGGCAACGTTGAGGCCGCCTTCGGCGACGATCTGTTCCATTTCCGCGACCGTCGCCTCGAACTCCGCCAACGCGTCTCGGACGGGATCGGGCGTCGTCAGATCGACGCCGGCGCGCTGCAGCAGGAGGAGCGGATAGTCGGAGCCGCCCGCCTCCAGCAGGCGCAGGTACCGCTCGGCGGCCGGCGCGCCCTCATCGCGGATCGCCCGCGCCAGCGCGATGGCGGCGGCGATTCCGGTTGCGTATTGGTAGACGTAGAACGCGCGGTAGAAGTGCGGGACTCGGCTCCAATTGAGACGCGCCAGGTCGTCCCGCTCGACACCCGGCATGTACGTCTCCATCAACTGGCCGTAGATCTCGCTCAGCGACTGCTCCGTGAGCGGCTGACCGGCTTCGACCGCAGCGTGCGTCCGATGCTCGAAATCGGCGAACATCGCCTGGCGGATCAGCGTGGAATGGATCGTGTCCGCGAAGCGGTTGAGGATCGAGAATCGGGTGACGCGATCCTCCTCCGGCGTCTCCTGCAGGAGATACCAGGTGAGCAAGACTTCATTGACGGTCGAGGCGACTTCGGCCAGGAAGATCGGATATTGGGCGTCGTGGTATGGCTGTGCGCGGTCGGCCAGCAGGCTGTGCATCGCATGCCCGGCCTCGTGCGCCAGGGTGAAGACGTGGTCCATCGTGCCGTTCCAGTTCATCAGGATGACTGGCGGCGCGCCGTAGACACCCCAAGAGTAGGCGCCGGACCGCTTCCCCTTCGTCTCGTGCCAATCGACCCACCGCGACTTGAACCCGTTTGCGAGATCCTTCACGTAGGCATCGCCGAGCGGCGCCACGCTCCGCAGGACCACCTGCTGCGCTTCGGCGATCGAGTAGCGCCGCTCCGGCACCGGCGCGAGCGGGACGAGCAGGTCGTACGCCGCCAGCTTGTCTACACCCAAGAGGCGCGCCCGTAGCTGCATGTAGCGCTCGATCCCTGGCCGGGCCTCATGCACCGCCGCCAGCAGCTGGTCGTAGACCGCCGGCGGGATGTTGTCGTCGAAGAGGGCAGCGTCCCGCGCCGCCTCGAACGCTCTCGCCCTGGCGTAGAACAGATCCTTGCGGACCGACGCGCTATACAGCGCCGCCAGAGTATGCCGGTGCGACTGATACGCGCGCATCAGACCTTCGAACGCGGCCCGGCGGACATCGCGGTTCTTGCTCTCCATCAGGAGTTGGTATCGCGCCTTCGTCAGCGCGATCTCCCGACCTTCCTCGTCGCGGACGGTGCCGAAGTCGAGGTCGGCATTGTCGAGCGCGGCGAAGGCATCACGCGGCGCGCGGGCGACCTCCGCACTCTGGGCCAGTAACTCCTCGACCTCGACCGACCGGGTGTGCGGCCGGTAACGCACAATGTCTTCGAGGTAATGCTTGTAGAGTGCGAGCTGAGGATCGGCGAGATACTGGTCGAGAGCCTCGGCCGGGATCGTCAGAATCTCCGGACGGATGAACGCCAGCGCTTGTCCGACCTCGACCGAGAGCGCCATCACTCGCTCGTACCGGGCGGTCGCCTCCGGATCGGCCTGGTCCTCGTCTCGCCGCAGCATCGCGTAGACCGCGACGCGCTCGCTCAGCTTCATCAGCGCGACCGCGTCATCCAGCGCCGCTCGCAAGGCCGACGCTGACTCACCGAGCCGCCCGCGATGCTCGCTTACCTTCGCGATTAGGTCACGGACCCGCGGAATGTCCGCTTCCCACGCGGCCTCGTTGGCATAGATCGGCGACAGGTCCCACGTCTCTTCGACCGGAACCTCCTGGCGCGTCATCACGTCGGGGTGCGTTGCAACCATCTTCTTCTCCCACACGAGACCACGATCACACGTTGGCAATAATACGTGCCGGCGCAAATCCGAGTTAGTGTCATGTTGACAATTACTCCCTAGGTGTGTAAGCTCCGGGCAGCGAGGCAGGAATCCACGGCGCGGAGGGACCGCCGCCGACCCGCCCTGCCGGACCGCCGGAGATCGGCCACCGGCGACGAGGAGACCGTTCATTATGTCGATTACGGTCGAGCCTACTCAGACTTCCACGCGGCGCTCGAAAACGCTTGAATTCGGCGCGAAGCCGTCCACCTGGTTCGTGGACGCCCAGTTGGAGTCGGCGAACTGCGTTCCCGAGGAGACAGTTAGCGCGTATGAGCGCCTGCGTCGCTATGGCGTGACTCCGCTCCGCCAGCAACGGATACCCCGCGAATACATGCGGATGCCAGCGGAGGAACGCGATGCCCGCATTTGGGAGCTACGCCGGCAACTCGGTGACCGGTTGGTCGTCCTCGGCCATCACTATCAGCGGGACGAGGTCATCCAGTTCGCCGACTTTCGCGGCGACTCCTTCAAGCTGTCCCAGCAAGCGGCTGGGCGGACGGATGCCGAGTTCATCCTCTTCTGCGGCGTGCACTTCATGGCGGAGAGCGCGGATATCCTCTCCGGCCCGCACCAGAAGGTGATCTTGCCGAACTTGGAGGCCGGCTGCTCGATGGCCGACATGGCCAAGCCGGACGACGTCGAAGCGTGCTGGGAGGCGCTGCAGCGCCTCGGCATCACCGGCATCGTCCCGGTCACCTACATGAACTCCGCGGCGAGCCTCAAGGCGTTCTGCGGCCGGAACGGCGGCATCGTCTGTACGTCATCGAATGCTTCGCGGGTCTTCGATTGGGCCTTCGAACGCGGCGAGAAGATCCTCTTCTTCCCGGACGAGCATCTCGGCCGCAACACCGGCGTCAAGAAGGGGATTCCGCTCGATCGGATGGTCGTCTGGGACCCGTTCCTGCCGCTCGGCGGCAACACGCCAGAGGCGCTGCAGGAGGCGACCATCATCCTCTGGAAGGGCTACTGCTCGGTGCACGCCCGGTTCACGGTCGAGCAGATCGAAAAGGCGCGCGCCGATTATCCGGACGTGAACGTGATCGTCCATCCCGAGTGCCGGCTGGAAGTCGTGCAAGCGGCTGACTGCGATGGCTCGACAGAGTTCATCATTGATACAGTCACCAAGGCGCCATCGGGCACGACCTGGGCGGTCGGGACAGAGATCAACCTGGTGAATCGCCTGCAACAGGAGCAGCCGGACAAGCGCATCTTCTGCCTTGACCCGGTCATCTGCCCGTGCTCGACGATGTACCGGATTCACCCGGGTTACGTGCTCTGGTCGCTAGAGCACCTGGCGCAGGGCGAGATCGTCAATCAGATCGTCGTCGATCCGGAGACAAAGCGCGACGCCTTGATCGCGCTCGACCGGATGCTCTCGGTGCCCTAAGAATCACGATCTACGGAACGATAGGCACGAAGCGGGGCGGTCTTGAGCCGCCCCGCGTGACGTTTTTCGCCGTGTATCGGCGGTGCATTACGCCTCTGGCGTCGCGCCAGGCATCTCCGATTCTCCGACGGTGACGATCTCCACCATCCCTTCAAAGGCGTGCGGCACGAAGTCGCGACCCGGATCCGGGATGAAGCAGGCAACGATGTACGTGCCCGGCTGCAGATCGATGAGGAGCCATTGCGTCGTCCCGCGCGATTGCGTCCCCGCGAACGCCACGGACACGAGCTCTTCAGGGCTCGGGAGTCCAGCGGCCGGTGTTCCGGTCTCGAACGCCCCAAAGATCTGCTGCAGCTCTTCCAGCGTGATTGGGACCGGTGAGAGCGTCCAATCGACGAAGTGCGGCTGATCGCTATTGTTCACGATCTTCACGAGCTGTTGACCGGGCGTGAACGTTCCCTCGAAGCGGAAGACGAAGCCGTCTGGTGTGTTCTCCTCATAGACCGTTACGGACGCCGCCGGCTCGGGCCCCGGCTCCGGCGAGGCCATGCCCTCCGTCACGGTGAAGCCGACTGGTGGTTGCGGCACCGTTGGGTCCTCGCCCCAGGCCACCCAGTTGCCCGCGACGGTGAACTCGACGATCCCCTGCGCTGTTTGTCCAGGCTCAATAAAGGCGCCACCGGCGATGGCGACTTCATAGAACCAATCTGGAATCCCGCCGCCCTCTTCGCCTCCTTCTTCCCCTTGGGCTTCCTCGGCAGGCGTGGCGTGCATGTGCTCCTCAGCGGCCGGGCTTGCTTCTGGCTCCATACCCATCGCCGCGAGGTCCTCCGCGGTCATCCCTTCCGGCAGCTGCATGAAATTGAGTCCGCCTGGCGCGCTCGAAGCATTCTCGAAGGTGTAGAGGTAGCGGCCGGTTGTAACCTCCGCCGGCACTCCCTCGTATGCGGTGTCGGTGAGGCGGATGCTCAGTTCCTCGAGTCCAAGCTCAGCTCCGGACAACATCCCGCCAGTGGACGGGGTGGCGTCCTGCGCCGCGACTGGGGCGAGAGAAACGGCACCAAGCAACAGTGCAGCGACGAGCGCAATGAGACCTCGCATGCCAGCCTCCTCTCCGCGCCCCAGACACCGCAGGGCCAATCCCTCCGGAATGCGGCGAGTGTCACACCCATCCGCGGGGCACTATGTGGCTTGTCCGCTTCCGGACGCACGATTCGGGCCAAAGCGCGAAATGCGTCGTCCGTGGCCGTTGGAGTGGCGCGGTGGGTCGATCAACTGGTATGGTGGAGTGAACGCGACAGTGTGAGAGGCAGGCGCCTCGCCCGTGGTAAGCACCGACGTGAGGAGCGAGGATGATGGCCGATGTCGGTGAGATTGCCCCCGACTTTACGCTGACCGGCGCGAGCGGTAAGACGTTCACGCTCAGCGATCTCCGGGGGAAGAAGCGCGCACTCTTGATCTTCTACCCGGAAGACGATTCGAGTGGCTGAACGGACCAGCTCTCCGCCGTGCGTGACACGGTCGAACAATTCCGCGCACTCGATACCGAGCCATTCGGCATCAACCAGGCCGATGCCGAGAGCCACCGCCGCTTCATCGAGAAGCTGAACCTGCCGTTCGATCTCCTCGTTGACGAGGGGTTCCGCGTCTCTGATCTCTACGACGCGATCAAGACGGAGGGGACGGCGGTCAAGCGCAAGCTCGATCGGATCAACCGCACGGTGGTGATCGTCGGCAAGAATGGCCGGATCATCTACCGGGCCGCGGGCGCTCCACCGCCGACCGAGCTTCTCGCCGCTATCGAGCAGGCGAACGACGAGCCGAACGGAGACGAGACGGGCGGATAGCGGCGCGGCAAGGGTTACTTGAGCCAGTACGGCTTGGTGCCGAAGAAGGCGTGGACGGCGCTCTCTTCCTGGCGGCTGAATGGCACGTCCGGGTCGAAGGCGATCGTCCGGCGTAGGAGATCACGCGTGACCGACAGGCGCGGCGGCTGCGCCGAGAGATCGACCAGCTCGGCCGGAACCGCGACGAGGTGGCGCCCCAAGCCGAGCAAACCGCCATACCCGATCACGACGTAGCAGAGAATTTGCGAGCCATCCGGGCCGGATGTCGCGAGCAGGTCCTCGATCTCTCCAGCCTCCACGCCGTCGGAATCAAGGACCGTTGCCCCGCAGACCGCCGCGGCAACCGGCGTGAGCTCTTCCGCTTGGCAGAGGCGGGAGAACGTCGCAACTACATCCGCGACGACGACGGTCCGCTCAATCGCGTCCTCGGGCGGCCGCGACAGGAGCTCGGCCGCTTCCTGTGCGACGACTTCGCCCGTCTGCGCCTGGCCGATATGGACCGCGTTGTATTCCGCGAAGAGGCGACGAGTTGGCGAGAGCTGGTCCCAATCCGAAGTCGTGACCGCGATGACGATCGAGCCCACGCCGACGCGGCTAGCAATGTAGTGAGCCTCGTCGGCGGCGAATCCGAACTCGGTCAGCGTCCGCTGGAGATCGTTGGGCCGCGAATCGGCCGTCGCGGCCGGCGCGGGCTCGTCGGCCGAGTCGGAGACGGAGCGCAACCGACCGAGGGCGGCGCCGATCGGTCCGGCGACCAGCAGCGGACCCTGCTCGGGCACGATCAGGGCAGCCAGTCCGAGGAGCCAACCACTGACCGTGTCGAGGGCGCTCGCCACGACCGCGCGCGCGACCTCGCTGTGCCCGCCCGAGCCATAACCTTGGTCGGCCGCGCGGTCCCGCACCAGCACCGAGACTTGCTCCGCCGGGCGATCGGCACGACGCAGCGCGAGGAGCGCGTGCTCCGCGTCGATCATGTCCTCAAATAGCCCTAAGACGGTGTAGCGCACCATCCCCTTCTCGGTATCCGCCATGATCGTTTCCCCATATTATCGGCATTGAAGCGACTAAGGGTCTCCCACGGGAACTAACGAGTACGGCTTTCGGATGAGCGCTCCTGGGTCGCGGCCGCCACGTCGCGCGGCGCGCCATCGGTTTGAGCTGCGGGCACGACCGGCGCTGCCGATAGGTTATCGGGATCGTCCGCGCGGTTGTACAGAAGGTCTTGGACGACGACCTGCACCGCCGCGCCAACCGGAATAGCAAGGACCGAGCCGAGTGGTCCGATGAGAGCGCCGCCAATGAGCACGGCCAGGATGACCGTCAGTGGCGTCATCCCGACCGCGTTGCGCATGACGCGCGGGACGAGAAACGCGCCTTCGAGCTGCTGCAAGACCACGGCATACGCCGCGACGAGGGCCGCCTTCTGCCACGAATCGGTGAGCGCTACCGTGACGGCGGCCGCTCCGCCGAGGATTGGGCCGATGAACGGAATGATCTCCGTGATGCCAGCCCAGATCCCTAGCGCGAGCCAGAACTGCAACCCAATGATCCAATAGCCGACCGCGGATAGCGTACCGATAACGAGACAGAGGAGCAACTGGCCGCGGGTCCAGCCGCCGATGCGGGCCTCGATCTCGTCCCACAGGGCATGAGCGCGGTCGCGGCTGGACAGCGGGAAGAGCCCGAGCACGAGCCGCTTGATGATCGCCTTTTCCGTCATCCAATAGAAGGCGACGATCATCGTGGTGATAGTCGTGAAGATGATGCCGAAGACCGAGGTTACGAATCCGATTGCTTGGCTACCTTCGATCTGTGGGCTCGATCGGATGGAGTAATAGGTGGAGATGAGTCGGGTAACGGTTCGGTAGCCGGAGGTGCGGATGAACTCGTTTTCGCTGTTGGCCGCGCTGTCGCGGAGATCGGTCAAGATGACCGGGATCTGGTCAATCAGCTCCGTCGCTTGCCGGATGAGCGGCGGGACGACCAAGTAAAGGATGAGGCTCAGCGTGACCAGCAGCATGACATAGACGCTGAGGATGGCTTGTCCGCGCGTCAGGCCGCGACGGCGCAGCCGGAAGACGAGCGGCTCGATTGCGGCGGCGAGCAGGATGCCCAGGAGAAGCAAGGCGATGATCGAGCGGATCTGAATCAGCAGCCAGGCCATGCCGAGCACGAACAACACAGCCGCGGTGTTGATCATTACCCGCTTGGGCGACATTGGAGGGTACACGCCAGGCTACCTTTCGTGGAAACACCGGATAACGGGTGACCGGGCACCGAAGAGGTTGGCCGATCGAACGGCGCGCCGCGCGTCTTCGTTCGATCAGTGGCACGGTGTCACCTTTCCCCCGTCATCCGCCCCCGGTGCTGCTCCCGCATCGCGATGTTGAGCTCGAGCTTCGCCGTCGCTTCTTCCCGTGGGAACTTGATACGCAAAGCGAGAATCGCCTGCAACAGATTATCGCCGCGCTCACCGAGCGGGACGATCGTGTCTTTCCCGGCGCTCTGCAGCCGGCGATTGACCGCGCGGCGCAATTCGTTCCGCGCCAATTCGTCGCGCAAACATTTGGTTGCCGCCTCGACGTCGTAGGAAGCAAACAGGAGATCGAGCGTCTCCCGCATCCAGTCGTACGATTCCCGACCGTGGCTCATCCGTCGCTCCAGCGGCATTACCCCTACCGCAACTTCCGATGGTAGCACGGAGCATCCCACGAGAGCAGCCGGACGTTCTCGGAAACTCTTTGCACGTTCAACGATTTGGCCTCAGGAGGCTACGTTATACTCCGGCCGCGGGCAGCCCCGGCGAACGCGGCGCGAAGCCGCACCGTCGCCGAACATGGCGAGCCCGCTCGGCATCTTCGTGGCTCACCAGGAGAAGACCCCGGCAATGGCTTCCAATCCCCAAGGCGGACGCGATCACCGCACGACAATCCTTGACCAGGATCCGACGGCTCCGGCGTACCTAGAGCGAGAGGCGCTCGACCACGTTTGGATCCACCAAGCGCCGTGGGTAGACATCGCCGAGAGTGACGGCCTGCGCGTCTTCGACCGCGGAGAGGGCAGCACGCTCTACGACGTGCACGGGCGCGCCTATCTCGACGGAATCGCGGGGCTTTGGGTCGTCAATTCTGGGCACGGCCGCAAGGACATCGCCGAGGCGATGGCACGGCAGGCGGCGCGCCTGGGGTACGCCTCTTCGATGCACTACACGACCGTGCCGGCGGTGCAAGCGGCGTCGATGCTCGCCGAGCGGACGCCTGGGGACCTGAACCGCGTCTATTTCGCGTCCGGCGGATCGGAGGCGGTCGAGACGGCGATCAAGATCGCGAAGCAGGTCCAGGCGATGCGCGGCTTCCCGAAGCGCTACAAGATCATCGCCCGGCGCGGCTCGTATCACGGTATGACCTACGGCGCGATGAGCCTAACCTCGTCGCGCAACGAGACCTACTTCGGCCCCTTCATGTACGGCGTCTACCACGTTCCGCACCCGAACCGGTATCGCTCCGACTTCGGCGTCACCGGCGAGCAGGCTGACATCATGGCGGCGCGGGCGGTCGAGCAGGAAATCATCAGCCAGGGACCGGAGACGGTCGCCGCGGTGATCGGCGAGCCGATTTCGACGGCCGCCGGCGTTCACGTGCCCTCGCCTATCTATTGGCAGATGCTGCGGGAGATTTGCGACCGGCACGGCGTGCTCCTGATCTGCGACGAGGTGATCAACGGGTTCGGCCGCACCGGCAAAATGTTCGCGACCGAGCACTACGGGATCGTGCCGGACATCATGACTGTGGCGAAGGGAATTACCTCCGGCTATGCGCCGCTAGCGGCGGCGATTGTCCGCGATGCCGTCTTCGAGGTCTTCAAGGAGCAGAAGACGACCCCAATGGCGCACCTGCTCACCTTCGGCGGGCATCCGGTCTCCTGCGCCGCTTGCGTTCGCAACCTACAGATCTTCGAGGAGGAAGACCTGGTCGCGCGGTCGGCGGAGATGGGCAAGCATCTCGGCGCGCGTCTGGAAGAGCTTCGCGCACACCCCACGGTCGGCGACGTTCGCGGCACCGGCCTCGTCTGGGGCGTTGAGCTGGTCAAGAGCAAGGCGAACAAGACGAATTGGGGTCGAGACTCCGCGTTCGTCAAGCGGCTCAGCGCCCTGATGGTCGAGCGCGGGTTGATCACGCGGACGTGGGACGTAATGCACTTCGCGCCGCCACTGGTCATCACCCGCGAGGAGATCGACCGCATGGTCAGCATCGCCGACGAGGCGCTGACCATCGCGGAGCGCGAGTTCGCCGCGGAAATTACGGACTGACAGGAACACCTCGGCCCGCGTCGAGGCTGCTCGCCCGAGGCGCGGGCCACCCTCCCCTCACGCGGATACACGCGGAAGAGGCGCCGGGCGATTGGGCAGCGGTCGTTTGCTGCTACCGGTTACGGCGCAGCTCGAAGCACTCGCGGCAGAAGACAGGCCGGCCGTGGCGCGGGGCGAATGGCACCTCCGTCGCGCGGCCGCACGCCGAGCATATGGCGGGATAGGCAAAGCGGGGACCGCCTTTGCCAGCGCGGCGTTCGCGGCCGCCAAGCGCAGAGCCACAAAAAACGCCGCTCCCGTAATAGGGATCGGCGGACACATTCAGGGACTCGATGGCTCGCAGCGCTTCCGCGTTTCGCTCGGCTCTGCGTTTGGCCCGGCAGTCCGGACATCGCTCCGGGCGACGGCTGCCTCGCTCGGCATAGAAGGCCTGCTCGGCGGCGGAAAACAGAAACGGCTGCTGACAATCAACGCAGACTAGCGTCTGCCCGGCGAGGACGAATGTCATGTGCTGCTACAGGTTGCTACCGGCCTGCACCCTGCCCGAGAGCAGCGCACAGTCGCCATGACTCACGAATCGGCCACCTGGCGACCGCGAACGGCACGGCCGCCATTTTCCGTTGCGGATTATACACAGGATGCCCGGTGCCGCTGCCGCGCGAGCACAACTCGCGAGCTAGTTGGCACGTTTGGGTAACCAGGCCGACGCCAGTCAGGCGCTGAGCTGATCGGGGATCGAGCCGACGAGGACATCTTGCCGCGCGCCGCTAGCCATCACCATTGTGATGCCGAGCTCATCGTACGAAGTGAGCGGCTCCAGCATTTCCAGCTCCATCCAGCCGGTCCCATCCTCGCGCACCAGCAACTCGCCCATGCCCGTCCGATCGCCGCCGGTCGCGAGCCAGACGCGATACGTGCGATCCTCGCTGGACGGCGGACAACCGCTCACGACGACCAACGGCTTCAATCCCGGAGCCATGACCAGGCTGCCGCGCCCCTGCGTGTCGCCGTAGTCGGAGGCGGGCAGCGAGTTGAGGCGCATTACGCTGCCGCCCGCGCTGAGATACGCCGCCAGCATGCGCTCCGCGCTGACCGCCTCACTACGGTCGTCCCGCGCTCCCGCCAGCAAGACTGCCAGGATGCCCATTCCCACGAGCATCGCGAGGAAGACCGCGGCCGCCGCAACTGCCACCCAGCGCCGAATGACGATGAGGTTCGAGCGGCGCGGCTGGACAGGTATCGGCTCGGCGGGCGGCGCGCTGGTCGCGGTGATCTCGTAGAGAAGCCGCTCGCGCAGGTCCGGAGGCGGCGTGGCCGGGGGCACCGCCGTGGTAAGCGCCTCGGCCACGGCCTCATAGGTCGTGAGCTGTTGGCGGCAGGTGAGGCACTCGGCCAGGTGGCGCTCTACCGCCTCAAGCTCTTCAGGATCGAGCGCCCCAAGCGCATAGGCCGCGAGCGCATCCTGCACTTCATGACAGGCCAGATTGACCGCTGCCTGGCTCATCGCGGGTCAGCGCCTCCCTCGCTGCCGACTTGAACCGCCGGCTCGTCGCCGCCAGGAACCGGCGGGCGCAAGAGGTCAGCCAGATGCCGCATTGCTACTCGGATTTGCGTCTTCACGGTGCCAAGAGGCCGATTGACCGTCGCCGCGATCTCCTTCTGCGTCAGGCCATTGTAGTAAGCCAACTCCAAAACCCGCCGATGATCCGGGTCGAGTCGCAACAGCGCCCGGCGCACTTCTCGCCGCGTTGCGAGGGTCACCGCCTGGTCGGCGGGATCGGGATCGGGGTCAACCAGCCACGCCGTGGGATCGATCGGCTGCCCTGCTTCGGACGTCACCGTTCCGAACGGCTGCTCCCGGCGCCGCCGGAGGAGATCGATCGCTCGGTTACGCGCCACGCGAAGCAGCCAGCCAGCGAACGGACCACGGCCCAGGATGAAGGCGTGCGGATTCTGCCAAAGATGCAGAAAGACGTCGTGCGTCGCTTCCTCCGCGAGCCGGTCGTCGTTCAGCATCGCGCGCATCAGGCCATAGACAGCCGGAGCGTAGCGATCGTACAAGGCGGCGAGCGCCGCCGGATCGCGCGTCTGGAGCTGCTGGACCAGATCGAGATCGCTCTCGGTTACCGGACCTTCATCGGGTTGAGCCACGCCTACATCCAGCCGGCCATCAGGGCGACCGTTCACACCGATCGGGGAGACGACCTGAAGGGCATCCCTCCTCTCTGATGGAGGCGGCGTCCCGGATGGCGCCATCGACGCTCCTGCTGCCGACAAGACTCTCTCATGCCCGCACGTTATCAGGGCAGATTCACAACATGCCTCTCAAGTGTAGCAGAGAGCCGCACGGCATCTTTGTGACAAGCGCACCGTTTGGAGCGATGGCGATGCATGATTGTCATCCAGGCTGCAGCAATAAGTAACCGCTAGCGGAAGCCGCGTCGCCCGCCGCCCGAGGAGCCGCGGCGCGATCCGCCACCCCGGAAGCCTCCCGAGCGTCGACTCGATCCGCCCCAGCTTCCGCTGCGCCGGCTACCACCACCGCCCGAGCCGCTGGAGGACCACTCGGCGAAGGAGGACAGCGCCCGTCCAGCTCCGTCGAACATCTGCAGGAGGCCATTGCTGGCGCGGCTTAGCGAGCGTGCCGCGTGATCGCTCGTCCCCTGCAGATCCGGCAGGCCCGGCAAGCTCCAGCCTCGGCCACTCCCACCGCCGCTCGAACGGCGAGGCTCAGCGCCCGCGATGTCCCACCAGGTAGCTCGGCGTCTGGAGGTGGACCAACGGCGCATGGATTGTGATGCCGGTCGGTCCCAATCGGTCACGGTCGGGATGTCCGGCTGATACCAAGACGGCGCCTGCGCGCCGGCGGCGGCGAACTTTGTCACCCAAGACTCCTCCAGCCCGAAGGCGATCGCGTACGGCAGGAAGCGCTCGAACCGGTCCCGTGCCTCGCTGAGCCGGTCGTACCGCTCGATCTCCGCGAGATAGCGGCGGAACGCCAGCCAGCGCGCGGCTGCCTCAGCGCCGGCGGGAGTCTTCCGCGGCATCGCGCCGCTCAGCAGGTAGATGGCGATCCAGACGAGCGACACGACGCCAATCGGGAACCAGATCCACCCCGTGTCACGGAAGAAGAGGAGCCAAATGGCGAAGCCGCCGATGAGAGTTAGCAGCAAGCCACGGAGCGCGCGATCTCGCCAGGTCTCCCGCGTCACATCGGGATTCGTCGTGAAGTAGCCTCGCTCGACCAGCTCATCGCCGAGCAGGGCGCGGATCGTCGGGACCGCTCGCTCGAACTGGCTCCGCACCTGGTACAAGCTGACGCCTTGGCCGGACTTGAGGTCGTAGCCGAAGAGCGCCTCGAGGACGCCTTTCTCGAATTTCGTCACCGGGGCATCCGGCGCAAGCAACGTCAGGTCGATGTCGGTACCCCACCCGGTGCTCGATTCCTTCATCGAGATCACGCCCCGACGAGCGAGATCGACAAGCGTCGCCACCACATCGCGCTCGTGAACGATCTCGTCGACGAGCGCGCCGGCCGCTCCGGGAGGAAGATCGTCAGGCGGCTCCGGCAGAAAGTCCGCGACGACGCCCGTGTGCGGATCGCGACCACGCAGGTACCAAAGGCCGTAGACGAGCAGACCACCCACGACGAGGCCCAGTAGGCCCGCGCCGAGGAACATCGAGTTGAGGAGCATGCGTCGCTCCTCCGCCTCCTCTTCCCGGCGGCGGCGGTCATCATCGCGCTGCTGCCAGGTGGGCTTCTGCGCGTCCACGATCTGTGGGAATTGGAGGCGAATCTCGACCTTCTCTCCCCGGCCGAGATTCTTGACGCTCCACGTCCAGGTTTGGCCGTCCGTCGTGTACTTTTCCGGGTTGCCGAGATCGTCGTTGGTGGCGATGACAGTGTCGGCGAGAGGAACCGCCCTTGGCAGGTGAACGGTGACGGTCGCTTCACGCACCGGCCCGACGTCCGTCACTTCCGGGCCGATCGCCGTCCACCAAATTTGCTGGTTGGCGAGCGAGGGATCGGGATCGTCATAGACGCGCAACGCGCCGCGGACGTCGTATTCGAGGACAAAGATGCGCGTCTCGTCGCTGGCCGACTCGAATCCCCAAAGAATCGTGACCGACGTTGACTCGTAATCGACCGCGTATGTGCCCGGCTTGAACCTCGTGGGACAACAGTAACGTAGCTCCTCGTACGTCACGAGTCCGCCAGGCGTCTCCTCGCGGACGACGACGTTCTCGATCGCATCAATACGCTCGGTCGGAATCTCGGCGAAGCCCTCAGAATAGAAGCCCGGGCCGAACACGACGGTCTGCCGCTCGACGACGTGGTACGTCCCGTCTTCGAGCAGGTCGAGGGTCACGTCATAGCGAGCCCAGGTGACGCCAAAGGCCGCAGTGGCCGAGCCGGGCAGCCAGGCGGTGGTCAGGACGAGTCCGAGAATCGCGACCACGAGAGCCCAGCATCGTTTTCCGCTAAACGGCATATCACACTCCTTCACGCCGCGACGTACTGCCGCTTCTTGTGAAACGAGCATGCCGCCGGCCGCGTTCCCTTCGACACGATTTGGTTGAGATCACGATGTATGCGCGGGGGCAAAGAAGACGAGGACGCGAAGTGTCTCTTCGATACTGTGGAACCGGTGCTCGACTTCCTTGGCGACGAAGACGATCGAGCCGCGCTGCACCGGGTGATCTTCCCCGGCAACAGAGAGGACGGCTCGTCCTTCGAGCACGACGTAGACCTCGTCCTCTCGATGCGGCGTCTGCGGATCCTCCCCGCCCGCGGGCAGCACATAGAGCCCGACGCTGAGCGACGGCACGCGGAGGAACTCGTAATAGAGCTTTCCGGCTTGCCGGTGCAGCTCATCGACGTCGGCCAATTCAAAGGCTTGAAACTCCATACGCTCCTCCGACGCGGTTCAACTCCTCTGAGTGACCGGTTCGGCCATTCTCCGCTGTTGCGCGGCATCGGGCAAGGTTCGCTCTTGCACGCGGCGCGGGAGCAATGCGAAGCGACCGTCTGATGCGTGTCGTACACTCCGAAGGGCGTGGTCCGCCGTATAGGCCGAATGGCCTATCTGCGAGGCGCCCACCCGAATCACTCCGGGAGCAGCGAGAGGATGGATCAGGCGATACAGATTTTCGGCGCCGTCTTGATCTTGGCGGCCTATGTGGCCGCGCAGGTCCGCCTGCTCAGTCCTGTATCATCTATCTATCTGCTGCTCAACGTGATCGGATCAGGCATCTTGGCGATCCTGGCCTACATAGACCGCCAGTGGGGTTTCGTCCTCCTCGAAGGAGCGTGGTCGGCCGTCTCGTTGGTCGCCCTCGTCAACGTCTGGAGGCAACGGAAGCGTCCCGCAGCGGTGGCAGAGTCGTCCACGACGCGGGCAGCATCCCACTGAGGAGGAGGTAAGCCTAGAACCGGCGAATGAGGACGACTCCAACGACAAGCAGCCCCACGCCCAAGATCCGTAGGGGCGAGACCTCGTGTCGAGGGATGCCGAGCAGGCCGTAGTGATCGAGGAACAACGCGGCGACCATCTGACCGACAACGATCAGCGCGAACATGAGCGTGCTTCCCAATCGGGTCACGAGGACGAGCGATGTCGCGACGTAAACCGCTCCGAGCACGCCGCCGATCCACAGCCACCACGGGCCTCCGATTAGACGGTCGGCGGAGGGCCAGGGCTCCCGGACCGCCACGAGCGAATAGACGAGCAGTGAGGTCGCGGCAATCGCCGACGAAAGGAGCGCCGCGCGCACAGGATCGCCAGTCCGCAAACGCAGCTGACCATTCACGCCCGCCTGCAATGCCAGGAAACACCCCATCCCAATCGCTATCGCGCAGTACACAAGGAACATCACCCGCGACACTCCCGTTCCTCCGTCCGGACAAACGCTTCGCTCGGCCTGGCTGGCGGCGTGATCGTGCCAGCAACCCGACCAAGCGGGCAAGTGGGGTTGCGCGCGGTCGCGACGAGCGAGAGAGGCCCAGGTTGGCTAGCCCGAGTGGCGGGGCGGTCATAGGAAGAATGGGAGCGAGGGCGGGGACCGATGGAGTCTTCCGGTCAGGAGCCGTATCGCCTAGGATGCGTGTATCACGGCGTGGGCCGGAGCCGACGCCGCCGGCGAGTGAGGAACAGGAGCGGCGAACGATGGAGCAAACGATGAATGGCAGCGACGCTCAGCGGCTTCCCTTCTCGCTCCCGATGCGCACGGCATTCGAGCAGCAGGGTGAGGACGAGCTAGGCGCGTTCATCGGGCTCCGGCTGCTTGTACCGGTCGGTCTCCTGCTTTGGGCCGCGATCATTTGGGCGGCCTTCCGCTTGTTCTCGTAGCTCTTCTCAAGATTCCCCGAGAGAAAAGGAAGACTCAGCTGTCGTGCGGCATTACTTTGGCGGCGCGGCCGGGTCACGCGCGCCCATTCGCACGGCGTGGAAAGGCGCCGGGCGGGTGATGCGTGTCCGAGATGTCGTCTCCGGAGTCACCCGCCCGGCGCTTCGATGTGAGGTCTTGCTGTTCGTCGGCTATTGGACGATCAGCGTGCCGACCATGCCGGATTCCCGATGCCCCGGAACGGAGCAGTAGAACTCGTAGGTTCCGGGCGGCAGATTGATCGTCCCCGTCGCTTGCTGGCCGCCCTCAGCGGCGATCTTGACGTTCGCCTCATCAACCGTGAAATCGTGCGGCAGCACGCCGGTGTTGATCAGCGTGATCTCGACATCGGTATTCGCCGGAATCGTGATCTCGCTCGGCGTGAAGGTGAAGGAGTCATTAGCTTCGATGGTGATCCCTCCCGCCGGCGCGCACTCGTCCATTGCCGACGCGTCCGGAGATGCGACCGGGCTGGCAACCGGCGGCATGACCGGCGTCCCATCAGGCGTCGCTTCCGGTGATCCTACCGGTGACGGACACGGCGTACCCTCGGGAGTCGCCTCAGACTGTCGCGCGACGCTCACTCCCGCCGCGAGGATCGCGAGCCCGATGACCACTACGAGCACAGCCGGCACAGCGAGCAATGGGCTCTTTCTCACCGTTTCCCTCCCTTCTGTCGCTCGAACTTCACCACGCCGCTCGGGCGCCTTGCAGACCCGACGCGGCCTTCATCGACGCTGCAATAACCACGCCATCAGGGGCGCAATTGGGGCAGTCATCCGCTCAGTTGGAGCCAAGCGCGCCAGAAGGCGCTGCTCCACTGGCGGCCCATTTCGGCCATTGGCACGTGCTTGGCTGCCGCCTCTCGCGCGGTCGCCACGAACCGCTCGTCGTTGAGACGCTGCCCCAGCTCGGTCAGCGCCTCGGTCACGGTCGCGATGGCCGACGGCACGATGTCGTCCGTGACCGCCCAGCTTGGCTCCTCTCCGCCCTGCTCGATGGGACGGTCGCGCCAGCCGCGGTCGTCACGGTAGCGGCTCAGGACCTCCTCCCCCACCTCGCGGGCCCGCTCCAGCCAGCGATCGTTGCCGGTGACCCGCGCGCACGCCAGCATCGCCGCGAGGATCGCCGCCCGGTCCTCGAGCCAATCACGAGACGCCGATTCGGCTCGCTCGAGCTGCCACTCGAGGTCTTCGACAGACACCCGACATCCCTGCTCTGCCGCGAGCAGAAGCCAGCGGATCGACTGCGCCGTCCAGCTCGGCGTTGCCGGGCGAATAAGGAGCGGCGGCGGTCGCCGGGCCCGCGCCATCGCAAGCTGGCGACGTCCCTCCTCCACGCGCCGGCGGAAGGTCTCGACGGGCTCCGCGCTGTATCGCCCGATATCCTCCGGCTCGATCGCCTGGTAGAGGACATGCCGTGAGCGATGCTGGGTGACGTGAAAGAACAGTCCGATTGCCTGTACGACTGACGGCTCGACCGAGTCCAACACTTCTCGCGGGGTCCACGTGTAGTAGTTGCTGTCGGCGCCGATCGCGTCGATGCCGTCCTTTAGCGCGGCCTTGCAGAAGGAGGCGAGATCTGCCGCCACCTCGTGGAACTCGTCCTTGCCGAGGAGCCTCGCCGCGCGCGCGTAAACGGCGGCTAGCTGAGCGTTTAGCGGTAATGGCTTCTCGAAGTGCGGCACGATCCAGCGTTCGTCCCGCGCGCACCGGTGGAAGCCGCGATCGATCTGATCGTAGATGCCACCCTTGCGCATTGCGACGAGCGTCTCATGCAGGAAGGACGCGACCTCACGCTCCGTGTCCCGCTCGAGGAGATCGAGCAGGAGCCAGAGGAGTTGGGGCCGCGGATGTTTCGGCGTTTCCAGCAGGCCGCCGTCATCAGCATCGACTTCCGGCGCCAGCGCCTGCCAGAACGCGCCCGCCGAGCCATGCCCCGGCCGCGCTTGCCCCATTGCCCGCTGCTCAAGCTCACGCGCTTCCGCGAGGAACGCCTCGGGATCGCGCTGGTACGTCTCGGCGGTGGCGGCGACGAGCGACCGCAATGAGGGATGCTCCTCGTCGCCTTCCGGCGAGAGCGTGCAGTAGCTGAGAAACGGACGGCCCTCATGCGTGAGGAACAGCAGGAGCGGGGGGCCAGCAGTCCCCGTCAACGCGATCGATGCCCAGCGCCACCGAGCCACGAGGTCGGGTGCGCGGACCGGATCAACGAGGATGGGAACGACCTGCTCTGAGATGACTGTCCGTAGATCGGCGTCTTTCCCCAGCACATGGGCGAGGCGCTGGGCGCTCGTCGTCCACGGCGGCTCCGCGAGGGCGAGGATTGGCGTTCGCCGTTCCCGCGCCTCACGCAGCCCAGACTCCCAGTCGCGCCAGGCGAGCGCCGAGGCGATGTCCGGCCCCGCCTGCCGCTGGGGTTGGATGAGCAGTGGCCCCCGCAACTGATTCACGTCTCTCCCTCAGTGCCGCACCTGGCGATTAGGTAGCGCGAAGGCGGCCCCGGATGACAGACGGGCACAGCCCGCCCCTCCGGGGCCAGTCCATCTCGCTAACCCGGATGGCTACGACCGGAAATCCTCGGAGTTGTAGATGTTGACCTTGTTGTCCTTGATCGCGTCGGCCAGCCAGAAGCTGAGCATCCAGATCGTCTCGGTCGGGTTGTGCCCGGACATTGTCGGGAACAGCGCGCCACCCGTGACGAAGATGTTCGGCACCTGCCACATCTGGCAGTAGCGATTCGTCACGGACATGGAGGGATCGTGGCCCATGCGCAGACCGCCGCAGTCGTGGGTCATCGTCGCACTCGCCACCGGCGTATCGCGGCCCCAGACCTTGGCCGCGCCGGCCGCCTCCAGAATGGCCTTGCCCTTCTCGAAGATGTAGCGAGCCATCCGGATCTCGTTCTGCTTCACTTGCCGCTGAACGCGCGCGGCCGGCACCCCGAACCGATCCGTGTAGTTGGGGTCGAGATCGATGTAGCTCGTCTCGTACGGAATCGGTTCCGCCAGCAGCTGCAGGCCGATGTAGCGGTTGAGGTTGTCGCTCAGATAGCGCTTGTACTCAGCACCCCACCGCGGGACATCGGGCGGCACGGCGTTGTACGTCTCGAGCGGCGTCCGCTGGCTCGGGGAGCCGATGAACGCGCCACGGACGAAGAATTGATCATCCGGCAGCTGGAGCTTCTCCTCGGCGTTATTCTCGCCGTTGAAGTCATCAACCCCCTGTCGCTGGACCGCCGGACCGTTGTAACCGTTGAGATAGCGATCCTCGAAGATCGCGCTCACGCTTGGACCAGCGCGGTTGATGAAGTACTTGCCGACGAGCCCGTTCGAGGTGATGCCGGAGTAGAGGAGCAGCCGGACGTTCTGGAACGTGTACGCGCCGAGGATGAAGATCTCACCTGGCTGGATGTGAACCTCGCCGGTGACGAGATCGATGTACTCGACGCTGACCGCTCGGTCACCCGTGTGGTTGATGCGCAGCACATGCGAGTTTGGCCGGATCTCGAAGTTGCCCGTGGCTTCCGCGACCGGCAAGAGCGCCACGAGCGAGCTGGACTTCGACCCGTTCCAACAGCCGAAGCTGGTGCAGAACGTGCAATAGGTACAAGCTGCCCGCTGGACGCCGTACCCAGAGGTCCACGGCTCCGTCGTAATCGCGGTCGGCACGTGGAACGGCTTCAGCCCAAGCTTGAGCGCGCCCTCGCGGAAGGTGAGGTCAGTCGCGTTGTCACGCAGCGGGCGGAATGGATAATCCCGCTGCCGAGGCGCCTCATATGGGTTGCCGTCGTCGGGATTGACCGGCCGAATCTGCCCCTGGATGTTGCCGGGCCAGCCGCCGACGCCAATGTAGTACTCAACCTTCTCGTAATACGGCTCGACGTCCTCGTAAGAGATCGGCCAGTCCTGGATGTTGGCGCCGTCCTCCCGCAGGTACTCGAGCTTTTCAGGGCCATAGAGCTGCTCGAGCGTGGTCTTGACGCGGAAGTCTTCCACGTAGAAGCGCCACGACTGACCCGACCAGTGCACCGAGGCACCACCGACCGTGTTCGCCATGATGTAGTTGGTCGGCACCGCTTCTTGATTGAGGTCAGTCCGGAAAGTGAGCGGGACATCCTGCAAAGGCGGCAGGAATTCGCCGCGCGTGTTCCAGCGCAGCGTGTCGAGCGCGCCCTTCGCGAAGTCCTCCGCGGTCGTTCGGTACGGTCCGCGTTCCAGCACCACGACATCGTATCCCGCCAGAGCAAGCTCGGTGGATACCGGTCCCGCGCCCGCGCCGTACCCAATGATCACGACGTCCTTCTTTGGAAGAACTGCCACTGCTGGTCCTCCATTCGTCTACAAAGCCGTTGCCTGCTTCGCCGAAAACCGACAATCAAAGGTCGGCTATGCTCTGGAACGGCTTGTTGAGCGGCTCGAAGCTCTGCTGCTCTTCCTCGGTGTAGACGTAGTAGGGACCCGGATACCCTACGGCGCGCCAGCCGGCGAAGTTGCGATTACCGCCGTAGATGGGATCCGCAAAGAGGCCTTCCATCGTGTGTGTCCGGATGACGTTGAAGAACGACCTCAAATCCGGCGTTGCGGGTGGCGAGATACCCGCGATTTGCCGCGCGGTTTCGCCGTCGAGGCCGTCAAGGTACGAGCTGCTCAGCGTCTGATCGCCCGTTGCTCCATCCTCTTGGCCGGCCTGCGGGCGGACGATCTCACCGGCTTCGATGCCGGTCAGAATCGCATCCTGCTGCTCGGGCTCGAGGTTGCGGAACGGCGCTCCGTACTGCTCTTGCGAGACGGCATCGATCCACTTCAAGCCCTGGATGTAGGTGAGTCGATAGCGCGCGTAAGGACCGTTGAGGGAGTGGTCGATGTAGTGGACGACCCCGGCTTCGATCGCGCCTGGGCTGTCATCAGTCGTTGGCCAAAGGCGCTCGGCGATCGCCGCGACCGTCTCAGCTTGCACCGGATTGAAGAAGCGAAACCCTTCAGATAGCGGATCCTGCGCGAGTGCATCCCGCTCGTAGGCCGTCTGCACGACCAGGAGCGCCATCGCTCCCGCGGATCCTTTCAGGAACGTTCTGCGGTCGAGACTCATGTGACGACCTACCTGGCGTGTCGTGACGAGTTCCGGCATGGCTTCTCCTTTCGTGCTTCGCCGGAGCAGTGTCCCGCTCACCCCGATCAACCGCTTCGCCACTTCGCCTCTTTCCGCGGCACCACCTCCTTCCTCGATCCATGCCGGCAACGCTGCCGAGCGAAAACCTCGCCCTATGCGCTCGGGCTCAAAGTGAATCTGAGCCCGCGAGCGCGAGAGTCACGGCAACGGAATCCAGACCGAGACGCTCAGACGCCCAGTGGTGGCCGAACGACCTGGCTTCGCTCCTTCCTTGTTTGCAAGATTGTGTAAGCGGCAGTTTTGCAGTTCTTACCTTACTTTAGGACGGAAAGCCTATTCCGTCAAGATGGAGATTTGCCTAAGATTGTGGCCCCTAAGGAGTGCAAATTCCGCGCCATCAATTGTGATGCATAGCTAAGGACTCCTATTGGCGCTCTTGTGCAGGGAAGCCGCGCGCCGTCCGCTGGCATCAGCGTCAGCACGAGGACTTGGAGCGGTCGGCGTATGCGGCTAAGGGATCAGGAGCTTCAGCGCTCCTCGGCGACGAGCGCTTGGCGGACGCAAAGGGCCAAGTGCAGGCGCAGGCGGACGTCCGCGTCGTCGAGATCGAGTCGCGTCAGTTCCCGAATGCGCTCGAGCCGGTAGAGGACGGTGTTGCGGTGGACACCGAGAAGAGCAGCCGCTTCCTTCGGCCCGCAACGCGCGGCGAAAAACGCCTCGAGGGTGCGGATCAGCTCGGCACCGTTTTCCCGATCGTATTCGATCAACGCGCCGAGTGTTTCGTCGTGAAACGTCCGTAGCTCGGGGAGATCCTTCGCGGCGAAGAGGAGACGATAGACGCCGAGATCGTCGAAACGCGTCAGGCGACCCGGCCCGTAGAGGCGCCGCCCCATCGCCAATGCCTGCCTCGCTTCCTGATAGGACTGGCGAATGCCACGCGAGCCGGATGCCACGCGGCCGAGCCCCATCGAGACGGCGAACCCTGCTCCTTCCGGCAAGCGCCGCTGCGCATCGGCAAAGAGGGTTTGCGCTACAGACGTGGCCTCGCGCTCATCGGCGACGGGCCAAATGACTTCGAGCTGGTTGTGCCGGATGCGCCAGAGCCGCCGGGCGCCGTGTCGCGCTAGCGTCTCTTCGAAGACTGCCCACCGGCCATTGCGCGGCCGGGCGGCGCTCATGCCGACAAGCGGATCGAGCCGAGCAACGATCGCCGCGTGCGGCGCCTCGATGTCGTGACCCAGGCGACGCGCTTGCTGGCGCAGCGAGACTTCGCTCTGCAGCGCACCGTCGAGGATCTCATCGAGGACGTTGAGCGCGAGCTCCTGCCGGGCAGCGGCAGCGGCGCGCTCGCGGGCGAGGATTACCGCGGCAGCGGCGGCGCCACGCGATGCGAGCAGCAGGTCTTCCGACGTCTCGCGCCGGCCGGGCAAGAGAAGCGAGAGGAGTCCCAGCAGACCATCGCGACCGAAGATCGGCGCGACGACGCGGCACCGCTGGGCATCGAGCTCGACGACGGTCGTTGGCGGCTCGGCAAGGCTGCCGGCCGCACTCGTCCGCAGCCAGGCGGTCAACGCGGGCCTGCCTCGGTCGAGGAGCGTCGCTACCGCCTCGGGAATCAACATTTCATCGCCGCCCATCGCTAGGACGCGCGCGTCACGCCCCTCGATCACGACGGTGCGCTGCGCCATCTCCGCCAAGGCCTGGGCCAAGGCCTGGAGCGATTCGCCAGCGATCGCGAGCTCCATCAACCGCCGGCCAGCCTCCAACCCCTGCCGGTGCGCTTCCCGGCGGCGCTCCGCGACAAGGTGCGACATCTCCCGCTCCAGCGTGGCAAGATCGACCTCCGCCGGCAGGTGGATCAGCGGGAGCGTTGCCGCTTCGGCAGCGGCTTTGGCGGCCGGCGAGATGCGCCCCGCGAACGCGACTGCCGACACGCCGGCGCCCGCGAGCTGACGCACCACGCCTTCCAGCGTCAACCGCTCGTCAATGCTGTTCAGTGCTTTCGAGCTGAGGAGTACGAGTTCTCCGCCGCGTAGATGTCCGAACGCCGGAGGACTTGGCGCCGGACGCGTCGCCCAAGAGACATCGTCGTCTAGTCCCGCCTCACCGGCGACAACGTGTGTTCCATGCGGCATACATTGCAGAAGATCGCGGACCGTAATCATGGCAAGACGACATCCGATAATCTCGAGCGGATGACGGGTGGCAACGAGCGGTCAGCCCACGGCCGATTGCGACGACGGGCATCACGCCGCGAATGCGGTCGGTTGGAATGGATTGGCACGCTCATCATCTCCATCCTCCTACCGGGGCGCGTTGGTCGGCTCTGCTAAGCATCTCCATAGCGCCGCAGCTCCCAAGGGCCGACCTGGGCACGGTACTCTTCCCACTCGTCACGCTTGACCGAGAGCAGCTGGTCGTAGACGTAATCGCCGAGCGCTTCTTGCACGACCGTATCCTGGGTGAGGGCACTCAGGGCCTCACCCAGCGTGGTCGGCAAGCGCGGCACGCCGATCCGCTGCATTCCCTCGTCGTCGTAGGCGGTCAGCGACTCCTCTAGCGGCTCCGGCGGCTCCTCTCCCTGGCGAATGCCGTCCATCCCACAGGCCAGCGTCACGGCAAGCGCCAAGTAGGGATTCGCCGTCGCGTCGGGAGACCGCAGCTCGATCGCCGCTTCCTCGCCCGGCGCCCACGATGGCACGCGGATAAGCGACGACTGGCTGACGTGCGCCCAAGTCGCGTGGCGTGGCGCGCGATGACCGGCGTTCAATCGCTTATAGGAATTGACCGTCGGACAGAGGACCGCGCACATGGCTCTGGCATGCGCGAGCTGTCCTCCAATGAAGTGGTAGGCCGTCGCGGCAAGCGCATCCCCCCCGTGCACGAGCGCGTCGGTGCCCTCCGGGTAGCGCCGCAACCGCTGGAAGATGTGCATCCCGGAGCCCGGCGCGTCCGAGAACGGCTTCGGCATGAATGTCGCACGCAGCCCGTGCCGCTGCGCGACTTCCCGGACGACCTGGCGGACTGTAATGAGCTGATCGGCCATGCGCAGGGCGTCGGCGGGCAGGAGATCCAGCTCTTCCTGGCCTGGCCCCGTCTCGTGATGAGCGCCGCCGACGCTGATCCCGAGCGCATCGAGCGTGGAAACGACCTCATCGCGCACACGCGATGACGTCTCTTCGCCGACATCGAAGTATCCGGCGGCGTCGAGCGTGCGAACGACGTTTGGCCAATCGCCACGAACGAGGTAGTACTCGATTTCGATGCCGACGCGAAACTCGAAGCCAGCCGCCCTCGCATCGGCCAGCGCGCGCTCGAGCACTGAGCGCGGGTCGCCGTCGAACGGCTGACCGTCGCGGCGCCGGACAGAGCAGCAAATTCGCGCCCGCCGGCCGCGTGGATCAGCTCCGTCAGAGATGAGGAGCGTCGTCGGGTCAGGAACGAGAAACAGATCGAGCTCGATGCGGCGCGTGCCTGTCAGCGCCGATCCGTCGAACCGATAGCCATGCGCCATTGTGTCGGCGAGGAGCTCGACCGGTATCGTCAGCGCCTTTGCCCCGCCGGTGATATCCGAAAAGAGCAGGTCGACGAGACGCACATTCGCGGCCGCGACGCGTTCGAGCGTCTCATTCACGGCCTCCGCATCCGGTCCCGCTTCCCGCTCCGCGCCTGCGATCATTGACCAATCCTTCCCCTCGTCTATTTGGGCGCTCGATCCAAACCGCGAGCGGAAATAGGCTACTGCTTTTGTGCTTCGGCGGCAACCTCGCCGCGCTGGCAAGGTTGTCCTGTCGTGAGCCAGAATTCCAATCGTTCAAACCGCCCGAACCGCATACCGCGATTGGTACCCTCCGCACAATCAACACTCACATGATCTGCTGCGCTGCGCACGTGTTCGCGCGCATGGGTCCGCTACTAGACTCTGAACCCGCCGACGGCAGTGCAAAGACCTGCCTGGGGCGGCGCGTTCGCGGATAACGACGCCGACGACTCGCCCCATGAGGCCCACTCGGATTTCAGATTTTGTGACAACGCTCACGATTTGTACCGAACGTTGAAGCTAGCTTCAGCGTCCGAGGGAGGGAACCCGCATGACACGCCACCGACACGCTCGGCTAGTGGACGCGCCACTCTACGACCCGGCTTTCGAGCACGATGCCTGCGGCGTCGGATTGGTCGTCGAGATCTCCGGCCGCCCGCAGCGCGCGATTGTCGAGCGTGCCCTGGCCGGTCTCGTCAATTTGACGCACCGTGGTGGCGTCGGCGCTGACGAGCGGACTGGCGACGGCGCCGGTGTGCTGACGCAGATTCCGCACCCGCTCTTCGCGCCAGTCCTGGCCCAGCTCGGCGCGCCATCGGCAGGTCCCGGGGATTACGGGGTAGCAATGGTCTTCCTGCCCCAGGATGACGCCGCCGAGGCGCGAGCGCGCCAGGTCCTCGAAGCCGCCGTGGCGGGCCAGGGCCTGCGTGTGCTCGGCTGGCGCGAGGTGCCGCACGATCCCTCCGTCCTCGGGCGGATCGCGGCAGCGACGCAGCCGCGAATCGCGCAGCTCCTCATCGGCCGGCCCGAAGGTGCGACCACGGAGGCGTTCGAGCGGGAACTCATGCTGGCACGGAAGGCCGCCGAGCGAGCCGCGGAGGCACAGGGGCTCGATGACTTCTACGTCGTCTCCTGCTCCTCGCGGACGATCATCTATAAGGGATTCTGCCTGGCGGCGGACCTGAGCCGGTTCTACGCCGACCTGCGCGATCCCAACTACGTCAGCGCGATCGCCCTCTTCCACCAGCGGTACAGCACGAATACGCTCCCCACCTGGGCGATGGCCCAGCCGTTCCGCTTCATCGCTCACAACGGCGAGATCAACACGATCCAGGGGAACCGGGCGTGGATGCAAGCCCGGACGCCTTCGCTGCAATACGCGGACGGCGTCGGTCCGGAGGCGCTCGAGCCGATCGTCTCGCTGACCGGCAGCGACTCGGCAAGCCTCGACAACGTCGTGGAGCTGCTCTACCACGGCGGTCGCTCGCTGCCCCACGCGCTGATGATGCTAGTCCCGGAGCCGTGGGAGCAGCTGCCAGATATGCCGGCCGATCGCCGTGCGTTCTACGACTTCCACGCGGGCTTGATGGAGCAGTGGGACGGCCCGGCCGCTCTCGCCTTCACCGATGGCGTCGTCGCTGGCGCCACGCTCGACCGCAACGGTCTGCGGCCGCTGCGCTATGCCATCACCTCGGACGGTCTGCTGATCGCCGGGTCTGAGGCGGGAACAGTCGCCGTCCAGCAAGAGCACGTCATCGAGAAGGGCCGACTCGGACCGGGCCAGATGATCGTCGTCGACACCAGCCGCGGCGTGGTGCTCCGCAACCCGGACATCAAGCAAGAGGTCGCCTCGCGCAAGCCATATGCCGAGTGGTTAGCCGCCCGGCGCCCGACGCTCCCGGAGCGCGACACGCCGCCGGCGGAGACGACAGTCGAGAATCTCATCGCCGTCCAGCGAGCCTTCGGCTACTCCGCCGAGGATGCCCGGCTGATTGTCCAGCCGATGGCTGGCGAGGCGAAGGAGCCGACCTGGTCGATGGGCGACGACGCGCCGCTGGCCGTCCTCTCTGATCGGCCACGACCGCTCTCCGCCTACTTCCGGCAGCGCTTCGCGCAGGTGACGAACCCGCCAATCGACTCCCTGCGCGAGAAGAAGATCATGGCGCTGGACACCTACATCGGGCCGCGCGTCAATCTCCTCGTCGAAGATCCGGAAGCGGCTGAAATCCTGCACCTGCCGAGCATCGTCCTCACGGAGGCGCAGCTCGCGGACGTTGCCTCGCTCGACCAGGGCAAGCTGCGCGCGCGGCGGCTCTCGACGCTCTTCGAGGTGCCGAGCGAGGACGCGGCGCCGGGCGCATCGCCCCTCGCGGACGCGCTCGGCCGCCTGGTCGCCGAGGCCGAGGCTGCCGTGCGGGCCGGCGTCTCGATCCTGGTCCTGTCGGACCGAGGCGTCAACGAGCGCTGCGCGCCGATCCCGATGCTCCTCGCCGTCGGCGCGATTCATCACCACCTCATCCGCCAGGGGTTGCGGATGCAGGCCGACATCGTCTGTGAGACGGGTGAAGTTTGGGACGTGCATCATCTCGCCTGCCTGATCGGCTACGGCGCGTCGGCTGTCCATCCGTATCTCGCGCTCCAGGCGGCTGGTGAGCTGGCCGGCACGCGCCAGCACCAGGACAAGACTCCGGAGGAGCTGCAGCGCAACTACGTCAAGGCGCTGGAGCACGGCTTCCTCAAGGTCGCCTCGAAGATGGGCATCTCGACCGCGATGGGCTACCGTGGCGCGCAGATCTTCGAGGCAATCGGGCTCTCGCAAGAGCTAGTGGATCGCTACTTCACCGGCACGGTGTCGCGCCTCGGCGGGATCGGCCTGGCCGAGATCGAGGCGGACGTCCTGAGGCGGCACCGGGAGGCGTTCTCCGAGCCGGCCGCCAAGCTGCCTGATCCAGGCTTCGTCCGCTTCCGCAAGGACGGCGAGCCACACGCCTTCAATCCAACGGCCGTCAAGGCGCTGCAGGCAGCCGCGAATAGCGGAGCCGCCGCCGACTTCCAGGCATACCGCAATCTCGTGAAGCAGCATCCGCTGACGGCGGTGCGCGACCTGATGACAATCAAGCCGCTTGGCGATCCGATTCCGGTTGACGAGGTCGAGCCGGCGTCGGAGATCGTGCAGCGGTTCGTCGTGACGGCGATGTCGCTCGGCGCGCTCAGCCCGGAGGCGTATCGAACGCTCGCCATTGGCATGAACCGGCTCGGCGCGCGCTCCAACTCTGGTGAGGGCGGCGAGGATCCCGACTGGTATGACGAGTCCGGGCCGGATATCCCGCACTCGAAGGTCAAGCAGGTGGCCTCCGGTCGCTTCGGCGTCACCGCGCGCTACCTGGCGATGGCGAGCGAGCTGGAGATCAAGATGGCGCAGGGGAGCAAGCCCGGCGAGGGTGGACAGCTACCCGGCCACAAGGTCACCGAATTCGTCGCCCGCATCCGGCACGCGGTACCGGGCCTGCCGCTCATCTCGCCGCCACCGCACCACGACATCTACTCAATCGAGGACCTGGCGCAGCTGATCTACGACCTGCGGCAGGCCAACCCGCGCGCGAAGATCGGCGTCAAGCTCGTCGCCGAGGCGGGCGTCGGCACCATCGCGGCGGGCGTGGCGAAGGCTCGCGCCGACTACATTCTGATCAGCGGCCACAACGGCGGCACCGGCGCTTCGCCGCTCGCCTCGATCAAGCACGCCGGCTGCCCGTGGGAGCTGGGCCTGGCCGAGACGCAGCAGACGCTGGTGATGAACGGCCTGCGCTCGCGCGTCCGGTTGCGGACCGACGGCGGCATCAAGACGCCGGAGGACGTGGTGATCGCCGCGATGCTCGGCGCCGAGGAGTTCGGCTTCGGCACCTCCGCGCTCGTCGCAATCGGCTGCGACATGGCTCGCCAGTGCCACCTCAACTCCTGCCCGACCGGCATCGCCACCCAGAAGGAGGAGCTGCGCAAACGCTTCGCCGGTACGCCGGAGCAGATCATCAACTACTTCATGCTCCTGGCAGAGGGTGTGCGCGGGGTGCTCGCCAGCATCGGCGCCCGCACGATGGATGAGATCGTCGGTCGCACCGACCTATTGGCGCAGCGCACCGACCTAGAGGGCCGGGCCGCGCTCCTCGATCTATCCGCCCTCTTCCCGGCGCCCGCGCCGGAGACCGAGCGGCGCAAGTTCGTGGACGTCCGGGACACGCGCCCGACGATCGACGACTGGATGCTCGAGACGTATGGCGAGGCGATCCGCTCCGGTCAGCCGGTGACGATTGAGCGCCCGATCAACCCGCCCGACCGGACGGTCGGCGCCCGCGTCGCCGGAGCCATTGCCCTGACCCAGAAGAAGGGCAGCAAGCGCGAGGGTGAAGTCGTCGCGAACTTCAAGGGCAGCGCGGGCCAGAGCTTTGGCGCGTTCCTGGTCGACGGCATGCGGCTTTCGCTCGAGGGCGAGGCGAACGACTACGTCGGTAAGGGGATGAGCGGCGGCGTGATCGCGATTCGGCCGCCGCGCGAGGCGCCGTTCCGCGAGCCGCAGGTTATCGCCGGCAACACGATCCTCTACGGAGCGACCGGCGGCGAGCTGTACCTGGCCGGCCGGGCTGGCGAGCGCTTCGCGGTCCGGAACAGTGGCGCCGTCGCCGTCGTCGAAGGGGTCGGCGACCACGGCTGTGAGTACATGACCGGCGGCGTTGTGGCGGTGCTCGGCCCGACTGGGCGCAACTTCGGCGCCGGCATGACGAACGGCATCGCGTACGTCTATGACCCGGCTGGCGAGTTCGACGGCCGCATCAATGGCGAGTCGGTGCTCGTCGAGCGCGGCCTGACGGCCGACGATGCGAACAAGTTGCGGGAGCTGATCGAGCGTCACGTCGCTCTCACCGGGAGCGAGCATGCGAAGTCACTCCTCGCGGATTGGGACAACACTGTGGCCAACACCTGGAAGGTGATTCCGCGGGCGACGCTGCTGCTCGCGGTCACCTCGGCGGAAGAGGTCGAGGCCCGCGGCGCCGCGGACTAAGAAGCTCGCCTCCTACCACGCCCCCTCTCGATACCCATCGCGTCGGGAGGGGGCTTTTTCATTGGCCTCTCTCGCCGTGCCAAGCAGGCTAGGCTCGGCTGGCGTTGTGGTCAGGAGCAGGGGGTCAGTCGTTGGCGTTGACCTCGGCCGCGCGACTCCAGCCGAGCCATTGCTCCGCGGCAAAGCCGGGCGCGGGGGGCGGACCTGCTTCGACCGGCTGCAGGAATGGCCGGCCGGGCTCCACGTAGGTCCGGGCGGCCGGGACGGAGACGAGCTCCAGCTCCGGATAGCGCAACGCGGTCAGGGCGCCGCCAAAGACGCAGCCAGTATCGATATTGATGGTGCGATTGACCCAGACGGGCTGGGTGATCGGTGTGTGGGCATAGACGACGATCGCCCGTCCTCGGTACCTGGCCGCCCAATCCAGGCGGATCGGGAGCCCGTACTCATCGACTTCTCCCGTCGTCTCGCCGTAGAGGGCGAAGCTGCGCACGCGTTTGGAGTCGCGTCCTTGCAGCGCCGCCTTCATGCCCGCGTGCGCGACGACGAGCCGGCCGTCATCCAACACATAGTGGTGGACAAGCCCTTCGAAGAACGCACGGACCTGCTCGGCGAATTCGGGCGGTTCCTTAGACAGCTGCTCGATGCTGTCCTCGAGCCCGTGCGCGATCTTTACCTGCCGGCCTTGCAGGTATCGCATCAGCTTGTCGTCGTGATTGCCGGGCAGGCAGAGAGCCGTTCCCTCTTCGACCATGCCCATGACGAGGCGCAACACCGCCGTGATCGCCGGCCCACGATCGACAAGGTCACCGAGGAAGATCGTCCGCCGCCCGGCTGGCGGTCTGACTTGGTAGGAGGGCACGCCGTCCTCGCCAGTCGTTTCCGAGACCTCGTAGCCGAGCCGGCCGAGGAGCGCGCGGAGTTCTTCGAAGCAGCCGTGGACGTCGCCGATGATGTCGAAGGGACCGTGCTCGTGCCGGCGATCGGGAGGGAGCGGCACACGGACGATCCGCGCCGCGTCAACCTCCTGGGGCGTCGTGAGAACGTGGACGGCGCGGAAGCCTTCCCGCGTCAAGGTGTCGAATGACCGGCGCAGCGCCTCGTATTGGCGGCGCACAACGTCCGGGTCGACCGGCCGCTCCTGCCGCGTCCGCGCGCGCTCCTCAGCCAACGCCACTGGCAGGTCGAGCACGATCGCGACAGCAGGCAAGTTGAGTTCTTCCGCCAAGCGGATCAGGCGATGCCGAGCACGCGGCTGCACATTCGTCGCGTCCACGACCGCCAGCTTGAGGAAGCGCAGGCGGTGGGAGACGATCAGGTGCAGCACATCGAAGGCGGCGGGCGTCGCCGACTGGTCGCCTGGATCATCGGCGACGAGCGCGCGGCAGTGATCGGACGAGACGATCTCGGTCGGCCGGAAATGGCGGGCGGCAAGAGTCGATTTCCCCGAGCCGGCGACGCCGACGAGCACGACGAGCGACGGATCGGGTACCGTCAGGACCGCCCCAGACACCACTCACTCCTCAACACCTGCAATCCTCGCAACGCGCGAACGACGCTGCCGTGACGACATCAACGAAGATTCACCGGTCTTGGACTTCGGGTCAAATCACGCCATTGACATTCAGACGGCAACACAAAGCAGCCTTCCTGCCATGAGCGCTCTGTTCGGGGCCACGGTTAAGTAAGCATGAAGGAAGTAAGCACTCATGCCCGCATGCAAATCTTTGTCAGATATGATGAGGATGCTGAGTAAGCAGACTATCGTTTCGCCCGACGATGACCGGCATCACCGAGAGCGAACATCCAATTCGCTGACCTGCGCAAGTCACCTACCGTGTGCGGAAGCCACTGGTATCGTCGATAGACTGCGGGTAGTTGTGGCATGGAGGAAAATTTCACTACTTCCTGGAGCAGCTGGATGGAGCTCTGTCCTTCTCCATTGGGTGCAACATTCGACAAATTCATTGACCGGATCGAACATCAATGCATCATCTGCTCCCCATATATCGGCATCAATCCAATAAAGCAACTCATCACAACATTGGAACGCAAGGGACTCCAGACCCGCCTCGATCTTAAGATCATTACCGATATTTCCCTCAAGACACTAGTATCTCGCTCGACCGACATTAACGCGCTCATCCTTGCCAAAGAATCCATTCCAAGATCAGAGGTTATCTACCTGCCAAGGATCCATGCGAAAGCCTATGTCGCTGACGATTCCATGGCATTAGTCGGGTCGGCGAACTTTACCCACTCAGGTTTACATGAAAACCTCGAATATGCCGTCTGTCTCCGCACGCCTGAAATAGTGCGGAGTGTCAGCAACGACATCCGACGATACGCACAACTCGGTAGTCCTGTCCCGACACAGCATTTGCATCTTCTGGCATCGCATGTCGCTGATATCCAATCAGCTATCGAGTCAGAGCAGCGGTCGATCGACCGGCAAGTCCGCGAGGCGTCGTCGAGACTCCAGCTACGTGCTGAAGAGGAGCTGCTGCGAATACGCGTCAGAGGCCGGACGATCAATGCGATCTTCAGCGATACGATCGAGTACTTGCTTCAGCGCCGCGCAATGACGACTGAGGAGATCCACCGGTGGATCAAAGAAATACATCCAGATCTCTGTGACGACACGAAGGACCGCATCATCGATGGCCAGAGGTTTGGAAAGCTGTGGAAACATCAAGTCCGCACAGCACAACAACACCTCAAGAAATCCGGCCGCATCTCGTACGACCGGCGCCATCGACTTTGGCACGCGCTACTGACAGAGGCAGAAGCCTCGAGCCGTTATGATGCAAACGCCTGAGGCGGCGGAAGTGCCTCCAACGCAAGCGTCGATGTGATTCCTGTGGCTACCGCACCTTGCCGCGGGCCGCGACCTTCCAGGTGTCCGTCACCCGGCCGTTCTGGACGACGAGGAGCTCATCGGCGAGGTTGACGACCGGACAGATGTGGTTGGGGATGACCTCCACCCGGTCGCCAATGCGCAGACCCTGCTCCTCCGGCGGGACAATAACGACACCGTGCTCTTCGCTCAGGCGATCGATAATCGCTCGCTCGTGCCCCACGATGTAGCCGTGACCCGGATGGGACGGATTCTTGTCGAGCGCGAGCACTTTTGAGCCCGCATCGAGCACCGCGCGGTCCGGCGCCGGGCGGCTGACGACCGTCGCGACGATGCGCGCGGCGCAGCGATCGGGTCCGTAGATGCCGTAACGGAAGCCGCTCGTGTCGCGGAAGACGTAGGTGCCTGGCCGCATCTCGGTGATGCCAGGCACGGTCGGGGTGTAGGCGGCGGCGGGCGTCGAGCCGACGCTGACCACGTCGATCTCGAGGCCTTGAGAGCGGATCAGCTCCGCCGTCTCCACCATCGCCCGACCAGCTTCGCGAGCAACCTCCTCGATCTGGTCGGGCGGGGCAGCGTTCGCGTGTCCCTCGTGCGTGAACAACCCGATCACGCGCAAGCCGGGCAGCCGAGCGACATCCAAGGCGAGTCGGGCCGCTGGTTCACCGGCCGGGGCGCCAGCGCGATGATGCCCGGTGTCGACCTCGATCATCACCTCGATCGTGCGCTCGGCGCGGGACATCGCGTCCGATAACGCCTCGGCTCCTTCGTGAGAATCAACGCCGACGATCATCCGCGCCCGCTCCATCAGGGCGAGGAGCCGGCGAATCTTCGGCTCGCCGATGACCTCGTGGCCGATCAGGATGTCATCAATGCCAGCGTCGGCCATTACCTCCGCCTCTCCGAGCTTGGCGCAGGTGATGCCGATGGCGCCGGCGGCGAGCTGGAGCTTGGCGATCTGGGGCGTCTTGTGGGTCTTGATATGAGGTCGGAGCGCGACGTCGATGCTCTTCGCCCAGGCCGCCATCTCCGAGATGTTCTGATGCAGGATGCCCTCGTCGATCACCAAGCACGGCGTATCGATCTCCTGCGACGGATCGACGATGGTGGATGCCGGCATGGCAATAGCTGCGGTCATGATGTCCTCCTCATAGCGTCGGTGGCCGGCGGCGGTCGGCACAGAGCCGCCGGTCCGCTCCCCGTCGCTGAGTCCGTGCCAGCGAGTTGATGACGACGGGGGCCGTATTATCGCAGGGTTTGCAAAAACTTGAGCAATTGGCGTTGGACGCGACTTTCACGCGATCTGGAAGCGGGAGCGAGCGATCTCGATCCAGCGCCCTTGCTGGGACGACCGCAGAACGCCGTCGATCACTTCCTGAACCTTGACGCCATCGGCGAACGACGGCTCGCCAGGGATACCTAGGCGAATGGCGCGCACCCACTCCCGCAAGAGGTGGATCGTCGGGACGGTGAGCGGATGCTCGAACGGCGGAAACTCGGGCGTCAGGCGTTCGGGGATCGGCAGCTCCGCGAGGGCTTCGCGCCGGCGGCCACCGAGTAGGTGGCCGTCCCCAGTGATGACGAGCACACCCTCCGATCCGGAGAGGATCACCTCGTCTCCGACATCATGCGTCGCGGTCGCGGAGTAATGGATCGTTGCGAGCGCGCCGCAGACGAGTCGCATCAGCACCACGAAGTTGTCGTCGGCGTCCACCGGAGCCGTTTGACTCGACTCCGGCAACCGGCGCCGCTTGACCATCGTCGCCGTCGCGCCGGCCACCGACTTGACATCGCCGAGCCACCAGCGCAGCGAGTCAATGTGGTGGGACCCGGCGGCCGCGAGCATGCCACCCCCCTTCCCGGCCTCGGACAACCAGTCCCACGGCTCGCCGAAGGGATCGTTCAGGCTGGAGCGGTAGACGGTGACGGAGGCGGAGTACGGATCGCCGATGTACCCCTCGTCGATCAGTTCCTTGGCGCGCGCGCGAGCGGGAATATACCGGTACTCGTGATTGATCATCGCCACGACGCCGGCGGTGCGCGCCATCTTCTCCATGTCCCGCGCTTCCGCCAGAGTTCGCGCCAGCGGCTTCTCGCAGAGGATGTGCTTACGCGCTTCGAGCGCCGCCAGGACCATCGAGTGATGGAGGTGCGGTGGCGTCGCGATGATCACCGCGTCGACCTCGGGATCGCGCAGAAGGTCGCGGTAGTCGTGGACGACGTTCCGGATGCCGAAGCGAGCGGCGACGAAGTGTGCCCGGTCGGGCCGCCGCGAGCACAGCGCGACGATCTCGGCATCCGGCACGTGGCTCAGCGCGGGCACATGCATCGCCGCCGCATGGCCAGCGCCGATGATTCCAATCCGGACGGTCCCGCCACGCTGCGTATCGCCGCGTACTCGATCCGAAACAACCATCACCTCGGACTCTCGCTCTCCCGCCTACGAAATTGGCGCACGATCGCGCCCATCCGGGGGCAATCCTACACGATCGTCTCCGTTGCCCCGGCGACACCGGCGCCGCGTAAACCGTTCCAGGTGTGGCACGATGTCCGGCGGGCACCACCCGGCGAGACGAGCTTCCACGCGGGAGGAGCGGCGCAATGCGGTTGTTCACCGGCAAGGGCGACACGGGGACGACGGATCTCCTCGGAGCGCGAGTACCCAAGGATGATCCGCGCATCGAGCTGATTGGCGCGCTGGACGAGACGACGGCGCATCTCGGCCTGGCTCGGGCGCTCGCCCAGACGCAACAGGCGAAGGAATGGCTCATCGAGGTTCAGCGAGACCTTTACCGCCTGATGGCGGAGCTCGCGTTCACTGACGAACTGCGCCCGGCCGACTTCGTGCTCTCAGAGCAGCGAGTGTCGCGGCTGGAAGAGCTGACCGACCGGCTCACCGGGGAAGTGGAGCTTCCACCGCAGTTCATCCTCCCCGGCGACACCGTCGCCGGAGCGACGCTCGATGTCGCCCGCACGGTTGCCCGCCGCGCCGAGCGGCATGCCGTCGCGCTGGCCCGCGAGGGTCAGATCTCGAATCCGCAGATCGTGCGGTACCTGAACCGGCTGTCGTCGTTCCTCTTCATCCTCGCTCGGTACGAGGACCGCGCCGCCGGCGTGACCCCGCTCCTCGCCAAGTCGGAGGATCGCCCAGCACGCCGGGAAGCTCGGCAGTCGAGCAAGGACTGAGCTCACAGCGAATGCAGCAAGTCCAGGTTGAACTCCGTCAGAGACGTGAGCATCGCGTCGGCGATGCAGAACCGTCGATCGTCGCGCATCCCCGGCTCCGGCACGACGATGCACTTCATCCGCGCCGCCTTGGCCGCGAGCAACCCGTTCGGCGAGTCCTCGATCGCCAGGCAGCGCTCCGGCGCGATGCCGAGCGCGCGGGCCGCTTCGATGTAAACGGCTGGATGTGGCTTCCCGTACGGCTCGTGCTCGGCGGACTGCAGCACGCGGAAGCGATCGCGGACGCCGAGCTTGTCCACGACCGCGGAGATCAGTTGGCTCTGCGATGACGAAGCGATCGCGAGCGGGATGCCGGCGCTGGAGAGCATCTCGACGGCAGCGACGGCGCCTGGCATCGGCTCGGCCTGCTGGCGGATGAGCTCGATGACGCGCTCATCAATTTGCGCCTCGACCTGCTTCTTCGTCGGCTCGTCCCAGGGATAGCGCTCGTGCCAGTACTCGACGAGCTCGTCGGTCCGTAGCCCCATCGTCTCGAACGTCCGCTCGATGGTGATCGGGACGCCGACGCTGGAAAGGACTTCGACCTCTGCGATGCGCCAGAGCGGCTCGGAGTCGATCAGCACTCCATCCATGTCAAAGATCACGGCCTCGATCATGGTGGGCATTGTACCTAGCCGCCGCGGGGTTGACCGTCAGGGTCTTGACACACTTTGCACAGATGCCTACTGTATGTTGCATGCAATCGGCACAATCGGAGTCGTCACAATCCACACCTGCTCTGACTGTCGAGTTCAAGACACGGGAGCAAGCCACCTACGAGGCGCTGCGGCGAGCGATCATCCAGGGCCGCTGGGGTCAGGGTGAGGCGCTGGTCGTCAGCCACCTGGCGACCGAGCTTGGCGTCAGCCGCATAACTGTCACCAACGCGCTCAAGCGGCTCGCAGGCGAAGGGTTCGTGGTGCTGACTCCCCATAAGGAAGCCGCCGTCGCGCCACTCGAGCCGAAGGATATTCGCGAGATCTACCTCATGCGCGCCGAGCTCGAGGCCCTCTCGGCCAGGGAGGCCGCGCACCGCGTGACGAAGGGCGACCTTGACGATCTCCGCGCTCTTAACGACGAGATTGCCCGGCTCCGCGCTCAGCCCGAGCCAGACATCCGCGCCATCCGCGCGATCGACCTCGCTTTCCACCGCCGCCTGCGTCAGATCCCCGATATGCCGCGCCTGTCCCAAACGCTCCAAAACCTCGCGGACCAGTGTGAGGGCTATCGCGCTCGACTACTCGACTTACGTCTCCTCGCCATGCCAACAGCGGAGCGCCATCTCCCTATCATTGCCGCGCTCGAGGCACACGACAGCTCGTTGGCAGCGGAGCTCATGCGTGTTCACGTGCTCGAAGGGATGGAGGCAGTCCTCTCCACCCTTTCTACGGACGGAACGTAGCGACCATCCGATGTGGTGATCGGGGCCGGTGGAGGGACCATCGGTCGGCTGCGCTGAGGAAGGAGGCATTGGTTCAATGGAGAGCCCGGCTCAGGAATCCGGACGGCGGATTTACGAGCTCGTTCGGCGTCGGCGCGAAGGTACGATTTCGCGACGCGCCTTCGTGCAGGCGGTTACGGCGCTGGGCCTGAGCATGCCGCTCGCGGCCATGCTCGAGCGTCGAGGTCTGGCCGCGCTGCAGGAGTCCGCGCCGAGCGGTGAGATCACGATCGTCCTGCCGCGGAGCCTCGTCGCGCTCGATCCCCACGGGGCACAGAGCGTCGAAGAGGCCACAGCGGTGATCTCCTCGCATGTCTTCGACACGCTCGTGGTCCGCGATGCCGCGACCGGAGAGCTCCAGCCGCGACTCGCCACCTCGTGGCAAGCGATCGACGAGACGACTTGGGAGTTCAAGCTGCGGGAGGGCGTGACCTGGCACGACGGCACGCCGTTCACCTCGGCCGACGTCAAGGCATCGCTCGAGCGCGTCCAGTCCCTGGAAGGCCCGCTGGCGCCGCTGTGGGCGCTCGTCACCGAGGTGCAGACGCCGGACGACTTGACGGTCATCTTCAAGACCAGCGAGCCGCAGGGCACGATCCCTGTCAGCGCCGCGCTGTTCTTCGTCACACCGGCCGCGCACTCCAACGACGAGGGCTTCTTCGATAACCCGATCGGCATTGGCCCGTACAAGTTCGTCTCCTGGGTGCGGGACAGCGAGCTTCGCCTCGAAGCCATCCCGGATCACTGGGCCGGCGCGCCGGGCGTGCAGACGCTCGTCTTCCGTGATATTCCGGAAGTGTCCGCGCGCGTGACCGCGCTCGAGACGGGCGAGATCGACTTCACCTTCGGTCTGCCAGCCGACCAGCTTCCGGCGCTCGCGGAGAACTCTGAGCTCAGGATCGATTCGACGCCGTCCTACGCCTATTACTTCAACTGGTTCAACTGCTCGCGCGAGCCATTCACCGATGCGCGCGTTCGCCGCGCGATGGCGCATGCCCTCGACCTCGACACCATCGTCAACGACCTGCTGCAAGGCGTGGGTGTCCGCGCGCAGGCTCCCATCCCCTCGACCATCTTCGGCTTCGCTCCGCAGACGCCGTACGAGTATGATCCGGAGAAGGCCAAGGCGTTACTCGCCGAGGCCGGGTTGGAGAACGGGTTCGAGACGCACGTTATCTGGAATCCGGGCTCCGGGCCGCAGGACCGCGAGCTTGTCCAAGCGATGATCTCGTACTGGGCGGAGATCGGGGTCACCGTCGAGAGCCGGGAGATGGAGCGCGCGGCCTGGCTCGATGCGCTCCTGGCGCTCGACTGGGACATGGACTTCCAGACCAACACGGTCCGCACGGGCGACGCCGACTTCACCCTCCGGCGCCTGTACGTCTCGTCGGCAAACCGCACCGGCTACGCGAATCCCGAGCTCGACACGATCCTGGTCGAGGCCGCGGCCGCTGCCGATCCGGCCCGCCGGCAGGAGCTGTACGCGCAGGCCTGCAAAATCATCTGGGATGACGCGGTCGGAATCTTCCCGTTCGAGCTGCTGGAGAACTACGTCTATCGCACGCGCTTGACGGATTTCGTTCCGACGCCGAGCGCCGTGCCGGTCTTCACCTCTGTGAAGATCGCTGAGTAAGTTCGGGTCAGGAGTCTCGGGTCGGGCTGTCATGGGCCACGCGACGTATGGGCTCAGGCAGTCTGATCCGAGACTCCTGTCCGCTGATTGCGGGACACGCGCATGACGCCATATCTCCTGCGCCGCTTCGCCTACGCCATCTTCGTGCTCTGGGGCGCACTGACGATCATCTTTGTCACGATCCGGATCGTGCCTGGCGACCCGGCCTCGATGATGCTCGGCGCTGGGGCGACGGAGGAGGATGTCGCCGCACTGCGACATCGGCTTGGCCTGGATGAGCCATTGCCGGTGCAATACGTGCAATTCCTTGGCGATGCCATCAGGCTCGATTTTGGCAACTCACTTTGGCTCAACCGCCCGGTCTTGAGCTCGATCGGCGAGCGAATCACGGCCACGGCTCGCTTGGCGGTCACGGCGATGGCGATCGCTCTCCTCGTCAGCTTTCCACTCGGCATCTTGGCCGCGCTCAAGAAGCGCACGTTCATTGACGGGCTCGTCTCGGTCGTCTCACTCCTCGGGCAATCGGTGCCGAGTTTCTGGCTCGGCATAATGTTGATCCTCGTCTTCGCGCGCCAATTGCGCCTGCTGCCGAGCGCCGGCTCGGACACATGGAAACACCTCGTCCTGCCGTCGGTGACGTTGGCGCTGCCATTGATCGGCGTGCTGACCCGGCTGGTGCGGAGCGGGCTACTCGAAGTGATGTACGAGGATTACATCCGCACGGCGCGCGCGAAAGGGTTGGATCCGCGCTCGGTTCTGGTTCGGCACGCGCTGCGGAACATGCTGATTCCGGTCGTGACCGTCGCGGGACTCCAGCTCGGCAACTTGCTGGGCGGCACCGTCATCGTGGAGACCGTCTTCGGCTGGCCCGGCATCGGCCGCCTCCTGGTGGACGCGATCTTCAATCGCGACTACCCGCTCGTACAAGCGGCGATCCTTTGCATCACCGCGACATTCATCACGATCAACCTGATCGTTGATATCAGCTACGTCTATCTGGATCCGCGGATTCGGCTCCAATGATGACTAGTACGGCTTCCAACACGGCAGAAAGCGCCGGACTCGAGACCTCTCCTCCGACGCAGGGGGCACTCGCGACCGGCGCCCGTAAGCGGCGCGGCCACAACCGGGAGCTTCGGCTCTTTCTCTGGTCATTGCCAATCATCGTCTTCGTCCTCGCCGCGATCGTCGGACCGATGGTGGTCGAGTATGACCCGGTCAAGGTTCGCACCGGCGACCGGCTCAAGCCGCCCGGCGCGATCCTGCGCGACGGCTCTCGCGCCTGGCTCGGCACCGATCAGGTCGGCCGGGACATGCTCGCCCAAGTTCTGCAAGGCGCGCGCATCTCGCTGCTCGTTGGCGCGGCAACGGTACTCTTCGCCGGGCTGATCGGTCTGGTCATGGGCACGCTGGCCGGCTTCTACGGCGGGTTTCTGGACGCCTTGTTGATGCGCCTGGCCGACATCCAGCTCGCCTTCCCGTCGATCTTGCTGGCGATCATGATCGCGGCGGTGCTCGGCCCGAGCGTCGCCAACGTCATCATCACGCTGTCGCTGACGCGTTGGGTCACGTTTGGCCGCGTCGCGCGAGCCGCGACGCTCTCGGCCAAAGAGCGCGATTACGTCATCGCCGCCCGCTCGATGGGCGCGGGAACACCTCGCCTCCTTCGCTGGCACATCGTCCCCTCGACGATCGCTCCGCTCATCGTCATCGCGACCGTCGAAGTCGGGTTGGTCATCATCGCCGAGGCATCGCTGAGCTTCCTCGGTCTCGGTACGCCGCCGGACCAGCCGTCCTGGGGACAGACGGTGGCGCATGGCCGCGACTATCTCAACCGCGCTTGGTGGATCGCGACCATGCCAGGGCTTGCCCTCAGCATCGTCGTCTTGTCAGTCGGCGCGTTTGGCGATCGCCTGCGCGACTATCTCGATCCGCGCATGCGCGGAGCATGACCATCTAGCACAGGAGCGGCAAGGCAGGAGACGATGAGTCAGATGGAGTATCGGTGCTTCGGCGCAACGGATATCAAGACATCAGCGATCGGCTTCGGCACCTGGCCGATCGGCGGCGCGCGCTACGGCCCGAGCGACGACGCGAGCGCCATCCGCGCGCTCCAGACCGCGCTCGACCTGGGTATCACGTGCTTTGACACCGCTCCGTCCTATGGGAACGGGCACGCCGAGGAGCTCCTGGCAACCGCGCTGGGATCGCGCCGGCACGAGGCGCTCATCGTCACCAAGGGCGGCTTGATCTGGGACGAGCATAGCCGCGTCCTCGGTCACGACAGCCGGCGGGAGCACCTCGAGAATGTGCTGGAAGGCAGCTTGCGCCGCCTTCGCACCGATTATGTCGATCTCTATCTCATCCACTGGCCGGACCCGGCCACGCCGCTCGAGGATGTCGCCAAGTCGCTCGAGTCGTTCGTCGCGAGCGGCAAAGCGCGGGCGATCGGTGTCTCGAACTTCACCGGCGCGCAGCTTCGCGAGCTTTCGGCAGCGCTCCGGACGACGCGGCTGGTCGTCAACCAGGTGAGCTTCAGCCTTTTCGATCGGCGTTGGGCGAACGACTCCTTCGGCGTCTGCCGGGAGCTGGGCATCGGTGCAATGGCCTACGGGCCGTTGGCTCACGGTCTGCTCGCCGGCGCGATCACCCGCGAAACGACCTTTGATCCCACGGACTGGCGCGCCGCCGGCGTCATCTTCGGGCAGCCGCTCTTGACACCCGAGAACCGCCCACACAACCACGATGTCGTTGACCGCTTGACCGAACTCGCGTCCAGCAAGGGAGCGACGCTCGCGCAGCTGGCGATTGCGTGGGTCCTGCGGCACTCGCCGGTGGCGGTCGCGCTCGTCGGCGCGCGCACGGAAGGCGAGATCGTGGAGGCCGCCGGCGCGGTCGACGTCAAGCTGAGCGATGAGGACATTGCCGCAATCGAGGAGATCATGTCCCATGCCGCTGGCATGATGAGCAAGCTTTCGAGCTAGCACGTGGAATCGGGGGGGGTGAGTCGAGAGCAAGGTACTTCACGCGAAGCCGACGGAGCGATCCGGCAGGCTTGATAGGTTTGTCATGGTAGGTCGTAGGTTTTCGGCAGTCGCATCCCGGACGGAGCCGGGGACAGGAGCACGAGAACGTGACCACGTCGATTCGTTACGAGCGTGACCTCGAGGTCGTGGATGGCGGCGATGTCCTCGTCGTCGGTGGTGGACCAGCGGGTATCGCCGCGGCGATTGCCGCTGCCCGCAACGGCGCGCGAACGACGCTCATCGAGCGGTTCGGCTTTCTTGGCGGGAACTTGACGGCCGGGCTCGTCGGACCCTGCATGACCTCGTACAGCTGCGACGGGCAGCAGCAGCTGATCAAGGGCATTTTCGAGGAGATGGTGATCCGGATGGAGCAGATGGGTGGCGCGCTCCATCCCTCGAAGGCGCCTGCCGGCAGCGCCTACAGCGGATTCATCGTCTTCGGCCATGACAAGGTCACGCCATTCGATCCCGAGGCGGCCAAGTTCGTGGCGCTCGACATGGTGCGCGAGGCCGGAGTCAACGTTCGTCTGCACACCTTCGTCGCCGACGTCCTCGTGGAGGGGAAGAAGGTCACCGGGGTCGTCGCGGCCAGCAAGTCGGGGCTGCAAGCCATCAAGGCGCAGGTCATCGTTGACTGCTCCGCCGATGGCGACATCGCGGCGTGGGCCGGCGCCGCGTATGAGAAGGGACGCGAGGGCGACGGGCTGATGCAGCCGATGACGCTCTTTTTCCGCGTCTGCAACGTTGACGATGAGAAGGTCGAGGAGTACATCCGCACCCATCCGGACGATTATCGGCCGTTCGCCGCACTCGTCGCCGAGGCGAAGGCGAAGGGTGAATTCCCGATCCCCCGCCGCGGTATCGGCATCTACAAGACGCTAGAGCCCGGCGTCTGGCGCGTCAATACGACTCGCCTCCACTTCTTCGACGGCACCAATGTCGAAGATCTGACGAAGGCCGAGATCGAAGGGCGCGAGCAGATCAAGGCGCTGATGAAGTTCTTCCGCAAATGGCTTCCGGGCTTCGAGAACGCCGAGCTGCTCGACACGGCGGCGACGATGGGCGTTCGCGAGACGCGCCGGGTCGTCGGTGAGTACATGCTCACGCTGGACGATCTCGCGACGGGGCGGGAGTTCGAGGATGTGGTCGCGCTCTGCGGCTACCCGGTCGACATCCACAGCCCGACCGATGATGGCGGCGGCGCCGACGGCGAGCTGCCCAGCGCGAATGTCTATCAGATTCCGTACCGCAGCCTCGTTGTGCGCGATCTCGACAACGTACTCGTCGCCGGACGGTGCGTTTCCGCCACCCACGAGGCGCTGGGCGCGATCCGCGTCATGCCGCCATCGTTCGCGATGGGGCAGGCGGCTGGCACCGCGGCCGCGCTCGCGATCGAGTGGGGCTGCACGCCGCGTGACGTTCCAGTGCCGCAGCTGCAGGAGATCCTGGTCCGCCAGGGCCAGTACCTCGGCGAGCGGTTCGAGAACAAGGCAGCGACTCGCTCGTAAGTTTGCCGGGCGGTCTCGCGGCAGACATCGCTCGAACGAGGTGAACGCGAAACAGGCTCCGGGCGGCGCGCTGCCTGGAGCCTGTTCCTTTGCCTGAATTTGCCTTGAATTAACAGGCTGGATCGCCTGCTGACCCGGACGCGCCCGCTACTGGCTCGGCGCGTCGAGCTGCCGGACATAGCGGTCCAGCCGTTCGAGCTCATCGAGGTACACCCCGCGCAGCATGCGGGGCGCGAAAAGCCGCTCGATCAAACCGCTGACGCCTGCGCTCTGCCAGGTCGTTTCGAATTGGACCCGGCTACCCGAGCCCTCCGGGACGACGATGAACGTGGTCACCAAGTCTGATTCCTGGTCGGATTCGCGCAATACGCGACCCGGCTCCGGCTCCTCGACAAGCACGCGGAAATTCCGCGGCCGCCCACCGACGGTGACGGTGAACGCGGCGATCGTGCCGGCGCCGACGCCTCCTTCCTCGACGCGGTAGTTGGAGAAAGCCGGCGGCAGGATATTCGGATGGTGCTCGCGGTAGTCGCGCAGCACGGCGTAGATCCGCTCCGGCGGCGCTTCGATGCTCCGCTCGGCAACGACACGGATCAGTGCCATCGCCCTCCCCCTCTTTTTCACGCTCCCGACGCGAAGCGCGGCGCCCCTCTCGCTCAGGGGCATCCCGGCCGAAGGACGCCGATAGCCGCGCTCACGCTCGTCCGTTCCTGACGACCGTTCTCACCACGCGCTTCGGCTCAGGTGGTTACGCCGACGCAGGGCCTTCCTGCACATTGCGAGCGTGCGCCTCGGCCTCGGAAGTCGGCTCGACCTCGAGTCCCGGCACCTTGACCGGCGGCTGCCACTGATGTCCCGGCGCAATCCGGCCGGCCAGCACCTCGGCGATGTGCCGTGTTCGCCGCCCGGTGAAGTGCTCGATCTGCTGCCGGCAAGAGACACCGGCAACGGCGATGATCGTCTCCGGCGAGGTGGCCTCGACGGCTGGGAAGAGGCGCTCCTCGCCGATCTTGCGGGAGATCTCGTAGTGTTCCACTTCATAGCCGAACGAGCCGGCCATGCCGCAGCACCCTGCTCCGCTCTCGGTCGTCTTGCAGCCCGCGTGCTTCAGAATCGAGAGCGACGGCCCGACGCCGATCAACGCCTTCTGGTGGCAATGCCCGTGGTACAGCACCTCAGGCGCCGGTCCATCCTTCCAGGTGATCCCCAGATCACCCTCTTCAGCCAGCCTCGCGAGGAATTCATCAATCATGAACGCTTGCTCGGCGACGACCTCAGCCTCGGGGTCTCCTGGCAGGAGATCGCGGTACTCGTCGCGTAGCGTCAAAATGCAGCTTGGCTCCGTGCCCACTATCGGGTATCCAGCACGCGCGTAGGGAGCCAGCAAGAGGACGTTCTTGCGCGCGACCCGCCGCGCATCGCTGACAAGTCCCTTGGAGAGCATCGGACGCCCACAGCATGCCCGGCGCTCTTCGACGATCACCTCGAATCCGGCTGCTTCCAGGAGCTTGACCGCCGCCAAGCCGATCCGCGGATAGTTGTACGTCGTGAAGGTGTCGTGGAAGTAAACCACCTTCCCTCGTGTCGACCGGTTGGCGGGCAGGTGCTTGACATGCTTGCGCCAGCGAGCGACGAAGGTCCGCCGAGCGAAGGGAGAGAGCTTCCGCTCTGGGTGGACGCCGAGCGCACGCATGACCGGCGCGGAAATGGGCGTGCGCAGCGCCAAGTTGGCGAGCGGCGCGACTGGCGAGGTCAGCTTGGAGATCGTGTGGATGTGGCCGAAGACGCGCGCCCGCAGCGGCGTTCCATGCGCCTCGTAGTAGTGGGCAAGGAACTCGGTCTTCAGCTTCGCCATGTCGACGCTGGACGGACACTCGGTCTTACACGCCTTGCACGAGAGGCAAAGGTCCATCACCTCGTAGGTCGTTCGCGAAGTGAAATCGCTGCGGTCGAAGACCCGCTCAGCAAGCGCGTTGCGCAGGGCGTTGGCGCGAGCTCGCGTCGTGTCCTGCTCGTCGCGCGTCGCCATGTACGACGGGCACATCGTGCCGGCCTTCAGCTTGCGGCAAACGGCCGCGCCGTTGCACATCTCGATGGCGCGGAGGAACCCGCCCTCCTTCGAGAAGTCGAGATGCGTCTTCGGCTCGTAGGGGTGATAGGTCGGCCCATATCGGAGATGCTCGGTCATCGGTGGCGCGTCGACCTTCTTGCCGGGGTTCATCAAGCCCCTGGGATCGAAGATGGCCTTGAACTCGCGCATCGCCTGGTACAGCTCGGGGCCAAAGATCAGCTCGTTGAGCTCAGAACGCTGGAGTCCGTCGCCGTGCTCCCCGCTCATCACCCCACCGAACTTGTGGGCAAGCTCCGCAGCGGCGCGCGCCAGCGACGTCATCGTCTCGACGCCCTTGATGTCCTTCAAGTTGATGAGCGGGCGGATGTGCAGGCAGCCGGCGGAGGCGTGCGCGTAGAACGCGGCCGTCGTCCCGTGCTCCTGGACGAGGCGCTCGATGGCGCCGACGTACTCCGCGAGGTGCTCGACGGGAACGGCGACGTCTTCGATCACTGGGATCGGCTTGGCATCGCCGCGAATGCTCATCAGGAGCCCGAGCCCAGCCTTCCGCACCGACCAGACGTCGGCCTGGCGCCGCGCATCCAGGACGCGCAGCGGTGGCGCGCTGAGGCGGACGCCGTGCCGCTGGAGATGAGCCTCCAGCCGGTCGCACTTCGCCTCCAGCTCTGCCTCGCTCTCGCCATAGAACTCAACGGCCAGCACGCCGGCGGGATCCCCATGAATGAAGGCGATCTGCGGCGCGTACCCTGGCTGCGAGCGAGTCAGGTTGATGAGCATCCGGTCCATCAGCTCGATCGCGGACGGCTCCGCTTCGAGGATGATCGGCGTCGCCGCCATCGCCGCGACCAGCTCGTCAAACTGCAGCAGGACGAGACCAGTCATGCGCGGCGTCGGCACGACGTTGAGCGTGACCTGCAGGAGCGTGCCGAGCGTGCCCTCAGAAGCGACGAGCAGCCGCGCCGGATTGAACTCACCGTCCGGCTTGAGGAACTCATTCAGCGAGTAGCCGGTCGCACGTCGCCAGTGGCGCGGAAAGTCCCGCTCGATGAGATCCCGATACTTTTCGCGGTAGTTCAAGAGTGACCGCAGGAGTCGCCCGCGCGCATCTTCAACATTCGCCAGCGCCGCCAGCTCCGCATCGGTCCCCGGTCCAAGCTCGACCACGCCTCCCTCGGCGAGCGCGACGCGCGCGGAGATGACGTGGTCGGCGGTCATGCCATACAGGATCGAGTGGGCGCCCGCCGAGTTATTCCCGACCACTCCGCCGATCGTCGCCCGGTTGCTCGACGACGGGTCCGGGCCGAACATCAACCCGCTCGGCTTGAGATGCTTGTTGAGCTGGTCCAGATTGATGCCGGGCTCGACGGTCACGCGCCGCGCTTCCGGATCGAAGGCGACGACGCGGTGGAGATACTTCGAGAAGTCGATCACCAACGCCGCGCCGACGGCCTGTCCCGCGAGCGACGAACCGCCGCCACGCGGCAGGATAGGCACGCCGTGGCTGGCGGCAAGCTCGATGGCCGCCTGAACATCGTCCAGGGTCTTGGGGATGACGACGCCGACCGGCTCGATCTGGTAGTTCGAGGCATCGGTCGAATAGAGCATCCGCGCCGTCTTATCGAATCGCACTTCGCCGGCCAGGCGCGCACGCAGCTCGACCTCGAGCACCCGCGCCGTTTCGACTGCTGCTCGGCGCTCGCGGAGCGCCTGCTGGGACGGATCTCGCCTGGAAGCGTTAGGCGCGGCATCGACAGAAGCGGACATCGAGTTTGGACTCCTGCTGAGCTAGGACCAATCTCCCGCTGGGTCAGAGGTCTCCCCGATGGAGGAGGCGTCACCGGGTGCGAGTGTAGCACCGGGCCGGGGGATCTGCGGTGGGGTCACCGCGCGAGTCGCGCCGGGGCGTCTGGGTGGCTGCCCGGCTAGGGAATTAGCTGCCGCAAGAATTCAATGTAGCGTTGCTTACCTTTACCTACCGGCCAATATTCACGCTACGGGCCGCCAACGTGCAACACGAATTCCAGCCGCCAGAACGATTCGGGCTAAGAATACCGATACACGGATGACTTCCGTGCCCCCCTTTGTCCGTACGATTGACATGGGCCGATTATCACCGTATTGTGGGTGCACCGCGCACATCTGGCGAGGCACACCACATCTCAGGAGCGGCGTCGCGGGCCAGGGGGTGCACGATGGAAAGGACACGCGTTTGATCCGGCTGATGGGTTGGCACGATCAGCTGGTCCCGGGCGCTCCTCACCGCCTCCATCGTCACTCGCGGCCGCGACGAGCAGCAACTGGGAGCGGTGTGACTCGCTTGCCGGGGCGAGAGGACCGTCAGGGTACGTGGGTAAGTACTGTGGAAGAAGGCCGCTTAGATCAGTTGCGGGCTCCCTGGTCTGTTGACTTGGCCATCCAGCGCTGGACTGTGCGTGGATGCACCCCAATCTGGGCAGCAGTTCGCCGCAGCGCCAGCAAGCGCTCAACGTCGTCCGCGGCAACGCGGTACCCGGCCGCCGTTGAGATCGCTTGCAGCCGACCCGTCGCGACCCAGCGGGAGACTGCCTGCCGACTCACCCCCGCGGCTTGAGCCACATCTCGGAGCGACATCCAGCGAGTCTCCGTGCCATTCGATGGGCGACGAATGTGCCGAATCACATCTGGCCGCTCGGCGGAGTTTGACGATTCATGACCGGGAAGATCCTGGTTGGTAACCAGGCGCAGCTCGACACGATGCTCGCTGCTCCCCGACACAGCGGCGCGATCGACAGCCACTGTAGCTCTCCTTCAGGTCCTGCGTTAGAGCAAGGACCAACGTGTACAACCAAGACCCGGATGTCCTGAATCCCCCGTCAGGATTCTAAGGAGTGGGCATCTCGCCGTCAAGAAAGGCACGCCAGCATGCAAGGCGCTCAGGGTCGGGAATGGACAATCTTCTCCACGCACGGGCTGGTCTTGTGCTATCTGGCCATCCATCCCACGGCAACACTGCGCGACGCATCTGCTGCGTTGAGAATCACTGAGCGGCAGCTGTCCCGCATCATCACGGACTTGGTCGATGAAGGGATGCTGAGGGTGTCGAAGAACGGGCGGCGCAACTACTACACCGTGAATTTCTCCGCGCGAACGCGCCACCCGCTGCTAGCCCATGTCCCGCTCGGGCGATTCATCGCCGCAGTGACCGATCCGGCCGAGACATGATTGGGCCGATGTGGCGCCCGTGAGTCTCACCGAAGGGAGCACGCCAGGGACGCGGATCCGCTGCAGGGACAGATATCCCAGCAGTCCGCTCTAGCGTGCTCCGCGACCGATGAGACGCGGGGAAAGCAAGCCAAGACCACGCCGCTGGCGGCTCTCCGCGGTTGCCGTTCTGGCGCGGCGGCCTGAGAGGGATCAAGCACACTTGGGTCGGCGCAAGATTCGCGACCGACTCCTAGGCAGACGTGTAGCTCGTAGCCGTGCCAACGCGTGGTGAGTGTGATCGGGGCGCGGGTGGCGTACCGCAACTGATCGTCGTTTCGGACGCGCTAGGCAACGCCAAGAGGCGATGACGATCGCGGCATCGGCTAACTCCTAAGAGTACCGCCTCCTCTCGACCTGCCATCCTCTAGAGTTCGCCAGCTGGCAGATCTCTTCCGGGACGGCATCGTTGGATTCCGCCTACTGCCCTTTCGTTCCCTCGGCCGTGTTCCCTCATCTTGCAACCGCCTGACATCCACCTTTGAAAACACCGACTCCGTCTCACATAGACGGAGCGCGGGAGGCAGGTACTGGCCGATAAACCGCTCCGGATTGATGTTCAGTTCCTCTCCCGATTCCCCGAGGTCGTAGAGTTCAAGAGTCAGTCACGGAAGGACGGGGGCAGCCGCCGTCCCAGTCCACCTGCCCCACCGACCAATGGAGAACAGAAACTCTCGCCCGGCGAGTTGTTGGAGGCGAGTTATCAGCAATTGCGACAAGCGCTCGCGCAAGATCTCCTGGAGCGAATCAAGCGGGCTTCGCCCGTATTTTTCGAGAGGCTGGTCATCGACTTACTCGTTGCTATGGGTTATGGAGGCTCGCGCCGGGACGCGGCCAGCGCGGTCGGCGGCTCTGGCGACGACGGCATCGATGGAATCATCAAAGAGGATCGCCTCGGGCTCGATTTCGTTTATGTCCAGGCAAAGCGTTGGGAGAATCCGGTCAGTCGTCCAATCGTGCAAGCCTTTGCCGGCAGCTTGGAAGGCCAACGAGCGCGCAAAGGAGTCTTGATCACAACTTCCTCGTTTACCCGCGAGGCACAGGATTATGTGAAGCGCATCGAAAAGCGGATCGTGCTCATCGACGGCGAACAATTGGCGAGCCTCATGATCGATCACGGGGTCGGTGTGACCGACGTGGCGACCTATCACGTCAAACGAGTCGACGTCGACTACTTCGGCGACGAGTAGCCGCCGATTCCCGTGGGTTCTGCTTCCGATGTAGGCGTCGATGATTCGAGCGCGGGCGAAGATGATGAGCCCTGGGCAGCGAGGTTCAACCGGCCAAGCTCGTTGGCCGCGTCCGTTAGGTCGGTGACGAGCTGGTCGGACAGCGCCAACGCCTGTCCGAGCATTGCCCAGCCCTCCGGCATTAGGTCATGGATGCGATCTCTGGCGGCCAGCATGACGGCTCGCCGCTGGCGCTGAACCTCGGTCGCCAGTTCCTCGTCGTCCTTCGTCTCTCGCGGAAGGTCGATTAGCGTCAGGAAGTGGTCGAGCGAGACGGCGAGCGCGCTCAGTAGATCCGCGAGCGGCGCACCAAGCCGGTCCGGTTCCAGCCAGCGCGGACGAGGCTCTCCCGCTCGCGCCGTCTCCACCGCCTCGACGATCGCCCGGCAGATAACTCGCGTCTGAAGCGCTGCGTGCTCCATCGCGCGGTTAGCACGGTGGTAAACGGCGAGTCTGGCGCGCTGGCGACCAGCCAGCAGGTTGTATCGCAGGCTCTCCTCGGCGCGGGCGATTGAGGCTTCGACCTCGTCTAGGGAACTCGCGATCAATCGCGCCCGTTCCAAGCAATCGCGTGCCTGCGCCTCGGTCACGCCGGTCGCGAGGGCGGCGGCCAAGTCGTCGAGTACCGCGCCGATCCGATGCCCGAGCGTCACGACCGATTCTCGCGCCGCTGGCAGATAGTTGGGCGGCGCGAAAACCGCGTTCAGGGAGAGCCCGACCACAGTACCGATGATTGAATTGGCGACATGGAGCAGCGCCACGTCTTGAGTCGCGCCTGGGGTGGCGCCGAGCGCGACGACGAGCGAGCTGACGGCCATTTGAGACACGCCGGCCGCCTCGAGCCGCAAGCGCCGGCCAGCAACGAACGCGATGAGCACGACCAGCGCGATCGTCCAGCCATTCGCGCCCAGGAAGCGATTGGCCGCGACCGCGACGAGGACGCCGAAGATGACGCCGAGGATGCGCTGGATGCCCTCCCGTACTGAGCCGGCGACTGTCAGGCTGATTGAAAAGACAGCCGTTAGCGGCGCCAGCACCGGCTGACCGTTGTCCGGGAGGAGCCGCGCTAGCTCCCAGGCGAGCCCGGCAGCCACCGCGCTCTTCAGGACGCGTTCGCCGAGCCCGACCTCGCGCAGCCGGTCCAGCGTCGTCCGAACTGGCCCTTCCGCCCCAGTGAAATGCGAGATGACGGTTCCGAGTCTGAGGCGGAACGCCTCGGCCCGCGCGCGGCGCTCCATTCCTGCCGATCCGCCTTACTGGTAGATCACGATATCGGGAGACGGATCGAGCGCCAGCACCTCCTCCTCGGTCATGAGAGGCTCATCCTGGCGGTACCAGAGCTTGAAGCCATGGAACTCGATCGGGTTCTCGGTCATGACCCGGTAGGTTTCCCGCTTCTCCTCCGGCGTGCCGAACCCGTCCACTTCGAGGACGAATTGCACGCCCGGAACCGGCCGCAGCTGATCCTTGTCCTCGATGACCGCGTAGTGGAATTGGTGGACGAGGAGGATCTTCGGCGGCAGGTTGCGCTTCCGCGCGAATTCCGCCAGGGTCTCCTGCGCGTAGGTTATTTCGGCGGCGGTTATGCTCCCGAGATGCACGCCCGGTTGCTCCCCTTCTTTCACCTTGAACTCCGGGTCGAGCGCCAAGTGGACGTGCGGCAGTTCGAGCCACGGAAGCGCGGCTTCGATCTCGTCCTCGACTGAAAGGCGGCCGAATTGCATGTCGAGGATGAGCAGCATGTCATGCTTCGCCGTGTAATTCGCATACTCTTTGATGACGTCCGGGTCCGTCCGGTAGAGATAGCTCCCATCCGGCATCGCATCCCGTTGAGCGACGGACGCGATGATCTCGTATGCCATCTTCCACGGCCGCGAGTTGTCGACACGCTCATACGCTCGCCTCTGGCGAGTGAGACGCTTTCGGAGCTCGCCCTTGGAGTGCTCGCCGAGAATGCCCATCAGCTCGTTGCGGGGGAAACCGTAGTACGACAGGATGCGATATTTCGGCAGGAGCGGCTCTGGCTGCGACTCAGGCTGCGCCGGTTGCGATTCGACATCGGTTCCATCGCCTTGAGCCCGCGCCAGCCTCGTGATGCCGCTCGCGCCAAACGCCACGGCGCCCACGGCTCCGGCCACGAATCGCCGCCGATTGACCCGGTTCATATGCCCCTCCTTGCTGAAGCCCACAGCCCTCTCGGCACCCAGCACTCAGCATTCAGACCTCAGCACTGCACATAGTGCTTCACGCTCTCCCCGGCGATTCCGGTCGGCGCGCCGACAATACTAACTAGCCTTTGACTTTCGAAATGCGCGGTCCGATTGCGTCGAGTATCTTGTGTGACGTTGGCATTGTGCGTCCTCGGACGTCCAGACGCTCACGGGGTATTACGCGGTGGAGATCGTCATTCTTCTCCTCTTGATCGTGCTGACAGGCCTCGTCGGCGGCGCGGTCTACTACCTACCACGGGAAATGCGCAAAGGCTCCCGGTTTCTCCCGCGTTCCTCCGAGACTTCGGCGACGGTGATTCCCGAGCTGAGCAGCAAGTATGCCGCTGAGATCGAGCGTTTCCGAGCCGAGGCGCGGCAGGTGATCGGAGAAGTCGAGGCTGAGCTCAGCCGGTTACGGGAGACGCTGCGGTCGTCCGCGGAGGAGCAAGAGTCGCGCCTTGTGCAGCTGCGGACACAGGTCGCCGACTTGGACGGCAAGGCAGCGGACACGCTGGAGCAGGCGCTGCGGGATCTGCGCGCGCAGCACGAGACTGAACTCCGCCAGCTTCGCGAGATGGTCACCGCCGCCATCGCGGCGATGGCAAGCAGCTTTGCCTCGTCCGAAGCTGCCCGACAAGCTGAGCGACGCATTGATGCGTTGAACGAGCTGTACCGGCTCCTGGCGAAGCTGGAGAGCGCCGTCATCTCCGTCGCCAATCCGGTATTGCTCCCCGGAGAGCCGCTGACGCTGCCGCCGGACCTTCCGGCGGAGGCGCTGCGGTGGGACACCTGGAAAGACGTCGGCAACGCGGCGTTCGCCTTCGCCGACGCCTTCGCCCTGCGCCGGATCGACCTCGATGATGCCACCTGCCGCGAGCTTTCGCTTTTCGTCTCGGACCTGCGCCAGCTGCTGACGACCTCGATCTACCCGTACCTTCAGTCGGCGGCGACGAATCCTGACGCTCGCAAGAGCTTGCGGCGTTCGCTCGAGCAGCTCGCCGCCGAGTTCCCGCGCGCGAGAGAGTGCCTGGAGCGCGCCTATCGGGAGCAGGCGTGAGCCAAATCATTAGCCAGGAGAGGTGGAGGGTCTCGGATGCGCGCGATGGTCTTGGAGACGCAGCGATCGCCGCTGGTGCTACGCGAGATTCCGACGCCGAAGCCAGGTCCCGGTCAGGTACTCGTGCGCGTGCACGCCTGCGCCGTTTGCCGGACCGACCTCCACGTGATCGACGGCGACCTTCCCAATCCAAAGCTGCCGCTCATTCCCGGTCATGAGATCGTCGGGACGGTCGTCGAACTTGGCGAGGGAGTGGATCGGTTTCAGCCAGGCGATCGGATCGGCATTCCTTGGCTCGGCTGGACGTGCGGGACCTGCCGCTACTGCCGGTCCGGTCAGGAAAACCTCTGCGATTCGGCCCGCTTCACCGGGTACGACATTGACGGCGGTTACGCCGAATACACGGTGGCCGACGCGAGATTCTGCTTCCCCATCCCGAAGGGCTATCCGGATCTGCAAGCGGCGCCGCTCCTCTGCGCCGGGCTGATTGGCTACCGCTCCTACCGGATGGCTGGCGACGCCCGCCGGCTCGGGTTCTATGGGTTCGGCGCGGCCGCCCACTTGCTCATTCAGGTGGCGCGCCACGAAGGACGCGAGGTGTACGCGTTCACGCGCCCCGGCGACGAAGCCGGCCAGCAATTCGCTCGCGATCTCGGCGCCGTCTGGGCAGGCGGCAGCGATCAGTCGCCGCCGGAAGAACTGGACGCGGCGATCATCTTCGCGCCGGCTGGTCCACTTGTGCCACAGGCGCTCCGCGCGGTGGCCAAGGGCGGGACGGTCGTCTGCGCCGGCATCCACATGAGCGACATTCCGGGCTTTCCCTACTCGATCCTGTGGGGCGAGCGCACGGTCCGCTCGGTCGCAAACCTTACGCGAGCCGACGGCGAGGCGTTCCTAGAGCTGGCGCCGCGCGTTCCGATCGTCTCCGAGGCAACACCCTTCCCATTGGAACAGGCCAACGAGGCGGTTGAGGCGCTGCGGCAAGGCCGGGTGCAGGGAGCCGCGGTGCTGACCATCGCGCCGGAGACGGAGGAAGCGGCATCGCGCTCGTGAGACGGAAGGATCCAACTCCTGAACTCCATCGTGGATCGTCAGGTAAATGTGCTGTTCGACGCGTTTCCACGTCCGCCAAACATCAAGTACAAGAACCATGAAGCGCATTTCGCAATCGAGTGCACGAACTCTGTAACTCGCTGTTACCACATATCTGTTCGGCTCCTCGCGTCGAGTGGGATACACTGGAATGTACACTGGCAGACAAATCTGTTGTCAGTCAAAATTGACAAGATTTCCGGAAGTCGTTAGAGTGAGGCCGTTCGATACGGGCCGCGACATGAGCGCGTTCGGTCGGACGACAGAAAACGCAGTAGCGTTTTCCCCGTCGCGAAGGGGTCCCCTCCTGTTGGGGGCGGGCTGGTCGGCAAGACCAGATAGCGGCGGGGTTTGACTTAATCCAAGATCACAATTCGATCCTTGATTAGCGGAAGGTGCGGACCATCGATTGCTCGATGCTTGCGCAGTTGTCCTGCAATCATGTCGGCGACTTGAATCACGTCTCCAAGAGTTCGGCGCCGATCTGGGCAAGCGCGGATGTCAGCAAAACTTCTTCGCCCCTCTAAGCGCATTGCATGCCGGATGCTCTTTCTTAGGGCATCCAACAATTTTGTGTCCTGCGACTCAAGATCAACTATCAGTTGCTGACCCGCTACAGTAGTAGCGGGAAGATTGCAAACGTGCTTGACGATCTCCGAGATTACTCGATCGTTTCCTGTCGTACTCCTAATGTATGTTCGATCCCATTGGTGCTTATCGATTAGGGACGCAGTCACGCAAATTGGCAGCGGTTGAAGAGCACGGAAAAACGCTTGAGTGACTGCAGGCTTCGAGGATACGTGATGGAAGCAATGTGTCTCGGGGAGATTCCTTTCTCGCCGAGCTCGACTGAGGGCATTGTGAAGCCTCGGCTTGGCATCATCGACGTCAAGAGTTACCGTGACAATGACTAATAGCGGTGGTAGGCCCGGAGTCTTGGCAGGATCTCCGCCATCGCCTGACCAGTCCAGAGCCGATAAGTACTTCACCCAACCTCACTCGCTATCTTCCGACAGACCGTAGGCAGAGCGCGCAAAATCGGAACGATTCCATCCATGCAGGAATCTGCTCTGGTTTGCCCTACCAATGGCCTTGACTGTGTTTGGCATCCATCGAATCTATTACCTTAGGCTAATTATATCATACATGTACGTACACTCGAGGCGCAGCTGAAGCTCTCAGTGTAAGGACCGGAATCCTTTGGGTAGATGGACTGGCGAAGACATGCGGCGTAGTTCGAAATCGCCATTAGTCTAGAACTGCTTCTTGTGCAGTCGTCTAGGCATAAATTGGCGGCGCCCATAAGAAATGCGCGACTAGCAAGACCTCTCAGTCGTAACACCCATTCGCTTCCCCGTTACGGTCTGAGTGACCCCAGATCACTACTGCCGCGGGCTGTAGTGCCGCTTCAGCCACTTGCTCAGGCCGTCGAGACCAGGGAACAGCACGCGCTCGGTGATGTTCGCCTGGTCGAGCTTGTCGCGGACTTCCCACTTCAGCTCGGCGGGGATGATCAGGCGCCGGGCGAGTCCCGTGTGGTCGGCAAGCCATTGATCGAGCCGAGCCGAGGCGCTGGACATCAGCGAGAAAAGCGCGTACTGATTGACGATGCGAGCATCGAGGGAAGGCGGCTCGAAGAAGACGAGAAACGTCTCGGTCGCCAGCGAATCGAAGGCCGCTAGATCGGGCGCAACCGAGATCAGCATCTCCGCCGTGAAAACATCCGCTCCCTCACGCTCGAGGATGCGTTGCAGCGGCTCAGGAAGGAATCGGTTCGAGGCAACGAAGTCGATACACCAGATAGCACCGTCGAGATGGAAATGCTCTACGTTGGCAGTCGCGAAGTGCATCGCAACGAATGGTGAATAGGTCCAGTCGAGCAAGCGAGTCGGCAGTCCGTGGTGCTGTGCGAGGGCGAGAGTTTCCCAGAAATTTCCGCGGGCGCCCATCTCCCGGTAGGCGTACTTGGTGAAATTCCGCAGGAGATGCCGCTCCAGCTCGACGTAGTCGCCGCCGAGGCGGGCAAGGCTCGTTCGCAGGTCGCGCGCGGCCACCTCGTCTCCGCGAAACGCGAATGTCGAGCGGAAGCGGCCGAGCGTCGGATTCCAGGACCCTTCGTACAGCCGCTCGGTTAGCTCATCCCAACCCGAGACGCGGATCTCGTCCATCGGCTTCTCGCCTAACCCACTCCACGTTCATCTGTCCTTGGCCGATGGTACCAGCGTCACGAAACAGCGGCAGCGCATGCGACGTTACAGAGCACGAGGACGGGCGGCTGGCGGGGAGCGGTCCTGGCTCCGCCGCTGCCACGCAGTGCTAGAGTTGCACGGTGGGCCGCGCGCCCGGCGCAGCGAGGTGACGATATGAGGCACCGTCCGGAACCGCCACCCCGCCAATCCCCCCGCCAGCCCCGCCGAGATTCGCAGGAGCGAGCGCAAATGCCGCGCACTCCCGAGCCGAGCGGGAGCTTGCCGCCGCCCGCGCTGCTCGGGCTTGATGTCGGGTCATCTCCCGATGTCGACCGCGATTGGCTGCCGCCCGCGGCGGAGCTAGAGCCGGCGTCCGATCTTCCGGACCGTCCGCCCTCGCCGCTGGCGCGCCGAGCGTCGGTGCTCGTTCCGATCCTCGTGGGGCTGCTCCTCATCGCCGCGGCGGTGGCGCTCCTCTGGCTGGATGTGTTCGGCCAATCGGGCGAGGGAACAGAGCCACCCATCGCGCCGACCACCGGGAGCGGCGCGCAGTCCGGAACGGTCGCGACCCCACCCGGCTCGCCGACATCACTGGCCGCGGCATCACCCCCTGGCGGTCAGTCGTTGGCGACACCCCGGATGGCCGCGACCGTCACCCCGGAGCAGACGCTAGCGGTCGCGAGTCCCACGGCCACGCTCCCGCCGATTGGGATCGCCATCGCCAGGGATGCCGAAGCAGTTGCCGGACTCGATCCCGCGGACGCCGTCGACCAATTGGTCAACGCCCTCCAAGAAGAACTGCCGGGACGCGCCGTCCGGCGACTCTCCTCCCCCCAGCAAGCAGCAATCCAAATTGGCCTCACTGCTCCCTCCCAATCTCGCCCCTACACGATCGCCAGCGCTCCCCTCGCCGTCGTGACCTCGCCAAGGCTGGCGCTGACGGGAGTCAGCCAGGAGCAAGCGGAGCAGTTGTTGCGGGGAGGAATCACCGACTGGGCCGCCGTCGGCGCCGGCCTGACGTTGCCAGTCGAGCCGCTCGCGCTCGGCGACATTCGGCTCGAGGGCGCGCGGCCGGTCGAGACATACGACGACTACGATGCCTTGGTGGCAGGACTCGAGGAACACCCTGGCGGCGTGGCGCTCGTGCCGGTCGAAACGGTTGATTGGCGCGTCAACGTCCTGGCGGTGGACGGCATCGACCCGATCCGCAGCACCGTCGTCCCCGCGGGCTATCCATTCGGTCAGCAACTGATCGCGGCCGTCGCGGCGGATCAGCCCGAAGAGATCGACAACGCGGTGCAGCGCGCCTTCGCCCGCCTGGGCTGGCCACACCGCGCGCCCGTCATTACCCGCATCGGCGTTGCCGGCGACATCGCGACCAACGCGGACGGAGCAGAGCTCGCCAGCCTAGCTCCGCTGATTGCGAGCTTGGATCTCACCATCGGCAACCTGGGCAGCGGAACGTCAGCAGCAACGCCCACCGCGAGCACGCCAGCCGCTAGTAGCGGTGAGTCGGCGCTCGCATCGGCACTAGCGGATGCCGGTTTCGACGTCATCTCCCTCATCACGGGCGAATCAGATGACCAAACCGACCGCGCGCTCCGCGAGGCGGGTCTGGAGACGATCGGCAGTCAGTCGCCGAACTCATCGCAGGAGCCGCTCATCATCGAGCGGAACGGTCTCCGCATCGCGATTGTCGCGGCGCGCAACGACACGACGGTCCCGGATCCGACCAATCCCGAAGGCGCAAGTCCTACGCCCCTCGATCCGGTGGCTCTTGCCGACGAGGTGCAGCGACTTGCCGCGGAGTCTGACCTCGTCATCGTCCTACTGCACGTGGGTCCGGGGGGAGGAGACGTGCCCGATCCCGACATGATCGCCGCCGCCCGACTCGCGATCGACTCTGGGGCGGACGCGGTCGTGATGACCGGTGCGGCCGGAGTCAGCGGAATGGAGAGCTACCGCGATCAGCCGGTGCTCTATGGACTCGGCGGCCTAACCGGCGGAGGCGAGGCAGTCGAAACCCGGCAAAGTGCGATTGTCGAGTTCGTCTGCCACGGCGATCGCCTGGTCGGCTTGCGCCTCCACGGCATCGAGCAAGACGCCCGCGGCCAACCGCGGCTGATGACCGAGGCAGAGCGCGCGGCATTCCTCGACCGGCTCTGGCGAAAGATGCCAGAGCGCGAGGACCGCTGACGAGTCACTCCTCCGGCGCCCGGCTCCATTCCGAAGGCGTGCTCGTGGCCTCCTCGGTCGGTTCCGGAGGCGGCTCAGTCGGCGGCGGAGGTTCCGTGGGTAGAGGCTCTGTCGGCGGCACCTCGGTCGGAGGCGGCAACGTCGGAGTCGGCTCACCCGGCAGCGGCGCAGTTGGCGTCGGGTTCGGCTCAACCGTTGCCGTCGGCTCAGCCGGCGCCGCTGGCGTCGGAGTCGGCGCGACGGGCACCGGCGTTGGTGGCGGTGGCGGCGGCTCCGGATCGGCGTAATCCGGAATCCCGGCGCTGACATCGGGGAACGTCACCGGCACGCTGCCAGGCAAGATGCCCAGATACGCTCCTCCGGTCGGATCCGGCGGCAGCCACCGCAGCGGGTCGATCCGGCCGCCACTTGCCAGGTCGATCACGCCAAAATGGAGATGGTCGCCGGTCGAGTAGCCCACTGAGCCGACCTCGGCAATCGCCTGCCCCGCCTCCACCCGCTGTCCGGGCTGGACGTACGTCGTGATCCAGTGGAGATACTCAGTGGCATAGCCAGCGTCCGGCCCTTCATGGACGATGACCAGGCGGGTATTGGCGATCCCCTCTGGCCGATCCAAGCCGGCCTCGACCACCGTCCCAGCTCCCGCCGCGTAGATCAGTGTGCCACGCGGAGCCGCGAGATCAATCCCGGTATGCATCGCCGGCGCCTCGGCGGGACACCCGGCGACGACCGCGTAGAAGCCAAGCTGGGGCACGCAGCCGAACGGTTGGCTGAACCAATACGTTCCCGGCGCGAGCGGCCAAACGCGGAGACCTGGCGTGGCCGGCTGAGACGTCTCTGCGTCCCCGGCGCCGATCGCATCCTCGCCGCCTTTCCCGCGCGGCTTCGCGGCTGGATTCTCATAGGCCCGCGGCGTCGGCCGTGGGCGAATAGACTCGCCGGGCAGCGTTTCGTCATTCGCGGCTGCAACCGACGCGGTCATTGCCAGGAGCAGACTCAGCGTCAGCACCAGGCATCGAGCTGCGTGCATCCCCTCCCCCTCCATGCACGCGTTGCGTGCCAAGAATTGTCCGATTCTTCACTATAGAGCGTCGTAATCCTGCTGACTAGACAATAGCCTCGTCAATTTGGAGGAAATTCTTATGACCGATGATCCCATGCCCCGGCGACCCGTAGCGAGCATGGAAGGAGTGCGCTACCCTGCCGACAACGAACCGCACCGGCACAAGAACGCCGGATCTCGAATATGCGACGAGGGGAGTGTGGCGGGGATGGATCGGCTACCGTTTGCTCAGCCCGGGCGATTCTGGCGTGGAAACTTGCACACGCACTCGACCTGCTCCGATGGTCGGAAAACGCCGGACGAGGTCGTGTCCGCATACCGGGAGCAGGGTTACGATTTTATCGCCCTCACCGACCATTTCCTGGAGCGCTTCGGGTTCCCGATCACCGATACTCGCCACTTCCGCGACGAGCGATTCACGACGCTGCTCGGCGCGGAGCTGCACGCGCCAGCGCTGTCCAATGGTGAGCCCTGGCACCTGGTGGCGGTCGGCCTTCCTCTCGACTTCGCGCCGACTTCCAGCACGGAGACGGGGCCCGAGCTCGCCGCCCGCGCCGCGGACGCTGGCGCGTTCGTCGGCCTGGCCCATCCGGCCTGGTACTCGCTGACGCTGGCCGATGCGCTTTTGGTCGAAGCCGCGCACGCCGTCGAGGTCTACAACCACACGACCGCCAACCACAACGACCGTGGCGAGAGCTGGTACCTCAGCGACCAACTCGAGGAGAACGGCCGCCGCCTCCTCGCGTACGCTGCCGACGATACGCACTTCAGCGACCGGCCGGACTCGTTCGGAGCATGGGTCATGGTCCGAGCGCCGGAATTGACGCCGGAGTCTCTCTTATCGGCGCTGAAAGCCGGCCACTTCTATTCGTCGCAAGGTCCTGAGTTGCGCGATGTGCGGATCGAGGGGAATTCGCTCTACGTCTCTTGCTCGCCAGCGAGCGTCATCTTCATCAGCGGCCGTGGCTCACGCGCCGCGCACGTGCGCGGAGAAGGGCTTACCGAGGCAGAGTTTCCGCTCGACCGCTTCCTGGACAGCTATTGCCGCGTAACGGTGCTTGATGCCGAAGGCAAGCGCGCCTGGACCAATCCGATCCGCTTCGCGCCGTGAGCTCGGCGAGAGCCGGGAGTGCCGCGGTGAACAGTGCCGCGGCACATCGCACGCGGTGGTCCAGACGTTAGCCGCGCTTGTTGATTATCCCTGGGTGACGACCGCGGTTCCGCTAGCGCTCACCATGAGCATGCCGCCGGTTTGCCCCACCGTCTCGAAGTCGAGGTCGATGCCGATGATCGCGTTGGCGCCCAGCTCCTGCGCCTGCTGGATCATCTCCTGAATTGCGATCTGCTTGGCCCGATCGAGCTCCCGCTCGTAGGCCGCCGAGCGCCCGCCGACGATATCGCGGATACCGGCGAAGAGGTCCTTGAAGATGTTCGCGCCGAGGATCGCCTGCCCGCTCACGATTCCCTTGTACTCGACGATTCGGCGCCCATCGAGATGTGATGTCGTTGATAGGAGCATCTATGGCTTCCTTTCCCTGCTGAAGGCTTCACAAAGTGACGCAATGCTGTCGCCAGCATGCTACCCGCGCGTCACAGTATGCCAGCGATTAGATCCGAGGCGGTCAGTCGTTGGCAGTTAGCCGAGAGAGCCGTCATCCGCGCGAGGCAGACGCGCGACTACCATTTCGCCTCGCACCCTAGCCCGCGTTTGCGCGACAGGCTGGCCAACCATGCGGCGACTCCCGAGTGCCCGGCGCAGCCCCGTCATCAGGTAGACGACGCCGAAAATCGCGGCCGAGAGAAGGACGATGGCGGCGCCGGATGCGAGGTCGTATCGGTAGCTGAGGAACATGCCGAAGAAGCCGCACGCCGCGCCGATAGCGGTCGAGAGAATCAACAGGCGACCGAACGACTGCGTGAGGAGACGCGCCGTGGCCGGGGGGATGACGATCGCGGCGGCGATCAGCGTCGCGCCGACCACGTTCAGGGAGGCGACGATCGTCGCGGCCAGCGCCAGGGCGAAACCGGTCTCCACCCAGCCGGTGGGGACGCCGTGCACCTTCGCCAGTTCGGGATCGAAGGTCGTGTACAGCAGGCTTCGGTAGCCAAAGAAGACGGCCAACCCGACGACGAGGCTGACGGCGGCAATGACGAGGATGTCTTCCTCGGTCACGCCGAGGATGTTGCCGAACAGCGCGGCCTCGAAGTCACGGGTGAAGCGCCGCTTCATGCTGATCAAAGCCACGCCGAGCGCGAAGGAGGCAGTGGTAACGATTCCGATCGCCGCGTCGGCTCCGATTCGGCGGCGGCGCGCGGTGGCATCGATCAAGAGGGCGGAGACGAAGCCCCACGCTCCCGCTCCGAGATAGAAGTTCCAGCCAGCCAGATAACTGACGACCGCCCCGCCCAGGATCGAGTGGGACAGGCCGTGGCCGATGTAGCTCATGCGGCGAAGGACGATGTAGACGCCCATCAAGCCGCAAAGCGCGCCGATGAGCGTCGCCACGATGAGCGCGTGCCGGAAGAACTCGAACTGGAGCGGCTCAGTAAAGAAGGTCATCAGCCGATCACCCACGGTCGGTCGTTCACGTTGCTGATGCTGGTCCTCATCGCCTTACCCACTTCCATTACGTTGCTCCCCACGCGATAGACGACCGGCCAGCGCATGAAAACTCCCTGCCTCGGCGACAAGAACGCGGCCGGTCCGCGGGTGGTGGACGACCTGCATCTCGGTCTCGAAGGTGCGGCTGAGGATCGCGCTGGTGAAGATCGAATCCGGCGTCCCTTGGGCGACGATCCCGCCGTTGACACAGACCACCCACGGGAGATACGCGGCGACCGCATTCAACTCGTGGGTCGTCATCAGGATCGTGACTCCGTCGTTCTGGTTGATTTCAACCAGGAGGCTGAGGATGTCATCCCGCGTCTTGACGTCCACGCTGGCAGTCGGCTCGTCGAGCAGGAGAATGCGCGGACGCCCGATGAGCGCCCGCGCGAGAAAGGTGCGCTGCTGCTGACCACCAGAGAGGTCGCGGATGTGCCGATTGCCGAGCCCGCCGATGCCCAGCCGCTCCAGCATCGCCGCGACCTCGCGACGCTCCTCGCGGCTCGGCCAAGGGAGCCAGCGGCCCTGTCCGGTCTTGCCCATGAGGACGACATTCTCGACCGTGACCGGGAAGGTCCAATCAACGGTCTCAACCTGGGGCACATACCCAACGCCGGACGGTGGACTCCCCGGCACGACCGACTGCCCGGCTACGATGACGTCACCCGAGACTCGCGGCACCAGTCCAAGGAGCGCGCGCAGGAGGGTCGTCTTGCCGGCGCCGCTCGGGCCGATGAGCCCGACGAATTGACCCGGCTCAACCCGCAAGGAGACCGACGACAATACCGGCAGGCCGTCGTAGGCGCAGGTCAGGCGCTCGACCACGATCGATCCGTTGGTCATGTATCGCTCGCCAATGGCGGCTCGCCTGGCCTCAATGCCCACGTATTCGACCCCCGCGTCGCCGGCGTCTTCGAGCCGGCAGGTTACGGATTCGCGTCCAGGTAGGTGTCGTACGGCTCGATGCCGGCTAGCGCGTCGATCGTCCCGCCGAGGTTCGGGATCATCAGCTCCATGTTTTTGAGCATCATCCCGAGATAGGTGTGCTCCGGATCTCCCGGCTCGCCCGGCGGATCGTCGTCCCGCAAGCCATCGACGTAGACGGCGCCCGCCTCCTCCGCGATCTGCTCCAGCACCTTGCTCGGGAAGACCTCGGAGCCGAAGACGGCGGGCACGCCCTCTTCCTTGATCTGCTCGATGAGCCGCGCCACCTCCTGCGGCGACGGCTCGGAAAAGTCGGACGGCTGGACCGCGCCGATGACGGTCATCCCGTATCGCCGCGCAAAGTAAGCCCAGGAGTCGTGATAGGTGAGCAGCTTGCGCTGGTCGGGCGGGATCGTCTGCACCGCGTCCATGATGCCCTGATCCAGTCGCGAGAGGACGGCGACATAGCGATCGAGATTCTCAGCGTAGTAGTCGGCGTTGGCCGGATCGCGCTCGCTCAGCTTTTCGGCGATGAGCTCGGAATAGCGGATCGCGTAGGCGACGTTCGGCCAGAGGTGCGGGTTCGGATGCCCCTCCTCCTCGGGGAAGGAGAAGTCGTAGGCGTACTCCTCCGGCGTGATCGTCTTGTCGCCGAGGGAGTAGACCTCAGCGCCGTCCTTTAGGTTCGCCTCGGCAAGTTCGATCGTCGGGATCTCGAGGTCGAGCCCGTTGACGATGACCAAATCCGCCTGAGACAGGATGACGGCATCCGACGGCGCCGGCTCGAAGGTGTGGCTGTTGGTCCCGTCCGGCACGATGCCGCGCAGGTTGATACGCGTCCCTCCAACGTTCCGCACCATCGAGCTGATCGGGGCGACCGTCGAGGCGACGTTCAGCCGGCCGCTATCGTCGAAGTCATCGCTCCATCCCAGGCTCGAAGTCGGCGCCGTCGGCGTCGCATGCTGTGCTCGGACTGGATACCGCGTCAGCACCGCCGTCGCGGCCGCGAACCCAAGAACTTGGCGCCGATTCAGGCGAAACGTCTCCATCAACTGCTTGCTCCGAGTTCGTGCCTAGCTGTCACAGGAAACAGTATCGTGCGCAGATGCAAATACTCGCATCAGCACAAGTTCGCATCCTAGCCATGACGATGGCCTGAGTCAAGGTGATACCATCCATACAACTAACGTTCGACAGCTGGCGAGGGTAGCGAAGGGTGCCAAGCGATTCGTCCCATCTCAATAACCACCGAGGACCTGCCGGTGTTGGAACGCGCCCACGCGATGCCTGGCTCCCAGGACGCTCTGCCGACGAGTTAGCGGCCAGGCTCCGGGCAGCCGGCCAGCGCGTGACGCCGCAGCGGCTCCTGATCCTCGGAGCCTTCGCGCGGCCGGGTGAGCATCTGACGGCGGAGGAAGTGTATGCCCGCGTCGGAGCGCTCGCTCCCGCAATCAACCGCTCGACGGTCTATCGCACCTTGGAGCTCTTCCGCGACCTGGGGCTGATTACCGAAACGGACCTCGGCGAGGGCGCTCGCCATTACGAGCTACTCGATGACGGGCGCCATCACCACCTGATCTGTCGCGACTGCGGCGGCATGCTCGTCCTGGACGACGAGATCGTCGCTCCCCTTCGCGCCGCGATCCAGGAGCGCTATGGGTTCGAGGTCACGATCGATCACCTCGCGCTTTTTGGCCGGTGCAAGGAGTGCCAGCGCGCCTCGTCCTGACGCGCGGCCAATTCAAAGGGGAAGCCGGCGGCGACACTCGCGCCAATCGCCACCGGCTCAAAATTGGATGAACGCTATCCGTCGCTCGTTTCCGGCCCCTTCGAGAATTCGCGCAGGACGTTGCCTGTCACCCGCGAGACGTTGTTGTCGAAGTCGTTGACGGGCAGGCTCGCGACCCAAGTGATCGAGCCGACGGAGAAGACCGCGCCGCCGTTCGGCGATTGAATGAGCGTCATATCGGCGCGCACGCGCGGCTCTTCCGTCCCGCCACGCCCGGGCAGGGTATCGTTCGAGTCCTCGATGACGAGCTGGTAGTAATCTGTGTGCCGCCCCTCGGTCGTAGCGAGGCGCAACGCCTCGGGGGGCGTGTTCAGGTCCAGATCGTACCGGTCGATCTCATCGCCAGCCGCGCCACCGAGGATGAGCCCGAAGTCGCCAATGATCTCATCATCGCCGATGCCCTCGAAGACGAAGGCCGCGCGCGGATCGCGCGAATCCGGGAGCCGGTAGTAGCCGGCCGCGCCGCCCCACCCTTCGGCGGTGAACCCGATGCCAACGAGCGCGTTCGGCCAGCGTCCGCGGTATCGCCAGAGACCGCCCAGCTCACCGGTCAGGCTCAGGTAGCTCTCTCCGGGACGCGAGGTCCAGGAGCGCGTGCCGTTGATGCCCCGGCGAACTTCGATCAGGTGCGGGCGCGCGTTGTTGATCGCCGTCACCCAATAGAAGCCGTTGCCGCCCAGGTACATCAGCCGCCCGCCCTCGCTGAGATAGGCTTCCAGCGCGTCCAGCATCGGGCCGGTCCAGTATTCCGGGTGGCTGCCAGTGATCACGACACGATACGGCCGCAGCAGATCGGCGCCGTCAAAGTGCAGGTCTTCATCGGTCGCCACGTCATAGGGGAAACCGCTCCGCTCGAGCCACTCGATGAGATAGAGATCGCCGGAGAAATGCCGGGGCTTGCCGGTCAACCAATTGAGGAACTGGGGCCGCATCGTGATGACCGGTCGCAGCCGGCTGGAGTAGCAGATGCCGCTCCCGTCCGGGTGCTCGTCGTAGACGGAGGAGCCAAGGTCGGGGCGGGAATCGAGGAAGTGCTCACGCTCGGTGATCTCAATCGGCTGATCGGTCGTCTTCGCGATCCAATCGGCGCCGGTCTCCATCCGGCGGTGGAGGCGCTCATTGCCGTAGGCCAGGTAGGTGTTGGTCGGCGCCAGGAAGAGGGACGGAGCGGTTGGGGCGCCGATGGGCCGGCGGACGTAGAACGGGACGTACTCGACCGACGTCTCCGTCGTCAGCCGCGCCGCGTAGACGCCGGACGGCAGATCCTCTGGCACCGGGATCTCGAAATCGGGCGACCAACCGGCATCCTCCAGATCGTCCTCATGGAAGTGAATGGCGCCGTACATGTGCGGCACGGTGAGGAAGGAGACATCGGTCCCGTCCCAGTTTGCGCCGGTCACGCCGCGCGTCGGCTGGTTGACCGCCGTTCCGCTGAGCGCGTTTGGCGAGCGGTCATGGATCGCCGTGCCGCTGAAGTCGCGCGCGAAATCCCAGGCCGCCACCAGCGCGTCGGGCAACGCCAGGGGATCGGAGCCGCCGAAGAGCGCCAGCAACTCATCCGGACGAAGGGCGCGACCCCAGATCCGTGGCCGGTCGATCTTGCCGTTGAAGCAGGATCGGGGTGCGTGGCGTCCGTCACCGAGCGGCGCTAACCAACCCGCCCCGATCAAGAGGGGCAAATCGAGGTTGGGCAGCGAAAGGGGCTCGCCGGACTCGCTCGCTTCTCTGCCTTCCTCGGGGAGCCAGGAGCGAGCGAGCTTTCGCCAGACCAGGCGCGCCTCTCCCGTCGCGGCGTCGTAGGTCGCGCCGATCGCGTACCAGAGCCAGCAGTCCAGCGGCCTGTCTGAGCGGATCACGCGCCGGCGGCCGCTGCCATCGCCGACTTGGAGCCGCAGCCGGCCATCGGACTCGATCCCAAGCGCGAAACCGGCTCCCGCCGCTTCATCCCACCGGGCGATGATCTCTTGCGGACCACGACCACCTACGAGCGTCGGACAGATCCAGGCTTGGATCGCCAGGCCTCGCTCGAACCGCATCGTCTCGCTGCTCGGCACCAGCACGTAGGAACCGATCCCGATTCCCTGCTCGCGTCCCGACCGGCGGCCGGCAATCGCGCTCGGGACGACCGTGTCCCGTTCGAGTTCCGGGATGGTGAACGCCCGGTCGAACCGGATGAGATCCACCTGGTAACTGTCAGCCTGACAGCTGACCATGACTTGTAGCCGCTGGCCGGGAATGACGCTCAACCGATCGGTGTAGCCCAGGATATCCATTCCCCTCGATTCCTTCCGCGCTGTCTCGGGACTTCCGCTTGGCTGCGGATAGGTACGCCCTGGATCGCATGCCGTCAATAGCTAAAGTGACCGCGGGGCACGAATCGTGCATGAGAGCGCGAATTCGGAATCGGTGTGCCGTCGCTCGCGCCCTCGCGGCCAACGTCGTGAGGGAGCTGGAGCGCGCCGCCCGCCATGCGTACGGAGGGAATCATGCAGATCGCATCGGCCCTGCGACGGCTCGGTGAGAGCCAGCAGGGCAGCGCCGAGGTCGCGCAAGGGAATTACCGGCTGACAGCCGCGCCGCTCTCGCGGTCGCTCGGCGAAGTTCAGTTCATCATCTGGGAAGAGCGAGGGATTGGGTGGGTGCCGATTCTCGTCGGGCGCACCTTCAACGACCAAATCAGCATTACCTACTGCCGGCCTCCCGCGAGCGAGGACGAGGCGGAGTCGCTGATCCGGATCGTGTTGGCTGGACGCCCGCTACCGGCGGCGGATGATCCCGAACGGGAAACCGCAAGACCCTCCCGCCGACCGATAGAGCAGACGTGGCTCGGGGAGCGTCCCGCGCTCCTTGCCGGGAAGCAGTAGAGCGCACTGCCGGCATCGCACGCTAAGCCGCGATCGAGACAGACCGGGAATAGCGCAACCTGCGTTCAGGACGGAGTCCAGTCGGATCAGTCTCGCTGAACGATTCGCAAGAGATCCGCCTCGTGCACGCCGCAGAATCGGTCGGATTTGCGGTCGGTCTCCTCGAGCGTGTTCGAGAAGTGCATGACGCAGATCGAGTTGGGGCAGTGGCTTAGACCGTAGGCATGCCCGAGCTCGTGGATCGCTTCTTTCGCTGCACGCTCGAGGAAGCGGCGTTGATCTGGCGGCCGGCCCCAGAACTCCGGCCTCAGTCGAGCGAGCGCAACGACCGCGACCCTCCCGCCAACGTGGGCCTGACCGAAGATGAAGTTGAGCCCCGGTTCGTAGAGATCGAGGTCGGCGACGCCGAGAACTCGCTCGGCGCGCGTGGGCAGCTCATCCAATCGAGCCAGGATCGGCTCAGCGCGGTACTGGCGACGAGCCGGATCGTAGGCATCCTCAGGAGGCATCAGGGAGTGCGAAGCCAGGCGCGCCACGCTGCGCGGAAACCGCGCCTCAATCGCCTGGAGTAAGTGATCGAGCACCTCGTCCGGCACCGTGCCGACCGGCACAAGCTCGACGACCTGCCGTCCGCCCGACATCATTCGACCGTCAGCGTCGTTGCCAGCCGCCGTGCTCACGGGAAGGTGCGTTCATCGGCCTGAGCGTCCGCCAGTTGTCGCGGTGGCAGCGGCTCAGCGACGACCTCGACGTCATCGAGACAGGTTTGCTGGTTGAAGACATTCTCCGCTGTGTGCCAAGGACCGGACTCCAGCCGGAGATCGCCCAGCTCGTCCAGATTGAGACACCGCCACTCCCCGCCAGGCGGCAGGCCAGAGCGGCTCCCACCCGCGAATTGGTAGACCAAGACGTGGTAGGTGCCCCGCTTGGTTCCGAGCGCGTGCGGGCTGAAAACGCGCTCTTCTCCATGATAACGAGCGACGACTCGCTTTCGCGTGCGGATCGCTTCGGCCAGTACCTCGTAGGTGTCCATCGGTCAGTGTGCCTCCGTCGCGATCGGGGAGCCTGGCATCGATGATTGGCGCTATCCCGCTCACCGCATACGGCGTTCCATCAAGTTCTGCCGATGCTCCTGATGCGGAGGAGACAGCCTCGTTTCCTCGTGCAAGCTGGAAACGACGCGGATTCCACGGCGAGATGCTGGCACGATCTTCGGATCGGCCGAGATGCGACTAGGTCTATTTCGACGTGGAGAGGGCGCGAAGCCAACCGAAGATGATGCCAATCTCGGCGACGGCATCGAGGAGGTAGATCGGCGAGATGCGCCGGCGCGCGACATAGACGACATCAATGGCCGCGAGCGACGCCGCGCTGCCCGCTCCGAGCACGGCCATCTCCGGTGTCATCCGCTGCCGCCGCGCCGCCCCGAGGAGCGTGATGCCGACAACGGTGATGAGCGCTCCCACCGTCTTGACGAGCCAGCGGTCGGTCTTGGGACCGGTAATCGCCTCGAAGCTGCGAATGTGGAGAATCGGCCATATTCCGGTCGGGAGGTAGAAGAGTCCCTGGAGCCACGCCATGCGCTCTAGAGCATCAATCCCCGGTTGCCGGCTCCGGGCGCCATTACCGTCTTGCATCCGATCTCCCTCTCAACACCGAATGTGACCGGGCGCGCAACGTCGGCGACCGGTGGCCGATCCAGGACGCATCAGCCCGCGCCAGACTCCGGTTTCTGATGCCGGTCCGCCGGCCCTTTCGGCTCGGACCGGCTGACGTTCTCACCAGGAGGGATATCGAATCCCTCTTCAACGTCCGACCGCTCGTGTTCTTCCACCTCATCGGCTGGAGGGACGGGATTGCGTCGGCGGTCGGCATTCGCCCAGCCCGCTTGCGATGCCTCGCCGCGCTCCTCGTCGGACAGGATCGGCTTCTCGCTCATGATGACCTCCAGCCGCCGCCACACAAGTGGCAGGCGCTTCGTGTGCGCCGTCAGCTGCCGACGCGTAGCATTAGCGAACCGTCGAAGGGAGGATGCCCAGCTCGGCTCGGTACTTGGCGACCGTCCGTCGCGCGATGCGATATCCGCGCTGCAGGAGCAGCTCGCGGATGCGCATGTCCGAGAGTGGCTTCCCGTTCTGCGATTCCGTCTCGATGATCTCCTTGATCACGTCCTTGACACTGAGCGACGGGGTAAAGAAGTCGCTGAACGGGATGACCTTCCGGTTGGGGAGCATCACGTACTTGTTCGCGGTCGCCCGGCTGACGGTCGATTCGTGCACGCCAACCTGCTGAGCGACCTGCGAGCGGGTCAGCGGCCGCAGCTCGCGAACGCCCTCCCGCAGGAAATCCTCTTGAAGCTCGCAGATGCAGGTGCTGATCTTCAGGAGGGTTTCACGCCGCTGCTGGATCTTGCTGATGAACTGCTTTGCTCGGGAGACGGCCTCGCGGATGTGGTCGCGGTCGGATTCCGAGGTCTGGGCCATGACCTCCGCCGTCTCGGCCTCGCTCGCCGTCCGAGCCCGGCGGCGTAACCGCTGCGCCAGTCCGTCGTAGAGCGGGTTGACGCGCAGGTCCGCCCGCGAGCTGCCGGCGACCTCGACTTTGAACTCGCCGTCGACGATCGAGATGATCACGTCCGGCGAGACATACGGCGTGCGGGCCGGACTCTGCCACGTCTTCCACCGCTGCTGCTGCAACGGATGCGGGCTGAGGTAAGTCTGGATGAACTCGTGCGCCTCGCCGATCTCTTCCGGCGTGACGCGCAGCCGCCGAGCGATCTGCTGGTAGCGGTGATTGCCGAGCTCCGTCAGGTGATCTTCGACGATCTCCTCGACCAGCGCCGGCACTTCGACGCCAGTCTCGCGCAAGTAGTCGATCTGCAGGAGCAGGCTCTCGCGCAGGTCGCGAGCCGCGACGCCCGGCGGCGCGATCGCCTGAATCGTCGTCAGGATCCGCTCGACGTCCTCGATCGGGCGATTTGCCATCGCCGCGACTTCGGCGAGGTCGATGCTGAGCAGACCGCGCTCATCGATTGCGTCAATGAGTAGCTCCGCGACCCCGTGATCAGCCGGGTCGAGAATCGTCCGCGAATCGGCAAGGAGCTGCTCGGGAAGATCCAGCTCCGTCGCGATGAACGCGACCTCGTCGAAATCCTCCTCCGAGTCGCGCGGCTGGCGGATCGTGTCAATGCGGTCGAAGATCTCGTCGTCCGAATCGGATGGTGGCGCGGCGTTATGGTCGGTGAGGCAAGTCGCGCAGTAGCCACTTTCCATTGGGCCGCCGCAGAGCGGGCAGAGTGTCCGTTCCTCCACTTCCAGCGCGGGGTTGGACATCAACTCCGCGGCGATCACCGTTTCTAGCTCTTGCGAGGAGAGATTGAGCAGGTAATTCGCCTCGATAAGGCGAGGCAGATTGCGCTGCCGTTGCTCTTGAATCTGATCAAAATCGAGTTCCATCGCCACCATGAGGGGCTCCATCACTAGGCGCTGCCATTCGCCTGCACGAGGCTAGGCGGACGCGGTGGCGCCAGCCACCATCTAAGGCTCGACTGTCGCTCGCGATCATCGCCGTGGACATCGCCAGTGACGCAAAACCCATTCCATGCATGAACCATGCCATGCTCGCCGTGCTATTTCCATTTGCAAGAATCGTGCCAACGTAGTGGTCCACCACTCGGTCTAGGTAGCATAGACGACAAAAACCGCGCCGGGAATCCGGCGCGGTCTAGTAAGACGGAAGTTGTGAAAGGCGCGACTACGCGCGCATCGTACCGGATGATGAGCTGTCCTGGGCAGTCGCCTTCCAAGCGGCATCGGCCATCTTGCGCGTCGCGTCAGCCGCGCCGGCGGCGACCTTGTGATCGTCCTTCGCCAACTCGTTGACGACGACATCCTCGATGATGTGGTTGATGCGCTGGATCATGCCGGCGTAGCCACGCAGATGCTGCTCAGCCACGCCCGCGAGCCGAGCGTCACCTAGGGCGGTCGCGGTCGTGTGTAGCATCGTGTAACCGATCGCCGCCAGGTTGAACGCCGTGTAGTCGTCCCGTAGCGCCTTCGAGTTCCCCTCGGCGCGCATCATGTCGATGATGCCAGCCGCCTTCCCAAGGAGCGCCGCACCTGCTTCCTTGATCGGGCTGCCTGCCGTTCCGCCGTACTGCTCTTGCAACGCCTTGAGCGCGTCGCGCTGCCGCTTGACGGTGTCGTGGAAGCTGCGCACGGCCTCGACCGCGATGGCATCGTCCTTGACCTGGCTAAGCTGGCGGTCAAGCGCCTCCTCGATGTGGCTCTCGAGCGCGACCATGTCGCCGAGCCAGTCAGCAAGCGTCTTCTTGCTCTTGTCGTCGAGTCCGCCGACCATCCCCGTCGGCTCCATCTCCTGCTGCCCAAGCTCGCTCATCGTCGCTCCGTCCTTTCCGTTCCAGACGCGCGCTGGATATGCGGGACCAAACATGTCCCTTCACTAGCCTTGGCACACGGCGTGCCAACGTCTGCCGCCCAGTCACAGCTCGGGCAACGCGCTGACGTGGAAGGTGACTAGGATCACCGTGGTCGGCGCGCGGCTTCACGTTGCAGGATTCGTGGGATGCCCGGGCTGGCGAACTGGCTTCGAAGCCAGCTCCTCCAGGCGAATAGCGTGACGCTTTGGCCACTAGGGGAAACGCGCTCAGTGCGCGCCAACCGTCAAAGATTCGCGTTGCATTCGTTGTGCAGATTCGTGCCAAGGGGTATAACTGACGAAACAGCCAATGAGCCAGAGGGTCTGAAACCCGGAAGCCGCGGGAAACTATCGGCATCACGCCTCTAGAGGCTTTACACATGCGACGGATTCTGATTGCAGATGACGAGCCCTCGGTCCGCGATGTGCTGCGGAACCTGATGGAAGACGAGGGCTATGAGGTCAGCGAGGCGGGCAGCGGCGACGAGGTCCTGGCCGCGCTATCCACGCCCGGCAACGGCTCGCCCGATCTCGTCATCATGGATGTCTATATGCCCGGCAAGAGCGGGTTGGACGTGCTACGCGAGGTGCGAAAGGGAACCGGCCAAGCGGCTGGCGCTCAGCTGCCGGTGCTGGTGATTACCGGGCGCGGCACTTCCAAGACCGCCATCGAAGCCATCCAGCTTGGCGCCTACGACTACATCACCAAGCCGTTCGACATCGACGATGTGGCCGTCACCGTCAAGCGGTTCTTCGAGTGGCAGGACCTGAACGAGCAGGTCGTGAACCTCTCGACCCAGCTCGGTGAGCGCGACCCGGACGAAGTCTTGATCGGCAACAGCCCGGCGATGCAGGAGGTCTACAAGACGATCGGGCGCGTTGCCCGCTCCGACGCGACCGTCCTCATCTCCGGCGAGACGGGAACCGGCAAAGAGCTCGTCGCGACGATCCTACACCGCACCTCGAGCTATTCGCGCGGCCCGCTGATCAAAGTGAACTGCGCCGCCCTCCCGGAGACGCTGCTCGAGAGCGAGCTCTTCGGCCATGAGAAGGGCGCGTTCACCGGGGCGGTCACCCAGCGCAAGGGCCGGTTCGAGATGGCCCACAAGGGGACAATCTTCCTCGACGAGATCGGCGAGATGACGCTCGCCACGCAGAAGAAGCTCCTGCGAGTTCTCCAAGAACGGGAATTCGAGCGCGTCGGCGGATCAACGACGGTCAAGGTCGATACTCGCGTCATCGCGGCGACCAACAAGAATTTGCAGCATGAGATCGCGGAGGGCCGGTTCCGCGAGGATCTCTACTACCGGCTGAATGTGATCTCGATCTACCTGCCGCCGCTGCGCGATCGGGGCGACGACATTCGCCTGCTTGTCGAGCACTTCCTTCACAAGCACCGCGCCTATCCCGGCGCGCCTCCCGCTCGGATCAGCGAGGGGGCAATGGAGGCGCTGCGCTCCTACCACTGGCCAGGCAACGTGCGCGAGTTGGAGAACGTGATCGAGCGAGCCGTCATCCTCTCGCAAGGCGGCGTCATTACGGAAGATCTGATCAACTTCAGCGGCGCCGACAATCGCCGGTTCATTGATATCAGCCAGCGCCTGCGCGAGGGGATGCGCTTGAGTGACCTCCTGGCCGATGTCGAGCGCCAGGCTGTCGCGGAAGCGCTCAATCTGACGCAGGGAGACCGCGTCGCCGCGGCGGCGATGCTTGGCGTCCGGCTCGAGGAGCTTCAGGACCGCGTCCAGGCATTCGGCCTTGAGACGGCCACCGCTCGCTGAGCTCGCACCGCTTCCAATCAGAGCTCGGATGGGCATGACCTTCACCGGGGATGCCGAGTGAGCGGCCAGTTAGGCCGCTCACTCGTCGGGACTGCTCGGGAGCCAAGGGAGGAAGTTAGAGGCTGTTGGTGGCTCCTGGGGAAAGCATCGTACGCCCTGGCGGAGCCGAGAGGTGGGCGCCGATGGTGGGCGCGGATGCTTCGCGCCAATGCAGGAGGCGGCCCCGAGCAGCTATCGAGTTAATCCGGGAGGGGTGGTTTCGGATCCCCGTTCCCGCCGATTTGCTTCATCGCACGATCTGTGCCAAACACCTCGCAGAGAGACTTCGGCAACGCCTTGAGATCGTGAAGTTTTGCTCACGCCCCTTCTCTTTGGCACGGGTCTTGCGATCCCACGGTTCCGGCTGGGATGTCTTCGACCTCCCTCAGGTAAGCGATTCGGAATCACTCAACCGGGATAGGCCGATGCGGGCATTAGTGACTGGCGACTAGACACCATGGGACGACGAACGCATGAGTCATTTGATCTTGGTCGTGGATGACGAGCCTGCGATTCGGCAGGCGGTACAGCTCGTCCTCGAAGACGAAAACTTCACAGTCGCTACCGCCCCCAACGGCGCCGCCGCTCTGGCGTTACTCGACACCATTTGTCCCGACGCAATCCTGCTCGACCTCTGCATGCCGATCATGGACGGCTATGAGTTTCTCGCCGCGTATCGCGATCGGCCGGATGGCAACGCGGTCGTCATCGTCTGCTCCACCTATGCCAGTCGATCGCGATTGCGAGAGTTGGACGCTGACGGATTCATCGGCAAGCCTTTCGATATCAACGAATTGATCGAGCTCCTTCAGACTCTGCTCCAACAACCAGGGCGACGTCCGGCCTCCGCGGCAGCGCGCGCCGCCGCCGACTGACGGCGGCACTTCCCCACACGGGGGTATCTCCCACACACAAGACTGAGCGATTTGTCCCGGGCAGTTGTCCTAACGCTGCCGAGCGCGGTCCCTTAGGCTCCTAGCCAGCGCGTGACTAGCCCGGCAAGCCTACGGCCGATTGGTACGGTTCTTGCTGCCGCAAGCCCGCGGCGCCCTGACTTTCAGGCACAACTCACAATCGCCGCCACTTCTCACTCGCGAAAGGAGTGACAGCATGGGCAGCCTCGCGCAGAGCCAACGGCGGTCGACCAGACGACGATTCCTTCAAGGCGCGGGCGCCCTGGGCACGAGCGCGCTCCTCCCGGCAATCGTCCGGGGTCGCGCCGCCGCTCAAACGCCGCCCACTTTCGACCGGGAAGCCTCGATCACCTCGTGGGGGTTCGGTGCTGAGGAAACCAACCCCATGGCCTTCACCCGAATCAATGCCTTCCGTGAGGCCTATCCATCAATCGAGCTAGAACTGGTGCCGGAGTTCGACGACCAGAAGCTGCTGACCGGCTTTGCCGCGAAGCAGCTGCCGGACCTCCTTTGGATGGATCGCTTCCGCATCGCGAGCTGGGCCGCGCGCGGCGTGCTGCAGCCACTCGATGACCTCATCGCGGCATCCGGGATCGATCTCGAGTCGTACTACCCGGCCGCGCTCGACGAGGTCACCTACGAGGGGAAGATCTACGGCATCCCGCAGTTCATGGATGTCCGCGGGCTCTACGTCAGCCTCGACGCGCTCGGAGAAATCGGTCAGGACATCGAACAGCTCGACACATCAGACTGGGACCAGCTCGCTCGACTTGGCGCCGAGTTGCTGCGGCGCGATGGGGATCGCGCCGAGCGGTGGGGGTTCGATCACAAGCTCCAGGCGGGGCACATCTACCTGTGGTCGCAAGGCAACGGCGGCACCTTGCTGAGCGAGGACGCCCAAGAAGCGACCTTCGCCGATCCGAAGGCAGTCGAGGCGCTGGCCTGGGGCGTCGACGCCTACAAGCGTCAAGGCGGCTTCAAGCTCTACGAAGGATTCGCGACGACCTGGCAAGGGGACGAGCAGTTCGCTCGCGGCCAGGTGGCGATGACCGTCTACGAAAGCTGGATGCTCGGCATCGTGGCGCGCGTGGCGCCGGACCTCAACTTCCGAGTGCTGCCGATCAAGGCGCGAGGCGGGGATCAGCTCGTCAGCTACAGCGGCGGTCCGGCCTGGTGCATCCCGAACGGCGCGAACGATCCTGAAGCAGCCTGGGTCTTCATCGAGTTCATGAACCGGCTCGATACCTGGCGAACCGGCGCGGCAGGCGTCAAGGAGTTCCAGGTGAGCGAGGGGCGGCCCTATATCCCGTCGCTGACCGCGCATAAGGAAGCGGATCAGATGCAGATCGAGGAGTTCTACGAGCCGATCGCCCCGCAGCTCGACGAAGCCGTCCAGCTCTGGCCGCGGATCCTCGAGCAGAGCTTCATTCGACCAGTCTCGAAGTCGCCAATCGGCGCTCAGCTCCACGACATCCTCCAGCAGGAGGGGGTCATGCCCGCGCTGCGCGAGGAGAAGTCGCCGGAAGATGCGATGGCGGATGCCACCCAGAGCGCCCAGGACGCGATTGACAGCCAGTAGCGCAACCAGTCGCAGCGGGATTCGACCGCGCTCAATTGCCGCCGTGCCCGGCACCCGCCGCGCGTGGACGATGAGCGGAAGGGACCGCGCTGCCCAAAGGGAGTTTCCTGCCGATGGCGTACCTGACCACGCCGCGCCGCCGTGCATCTGACGAGACGATCGCCGGCTGGCTGGCGATCAGCCCGTGGCTCGTAGGCTTCGCGATCTTCACCCTCGGCCCGGTCGCGGCCTCGCTCTACTTCAGCTTCACGAAGTACGACGTGCTCTCGGATCCGGTATGGATCGGGCTGGCGAACTATCGCGAGCTGCTGACCGACGATCCCTTGTTCGTCAAGGCAATCCGCAATACTGTCGTCTACACGCTCCTTTACGTGCCGCTCCACATCGTGACGGCGCTCGGGGTGGCGCTTCTGCTGAACCAGGCGCGGCACTTCACCGGGGTCTTTCGGACGCTCTTCTACCTGCCCTCGATCACGCCGGCCGTCGCCACAGCCTATCTCTGGATCGGCATCCTCAACCCGAACGACGGCATCGTCAATCGCGCCCTGCGGGCCGTCGGGCTGCCGGCGCCTGCCTGGACGGTCGATCCCTTCTGGACGAAGCCGACGATCGTGGTCTCTCAGATCTGGCTGCTCGGCGGGGCGATGATCATCTTTCTCGCCGGGCTGCGTGGCGTGCCAGTCGTCCTCTATGAGGCGGCGAAGCTCGACGGGGCGAACGCCTGGCAGCGGCTGCGCGACGTCACCTTGCCAATGCTCTCAGGCGTCACGTTCTTCATCGCGACAGTCAGCACGATCAATGCGCTGCAAGTGTTCACGCAGGGGTATGTGATGTTCGACCGCAACGGCGGACCGGGCGGCTCGGCGCTCTTCATCATCATGTACCTCTTCAAGAACGCCTTCGAGTATTTCCGGATGGGCTACGCCTCGGCCATCGCCTGGCTCGTTTTCCTGCTCATCCTGGCGCTAACGCTGGTCCAGTTCCGGTTGGCGAAGCGCTGGGTCTTCTACGAGACGGAATGAGCGCCGGAGAAAGGAGGTAGGCACGGATGGCCACGACGATGCCGGTCCGCGAGGCCGCCACGCCTCGGAGAGAGACGGAGCGGCAGCCCGGCGAGCGCCGACTGGATTGGCGTCAGGCAGCGGTCTATGCCGCGCTCATCGCGCTTGCCACCCTCTTCACCATCCCCTTTCTCTGGCTGATCTCAACCTCGCTCAAGCCGCCCGATCAGGTCTTCTCCGACGAGTGGATCCCTAACGTCATCGCCTTCGACAACTACGCGGATGTCTTTCGCTACGCGCCGGTTTTCCGCTGGCTCAGGAATAGCTTCCTCGTGGCGACGCTCGGCGCGGCGAGCGTGGTGTTCTCCAGCGCTCTCGTCGCCTATGGCTTCGCGCGCCTGCGATTTCGCGGCCGGCGCGTCCTCTTCGCGCTGGTTATCGGGACCTATATGATCCCCACCGCCGTGACAATGGTGCCGACGTTCCTGATTTGGAACGAGCTTGGCGCGGTCGGGACGTACTACCCGCTGTGGGCCGGCAACCTCTTCGGCTCGGCGTTCTACATCTTCATGCTGCGGCAGTTCTTCCTGACGATCCCTCAGGATCTCGTTGACGCTGCCCGAGTCGACGGAGCGGGGTACTTTCGGATCTTCGCCGGCGTCCTCTTGCCATTGCTGAAGCCGGCCATGGCCGCGGTCGCGATCTTCGAGTTCCAGGCGAAGTGGAACGATTTCATGACCCCGCTGATCTATCTCAACAAGCCGGCGATGTACACGATGGCGCTCGGGCTCGGGTCGTTCAAGTCGGAGTATGAGACGCAGTGGGCGCTGTGGATGGCGGCGTCAGTCATCTTCACGGTGCCAATGATCCTCCTCTTCTTCCTGGCGCAGCGATTCTTCATCGAGGGGATTGCGACTTCCGGGATCAAGGGGTAGCCGTGGCGGCAAGCAGGAGGCGACGCGCTTCGCGTGGGGTAACCTTTGAGCCGGTACGCCGCAGACGACGTTAGCCGTTTTTCCGTAAACCTTCGGGGAAATCATGACGATTGAGACTCGACCTCGTTGGCTGGTTTGGCATCATCGCTGGACATTGCGCCTCGTCCTCTTCGCCGCGACACTCGCCCTGCTCACGCTTTTCTCCGCGGCGAACTATGTCCTCGTTGACCTGCGCTTGCTGATCTGGGAAGGCGACGTCCGTCTCTGCTGGGCGCTTCTCATGGCTGCCGGTATTGGATTTGTGCTCGGTCTCCTGGCTCCGCGGTTGCTGCGCTGACCGGAGTCGCCTCCGCCGCCGGTCGCCAGAGGCGCTCCAAAGGCTGCCGCTCGCGTCGCGTCGGTCCGAGCAGCCTCAGGATCGCCAGGTTGTCAGTGGTGATGGCATCGACCCCAAGCTGGACCAGCTCGTTGACACGCTCGATGTCGTTGACCGTCCACGCGGCGATGAGCAGATTGTGCTCCTCCAGCCAAGCCGCCCGCTCCTCATCGAGCAGGCCGTGCTGAATCGAGACGCCGTCAATAACCTCGGCCAGACTCGGATCCTCCTCCAGCACGCGAAACCGGGAGCCGGTCGCGATGCTGAAGAACCGCCAGACATCTGGCTCGCGTTCCGCAAAGACGCGTAAGACGTTGGGCTCAGCCGAGACGACGATCACCTGGCGCTGTCCGCGACGTTGGGCCAGGAAGTCGAAGACAAGCTCGAGAAACTCCGGTGTACTGGATTTCAGGTCCAGCTTGATGGCATCCGCGCCCGCGGCCGCGATCCAGATCCGCTCCAGCGGCGGTCCACGAAAGACCACGCCGCCGAACCAAGGCACGGGCGCGGCGTGCGCCGCGTACAGCCGGCCGTTCAGCGGGACGACGTCGACTTCGATGATGTTGGCGTCGAAGGCGAGGGCTTCGAGCGTGGACTCGACGCTGTTCCCCGAGTTGTGCGCAATCGCATAGACCTGGGAGTAATCATCCAAGAGCTCCGCGTCGAAGTCCTGGTAGAACTGGACCGGCCGCAGGCCGCTGGTCAGCTCCGAACCGCGCTCCGGATCGAAGATCAGGATCCGGAGGAAGGCGAGGCAGGCAGCGATGACGACGAGCGCGGCGAGGACGATCACGCCTTCGACGACCGCGACGATCAGCCGTGCCCGATCCCGCCACGTCGCGCGTTTCGCCGTCCTCTGCTGCGTGGTGTCGGTCATGCGCTACCTCCTCCGCGCCACGACCTCCGCTGCATCACCTGAACGTGGTGACCGTCTCCCACGGAGACGGACGAGCAGCCCCCGCCCATCGCGGGAAATTAGGGAGCGCCGATCTGGCGCGGCCTGATTCCGCTTACCAATATTGGGGCGTGGAGCGCTAGCGCATGCGTGGATCGTTAGCCGGATACTTCCTAGAAGGCTCGGAGGGAAATGCATCGCAATCCGCGACGTCACGCTTTCGCGGGACTTAGGGCGAATCGCCGCCAGAGCATTCGAGTAGGGCGAGAATCAGCGCTTCCTCCCGTTCCAGGTCATCGCTGGTTGACTCGACCATCGAGAGGGCGCCGGCGAGATAGGCGTCGAGCACCGAGGGGTGGACGTAGTACTTGCGGCAAATCGTCGGCGTATTGCCGAGGCATCGCGCGACGGCTTCGATCGCCTCAACGATGCGGCGCTTGGCATCGCCGTCAGATTCCGGGCGCTCCTCCGCTTGCAACTCGCGTGCGCAGAGCACCGTCCCTGCCCAGGTGCGGAAATCCTTGGCGGTGAAATCGTCGCCAGTTGCCTCCCGGAGATAGGCGTTGACGTCGGCCGAGCCGATCGTGCTCGGTTCCCCGGTCTCGTCGAGATATTGAAAGAGCTCCTGGCCTGGAAGATCGCGGCACCGCTTGACGATGCCGGCGAGGCGACGGTCGCGGAGGTCGACACTGTGCTCCTTGCCGCTCTTTCCTCGAAAACTGAAGCGCAGCGACGCACCGTTCACCTCCACATGATCGTCGCGCATTGTCGTCAGGCCGAACGAGTCGTTCGAGCGGGCATACTCGGTGTTGCCGACGCGGATCATCGTCTGCTCAAGCAGCTGCACGACGGCCGCCAGCACCTTCTCGCGCGGCAACCCAGGTCGGGCCAGATCGGCGGCGACGCGCTGGCGCAACGCCGGGAGCGCACGCCCAAAGGCGAGCATCCGGTTGAATTTCGTCTCGTCGCGCACCTCGCGCCAGCGCGAGTGGTAACGGTATTGCTTCCGGCCGCGCGCGTCTCGACCAGTCGCCTGTAGGTGCCCGTTCGACAGCGGACTGATCCAGACGTCGGTCCAGGCTGGCGGGATGCCGAGCGCCTTGATCCGCTTCAGCGTCGCTCGATCGCGGACTGGCCGCCCGTCAGCGTCTCGGTAGCGAAAGCCGCGTCCCGCTCGCTCGCGCCGGATTCCGGGCATTGCATCCGTCACGTAGCGCAGGCCGGCGGACTTTGCCGTGGCAGCCGCGTCGGCCGTACCCGCCGCATCGGCCGTTGGGGCAGCATCGCTGCGGCGATTCGGTACCGTCGCTGGGATGATGGCCATCTCCTTCTCCACTGCGCCAACATGCGTGACGGGCCACGGTCGGCGTTTCCTAGCGGCGCGAAGAGTGCAGATAACGTGCCATCTGAATCGAGCGGCCGTTGCCGTCGCCCAGATCACCCTCACGCGCTACCTTCGGCCCACCGTGGAAGCTCAAACGAGTATTCTCAGATCAACAGTGGCGCCCGTCACGCCTTCTGGAGGAACGTCATGACCGTCCTGCCCCGCGTTCTCCCGTTCGTGCTTGCTGTCCTCGTTGCGCTCGGCCCGTTCGCGCCATCCGCCGTTTCCGCCCAAGTAAGACCACGCCGCGACTACTGGCCGACCGTGGAGTGGCGGAAGGCCGGTCCAGATCGGATGGGCGTGGACCGGGAGGCGGTGCGCCTCGCCGGCGATGTCATCGCTCGCGATCTCCCGCACGTCACCGGTCTGGTTGTCGTCCGGCACGGCTACATCGTCCACGAGCGATATTTCGGCGACAGCTACGGGCGCGACGATCCCGTCAACGTTCGCTCGATCACCAAGAGCGTGATCGGCACGCTGATCGGCATCGCCGTGGCCGAGGGCAAGCTGAAGCTCGACCAGACGCTCGGCGAGCTGATCCCCGACCGCATCCCTCCGGAAGCGGATCCCCGGACGCGAGAGATCACCGTCCGCCACCTGCTGACGATGACGTCTGGCTGGGCGTGGGATATCGGGACGGACTATCAGCGCCTGATCGCCAGCGATGATTGGGCGCGGCTCACGCTGAGCTTGCCTGTGGTCTACGAGCCGGGCACGTTCTACGCCTACAACACGGGTGGATCGCACCTGCTGTCCATCATCCTCAGCGAGGTGACCGGGCAAGACACGGCGGACTATGCCCAGGAAAAACTCTTCGATCCGCTCGGAATCCCGCGTCCGAGCTGGCAGCGATCGCCGCAGGGGAAGGTCAGCGGCGGCTTCGGACTGGAGCTCACGCCGCGCGATATGGCCAAGCTCGGCGAGCTGTACCTGAACGAAGGGCGGTGGGATGACCAGCGGATCGTCCCGGCCTCGTACATCCGCCACGCGATTTCCGTCAAGAGCTCCGGCGATTCCACCGGCGGCGCGCAGTACGGCTACCAATGGTGGGTGACCAACACGGACGGCTATCACGCCGCGTTCGCGCTCGGCTTCGGCGGGCAATACGTCTACATCGTGCCCGATCTCGATCTGACGGTCGTGATTGCCGCCGGCTTCGAGACGCCGCCGGCGGGCTTCGGTCCACCACGCCCGGTGATTGAGAACATCATTGTCCCCGCGGTCACACCCTCGCCTGCGGCAGATTGAAAGATCGCCCGACCCCTTGAACGAACGCATGTTCTAGGGCACAATACCGCTGCGCCCCGACGGCTCATGCGGTATCGCCCGCGCACCCGTGGATCTTGGATGCTGATCTTTCCCATCCGCCACCATTCCCCGGCTGCCGCCCTGCAGCTTCAGCGGTTGATCCGCGAACGGCGGCCGAAAGCGATTCTGGTCGAGGGGCCGGCAGACGCCGACCACCTGATCCCGTTGCTGACCGACATGCTGACCGAGCCGCCGGTCGCGATTTATGCCTTCGAGGCAAACCACGCGGGCGACCCCGGCCGCGCGCGCTCGATCTTCTACCCGTTCTGCTCCTACTCGCCTGAATACGTCGCGCTCGTCGAGGGCACGGCGACGGGCGCACGCGTCGCCTTCTGCGACGTACCCGCGAGTGTCAGCCTGGCCGCTGAGGAAGAGCCGAGCGAATCCGGCGGCGCGGATGGGGGCTATTCCACCTTTGCCGACCGTCTCGCGGAGGCAGCGGGGTTCTCATCCTTCGATGGCTTTTGGGAGGCGGCGATCGAGCAAGTTTGTGCGCAGGCGGCCGTGGATGACTACATCGCGGCGCTGAGCGACTTCGGGACGAAGGCGCGCTCGCTGGCAACTCCACCCGAGATCGGCATTTCCGATGCGATCCGCGAGCAGCACATGGCCTCGGTCGCGCTCGGCATGGTCGCGGCCGGCATTCCTGAGGACGATATCCTGATCGTTTGCGGCGCGGCGCACGCCTCCGCGATCGCCGCGTATGTCCGCGAGGGTATCCAGCCGCCGTCGCTACCCGACCGGCTTCCGACCGAACTCGCGCTTGTCCCGTACAGTTTTCCGCGCCTAAGCGACGATCTCGGCTATGGGGCTGGCAACCGGGCGCCGTGGTTCTACCAGCAGGTCTGGGAGCAGCGCGGGGACTTCACGGCGGCCACCCGGCGCACGCTGCTAGCGGTGGCGGCGCGGCTGCGCCAGCAGGGACGGCTCGCCTCCCTGGCCCAGGTTGTCGACGCCGACGAGCTTGCCACCGTCCTCGCCGGGCTGCGCGGCAAACCCGCGCCAGGCGTGGACGAGATCACTGACGCCGCTGTCGCCTGCCTCGCGCACGGGCAGCCCGTGGTCGTCGAGCAGGCGCTGCGCGAAGTCTTGATCGGTCACCGTCTGGGCCGGGTCTCGCCGCGAGCGGGTCTCACGCCGCTGCAGACCGAGTTCTACGAGACGGCGGAGCGCCTGCGATTGCCGGTGCAGGACGCGCCACGCCAGATCCTCGTCCACTTGCCAGAGCCTGACGAGGCGGCCCAGTCCGTCTTCCTCCACCGTTTGGTCGCGGCAGACATCCCGTTCGCGCGGGAGCTGGAGGGCGGCATCGGCGGGCGAGGAGCGGCGCGCGGCGGGGCGCTGGCCGGTTTGCGGCGCGCAAGGGAGAAATGGGAGCTTTGCTGGTCGCCGCTGACCGACGCCAGACTGATCGAGCACAACGCCTGGGGCAGCACGCTCGCCTCGGTTGCGCGGCGCCTCCTCCTCCGCCGGCTCGACGCCGCGAAGGCGATTGACGAGGGCGCCGAGATCCTGCTGCGGCTGACGCTCTGCGACCTTGCCGATGCCTTCTCAACCGCACTGCCGCGCTGTGAGACGCTGGCGGCAGACAGCGCCAGCTTTCCGGCAATTGCGCGGGCGGTTTTCCATCTCGATGGACTGCTCTCCTACGGAGCCGTGCGCCAGCTGCCGTCGGCCGAGCTGACCGATTTGGCGCGGCGCCTCTTCATCCGGGCAGCGCTGCAACTGCCAGCCGCGGCGCAATGCGGCGACGAGGCGGCTGCTGAGATGGAGACGAGCCTGTTGCCGCTGGCCGAGCTTGCGCGAAAAGGGAGCCCGGTCGTCACGCCGGAGATTCTCTGGGACGCGATTGCCGCGGTCAGTGAGCACGACGGAGCACACCCCGGGTTGCGCGGGGTGGCGCTAACGCTGCTCGAGGTCAGCCATCGCCTCCCGCCGGGAGATTTCGCGCGGCGGCTGCGCCGGATGCTCGTGGGTTCCTCGCCGGATGCCGGGGCGCGCTTGGTCGCCGGCATCTTCACCCTTCATCGCGGCACGCTGATCCGCAACCAAGCGCTGATCGGCGCGATCACCGACTTCTTGCTCGGCTTGGAGATCGAGACGCTGCTGCCCCTCCTCCCCGCCCTGCGCCGCACGCTCGGAGATCTTTCCACGGCTGAACGCGCGTATCTCGATGAGACGCTGACCGCCGCGCTGCAGATCGCGGAGGACACCGGACCCGAGCTCAACGTCTCAGACGAGCTTCGCGCCCGGCTTGCGGAAGTTGATGCGGCCGTGGCCGCGACGCTCGACACGTGGAGAGACCGATATGGAATCGGCTGAAGCCCGCGCGGATGCCGCTTTGCTGAGATGGCGATTGGTCCTCGGGCCGGAACCAGCTGGCTCGCCCAAGTCCCGCGTGCTCGGCAGCGCGGACGAAGCCGTGGCCGGCGATCCTCGCCTGACGGCCGTCGACCGCGCGCTCGATTTCCTTTACGGCACGGAGCGGGGCGCCGATCTGAGCGCGAGCCTGCCGTACGTTGCGACGTGGCTGGGCGACATCCGTCGCTATTTCCCCCGCCAAACGGTCGCGTTCCTCGAGCGGGAGGCGATCGCGCGGCGCGGCCTGCGCCAGCTCCTGTTTGAGCCGGAAGTGCTCGGAACGCTCGAGAAAGACATCCACCTCGTCACGACGATCCTCGGCTTCAAGGATCTGATGCCGGAGGAGACTCGCCGGACCGCGCGCGAGGTGGTGGCGGAGATCGTCGCGGAGCTGCGTCAGCGGCTCGAGACGCCACTTCAGCAGGCGATCACGGGGGCACTGCAGCGCAACCGGCATGCGCCGCTGCGCGTCAGCCGCAACCTTGACGTCAGGCGCACGATCCAATCGGGCCTGCGGAACTACCAGCCAGAGCTTGGAAAGATCGTTCCGGAGCGGCTCTACTTCTACGCAAGCCAGCGCCGGTACCATGAGTGGCGCATCATCGTCCTCGTTGACCAGAGCGGCTCGATGGCGGAGTCCATCGTCTATGCCGCAATCTTTGCCGCCGTTTTCGCCTCGCTGCCCGCGCTCGAGACTCGGCTTCTCTTGTTCGACACCGCGACGGTCGATCTGACCGACCACGTCAGCGATCCCGTCGAGGTTCTGTTCAGCGCCCAACTCGGCGGTGGCACCGACATTGCCCGCGCGGTTGCGACGGCGTCGGAGCTGGTCGAGCAGCCGGAGCGGACGCTGCTGCTCTTGATCACCGACCTGCACGAAGGGGGCGATCGCGAGGCGCTGCTGGATCGGCTCGCCGCGCTGGTGGAGAGCCGAGTCCGCGTGCTCTGCGCGCTCGCGCTGAACGACGCGGGCGTCGCCTCGTACAATCACCAACTCGCGCGCGAAGTGGCGAATGTGGGCGTGCCCGCGTTCGCCGCGACGCCCAACCGGATGGTCGAGGTCATCGAGCGCGCGCTGCGAGGGGAGTCGCCAGATGGCAGCCGCATTTGATCCAGGCGCGTTCCCGGTTCTCGTCGCACTTGGCAACTCGCTGCGGGAAATGGCCGGAGAGTCGATGTACGCGGCGGGCCGAGAGCTGGTACGCTCCGGCGCGGTGCGTGAGGCGACGATCGCCGGCACGTTGGCCCAGGCGGTCGTTCAAGGTTCGACCGATTACCGCGTCTCGCTTAGCTTTTCCCGGCGAGCCAAATCGGTCAAGGCAGGCTGCACCTGCCCGGCGCAGCGACGGCGACGCATGTGCAAGCACGTCGTCGCGGTCTGCCTCTTGCTGCTCGAGCGCCCGAGCGCCTTTACCGTGCTCGAGCCGGCTGACATTCCAAAGCCCGCGAAGACCCGCCGGCCTCGCAAGAGCGCGACCAAGACCGATCCGGAGACGACGCGAGCGAAGCAACGCGCCGATGGGCTTGCAGTTGTCGACCGGCTCCTGGAGGAGCTCGCCGCGAGTGGAGCGGCCGGACTCGGCCCGGAAGGCTTGGAGCTGGTGCGCAGCGCGGCTGAGACCGTTCGCGTCTTGAAGTTGCGGCGGCTCGGCAATGCCCTGCTGACGCTGGTCCACATCGTCGAGAGTGGCCGCGCCGCCGAGGAACCCGGCGAGTTCGCTGACGCGCTGCGGGATGTCTGGATGATGCGCCAAATGGTCGGCGCGCACCTGGAGGGGCGCATCAGCCTGGATGCCGGCACAGCCGCCTCACTCATCGGCAAGACGTGGCGCGCGTCAGAGCTGGAGCGGATCGGGCCGCTGGAGCTCGTTCCCGTCGCCGAGGATCACGAGAGCGACGGCGAGTTTCGAATCCAGTCGGTGTATCACGTCGATCTCTTGTCCGGCTCCCTTTATGTCGAGCGACTGATCACTCCACGCGGGATCCGGGCAAAGCGGCTGCCTTCGCGCCGGATGCGCCTGCACGTACCGGAGGCGGCGATCTATCCTGGCTTGCCGCCCCACCGCATTCAAATCCTGCGCGAAGAGCGCGCGCCGCTGCGAAGATGCGACGTCGGCCAGGTCGTCGCCTTGGCCGGAACCTCGGTCGCAAGCCTGCACCAAGAGCTGCGTGAGCGCATGACGCTGCCGTTCGCCTCACCGGAGCTGCCGGTTCTCTTCCGGCCATCCGCGCTCCTTGTCGAGCCGAGCCGCGTGATTGCCCGCGACGACGCCGGCCAGGCGGTAGACATCCTCTGGCCGACGACGTGGTCTCGCCAGCTGCCCGCGATCCTACCGGAGGACCCGTCGCAGGTCGCGCTGGTCGGTCTCGCGGGGCTGTCCGATCGCGGCCCGGTGATTCAATGCCTTTCCCTGGTGGGGAGCCTGCGATGGGGGAACGGTCCGTCCTACCCTGAGATGAGCTGAGCGCGGGAGTAGCCGCATGCCGCGAGAGATCGTCGCGTTTCTCAGTCAGGTCGAGGAAAAGCTCGGGCGGATGCTGGCATCCGGCTGGCGCAACGCGGGACCGGACGCCGCGGGGTTCGCGCGTGACGCGGAAGCGCTCGCCGCCGTCGGCCTGCACGACGTCGCCGCTCGGCTCCGCGACGTGGCGTCCGCGACCGGTCCCATCGAAGGGCTGCGAGCGGTAACGCTCGCCAGCGCCGCCTGTCGCCTCGCGCGAGCCCATCTCGTGGACACGCCGCCGCCGGATGCGCACGCGAAACCGCTCCTGCCCCGGCGTCCCCGCGCCGCGGACCGCCTCTCGCTCGTGCCGCTCGGCCGCATGACGGTCGAGGGGGACGTGGTCTGGTCATGCTTGCAGTCGCGCGGGTACGCCTGGGAATGGCTGCTCTTAGATCCGCCCGAGTGGAATGAGTCGAGTGGGCCTTGGCTCGCCTGCGGTGTGGAAGGCTTTCCCGTTTGGAGCGGCAGGTACCCGTTCGGCGCGATTGCCGAGGTGACGCGAGTCGCGCTTCACGACGTCGAGTGGATCGAGCTCGACCCTGAGACAGCCGATCTTCCCGCTCTCGGCGACCTGCACTCCGGGAAGATGCGCTCGACGCAAATCCCGTTGTGGGGCGGGGGATATCTCACGCTGGCGCCGCTCGACGCCGAGACGTTGGACCGTCTGAACTGGCTCGACGAACGGGTCGCCGCCGACCTCATCGCCACGCCCAGTCAACTCTGGGGTCTGGTCTGGGACCAGCAACGAGACCGCATCCTCACGGCCGCCTTTCTGCGGGGCGATGGCTGGTGCCGAGTCGTGCATCTGACACCGGGCTGCCCGGATGAGGAGCTGCCGGCAGGCCGGCAACAAATTGCGCTAAGCCGCGCCGGATAGCGGTACGAATGCCGCGTCGTGTCGCCCAATGCCTGTGCTATAGTCCGGTCGCTCGTCTGCTCATCAACGGCGGCAATCAACTCAGCGCCCTTAGGTTCCGTAAGCAATAAGGAACACCCATCGGCGCACACGGTCGCCGAGCGAGAGCGGCTGGCGCCAGGGTAGCTGCGGATGCGAGTGGAGGAAAGACGGATGGCGACCCGCGATCGTTTCGAGGAACTCTTCCGAGAGGTACTTGCTGGCCGGCTTACGCGACGGACGGCGCTCGGCACTGGCGCAGGGCTCAGCGCCGCTGCCGCGCTCGGCCCGCTCGGAGCGGCTGCCGCACCGCGCGGCGCGGCTCGCTCCTTCGCCGCTCGCCGGCAGGACGGCACGCCGAAGCCCGGTGGCGTGCTGAAGGTCGGTATGCAGGCGGACCCGACCGCGCTCGACCCGCACAAGCAGTCGCTGACCGCGATTTGGCACGTCGTCGAGCACATCTATAGCCGGTTGACGAAGATCCTGCCCGATCTCTCGGTCGGGCCAGAGCTGGCCGAATCGTGGGAGATCTCCGAGGATGGGCTCGTCTACACCTTCAAGCTGCGGCAGGGCGTGACCTTCCACAACGGCCGCCCGCTCGTGGCGGAGGACGTCAAGTACTCATTCGAGCGCTACGGATCTGAGGAATCGGTGGTGCGGTCCGACCTGGCGTCCGTCGAGAGTGTCGAGGCGCCGGACGATTCAACCGTCGTCATCCGCCTCAAGAACCGCGACGCCTCGATCCTGTCCATCCTAGCCAGCCAGAGCGCGATCATCATCCCGAAAGAAGTGGTCGAGGAAAACGGCGACCTCTCTCAGGTGGCGGTCGGCAGCGGTCCTTTCATCTTCCGCGAGTATGTGCCGAACACGCACGTCATCCTCGAGAAGAACCCGAATTACTTCGAGGAAGGTCTGCCGTACCTGGACGGACTGGAGCTGATCATCGCCGCCGACGACACGGCTCGGACGACGGCGCTGGTGACCGGCACCGTCGACATGATCGAGTACGCCCCGCTGCGCGATATCGAGCTGCTGCAAAGCGACCCGAGCATCGTGCTGGCGGGCAATAGCAACACGAACATCCGCATGGTCTCGTTCAACATGAAGCGCGAGCCGTTCAACGACGTGCGAGTGCGGCAGGCGATCGCCAAGGTGATCGACCGTGAGGCGGTGCTCGGGCCGACCGTCTTTGGTCACGGCACGACGACCGTCGTCCCGTTCCCGCCGGACTACTGGGCCGCGCTGCCGGCAGAGGTTCCGGCGCCGGACATCGAGGGTGCGAGGGCACTGCTCGCTGAGGCTGGCTTCCCCGATGGCTTCAAGACGACGATCACTTCGTGGGCTCAGTACTCCTTCCTGAGCAACGCCGCCGTCGTGATCCAGGAGCAGCTCAAGCAGATCGGTATCGAAGCGGAGCTCAATCTTGTCGAGAACGCGACGATGATCGCGGACGTCCACACCAACTTCAACTACGACATCGCCGTGACCGGCACGAGCGCCTACGTCGATCCGCACGAGATCATGATCAACTTCAAGACCGGGGAGAGCGGCAACTTCGTCGGTTACTCCAACCCGCAGGTGGACGAGCTGATCGACCAGGGCCAGGCGGAGACCGACCAGGAGAAGCGCGCAGAGATCTACCGCCAGATCCAACAGATCCTGCTGGACGAGGTGCCGTGGGTCTGCCTTTTCGTCGCGAATCAGTACGAGGCGATGAAGTCGTACGTCAAGGGCTACACCCACATCGCCACCGGCTCCAACTACACGCTGCGCGAGACCTGGTTGGATCAGTAATCAGCTTGGAGACTGGAGGCGGAGCTGACTGAATCCGCGTCGCTCCGCCTCCCTTCCCTTCCTTGAAGCACACATCGCGACGCTGACGATGGCGACCTTTGTCCTCCGCCGACTGGCGCTCTTGATTCCGGTGCTGCTCGGCGTTTCTATCGTGGTCTTTGGCCTGATCCGCGCCGTCCCTGGCGATCCGGTCTCGATCATGATCGGAGTGGATCAGCGCTATACGCCCGAGCAAATTGAAGCCATACGCCGCTCTTATGGGCTCGACCAGCCCCTGCCCGTCCAATACGTGAAGTGGATGAGTCACGTGGTGCAGGGCGACCTCGGGCGATCGCTGCGCACGCGGCGCACGATCACGGAAGAGCTGGGCCTGCGCCTGCCGGTCACCATCGAGCTTGCCGTCCTGGCCGGGCTGATCGGCACGATTCCGGCTGTAACGGCTGGCGTCATCGCCGCGGTCAAGCGGAATTCTTGGCTCGACTACGGAGCGACGATCGCCACGCTCATTGGCGTCTCGGTGCCGAACTTTCTGCTGGCGACGCTGCTCGTCCTGATCTTCTCGTACTGGCTGCGCTGGCTACCGCCGATCGGCTTCGCCAAGCTGACGGAAGACCCAGTCCAAAACTTGCGAACGATGATCTTGCCTGCCGTCAGCCTCAGCATGCCCTTAGCAGCGATCCTGATGCGCAACACGCGCTCGGCCGTGCTCGAGGTGCTGTCGCAGGATCACGTCCGCGTTGCCAGGGCAAAGGGGCTTCCCGCCTCGACCGTCCTCACGCGGCACGTTCTGAAAAACGCCTCTATCCCGATCATCACGGTTGGCGGCATCCAGATCGCCACGCTGCTCGGAGGCACGGTCATCATCGAGACGATCTTCGGCTTACCCGGCATCGGGCGATACATCTACGAGGCAATCGCCAACCGCGACTATCCTGTGGTCCAGGGCGTCGTGCTCGTCATTTCCACGATGTTCGTGCTCATCAGCGTAGCCGTCGATATCCTCTATGCCGTGATGGATCCACGACTGCGGCATCGCTAGGCGTGGCATGAGAAGGGCCGTGCGATGACATCGGCAGAGGGTACAGAGTCGGGACTTTCGGCAGAGGGCGGGACGGCAACGGCCGGCGCCCTCACGCTCGGCGCTGCCGTGCGCCAGCCGCGCCGGCCCACCATCTGGACGACCATCCGCAGACAGCGATTGGCGTTGACCGGCGCGCTCATCGTCACCTTCTTCGCGGTCGTCGCCGTCGTCGGCCCGATGTTCGCGCCGCACGGCCCGACGGAGCAGTTCCCGCAACATCGCCTCGAGAGCCCGAGCCGCGCCTATCCCTTCGGCACCGACGAGTTCGGCCGAGACATCCTCAGCCGCCTCTTGTACGGCGCTCGCATCTCGTTCGAGGTGGGCGCGATCGCCGTCGGCATCGCCGGCTCGCTCGGCATTCTGCTCGGGATGATCGCTGGCTACCGCCGTGGCTGGCTCGACAACGTCCTCTCGTTGCTGATGGACATCGTCTACGCCTTCCCGGCGATCCTGCTAGCAATCGCGATCATCACGATGCTCGGCAACTCGCTCGCCAACGTCATGATCGCGATCGCCATCGTCTACACGCCGACGTTCATGCGCGTCGTGCGTGGCGCTACGCTCTCCGTCCGAAACATGGCATTCGTCGAGGCCGCGGTCTCCCTCGGCGCCTCCACGCCGCGCATCCTCGTGCGGCACATCTTTCCCAACATCACCGCGCCGCTGATCGTCCACGCCTCCCTCAACTTCGCCTTCGCCGTCCTCGCCGAGGCGTCGCTCGCCTTCCTGGGTCTCGGCAATAAGCCGCCGGCGCCCTCGTGGGGCTCGATGGTCTCCTCTTCCTACGGCTTCCTGCAGCTCGCTCCCTGGGCGGCCATCTTCCCCGGCGTGGCAATCGCGCTCACCGTTCTCGGCTTCAACCTCCTCGGCGACGGTCTCCGCGACGCGCTCGATCCGCGGCTCCGGTCGTAACCTGCCGCACAACGGATCGCGTTCGTCGCGCCGCTCATCCGAGCGACGGCGGATGGCCGCGTGGTAGCCTTGCGCGGGCTGGAATCTTTGACTGAGGGAAAGTTAACCAAGGATGCATCGTCAATTGGAGAGCCGCGCTCGCGTCATTGTGGTCGCGATCTGCCTTGTCGTTGTCGGTATCGCTGGACAGCTCGCGCCGGCCTCGGCCGCGCCGGAAAGCTATCTAGGGATACTGCCCGAGCTACGGGAGGACATCCGCTCGAAGACCGCCGGCAAGGTCAGCAGCTACGACATCGACGTCCGGTTCGACCCGGCGACGTCTACCGTCTCCGGCCGGCTTCGGCTGCGCTTGGTCAACCACTATGGGCAGCCACTAACCGATGTCGCCTTCCGGCTCTATCCCAACGCCTACTACTACGGCGAGGGCGAGATCCGCGTGAGCGGGACTCGGATCGAGGGACAGCCAGTCGAGCCAACCTTTGAGGCCGACGAGACGGCGATGCGGCTTCCGTTGCCGAGTCCGCTCCAGCCAAGCAAGGCGACGACCGTGGAGATGCGTTTCGCGACGGTGGTACCGACAGACTCGAGCGGCACCTTCGGCATCTTCTCCCGCGATTCCCGGCGAGGCACGTGGGTTCTCGCCGACTGGTATCCGATCGTCGCGGGTTGGGAGGCGGAGACTGGCTGGCGTCTCGACCCGCCGACGGACCTCGGCGATCCGACATTCTCCTACGTCGCTCTCTACGACGTCGCGATCCGCGCTCCGGCTGAGCTGGTCGTCGTCGCGACCGGCAGCGAGGTCGAGACGCGAGAGGAGGGACAGACGATTCTGCGCCGGTTCGTCAGCGGTCCGGCGCGGGAGTTCGCGCTGGTTCTCGATGACGACTATGTTTCGGCCGTGACAGACGTCGGCGGGATTCGCATCTCCGTGTACGCCAACGCGGGCACGATTGGCGCCGAGAACGCGGAATTGGCGCTCAACGCGGCGGAGCGCGCGCTGGCCGCCTATTCCGACCGCTACGGACCGTACCCGTACGAAGAGCTCGATCTCGTGGAGACGGAGCTGGGAGGCGCGCTCGGCGTCTCTTGGGCGGGCTTGATCTTTCTCGACAGTGATGACCTGCTCGCACAGCCAATCGCGAGCGAGCAGGACGTGCAACGCCTCACCTTCACGGTCACGCACGAGGTCGGGCACCAGTGGTGGGGCAGCGTCGTCGGCGCCAACTCGAACGACTATCCATACCTGGTTGAGGGGCTGACCAACTACCTGACGACTGTTAGCCTGAACGACACAGTCGGGCCAGACGTCGGATATGGGCAGCTGCGCTTGCAGATCGTTCTGCCCTACCTGGAGGCGCTCGATCGGTACGGCGATGGGGTTGTCAGTCTCCCAATCACTGAGCCACAAGAGCATCCGCCGCGAAGCGTCCTCATCTATGCCAAGGCGGCGCTCGGCTTCCTTGCGATTCGCGCCGAGATCGGCGATGAGGCGTTCTTCGCCGGGCTCCGGGACTACGCCGACAGCTTCGCCTTCGGCATCGCGACTCCGGACGATTTGCGCCGCGCCTTCGAGCGCGCCGGCGGCGTCTCACTTGAAGACACGTGGCGCTTCTGGTTCGAGTCAGCGGAGACGACGCCGACGGACGTGCAAGAGCTACTGGACGTGGCGGCCTGATCCGGTATGCCTCTTCGCCCGCTGCCTAAGAAAGATCGATCGGGATGGCGTAGACGTCGCAGACGGTGTGCTCGCCTTCGTTCAGCTCGATCTCGAAGCTCGGGCCGTCGGTGGTAATCTCCTTCGCCGGAACGCCAGAGTTCAGGACCGAGCACCAAACCCGCAGCTCGACGAACTCCAGCGGCGGTCCCTCCGTCTCCGTGACCCGGTGCCGGCCGGGAGCAACATTGCGGAAGATGATATTGCCCCGATCGTCGACCGCCCGTGGCGTGCGGCTATCCAGCCGGAAGCGGACTTCCTGCTCGGGCGGATACTGGTGGCACTCCAGAAAGATGTCGAACTGGGGCGGGCCATCCGCGCAGATGCGCTTGTGGATCTCAAGCGTCGCCCAGTCGATGTCGGCGAGATCGATCGGGATCGCGTAGACATCGCAGATCGTGCGCTCACCGGCCGCGAGCTCGACGACGAACGACGGACCATCGGTCTCCAGCTCCTTCGCGGGCTCGCCTGAGCCGAGCACCGAGCACCAGACCCGCAGCTCGACGAACTCGAGCGGCGGCCCTTCCGTCTCGGTCACGGTGTGGCGACCGGCCGTGAGTCCGGTGAACGTGACGTTCCCTTCCGAATTGACCGCCCGCGCAAGGCCTCGATCGACGCGGAATCGGACTTCCTGCTCCGGCGGGAACTGATGGCACTCCTCGAAGATGTCCTCCTGCGGCTCGCCGTTGTGGCAGACGCGCTTATGGATCTCAAGCGTGGCCGTGCCGGCGGCAGCCGTCGTGCCAGCCAACCCCAAGATGAGCCCGCCGATGATCCCGATGATCCCGAACCAGGCGACCAGGATACTCCTGCGATCCACCCGTGGCCTCCATTCCGTGTGGGGAGCGATCCCCTAACGGCGGACACCGCTCGTCCGCTCGTTTTGTCACCTAAGACGCCTCGGCGCCACGCCGGGTTTCATTGGCGGCCTCGCAAAATCCGCGCCCGCGTTCGGTAGTCCTGGGAGCCGCCGCGTCGCTAGTTGACGATCGCTTCCGGAGCCAGGCGATCAATCGAGTTGGGAGCGACCAGCCTCATAGAAGGCGGGCCAGAGCCCATCGCGTCTGCTCTTGACGACCGTTTCCAAGTACTCCTTAAAGACGCTCAGGTCGTCGCGCTGCTCCTTGGCGATCGCCCCGACCAGGCTCGCAACCCCGTCCTCAACATCAACCTCGCCGTCGCCGAAGAATGAGGAGAGGATCGCGCCGCTGGTGACGGTTGAGATCAGCTCGGCCGTGCTCAGGACCGTGGAGGGCGACTTGACCTTGAGCGCCCCATCAATCGTCTGCCCGCTGCGCAGCTCGGCGAAGACGGTCGCGAGGAGACGGATGACATCGCGCGGCAGAGCGATCTCGCCCGGAACGCCGAGCTGGCGGAGCGTCTCGCGGCTGCGACGCTCGACGATTTCGATCTCCTGCTCCAGGTTGTCAATGACCGGGACGGTCACGAACGTGAACCGGCGCTTGAGGGCGGCGCTCATCTCGTTGACGCCGCGGTCGCGAGTGTTAGCGGTGGCGATGACGGCGAATCCGCGTCGCGCCTGGACCGTCTCTCCGAGCTCGGGGATGACGATCTGCCCCTCGGAGAGGATCGAGATCAGCGCGTCTTGCACCTCGGCGCCGCAGCGAGTGATCTCCTCGATGCGCACCACCTGGCCGAGCTGCATTCCACGCAGCACGGGACTCTCGACCAGCGCGCGACGGCTCGGTCCTTCGGCGATCAGCAGCGCGTAATTCCAGCCGTACTTGAAGTGCTCCTCCGTCGTTCCGGCCGTGCCCTGGATGGTCAGCGCCGATGATCCGGAGATGGCCGCGGCCAGGTGCTCGGAGAGCCACGATTTGGCGGTGCCTGGCTCGCCGGCGAGCAGGAGCGCCCGGTCCGAGGCAAGCGTGGCGATCGCGACTTGCACTAAGCGGCGATCGCCGACGAACTTGGGCGTGATCGTCACCAGCTCGCCGTCCGGGTCGGGCAGCGGCTCGTTGCTGCCGAGAATGAACATCTCGACCGCGCGTGGCGAGAGCTGCCAACCGGGTGGCCGTGGCCAGCGATCGTGCGCTCGCAGCGCCGCTAGCTCCCGCGCACACCGGACTTCTGCTGGCTGCCGGATCACCTCGGACTGATCGCTCACGCTACCCCTCCTCCCGGTGCGGTTGACTCGTCGTCATGGCGGGATCACATTCTCTCGTAGAACATGCGTTCGCGCAAGGGTTCGGACAGGCTATCTCCACATCAGCGATCGTTCGGGTAGACTGCCGCTCGAACCAAGTGCACTGTATCGCCACCATGGGGGATGGACAGGGACGATGAGTCAACGCATGCGGGTGCTCGTGACTGGAGCGGCAGGCGTCATCGGCCGGGCGGTCTTCAAGCATCTGAGCGACCGCTACGAGCTGCACGCGCTGACCCGCACTCCGGCCGACTTTCCGAGCCACGTCGCTGACATTGCCAATCTGGACGCGATTTACCCGGCGTTCATCGGGATGGACGCGGTCGTACACCTTGCCGCCTCTTCGACTGTTGAGTCGCCCTGGGAGGACGTGCTGCGGAACAACCTCATCGGCACCTACAACGTCTTCGAGGCGAGCCGGCAAGCGGGGGTCTCCGCGGTCGTCTTCGCGTCGTCGAACCACACGATCGGGATGTACGAGGTCGAAGCCGCGCCGGCGATCTATGAGCTGGATGACCCGCGCGTCTACGACCACACCGTCGAGGTCCGCCCGGACTCCCTCTACGGCGTCTCGAAAGTCTACGGCGAGGCCCTCGGCCGGTACTATCATGAGAACTTCGGAATGCGCGTCTACAACTTGCGCATCGGCACCGTGCGAGCGGACGACAACCCACGCGATCCGTCGGTCGCGGAATCGTCCGGCTGGCTCAAGCTGACGCCGGAGGAGAAATTCAAGCGGCTGCGCGCCACTTGGTTGAGCCAGCGGGACTGCGCGGAGCTGATCGCCGCCTGCCTGGAAGCGCGGAATGTCGGCTGGGCGGTCGTGTACGGCATTTCCGATAATCCAAGAAAGTTCTGGGACATTTCCCATGCCAAGGAGCTCCTCGGCTGGACGCCGAAGGACCGGGCGCCGATGTAGGAGGAGCGGAGGACGGCGCCCGATACATGGGGTCATGGCACGAAGGGAGGGCTATGAAGACGATCGTCTGCTACGGCGACTCCAACACGTGGGGCTACGATCCGGCGACGCGAGACCGCTTCCCGCCGGATGTGCGCTGGACGGGTATCCTGCAGCGCGAGCTGGGCTCGGACTACCGGGTAATCGAGGAAGGGTTGAACGGGCGAACGACAAACGCTGATGACCCGTTTGAGCTGCATCGCAACGGGTTGACGTATCTCCCGGCCTGCCTGGAGACGCACCGGCCGATCGATCTCGTCACGATCATGCTGGGGACGAACGACCTGAAGGCGCGCTTCGGGCGCTCGGCCTCGGATATCGCACAAGGCGCCGTGCTGCTCGCGAACATCGCGGCGAACTCGCCGGTCGGTCCAGGCCGAAAGCCTCCGAAGGTGCTTCTGATTGCACCGCCCCCGCTGGGCAAGCTGACTGAGTTGGCGGAGATGTTCGAGGGCGGCGCTGAGAAATCGCGCCGCTTGGCGAAGCACTTCGCTACCTTCGCGGCGTGGCACAACATCCCCCTCCTGGACGCGGGTCAGGTGATCGTCTCGAGCGACCTCGACGGAATCCACTTCGAGGCGAGCGAGCACGAAAAGCTCGGCAAGGCCGTCGCCCAGGAAGTGCGGCGCCTCCTGGAGTAGCGCGGATCGCGGGCGGCGTGACCAGTCGCCGCCCGCACGGCACGCCGATCGATGATGGCGGGAGCTCTCACGGGTCTCCCGCCATCTTGTTTCGCGGCGGTCAGCAAGTAGCAAGCGGCAGCGCCGGTGCGCTGATTACGTCAATCGTGGTCATCATCGTCTCGGTCGTCATCGTGGTCCTCGCAGGTGGTCAGATAGACCGAGACCGCGGTGCGGCCCGTGTCCCCTCGCTCCTCGAGAACAGCGATCCCGACCAGATCAGAGTCGTTGCGCTCGCGCAGCCCGACGACCAGGGTACCATCCACCACCGGTCCCGCCAGCACGCCGCACGCGACGACGCCCGGTCCATCCTCACCGACCGCGATCGCGTGTTGGGAGGCGAGCAGGTCGTTCAGCGCCATCTCCACCTCTGACTCTGACGCCCAGGCGATCGAGTCGTCAGGGCCAACCTGGCCGATCTCGGCGCTGCCACGCCATGCGAGCTCCGTCAGGGCTACTTCGGAGCCAGAAGCCGGGGCCGCACAGGTTCCGGTGTGGATGTGAGCGGGGAAGCTGGCCACCCTGAGGTGATCATCGTCGTGATCGTCGTCGTGATCGTCGTCATCGTGGTCATCATCGTGATCCTGGAGATGAGCAGCCAGCACGGGACCAGCAGTAGCCGGCAAGCCGAACGCCACGATAGCGGCCCCGATCAAACTAAGGGTGAGCATTGACGCGGCGAGCAGGCGGGGCAATGCGACCGGGTGGCTCATGGTACTCCCTCCACGCTAAACGGCAGGACCGTCCGCGGTCTCGATTTGCTATTGATCCTCACCTTGTCGCGATACACGTCTTGTGCCAGCGCGAGTCGCCTGCACCCGCTAACCCCGGTCGAGCTCGGCCAGGACCGGCGCCATTGCCTCGATAGATTCAAGCGTGATCGGATCGAGGACCAGCTGGACGTGACTGATGCCGACGGCGGCGAAGGCGCGCAGCTCGGCCGCGATCTCCTCCGGTGTCCCTCGAAGCGGCACGGGACGCTGGTCGGAGCGATCCACGCTCCAGCGGCCCTCGCCACCGGGCAGCTCGATCAGGACGGCGACTGTTCGCTCCAGCGTTTTCGGGTCGCGGCCGGCCGCCCGGCAGGCATCGTCCAACCGCGCCATGATCTCGGGCAGGCGCCGCCAATCGTTGCCGTAGTAGGCGTACCAAGCGTTCCAGGCCTGGACGTGGGGCAGCGTGATGTCGAGCATTCGCTCACCGAGCGAGCCGACCATGAGCGGTGGCCCTTCCGGTCGCGGGCCGCGCGGCAACAAGACACATTCGCGCGTTTGGTAATAGTTCCCGGCGAAATCGATCTCTCCCTCCCGCAGCAACGTCCGTATGATTGTGAACGCCTCCGCGAAGCGAGAGACACGGTGATCGAAGGGAAAGCCGTAGGCGCGAAACTCCGGCTCATGCCACCCCGCACCGAGACCGAGGATGAGCCGTCCGCCGCTGATCTCGTCGATCGTGGCCGCCTTTTTGGCCAGCATCGCCGGGCTATGGAAGAGGGCGCACGCGACCAGCGGGCCGAGCTCGACGCGGCTCGTAACGGCAGCAAGCGCGGCCAGGAGTGACCACGCCTCCCACGGTCCGCGCGGCGGCTCTTCCAGGCGGCGGTACATGAGGTGGTCGCCTACCCACAGCGAATCGAAGCCGATGTCCTCCGCCAATCGAGCCATCGCCAGCAGCTCTGACCAGCGGACGACACGCTCAGCCTCCGGAAGCTGCAATCCGACCTTCAGCGGGCGCCGCCGCGCGGAGGTTTCGCTCGTCGCCTGTGCCTGGACCATGGTCGCCATCCCTCCTCACTTGGCCGCCGTCGCCGGCCGCGCCAGTCGCCCGACCGGCCCGTCACGCGCTACCATAGGTACCCATGCAGGATTGCGAACGTTCCCATTGTCGACTGCACCGGTTATTTGTTGCCTTCGGCGGCGGCAAGATGCCGGGCAGATCTTCTCATGAATTGCTCGGAGGCTTGTGATGAGCGTATCGCGGAGCTGGAAGCCACGACGGCCCTGGCTCCTCCCCTGGCTCGGTCTCATCGGCGCGATGATTTTCGCGAACATTGTGCCGCAGATGTGGAGCCCGAGCGGCAATGCCTTGGCGCAGGACGAAGCGGGCGTGCCCGTCGCCGTTTATTTCCTGCGCGACGGCTATGTCGCACCCGCCACGCGGGTCGAGCGGCCGGTCGAGGGCTCGATTTTTGACGCGGCGGTCAACGCGCTGCTAGAAGGCCCACAACCGGATGAGATCGCCTTTGGGCTGACGACGACGATCCGCGCCGGCACCCAGCTCCGCGGCCCAGTCGAGCTCGACCGCACAACGCGCACGGCCACCGTTGATTTTCTGCGCGGCTTCCGCTCGCAGGATGACACGCTGCAAGCCAACCGCATGGCCCAGGTCGTCTTCACGCTCACGCAATTTCCAGCCATCTCCGGCGTCGAGTTTCGGGTCAACGGCAAGCCGCTGACAGCGCGCGACGCTCGCGGCCGAGAAATTGACGGCCCGGCGACGCGCGACAACTACGAGTCGTTGATCCCGCCGCTCCAAGTGGAGCAGCCCGGGATCTGGGCCTCGGTGCGCAGCCCGATCCAGGTCAGCGGCACGATGCCCACTGAGTACAACGAGATCGGCTTCCGGCTCTACGCGCGCGACGATCAGGTCCTCATGGAGGGCTCGACGGTCTTCCGTCGCAGCCGGAATCCACGCCGGCCGTTTCAGTTTGCCATCCCGTACGAGTCGGAAGAGGCGCAGCGCGGCACGCTCGTCGTCTTTGGCGTGACCGAAGACGGGGCTGAGCGCGATGCGATCGCCATCCCACTCGATCTCGCGAGCACGGCGCCACCGCCGACGCCCACTCCGACACCGACCGACACACCGACTCCGAGCCCGACGCCGACGGAGACGCCAACACCAACGGCGACTCCAACCGCGACGGCGACCTTTACACCGACACCGCCGCCGACGGAAACTCCGACCCCGTCGGCCACGGCGACCCCGTCCGCGACGCCGACTGAGACTCCTGTGCCGACGGCGACACCGTCGCCAGAGCCAACCGGCTCGATCACGTTCCGCGTCTTCGTCTGCCCGGTCGGCATGACCGCCGAAGATCTCGAGCGGGATCGCTGCCGGCCCGTGACCACGGGCTTCGAGGCGCGCTTGACCGGCCGGCCGCTGGAGCGCTCGCTTTCGCTCGATGACGCGAACGCCCTGAGCAACCAGCGGTACCGGTGGTCCGATTTGCCCTATGGCCGCTATCGGCTACGCCTGACCGAGCTCCCGCGCGGCGCGGACACCTACTTCATCGCGGAGAGCGACGTGGTCAACGGCTCCGCCGAGGACGGATACGTCATCACCATCGGCGAAGACGATCCTGACGTGCAGTTCCGCATCTACGCGCTGCGCGTCCCCGTCGGTTAGCGCGTCGTCCTTGCCGCGAGATTGCGACTAGGCGCGCGGCGGGTCGGCAGGCCCGGACGGGAGCGAGTACCAGCGTTTGAGCGCCGCGGCCCGCAGTTCTGGCCGCACGTCTGGATGCGCGATCGAGATCAGCAGCTCGGCCCGCCGCCGCAGCGGCACGCCTTCGAGATTGACCACGCCGTACTCGGTGGCAACGTACTGCACGTGGCCGCGGGTGGTGACGACGCCCGCGCCCGGCTTGATGGTGGGGACGATACGGGAGATCGTCCCGCCCTTCGCCGTTGACGGCAGGGCGATGATCGCCTTGCCGCCGGACGAAAGGCGAGCGCCACGCACGAAATCCATCTGCCCGCCAATGCCGCTGTAGATCCGCTCGCCGATCGAATCCGCGACGACCTGGCCGGTCAAGTCAATCTCGATCGCTGAGTTGATCGAGACCATCCGCTCGATCCGGCGGATCTCCCGCGTGTCGTTGACGATGTCCGAAGGATGAAACTCGACGAACGGGTTCGCATCGACGAAGCGAAGCACGCGCTCGCTCCCGAGGACGAACGATGTCACGATGCGGCCGCGCCAGGTCGTCTTGAACCGGTTCGTGATCACCCCAGCCTCGGCGAGCGTGACGACGCCATCGCCGAACATCTCGGAGTGGACGCCCAGGTCCTCGCGGTCCTGAAGACAGGCCAGCACGGCGTCCGGGATCGCTCCGATGCCGGTCTGGATCGTTGCCCGGTCGGGGATCAGCGTCGCGACGTGCTCGCCTATGCGCCGCTCCACCTCGCCGATCGCCGGCGGCTTGACCGTCGGCAAGGGCCGGTCCGTCTCGACCAACGCGGCGAAGCGGCTGACATGGACGGCGGAATTGCCCATCGTAGTCGGCACTTGTGGGTTGACGAGGCCAATCACGATTCGGGCATGATCAGCCGCGGCGCGAGCGCAGGCGATCGCGGTCCCGAGACGGCAATAGCCATGCGCATCCGGCGGTGAGACCTGCAGGAACGCGACATCCAGCCGCAGGACACCGCTAGCGATCAGGCCCGGCACCTCGGAGAGGAAGACCGGCGTGTACTCCGCGCGCCCATCGTTGACCGCCTCCCGCACGTTGGCCCCAACGAAGAGCGCGTTATGCCGGATGTGCCCGGCCAGTTGCGGCGCGACGTGCGGCGCCGGCCCCTCCAGGTGCAGCGAGATCGTCTCGACGTCGTGCAGCGGCGCGGATAGCGCCCGGCGCGCCAGCGCCTCGAGCAGCTCGATTGGCGCCATCGCCACTTCGTGGACATAGACTCGATCGCCCGATGAGATGAGCTCTACCGCCTCGTCGGCGCTCATGACCGGCGGCCAGCGCCGTCTATTTTCCTGTGCCACGATCTCAGCCCCCTTCATCTCGAACCTGCCCCACGTGATTGTGCGTCAAGGCTGGTTCCGCCGTCAGGAGCCAGCCGGGGCACAGGCCAGTTCAGGCAGCGCTTCCCGTCACTTTGCGAATTTGTAACGGTGCACCCTCCAGAGCCGACGATCCTGCCATGCCGCAAGGAGCACGATAGCGGCGAGGTGTTCGATTGGTCGCCCGTTCGCGAAGCGGCGCGGCCAGCCGCAAGAAGAGGAGTTATGAATGGCATCTCCACTGGCTAGCGCGGTCAACCGGCGGCGGCTGCTCGGTACGCTCGGTCTGGCGGGCGCGGGCGCGATGGTCACCGCCGCGGCCCCCGTCAATGTCCGCGTTGAGACAGGTAAGGCATCGGCGGCCACCGGTGGTCATGAGGAGCACTTGGCGGCTTCGGCCAACCAGCACTCCGAGGACATGACCGCGGACGAGATGGACGCGATGCATGAAGCCGGAGTCAAGTCTTTCCCGGCACCGACCGAGGGGCTCGGCGGGCAGCCGTTGGAATACGAGATGGACGGCGACGTCAAGGTCTTCAAGCTGACCTGCCAAGTCGTCAATTGGGAGTACGCCCCTGGCGAGCGGACCGAGGCGTGGACCTATAACGGCGTCGTACCGGGTCCGGAAATTCGCGTCACCGAAGGGGACAAGGTTCGGGTCATCGTGACCAACGAGCTACCGGAAAGCACCGCGGTCCACTTCCACGGACTGGTTGTACCCAACGCCATGGACGGCGTGCCGTTCATCACGCAGCCGCCCATCAAGCCGGGCGAGACCTTCACTTACGAGTTCCAAATCCGCGAGGGGAACGCCGGCTCCCACATGTATCACTCGCACCACAACTCCGCCGTTCAGGTGACGAAGGGCCTGCTCGGCGCGTTCATCGTCGAGCCGAAGGATCCCTCGACGCGCCCGGCCTACGACGTCGAGTACACGATGATCCTGAACGACGGGCCGATCGGCGGCTACACGCTGAATGGGAAGAGCTTCCCCGCCACGCAGCCGCTCTACGCGAAGAAGGGACAGCGCGTCCTCGTCCGCTTCATGAACGAGGGCTTGATGATCCACCCGATGCACCTGCACGGCATGCCGATGACGGTCATCGCCCAGGACGGTTACTTGCTCCCGCAGCCCTACATGTGCGACACGCTGAACATCGCTCCTGGGCAACGGTGGGATGCCATCATCGAGGCGACGGAGGTGGGTGCCTGGGCCTTCCACTGCCACGTGCTCACGCACGCGGAGGGCCCGACCGGGATGTTCGGCATGGTGACCGTGCTCTTCGTCGAAGAATAGCGCCGCCGCTCCGTTCTTCTCACCCTTCCGGAGACGCCTCGGGGGCGACGCCGAGGCGTCTCCGTTTTCGACAACTCTGGCTGGCTAGATTTGGTCAGCGCCGCCATCGCCGGATCCGCGGGCAAGTGCGATGCTACGACTGCCGAACCCGATCCGCTGGCCACGATGATGGGGAGCACGATGTCTGAAAGCGATCGGCGACGACTTCAGGCCAATTTACAAGCAGAGATTGACGGCGCCACGCTTTACCGCGCTCTGTCGGAGATCGAGGAAGAGCCGGCGCTGGCGACGGTCTACGCCCGCCTCGCCGCCGCCGAGGAGCGGCACGCTGAACTCTGGCGCGAAAAGCTGCGCGAAGGTGGCGTTACCGATCTGCCTCAGCGCCCGAGTTGGCAGACGCGCGTTCTGATCTGGCTCGCGCGCCGCTTTGGCACCGGCTTCGTCCTGCCGACCATCACCGCCCGCGAGCAGGCCGATGCCGACCGGTACCGGGGCCAGCCGGAGGCGGAGGCCGCCGGTCTGCCCAGCGACGAGTGGTCGCATGCCCGGCTGTTTCGCGCGATCGGACCGGCGCCGACCGGGATCGGCGGCGGGATCATTGCGCAGCTCGAAGGACGTCACCGCGCGACCGGGGGGAACGCCCTACGCGCCGCCGTCCTCGGCGCTAATGACGGGCTGGTCTCGAACGCGAGTCTGGTGATGGGCGTCGCTGGCGCCGACCTTTCGGGGCGCTCCATCCTCATCACCGGGTTGGCCGGGCTCCTGGCCGGCTCGCTCTCGATGGCGCTCGGCGAATGGCTCTCGGTCCAAAGCGCCCGCGAGCTCTATGAGCATCAGATCCGCATCGAGCGGGAAGAGCTTGCCGCGGTGCCGGAAGAGGAAGCCGAGGAGCTGGCGCTGATCTACCAGGCGAAGGGACTCCCCGCCGATCGCGCTCGTGAGCTCGCCGACCGCATCATCCAGGATGAGGCAGCCGCGCTCGATACGATGGCGCGCGAGGAGCTCGGCGTCGACCCGAGCGAGCTTGGAGGTTCGGCCTGGGTAGCGGCGATTGCATCCTTCCTCCTCTTCTCGATTGGTGCGATCGTTCCGGTGATTCCCTTCTTTTTCGGCAGCGGTCTTTGGGCAGCCGGCGCCAGCATCGCCCTGAGCGTGGCGGCATTGTTTGCTATCGGCGCGGGGATAACGCTTATCACCGGGCGCGGCGTCCTCTATTCTGGACTTCGCCAAGTCGCGTTTGGCCTAGCCGCGTCGGCCGTCACCTTTGGGATCGGCAGGGCGATCGGAGCGAACGTTGGAGGATGAGCCGATGACCGCCATGACGCAATCCGAAGCGGGAGAACTCACACTCCTCGATGGGACAGTCGTTCACTATCGCGCGATTCGGCCGGAGGATGCCCCGGCTCTGCAGCGCTTCCATTCCCGGCTGTCCGAGCGATCGATTTATCAGCGATTCTTCGGCGTCATGCCGGTCCTGAGCGATCAGCTAGCGCACCGCTTCACGCACGTCGACGGATACGACCGCTTCGCGCTCGTGGCGCTCGACCCAACTGATCCAAACGAGCTGATTGGCGTCGCTCGCTTCGATCGCGAGCCGGGCACCGACCGCGCCGAATACGCGGCGATCGTCGTCGACCAGTGGCAGGGGCGCGGGCTCGGCTTGGCGTTGACGCGGCGGTTGGTCGACGCGGCGCGTCGCCGGAACGTCCGGCATCTTTACGCGCTGGTCCTCCCAGAGAACGCGCGTATGCTGAACCTACTACGCGATCTCGGATTGCCGGAGCGTATCAAGCACGTGGATGGAATTGAGCGCGTGGAACTCGACTTGGACGGTGCGGCAGGAACCGCTGCTTCAACGGTGCGAGAGGAGTGAGCGATGGCAATCAAGCGTTTGGCGGTCCTGACCAGTGGCGGCGATGCGCCCGGCATGAACGCGGCGATTCGAGCGGTCACCCGCAAGGCGTCCGCCGCGGGCGTGGAAACGATCGGCGTCCGCAACGGCTACCGGGGGCTGATGACCGGAAATTTCCTGCGGCTCGACGATCGGGCGGTCGGCGGCATTCTCTCACGTGGTGGCACGATGCTCGGCAGCGCCCGCGCTCCGGAGTTCATCGAGCCGGCCGGCCAAGCCCAGGCGTTGGATGCCCTCCGCGAGCGCCAGATTGACGGCCTGATCGTGATCGGCGGCAACGGCTCGCAGAGCGGCGCCCTGGCACTCCATAACGCGGGCTTCCCGACCGTCGGCGTTGCCTCGACGATCGACAACGATCTCAACGGGTTCGACACGACTATTGGTGTCGATACGGCGCTCAACACGGCGCTCGAAATGATCGACCGCCTGCGCGATACCGCCTCGTCGCATCACCGCGCGTTCGTGGTCGAAGTGATGGGGCGGAACAGCGGCTATCTCGCGCTGATGACCGGGCTTGCCAGTGGCGCCGAGATCATCCTCACGCCGGAAATCCCATACCCGATTGAGCGGGTGCCGGACGTGCTCCACGCCGCCTACGCTCGCGGCAAGACGCATTTCATCGTCGTCGCCGCCGAAGGGAGTCCGGTCAAGGCGGCTGAGGTTGTCGAACGGTTGAACAAGGAGAAGGGCCGATACGAAGCGCGGCTTTCGGTGCTCGGGCACGTGCAGCGCGGCGGCTCGCCGCTGGTGTTCGACCGGCTTCTCGCCACGCGGTCCGCGGCGGCTGCCGTTGACGCGCTCATTTCGGGTCAAAGCGGCGTCGTCGCGGGGCTCGCGAGAGGGCGGATAAGTCTCGTTCCGACGGCAGAGGCCATACAGCCGTGTACCAAGGTGCCGCGAGAGATGATCGAGCTCGCGGAAACGCTGGCACGATGACGTGATGGATACCGGTGGGTCGGAGGTCAGCGGCCGGCTCAGCGGATGGAGGGTCCCGGTGGTTATTTGCACGTACAGGTGCGGGGCACTATGCTTCGAGTTCCGCCACACTGAGCGGACCGCACCACGTTCTGCCGCCGGACCCCGCAGGAGGGCACGACGATGTTCGGCACGGTCCTAGTTCTCCTCGACGCCACGCCGACCGCCGAGGCGGCGATTCCCTTCGCCGCGGATGAAGCCCGGCGACACGGCTGCCCTCTCGTTCTCATCCACGTGATTCCGCTGCCGGAGCCACCGACCGCGCGCGCGAGCCACGGGGGTCCGTCCGTGCAACCGCCGCCCTGGCCGATCGCGGAGGTCGAGCAGGCCAAACGTGAAGCGCACGCCTATTTGCAGCGCGTGATCTATCGCTACAACCTGCCAGAGGAGACGACGCGGGTGACGCTCGTCGGTGAGCCGTTCCGGCAGCTGCTCACCGAGATCGAGACTCGCCCCGCGCCGCTGGTCGTCATTGCGGCATCGCCCACTGGCGCGCTCGGCGAAGTGACGCGCCGGCTCCTACGCTCGGGCGCCGCCCCCGTGCTGCGCGTCGATCCGTCCCACCTCGCTCAGACGATGCCGACCCAAGATTCAGCCATCTCCCAGGTCGTTGCCTCTTCGATCCTGCGGGAGGACGGCGAGACTGTCTGCTGAGACGGGCTCATGCCGGCAAGCGCGGCTGCAGAACTCCTGCTCGCTCGAGTCCGGCAAAGATCGGGTCGAGCCGGGTCGGGTCATCGCGCGTCGTATCGATCTGGAAGGCCAACGTCCCCGCCGGGATCGGTGGCGGCGCCGACTGCAAGCGCTCCCGTTGCGCCTGGTAGATCGCCAGCGTCGCATCCGAGACCGCATCGCCACGCTCCGCTCGCCGCGTGATCCGCTCGGCAACGACGTCCTCGTCACAGACCGTCTCGACCAAGACGAACGGCACACCGGCCGCCGCGGCCACCTGGGCGGCGCGCTCCCGATACTCACCCTCGAGGAATGTGGCATCGAGCACGACCGGCTTGCCCGCCGCGAGCGTCTCCGTTGCGAGATCCAGGAGCCGATCGTAGGTCCGGCGCGTCCAATCCTGGCCGTAGATGCCCTCCCGCCAACCCGCGCTGACGCGCCCGCTGACGCCGGCTAGCTCCTTGCGCACGATGTCCGACGCGAAGCGCGGCGCTCCCAACGACGCGGCCAATGGAATCGCGACCGTTGACTTGCCGGTGCCGCTCAGGCCCGACATCGCGATCAGGACCGGGCGGACGGTCAGCGCGTCGCGCATCGCGGTCGCGAAGAGGCGCTCGATCTCCGCCGGGATTTCAGAGTGCGGCATTGCCGCGTTGCTCAAGGTGATGCTCTGCGTTTTGACGCGGACTAGTGCCCGGTGGGCGCGGTAGAGCCGGAGGAGCGCGGGCGGCAAGTCCACTCCCGCGGCGCGGTACGCCCCTTCGATCTCACCCGCGAGCCACTCCGCCCCGAGCCGCTCCAGATCCATCAACAGGAACGCGAGATCGCTGGCGACATCCGCGCAGCGGATCGCCGGGTTGAATTCCACGCAGTCGAACACCTGGACGGCGCCGCTCTCTTCGAGGCAGATGTGCTCCGCGCGCAGATCGCCATGCCCATCGCGAACCCAGCCGTCGCGGACCCGTTGCTCGAGGAGAGAGGTCTGCACCGTGAGGAACGATCGCATCGCCGTGGCGACGAGCCTCAGCTGCTCCGGGCCAAAGTAGCGGCCAGCGAACGGCTCGAGCTCGGTGAGGTTGTCGGTCAGGACGCGGGCGAGCGCCGCTGCCTTGCCATACGGCTCCGCGCCGCAATCAGCCGCAATGCGCTGGTGGAAGGGCACCAGCCGGTTCGCAATCCTCTCGCCGGCGTCGTCGGGGACCGCCTCGGACGCGAGCAGCGCATCCAGCATCCGGTCGGCCGGCAACCGCCGCATCAGCGTCGCCCATTCGACTGGCTCGCCAGCACCTTCGACGACGTACTCCTCGCCCTCCTGGACGATCGGGACGACGCCGAGATAGACGCCGTCGGTGAGGCGGCGGTTCAGCCGCACCTCCTCCTCGCAGGAATGGCGCCGCTGCTCCATTGTCCGGTGATCGACGAATGGGAAGTGGACGGGACGTTTGATCTTGACGACACGGTCACCGGCCAGGAAGACCCAGGAGATATGCGTCTCGATGAGTTCGATCCGGTCGGGGCGCCAGGGATACGCCTCAGGTCTGAGGAGCGAGGCAACGAGCCGCGACCGTTGCGCGGTGGTTTGATCGTCCATGTGCACTCCGGCTCAGTGAAGGCGCGCGCCGGCCCTCCGCTCGCGGCCAGCGCCACGGCAACCGCCAATCGCCGGCCGCATCGACACAAACAGGATACCCGGCTGGACGCGAACGGCGGAGGCACATCTGTGACGCCATTCTTCACCTGGCCGCCGCTGCCTTCACCGGATGGTATGCTGATGAGTGAGAAAGTGCACGGAGGCACGCGAGGGCAAGAGGTGGCTGCGTCGGTCGAGCACGATGATGAGCAATTGACCGATGAGGCATCGCGGGTACGACGCGAGCGCGCTTTCGCCGCCTACGTCGCAGCCCTGGCCGTCGCGTCCGAGGTCGATCTCCCCGCGGTGCTCCAGCGGATCGTTGACCTCGCGCGCGAGGTCGTCCCGGCCAAGTATGCGGCGCTCGGCGTCGCCGAGAACGGCCGCATCGTCGAGTTCATAACCTCTGGAATCACGCAGGAGCAGCGGGCCGCGATCGGTCCGCCACCGCAGGGGCACGGCTTGCTCAAGGTCCTCATCGAAAAGGGCGAGCCATTGCTTGTCCCGGACATCTCGGCCGATCCGCGCTCGCATGGCTTCCCGCCGAACCATCCGGTGATGAAGTCGCTGATCGGCGTGCCGATCAAGCTCGGTCAGCGGACGCTGGGCGACCTCTATCTCACCGAGCGACTCGATGGCCGGCCGTTCGACGAGCAAGACCTCGAGGTCCTGACCATCCTCGCCAGCCATGCCGCCGCCGCGATCGACCGGGCTTACCTCTATCGCGAGCTCGCGGCGAGCCGGACGCAGGCCGAAGAGCAGCGGGACCAGGTCCGCGCGATTTTGGATAGCCTCCCGTCCGGCGTCCTGATCCACGTTCCACCAGACGGCAAGGTCGAGCTCGCTAACGACGCCGCAATCCAGATGCTGCTCGGGCCAGCGCTGCCCGCCAGCACCATGCCCGTCCCTGACCGCCACTACACCCTCTTGCAAGCCGACGGCACGTCCCTGCCGAGCGACGAACGGCCCGGGATGCGCGCGCTGCGTGGGGAGTCGATTCGCAATCGCCAATTGCTCGTCGAGCGGTGGGACGGCCACCGCTTCCCGGTCCTCGTCCAGGCCAACCCGTTGCGCGACGCGCGCAGCCAGATTGTCCGCGCCGTCGTCGTCATCCAGGACATTACACGGCTGCGGGAAGCCGAGCAGCTCAAGGACGACTTCATCTCCCTGGTCTCTCACGAGCTGCGCACGCCGGTGACGACGATCTATGGTGGAGCTCACCTGCTAGCGCACGAGGGCGAGACGCTGGACGAGGGTACGCGCGCTTCGATTCTGGCCGATATCGTCGCCGAGAGCGAGCGGCTCGAGCAGATGCTCTCCAACCTGCTCAGCCTGGCCTCGATTCAGGCGGGACGGCTCGAGCCGAATACGGAGCCGGTGCTGATCAAGCCGCTCGCTAAGCGCGTGGCGGCAGAGGTCCAGAACCGGACGATTCGCCACACGTTCACCGTCGAAATCCCGACAGACCTGCCGCCAGTGGAGGCAGACCCGAATTTGCTCAGCCAGGTGCTGCGCAACCTGCTCGAAAACGCGGTCAAATATTCTCCCGACGGCGGCGAAATTTGCGTATCTGCCTCATTGGAGGCGCCGCTGGTCGCGATCCACGTCACCGATCAAGGGGTGGGTATCGCGCCGGAGCACGTCAACCAGGTATTCGAGCGGTTCCGCCGGCCGGGGGCGCCGCCGACTGTCCGCGGCATGGGGCTCGGACTGTACTTGAGCCGCCATCTCGTCGAAGCACAGCGCGGAACGATTTCCGCGACCTCGGCGGGTCCCGGTCAGGGCGCGACATTCACCATCAGGCTGCCGATCGCCCGTGACTGGGAGGAGGAATGAGTCGGCAGCCGGCACAATCCCGTCGGAGGGACTATGCGAAAGCGTCTCATCCTAGTTGTGGATGACGAGCCAGCGATCGTCCGGCTGGTGCGGACGAAGCTCCAGGCCGATGGCTACGCCGTCATCACCGCGAGCCGCGGCGAGGAAGCGTTGAAGATCCTCGAGGACGAACGACCCGACCTGGTCATCCTCGATCTGATGATGCCGGGCATGGACGGCTTTGAAACGTTGCGCCGCATCCGCACCGACAGTCAGGTACCGGTCATCATGCTGACCGCGCGCACGGGCGACGCTGACCGCCTGAAGGGATTTCACGTCGGCGCCGATGACTACGTCACCAAGCCGTTCAATCCGGACGAGCTCTCCGCTCGCGTCGGGGCTGTCCTCCGCCGAACCGCGGGCGCGGCGCCGGCGGGTGGCCACAGGGTCCTGCGGTATCCCGGCGTGGAAATCGATCTCGAGCGGCGGCGCGTCACCGTCGGCAACGAGGAGGTCCGCCTGAGCCGGACCGAATGGGAACTGCTCTCGCAGCTCGCCGGTAACGTTGGCCGCGTCATGCTCCACGGCGAGCTCCTCTCGCGCATTTGGGGACCGGAGTTCCGCGACGAGGCGCACTACCTGCGGACATGGGTCAGCCGGCTACGCGCCAAGCTGGAGACTGATCCCCAGACGCCGCAGCTGATCACCACCTTCCCCGGACTCGGTTACCGGCTCGAGTCGCCGCCAAGCGAGGACTCTCAAACGGCGAGCGAATAGCTCCAGCGGCACTGCTCCCAGACTCCTGGCGTACCCGCGGTGGCGGCGAACGCGTGCTAGCTCAATATTGATACGTCTCGGTTAGATCACATAAATCCAACGTATCACCAGTGTCGTAGCAATAGATGGAAGACGGATTGGGGACCCGGCCGGTCGGCCGCTGGCATTGGGCCGTCGGCCCCGCGGGCGATGCCCGCAATCCGGTGACCGGCCGCGCCGGATGGCAGAGGTCACGGTGATGAGCGGTGGCGAGTGATCGCCAGCAACACGCGAGTAGAAAGGAGGTGAACGGCGATGGAAGTCGGAACCTTCTTGCTGATGCTGGCGCTGGCCTATGCCGCGGGCGTGCTCTGGTATGACCTGCTGCCTGGCAGGCTGCCGGAGAGGGCGTGGCGAGTCGCCGCGTATCCGTTCCTAGGCATCTTCGCGGCGGAGGCGCTGCTGCCGAAGGTCTATGAGAACGATCCGACCTTTGGCGGCATCCACCTCGTAGCGGCGGCGGTAGGCTCGCTGATCGCGGTCGTCGTCGACTGGATCATCACTGGTGTCCGCCAACCCGCCGTTGCCGCGCCCGAGCCGAAGATCGAGCCGCGCGCGGCATAGCGGCGACATAGGCAGGCAGCGCGAACGGCGCCGGGCACCGCGCGGCAAGCGCTGGGACTGCCCGGCGCCGCCATTTTCCGCGACGTGTGTCGCCAGGTCACGGAAAGGAGAACTTTTTGTCACCTGATTACGTATATTCCGTAGAGAGCGGAGGTGTCCCCCCCTTCCCTCCCCTCCGCTCTCCGATCCCCCTGAGAGAGCGCCGCTCGCCAGCCCGGGCGGCGCTCACCTCGTTCGTACGCACTTTATCGAGCAACCCATCGCGACTGCAACCCCTCACAGCTCACGCACACTCGAGGTCGCTTCGACACCTCGTCAACGTTTGCCACGTTCTATGAGCAGGGTGTAGCCTAGCCGGACGTAGAGCGCTCCGAGCGAGGCGTGTATGGCTGGAGCAGATCGCTCGCCGCTGTCGCCATCGGGGCTCATCACGGGTCAGGAGCCGGAGGGGAGGGAAATGGGCGAGAGCCATCGTGGGAGCAACATTGATCTCCTGGTTCCGTGGCGAGTCAGCCGCCGGCTGGTGTTGAAGGCCGCGGCGGGTGTAGCGGCACTCGCCGCGAGCGGGCTCGGAACGCCGGGGGCCGTCCGCACCACCGCGCAATCTGACACCACGCTCGCCTATGACTGGGTCGAAGCCGACGAGGTCGGGGGCATCTCGGCGGCTGAGGCGGGCGCGCAACGCGTCGTCCAAGCCAACTTTCCGTTCTACGCGATCGGCGCGCACTGGGATGCGGAGGGCGGCACTTCCCCGCAGATCGAGCTGAGCTTCAGCCAAGACGGCCAATCGTTCAACAACCCGATCGTCATCGGCGCCGCGCTCGAAGACCTCGGACGACCCACACGCAACAACCGCATCTTCACCAACCTGGTTTTCACCGACGGCGCGCGCTTCGTCCGATATCGAACGCTCGATGCGGCGGGGAATCCGATCGTCCTTCCCGGCTTCGCCCTCACCTACATTGACGCGACAGCCGGCCCCTCGGCAGGCGACGGGATGACGGCGGCAGCGCTTCCGACACTCGAACGGCCGGCCATCATCTCCCGCGCCGGTTGGGGCGCGAACGAGTCATATCGGTTCGACTCCTACGGCGAGGTCTGGCCGCGCGAGTATCAGAAGGTCACGCACATCATCGTCCATCATTCCGGGACGTCTTGGCACAACAGCGCCGAGCCCTTTAGCGTTGTCCGCTCGATTTACTACTACCACGCGGTTACCCTCGGCTGGGGCGACATCGGCTACAACTACCTCGTCAGCCGGCAAGGTCACATCTTCGAGGGACGCTACGGCGGGGAGAACGTCGTCGGCGGCCACGCCTATCAATACGCCTGGGGCTCCTCCGGCATCTGCGCCATCGGCGATTACAGCTTTAGCGACTTCCCGTCGGCCGGCCAGGCAGCGTTGATCGCGATCATCGCTTGGGTCGGGCGCAACCTCGATCCGCTTGGCCGCTCGACCTTCCACGAGGCCTATAACCTGCCGACCATCGCGAGTCACCGCGACGTGAATCAATCGACCTGCCCCGGCGACTTTCTCTGGAACGACCTGCCAGCGATCCGGAACGCGGTTGCCGAGGTCCTGAACTCAACCGAGAGTCCTCCCGACTCCTCGGTGCCGCCGCCGCCGAAGGTCAAATACGGCATCGGCGACAATGTCGTCACGGACCGGCAGCTCTATCTCCGCTCCGAGCCGAGCCAATCCTCATCCGCGTACACCCGACTGCCCGCAGGGACGCTCTGCGCGATCACCGGCGCGCCGCGGATTGTCAACGGCGAGGAGTGGTATTACGTTCTGACCTACACCAGCCAGGGCTACGAGGGCTATCTCAACGGGCGCTATCTCGATCCCGCTCCGACCGGCAATCCACCCGCCGCCAAGTTCAAGGTGGGCGACGTGGTTCGGTTCACACAGGGCTCCGATCTGCGACGCAGCCCGGGTCTGCCGCAGCGCGTCATCCGCTGGGTTCCTTCCGGCGCGCTCATGACCGTCAGCGGTGAGTCGGTCGCGGCGACCGGTCAACGCTGGGTGCCCGTCTACAGCCAGACCTACGCCGGCGGCTGGGTGGATCAGGCGGTCCTGGCGCTCGAGCGGCCCGCGCCAGCGCCAGCAGAACTCACCCTCTCCCGGTACCGAGGCTCGGTCGCGACGTCATTCACCGCGACGGTGCGCAATTTCCCACCGAACGCGTCGGTTGCGATCCAATGGGATGGATCCATCCGGGCGCGCGTGACGGTCAACAGCTCCGGCAGCGGCAGCGTCGACGTCAAGATTCCGCCGTCCGTCAAGGGCATGCACACGGTCCGAGCGGTATCCGGCTCCACCTCGGCAACAGCTCAGTTTGAGGTGATCCCGCGCGTACACCTCTCGCCGCGTGAGGGCAAGGTCGGCGACCGTATCACCGTCACCGCGCGCGGTTACGGTGCGAACGAGACGGTCGAGCTTCAGTGGCCGCAAGGCAGCGGCTGGACCACGATCAAGACTCGTGACACCGGCGCGACGGGCAGCATGCGGACGCTGATTACCGTCCCGAGCTTCGCGGTGCCGGGGACGGCATACGTCCGGGGCGTCAGCCCGACCGGCGACCACAAGGCGCCGTTCAACGTCACGGGCCCCTCGACGGTCGAGGAGCCGCCGGAACTCACACTTTCCCGGTATCGCGGGTCGGTGGCGACGTCGTTCACCGCGTTCGTGAGCAAGTTCCCAGCGAACACTTCGGTCGAGATTCGGTGGGACGGGACCATCCGAGCGCGGGTCACGACCGACGGCTCAGGGAGCGGCAGCGTCGACGTCAAGATCCCGCCGGCGGTCAAGGGCATCCATACCGTCCAAGCCGTGGCCGGCTCCTTGTCCGCCTCCGTCGAATTCGAGGTGATCCCGCGTGTGCACCTCTCGCCGCGGAAGGGCGAGATTGGCGACCGCATCACCGTTACCGCGCGTGGCTACGGCGCGAACGAGACGGTCGAAATCCAGTGGCCGAACGGCGATGAGTGGGTCACGGTCAAGACTCGCGACACCGGCGCGACGGGCAGCATGCGGACGCTGATCACCGTCCCGGACTTCGCGGTGCCGGGGACGGCATACGTCCGGGGCGTCAGCCCGACCGGCGACCACAAGGCGCCGTTCAACGTCACGGGCCCCTCGACGGTCGAGGAGCCGCCGGAACTCACACTTTCCCGGTATCGCGGGTCGGTGGCGACGTCGTTCACCGCGTTCGTGAGCAAGTTCCCAGCGAACACTTCGGTCGAGATTCGGTGGGACGGGACCATCCGAGCGCGGGTCACGACCGACGGCTCAGGGAGCGGCAGCGTCGACGTCAAGATCCCGCCGGCGGTCAAGGGCATCCATACCGTCCAAGCCGTGGCCGGCTCCTTGTCCGCCTCCGTCGAATTCGAGGTGATCCCGCGTGTGCACCTCTCGCCGCGTGAGGGCAAGGTCGGCGACCGTATCACCGTCACCGCGCGCG
>ERZ777003.107-NODE-107-length-161616-cov-56.838414_pt1 | contig 161616 bp, 151 predicted proteins | sample MGYA00374956_ERZ777003 | MGnify/ENA primary metagenome ERZ777003 (study PRJEB29302, sample SAMN06268252) | bioreactor metagenome | isolation source: Joint BioEnergy Institute, California, USA | place: USA:Joint BioEnergy Institute, California, USA | collected... | reverse complement strand
GTGGCCGCACGGTCGGTGCCGGCCGGGTCACCAAGATCATCAAATAACCCAACCCGAAAGACAGAAGGACCGCAGTCGGACATAGACGGCACGAGTCCGAAGTCACAGAAGATCGAAGAGTCGGGTGGCGGGCAGCGCGCTCGCCACCCAGGCTCACGAGGAATCAGAAAGCAAGAACCATGCCATCCGACAAGAGGCCGCCGATCACGTTGGCTTGCGAGGTGTGCAAGCGCCGCAACTACGTGACGACCAAGAACAAGGCCAACACCCGCGACCGGCTCGAGCTCTCCAAGTACTGCAAGTGGTGCCGTAAGCACACGGCACACCGCGAGACCCGCTGAGCCCCGGCGCCCAGACATGCTGGAGGCGCTCGAGGGCACAACCTTCGAGAACCGGCCCTATCGGGTCTGCGCCGAGAAGGTCGCCGAGTTCGTCGACGTCACCGGAGACGACCCTCAGCGGTGGACGGACGCCGCTCCGCCCGGTTTCGCCGCCGCGCTCCTGTTCGTCGTCGCCCCCGAGCTGCTGGAGGACCCCCGGGTGTCGGGCTCGGTGGTCCATGGCGACCAGAGCTTCGTGTGGCACTCCCCCCTCCGCATCGAGTCACGGTTGGCCGTGACCGGCACCGTCGAGCGTGTCCGCACTCGGGGCGAGACCGCCTTCGTGGTCTTCTCGCTCGTCGCCACCGAAGGAGACGCCCCCGTGGTGGAGGGGCGGTCGACGTTCCTCGTCGGGCCTAGCGGCGAGCCGATGCCCGAGGTGGAAGAGCCTGCCGCCGCCCAGCGAGCCGATTCCGCTACCGTCGGCGCCGAGTTGCCTTCCCCGCGTTCTGCCTCCCGCCTCGACCTGGTCCGCTACGCCGCCGCGACCCGTGACTGGAACCCGATCCACTGGGACCACGCCGCCGCCGTCGCCGCCGGGCTCGGCGGCGTGGTGGTCCACGGGCTGTTGCAGTCCGCCTGGCTGACCGCAGTCGCCGCCACCGCCGGCCCCGACGGCCGTCCTCTCCGCAGCGCCCGATTCCGCTACACGGCGCCGCTGCGCCCGGCCAGAGGCGCCATCGTCGAAGGCGACATCGGTGGCGAGACCTTCGACCTGCGCCTCCGCGACGGCGACGTCACCACCGTCACCGGCCGCTTCGAGGTGGCTCGGTGACCCAGCCCGTTCCAGAGTTCGACGAGTTCGTCAACGAGCATCGCAGCCGCGTCTACGGCGTCGCCATGCGTCTCGTGTCCGACCCCGAGCTCGCCGCCGACGTGGTCCAAGAGACGTTCCTCCGGGCCTGGCGCGGGCTGGCCCGGTTCCGGGGCGAGTCCCAGGTCAGCACGTGGCTGCATCGCATCGCCATCAACACGGCCCTCACCGCCCGCCGCCGGGCGGCCCGCAACGACAACACCCCGTTGGACACCATGGACGAGACCGCGGCCGAATCCACCCCTTACTCGGACCCGGAGAGACGCGGCGAGATGCTCGACCTGCGGGCGCGGCTGGAGGCGGCGCTGGACGAGCTGCCCCCCGGCCACAAGGCCGTCGTCGTCCTCAAGGACATCGAAGGCTGGAGCCACTCCGAGATCGCCGACCGGCTCGGGATCAGCGAGTCGGCGGCGAAGGTCCGGCTCCACCGCGCCCACCGCAAGCTGGCCCAGCTGTTGGAGGCGGATCGATGAGAGAGCTGGTGTGCCGTGCGGCTCGCACCACGCTCATCGCCCGGGTCCTCGACACCGGCTCCCCGCCCGGCCTCCTCGAAGGCCACATCGCCACGTGCCTGCGTTGCCAGGCGACCGTCGCCCATTCCCGGCGGCTGCGGCGGATGCTGGAGAGGATGAGCGTGCCGATGCCCCCCGTGGCTCCATCCGCTAGACTGGAGGTGCCGTGGTTCGCTGCCGCGGCAGCGTCGGTGATCGCAGCTCTTCTCTGGATACGTCTCCGCCAGCAGCAAGGCTGAATCCACGGACGCGCCGGAGTTTCCTACCCGGGGGGCGCGCCTTATACTTGGCTGTCCCGCCGAACCCCTGAGGGGTGTAGCTCTAATTGGTTAGAGCGCCGGTCTCCAAAACCGGAGGTTGGGGGTTCGAGTCCCTCCACCCCTGCTGGAGAGTGTTTGACGACGTTCTCCGGCCAATCGTGCCGAGTCGCCGAGGATGAGATGAACCGAGAGATGCGCCGCCTCCTGGAAAGGGAGGAGCGGCGACAGAAGAAGCAAGAGAAGTCGGGAGCCGCCGCCCGCCGCACCCCGGTGGCTTCGGCGCGTCCGGCCTCCTCCGAGCGCAAGCCGCTGTGGCAGCGCATCCGCACCTACTTCCACGAGGTGCGCCAGGAGCTGCGACGCGTCTCGTGGCCGACGCGTGACCAGATGGTGGCGTTCACGACCGTCACGCTGATCACCACCTTCGTCCTCACCATCGTCACCTTCGGCTTCGACGTCGTCATGAAAGAGATCGTCCTGTTCGTCGTTTCGCGGAGTTGACCCATGGCTGAGATCGCTGGCACGAGCGAAGAGACGCGTACCGACGAACACGTGGACGAGGAGATGGATCAGGCAGTGGCCGACGAGTTGACTCCCGACGAAGAGCCCGCCGAAGAGGCGGTCGCCGAAGAGGCGGCCAGCGCTTCGGCCGACCAGCCCGCCCCTGCGGAGGAGTCGACCGCGGGCACCGACGGCGAAGAAGAGGCTCCGGCCGAGCCGCCGGCGCCGGTCAGCCCCTACGACCTCGAGGGCGACTGGTACGTCATCCACTCCTACTCGGGGTACGAGAACAAGGTCAAGGCGAACCTCGAGACCCGGATCAAGTCCATGCACATGGAGGACCGGATCTTCGAGGTGCGCATCCCGATGGAGGACGTCGTCGAGTTCAAGGGCGGCAAGAAGGTCACGGTCCCCCGCAAGGTCTTCCCGGGCTACATCCTGGTCCGGATGAAGCTCGACGACGACTCCTGGTACGCCGTGCGCAACACCCCGGGCGTCACCGGGTTCGTCGGCGGCAACCAGAAGCCGACTCCGCTCTCCCGCCGCGAGGTGGAGCGTTTCCTCGGCGTCCAGAAGGAAGAGGAGAAGGTCAAGCCTCGCTTCAAGCCCGCCTGGGAGGTGGGGGAGCAGGTGCGGGTCGTCGCCGGCCCGTTCGCCGACTTCAACGGCGTCATCGAGGACATCAACATCGATCAGCAGAAGGTCGTCGTGCTCGTCAACATCTTCGGCCGGGACACCCCCGTCGAGCTGGGCTTCGACGACATCCAGAAGAACTAGGACTGGAAGATGGGACGGAAACGACTCGTTACGACTGTCAAGATGCAGCTGCCCGCCGGGCAGGCCACGCCGGCCGGGCCGGTCGGCACCGGCCTGGGCCCGCACGGCATCAACTTGATGGACTTCGTCAAGGCGTACAACGACGCCACCGCCAACCAGCGGGGCCAGATCGTCCCGGTCGAGATCTCGATCTACGAGGACCGCTCGTTCACCTTCGTCACCAAGACGCCGCCGGCGGCAGCGCTGATCCGCCAGGCCGCCCGGGTCGACAAGGGCTCGTCGGAGCCCAACAAGTCGAAGGTGGGCACGATCACCCGCCAGCAGCTGCGCGAGATCGCCGAGACGAAGATGCCCGACCTCAACGCCAACGACATCGAAGCGGCGATGAAGATGGTCGAGGGCACCGCCCGCTCGATGGGCATCGAAGTCAAGGACTGACTTCCCGCGCTGGCGACGGGAAGCCGCGAATCGAAAGCAAACACCAGTGGGAGACGCGTGAGCGTCGCCTGGACCACGAGGAGATGAAATGCCGAGACGAGGCAAGCGATACAGGGACGCCGCCAAGGGGTACGACCGTCTGACCCCCTACCCGGCGGCACAGGCGCTGGAGCTGGTCAAGACCTTCGCCACCGCCAAGTTCGACGAGACGGTCGAAGCGGTCTACCGCCTGGGCATCGACCCCCGCAAGGCGGACCAGGTGGTGCGAGGCACGATCTCGCTTCCCCACGGCACCGGGTCCGAGGTCCGCATCGCCGTGTTCGCCCCCGCCGACAAGGTGTCCGAGGCCCTGGCCGCCGGAGCCGACGTCGCCGGCGGTGCCGAGCTCGTCGCCGAGCTCCAGGAAGGCCGCGACCTCGACTTCGACGTCGCCATCGCCACGCCGGACATGATGGCCGAGGTGGGAAAGCTCGGCCGGATCCTCGGCCCCCGCGGCCTGATGCCGAACCCGAAGTCGGGGACCGTGACGCCCGACGTCGCCAAGGCCGTGGCGGAGTTCAAGGCCGGGCGCATCGAGTACCGCAACGACCGCTACGGCAACGTCCACGTGCCGATCGGAAAGGCCTCCTTCTCCGTGGATCAGCTGCTCGACAACCTGGCGGCGGTCACGTCGGAGTTGCTGCGGGCCAAGCCGGCCGGCGCCAAGGGGCGCTACCTGCGCCAGCTCAGCGTCTCCTCGACGATGGGCCCTGGCGTGAGAGTCGACATCGGCCGCGTCGACGAGCTCGTCGCCCGCGCCAGCTGAGACGCCTCGAGACCGTTCAGCGGCCCGCGCGCCGGAGGGTGCGCGGGCCGTGTCGCGCCACGACCCAGGTGGCGGCGATCGTCGTGGCGGTGGCGGTGACCACGGGCACGTAGCCGTCACCTGCGGGGAACAGCCCGAACACGCACAGGTTGTCGAGGGCGTGGAAGACGACCGGGGCGGCGAGCGTGCGGCCCGTGTTCACATAGAGCCACACGATCAGGACCCGCAGCGCCACCGTGTGGGTGCGTTGGCCCAGTATCCATCCCCAGTCGTGGCCGCCCTGCAGGTCGGGGACCACGTGCAAGCCCGCCCACACCACTCCGACGGCCACCGCGGTGGCGAGGGCGGTCTGGCGACGGAGGAGCGAGGCGGTGGCACAGGCGGCCCAGCCGATCTCCTCGGCGGCGGCGGTCGTCCAGAACACCACCGCCAACACAGCCAGCGTGACGGGGTCCACGGTGGGGTCGGGGACGCGCCCGGCCGCGCGATGGAACAGGAACGAGGCGGCATAGAGCGCCGGAAGGAGCGCCAGCGTGACGGCGAGCCAGCGGCCCCGCACGGCTCCCGCCTCCAGCGTCGACCCGAGCAGGCGCCGGATCCCGGGCGAGCCCTCCCGGCGGCCGACCAGCACCAGGGCGGAGACGAGCGGGGCCAGGAACACCAGCGCCGACAGAGGCAGGCCGACGCCGAGATCGCCCAGGAGCCGCCGTTGTCCGCCCAGCAGCCACAGGGGGAGGGCGCAGGCGGCGGTGAGCAGGAAGAACCGGGCTGCGGATCCCACACCCGAAACCTAGGCGGGAAACGAGAAGCGGGGGCTCCGAACGGTCGGCTCGGGGATGCGAGCTCGGGGGCGCGTGCCAGGTCCACCAATGCGCTCCCCATCGGGTCTCGGACGTAGAGGGTCGTCGATCGTCCGTTCGGCGATGGCTCGCTGAGCTCGACACCAGCGGATGGAGGCGGTCGGAATCCATCCGCCTTGTCCGAAGCCCCCTGATGTCAACGGTCCCTAGTTTCATAGGCCCGCCGAACCATGTCCAGGAAGATTGTGGGAAGGAACCCGATTTCCGGTCGATCGCGGTTTGTCGGCGAGCCGGATCGCCGATACCATTCCATCTGCAACTCCAATACCCGGCCCGAGACCGTTGGTGCCCGAAGGCTTAAGTGGACGTCCAGTCCGGCCAGCGTAGGTCCCTTCTCTGAGTGGAACCCTCGGTCGCGTGCCGGGGGTTTTTCGATCCACAAGGAGAGAGCATGCCGAGACCTGAGAAGGTCCAGGCAGTAGCCGAGATCAAAGAGAAGTTCGAAGAGGCCCAGGCCGTCTTCCTGACCGAGTACCGGGGCATCCCCGTCAAGGAGATGGGGAACCTCCGCCGGCGCCTGCGCGAGTCGGGTGCCGAGTACAAGGTCGTGAAGATGACCCTGGCCCGTCGAGCGGCCGATGATCTGGGCATCGAGGGCCTGAGCGAGCACCTGACCGGGCCGACGGCCCTGGCGTTCGCTCTCGAGGACCCGGTGTCCACTGCCAAGGCTCTGCGGGACTACGCCCGGGAGAACGAACGGCTCGTGATCAAGTCGGGCTACCTCGCCAACCGGGTGCTGGCACCCGAGGAAGTGGTTCGGCTCGCCGAGATCGAACCCCGCGAGGTGCTGCTGGCCAAGATCGCCGGCGCCGCCAAGGCTCCCCTCTATCAGATGGCTTCGATGCTGGCCACGTTCACGCGTGAAGCCGCTTCGCTCTTCTCGGCCCTGATCGAGAAGAAGGAAGCGGCCGGCGACGTGAGCGCCTCGGCGGCCGCTGAGTCGGAGAGCCCTGCCAGCCCGGACTCAGCCGACAGCCCTGAGAGTTCCGACAGCCCCGACAGCCCGGATTCGGCCGACAGCCCCGACGAGGACGCCGAGGCTCCTGCCGGGGACGCCGAGGCGGCCACCGAGGGCGAGCCCGCCGAGGGCGAGGCCGAGGAACCGGCCGAGGCTGCTGCCGAGACCGAAGAACCCCAAGACGACAACGAACCACAAGACGACGACCAGGCCGAGGAGGAATGACCCATGGCCAGCATGACCACTGAAGAACTGCTCAAGGTATTCGAGGAGATGACCGTCCTCGAGCTGAAGGAGTTCCTCGACGCTTTCGAGGAGCGTTTCGACGTGACCGCCGCCGCTCCGGTGGCAGTCGCTGCCGCCCCCGCCGCGGCCGCGGCCGGTGACGGCGGCGCCGCCGCCGAGGAGGAGAAGGACGAGTTCGACGTGATCCTCGCCTCCGCCGGTGACCAGAAGATCCAGGTCATCAAGGAAGTGCGGGCGCTCACCAACCTCGGCCTCAAGGAGGCGAAGGAGCTCGTGGACAGCGCTCCCAAGCCCGTGCTCGAGGGCGTGGACAAGGAGACCGCCGACAAGGCCAAGGAAGCCCTCGAAGCCGTCGGCGCCACCGTCGAGCTCAAGTAACCACCCGCCATCTCACCGACGAGCGAGGGGCCGCCCAGTCGGCCCCTCGCTCGCGTCTGCCCGACACCGGCGCCCCGATCCGCCTAGGCTGCGAGCGACGCCCCGCAAGGAAGAGCCGATGGTCATCCTGGCGTGCATCGACGGTTCGGATCAGTCGCCGAAGGTCATAGACACCGCCATCACCCACGCCCGACGCTGGGACGCCGACCTGAGCGTGATCCACGTCTTCCAGCCTCCCGTCACCCTCTACGCCCTCGACATGGGGATGGCTCTGGAGCTCGACGACCTCGAGGAGTCCGAGCGGGAAGGCGTTTGGGAGCGGGTCTCCGGCCTCCTCGACGAGTCGGGGCTGCCGTGGACGCGCATCGACCGCCGCGGGTATCCGGTGGCGGAGATCACCGCCGCCGCCGAGGAGATCGGAGCCGACCTCATCGTCATCGGCTGCCGCGGCCGCGGCAACCTCGCCTCCCTGGTGCTGGGGTCGACCAGTCACGGTGTCATCCAACACGCCCCTTGCGACGTGCTCGTCGTGCGGGGGTGATCAGACGACGAGGGGGACGAACGCCACGGCCTCGTGCCGGCGACGCTCGAGCTCTGTGCCACGGCGCCGCACCGTCCACAGGTGCTGCTGGAACGACGACCCCACCGGCATCACGAGCCTGCCTCCTTCGGCCAGGAGCTCCTCCAGCGCCGGGGGGACACGCGGCGCCGCCGCCGCGGCGAGTATGGCGTCGAACGGCGGAGAATCGGCGACGGCCTCCAGGCCGCCGGTGATCACCGTCACGTTGTCGTAGCCGAGGTCGGCCAGCCGGGCCCGGGCCGTTTCGGCGAGCTCGGGGCGGATCTCTATCGACGTCACCTGGCGGGCGAGCCGCGAGTAGACGGCGGCGGCGTAGCCCGACCCGGTTCCCACGTCCAGGACCCGGTCGTCGGGGCCGATCTCGGCCAGCTCGGCCATCCGGGCCACGATGTAGGGCTGGGAGATGGTCTGGCCCTCGCCGATCGGCAGCGGCCCGTCGTCGTAGGCCCGGTCCTGGAGGCGGTCGTCCACGAAGCGGTGGCGGGGTACCTCCTCCATCGCGGCGAGGATGCGGGGATCGGTGATGCCGCGCCGGCGTATCTGGCGCTCCACCATCAGGTGGCGTCGGCGCGTCTGCTCCTCTTCGGTCAGGCCCTGGCGACCAGCCACTCGCCGACCCGTCCCGTCTCCCGTTCCCGGGCCGCCAGGTTGGCGTCGAGCAACTCCAGGTTCTGGGCGACCGCCTTGTCGGCGGTGGGCACCGGGGTCTCGGCGAAGAACGCCTTGACATCGGCGGCGACGTCGGGACGCGACAGCGCCGAGATGCCTTCGATCAGCCGTCGGAACGTCATCGGGGGGAAGACGTCGACGCACTCCTGCCAGCGGGTGCGCACCTCCCGCCACAGGTCACCGCCCGCCCGGCGGTTCCCGAAGAGCGAGCCGCACACCCAGGAGCCGTCCTGGTTGCGGATCCGCCCGTCGAGCGTGGCGTCGATCACCTCGCGTCCCAGCTCCGCATCGTCGAAGGCGGTGAGCGCCCTCAGGAAGCGCTGTTGCTCCTGGGGGTCCATCGACTCCTGGTACCGCTTCATGAACGCGGTGTGGGTGTCGGCGTCGCCGTGGGCGGCCACCACCCCGAGGGCGGCGGTGAGCAGCTCGGGATCGTCGACGTCACCGCCCTCGAGGTACGCGGACACGGTCGTGCGCGCCCAATCGATCGTCTCGGCGTCGTCGCCGAGGGCGCCGAGGGTGGCCATGGCCTGTCCGCGGAGACGCCGCTGCAGGTCGGTGTCGTCGGGGCGGGCCCGGCGTCCCAGCCGGTCGACCAGGGGGCCGACGACACTGCGCACCCAGGCGGCGTAGCGGTCGAGGTGCTCGTCGGCTACGAGATGGTGGTGCACCCAGCCGAGGATGCGGAAGACCAGCTGCCAGATCGCCTGTTCCGTCTCCTCCGAGAAGGAGTGGACGAGCTCCAAGACCTTGGCCATCTCCGTCTGGCCGGCCTGGGCGAAGGCGAACACGTCGTAGAGGAGCACGTAGCGCTCGGTGGCGTCCAGGGAGGCGAGGTTCTCCACCAGCGCGGCGAGGAGGTGGTCGGAGTAGCTCACCCGGTAGAAGCCGGAGCCTCCGGCGTTGGCGATCACCCACTCGACGCCGCCGGGGACCTCGACTGTGGCCTCCGCGTCCTCGAGGAGGTACGACAGCTCGAAGGGGCCGTCGGCGGCCATCCCCCGGATCTTGAGCGGCACCTTCCACAGGGTGGTGTCGGTCTCGTCGGGGATCGCCAGGAACCGCCGCTGGCCGAGGCGCAGGCGGCCGTCGGCGAGGGAGACGTCCACCTGGGGGTAGCCGCCCTGGAGGATCCAGGTGTCCATGATCTGGCTCACCGGCCACTCGGAAGCCTCGTCGAGGCCCGCCCACAGATCGGCGGTGACCGTGTTCCCGTAGGCGTGCCGCCTCAGGTAGCTGCCGACGCCCCGGCGGAAGGCGTCCTCGCCGATGAACTGCTCGATCATCCGCAGCACCGACGAGCCCTTCCCGTAGGTGAGGGCGTCGAACATCTGGTCGGCCTCCTCCGGCGACCGCACCTCGAACTCGACCGGCCGGGTCGTGGTCAGGTGGTCGACCTCCATCGCCCACGGCCGCTCCACCGCGCTGAAGGTGAGCCACCGCTTCCACTCGGGTCGGCGGGCATCGGTGGCTTTCATCTCCATGAACGAGGCGAAGGCCTCGTTGAGCCAGATGCCTTCCCACCAGCGCATCGTCACCAGGTTGCCGAACCACTGGTGGGCGATCTCGTGGCCGATCACGTCGAGGACGCGCAGCTTCTCGGCCTGTGACGCCTTGGCGGGGTCGAGCAGGAGGGCCGTCTCCCGGTAGGTGATGGCGCCCACGTTCTCCATGGCCCCGAAGGCGAAGTCGGGGATGGCGATGTGGTCCAGCTTGTCGCCCGGATAGGGGATCCCGTAGTAGTCGCGCAGGTAACGGAAACAGAACTGGGCGCATTCGAGCGCGTAGTCGGCGAGATGGAGCTTGCCCCGCGGTGCCACCACCCGGGTGGGCACCCCATCCACGTCGACCGGCTCGGTGGCCTCGAAGGGGCCGACGATGAACGCCACCAGGTAGGTCGACATCTTCATGGTCTCGGCGAAGCGGATCTCGGTCCGCCCGTCGCCGAGGTCCTGGCGGGCGACCTCGGCCGTGTTGGTGATGGCCATCAGGTCGGAAGGCACCACCAGAGTCGTCTCGAAGGTGGCCTTGAAGTCGGGCTCGTCCCAGCAGGGGAACGCCCGGCGGGCGTCGGTGGATTCGAACTGGGTGGTGGCGATGTACTGCTCGTTGCCGTCGACGTCGGTGAACTTCGACCGGTAGAAGCCCCGCAGCTTGTCGTTGAGGGTTCCGTTGAAGTCGATCTGCAGCTCCCACGGCCCCGGCTCGACGGTGTCCTCCAGAGCCAGCGTGACCCGCTCCATCTTCTCGTCGTAGCGGGGAGAGGCGCCGATCGTGGTCGAGCCGTTGGTGAGCTGGGCGGAGACGATCTCGATCTCGGCGGAGTTGAGGACGATCTCGTCGGTGGGGGCCTCGACCGTCACGTCGATGGTCTCGGAGCCGCTGAAGGTGGCCTCCTCGAGGCGCGGCTCGAGGCGGATCCGGTACTTGTGGGGGACGACGGTGCGGGGAAGGCGATAGGGGTTCTCAGACAAGTCGAAAGCCTCTCGTCGACGTTTGGGACATGCTACCGACGGCCCGGAACAGTCACTTCCGGCTGAACCGCGCCCGGTCCACCACGTGACGGCGGTGGGTGCCCCGGCCGATGATCCTCGAGCCCACGCGGGCCATCACCGAGAACGTGAGACGAGGCCCGTCCACGGCCACCAACTCCGCCTCGACGGTGACCTCCTCGCCCTCGCGGGCCGCCGATTCGTGGGAGACGTCGACGTGGGTCCCGACCGTCGTCTGGTCGCTCTCTTCGAGGAGCGGCTGCACGGACCGGGTGGCCGCCTCCTCCATGAGCCCGATCATGGTGGGGGTCGACAGCACGACGATCGGCCGCAGGTGCTCGGGGGTCATGGTGGCGTCGACCGTGACCGAGAGCTCGTGGCGAGCTCCGGGTGTCAGGGTGGGCATGGTGGGCAGGCTAACCGGATGGGCCACGGGCCGGGTTCGCGCTTTGCCGCCCCGGCCGGAGCGGAGCCAAACTGATCGGGTGACCAACAGTTCGACGATCCTGTGCCGGGTCCACGGCACCGACCGCCCCGGGATCACCGCCGGCCTGATGGGGGTGCTGGCCGAGTCGGGAGCCGAGCTGTACGACGTGCAGCAGGTGGTCGTCCGGGGTCGCCTCACCCTCGACATCCTCTTCTCCGCCCCCGAGGGCCGGTCCACGGTCAAGGACCTCCTCTTCTACGGTTGGGAGTCCGGGCTGGACATCGACTTCGAGGTGGTCGACACCGCGCCCAGTCCGCCCCAGCCCACCTCCGTCGTCACCATCGTCGGCACGACCATCGGACCGGCGGCGTTCGGCGCCGCCGCCGGCGCCATCGCCGAGGCGGGGGGCAACATCGAGCGGATCGTCCGCATCGCCCGCTACCCCGTCGTCGCCTACGAGCTGATCGTCTCCGCCGGCGACCTCGCCACGCTGCGCGAGAACCTGATGCGGGCCGGCCAGGAGCACCGCTTCGACGTGGCGGTCCAAGAGGAGAGGCTCGAGAAACGCCTCAAGCGGCTGATCGTCATCGACGTGGACTCCACGTTGATCCAGGACGAGGTCATCGACCTGCTCGCCGAGGCCGCCGGGGTCGCCGAGGACGTGAAGGCCATCACCCACCAGGCGATGGAAGGGGAGATCGAGTTCGCCGAGGCGCTGCGGCGGCGCGTCGCCCTCCTCGAGGGCCTGGACGTCGCCGAGGTGGAGAGGATCGCCCGCGAGGTGCGTCTCACCCCCGGCGCCCGGACCCTGGTGCGCACCCTCAAGCGCATGGGGATGAGGACCGCCATCGTCTCCGGCGGCTTCACCCACGTCACCGACTTCCTCGCCGCCGAGCTCGGTGTCGACCATTCCGCAGCCAACGCCCTCGAGGTGGCCGACGGCAAGCTCACCGGCCGGCTGGTCGGCGACATCGTCGACCGCCCCGGAAAGGCCCGGATCCTCCAGGAGATCGCCACCAGGGAGGGGATCCCCCTCGAGCAGGTCGTGGCGGTGGGGGACGGGGCGAACGACCTGGACATGTTGGCCGTCGCCGGGTTGGGCATCGCCTTCAACGCCCGCTCGGCCGTGCGCGAGAAGGCCGACGTGGCCCTCAACGTGCCCTACCTCGACGCTCTCTTGTTCCTGCTCGGCATACCCCGAAAGGAAGTGGAGGGCGAGGAGGTGGGCCCGGTCCCCGTGCCCGGGCTGCCGCCGGTATGAGCGTCGTCGGCGTCGACGTCTCCGCTGGAGGCCTCAGCCGCCGGTGGGTCTCGGAGCTCGCCTCCCGTCTGGCGGGCTGTGAGGTCGTCGACGCCGACTCCCGGGCCGCCGACGTCGAGGTGCTCGTGGTCGGCAACCCGCCGGCGTCCCGGCTGGATGCCTTCCCCCGCCTGCGGTTCGTGCAGAGCGTGTGGGCCGGGCCCGACCGTCTCGCCGAGGGCACTGTCGGCGTGCCGGTGGCCCGGATGGTGGCGCCCGAGCTCACCGAGTACATGGCGGAGTTCGTGCTGATGGCGGTGTCGATGCTGCACCGGGAGGCGCCCGCCTATCGCCGTGCCCAGGCCGAATCCACATGGCAGCCCAGGAAGGCGGAGCTGGCCCGGAGGCGCCGGGTGGGGGTGCTCGGCTACGGCGAGCTGGGACGGCCCGTCGCCCGCCTGCTCCGGCGGGTCGGCTTCGACGTGGCCGCCTGGGCTCGTTCCCCCCGCATCGACCCGATCCCGGTGCTGTGCGGCGAAGACGGCTTCCGGGAGGTGCTGGGACGGTCGGACATCCTGGTGAACGTGCTGCCGCTCACTCCGCACACGCGCCACATCCTCGACGGGTCCGCCTTCGAGGTGATGCCGGAGGGCGCCGGCCTCGTCAACGTCGGCCGGGGCGCCCACGTCGTCGAGGCCGACCTCCTCGACGCTCTGGACGAGGGCCGGCTGTCCGAGGCGATCCTCGACGTGTTCGAGGAGGAGCCGCTTCCCGCCGGCCACCCGTTCTGGGCGCACCCCCGGGTCAAGGTGTTCCCCCACGTGGCGGCGCCGTCGGAAGCGGCCGACCTCGCCCCCTACGTGGCCGACAACGTCCGCCGCTTCCTCGCCGGCGAGACCCCGCGCTTTCTGCTCTGAGCTCAGGCGGGCGTCTCGGTGCCGCCGCCCAGCCAGTCGGTGTGGAAGAACTCGCCCCGCGGGCGGTCCCGCCGCTCGTAGGTGTGGGCGCCGAAGTAGTCGCGCTGAGCCTGGATGAGGTTGGCGGGGAGGTCGGCCGACCGGAACGAGTCGTAGAACGAGAGGGCGGTGGCATACGCCGGGACCGGGATCCCCGCCTCCACGGCCGCCGACACCACCCGGCGCCAACCCGCCTGGGCCCGTGACAGGGCGTCGGCGAAGAACTCGTCGACCATCAGGTTGTCGGGGCGGCGCTCGAAGGCGGCGGTGATGTCGTCGAGGAACCGGGCCCGGATGATGCAGCCGGCTCGCCACAGCTTGGCGATCCGGCCCAGGTCCAGGTCCCAGCCGTGCTCGTCGGAGGCCGCCTTCATCAGCATGAAGCCCTGGGCGTAGGAGACGATCTTCGAGGCGTACAGGGCCTGCTCGATGTCGTCGACGAAGCCGTCGACGTCTTCGATGCGTCCGCCGGGACCGGCCAGCACCCCGGCGGCGCGGACCCGGGCCTCCTTCAAGGCCGACACGATCCGGGCGTACACCGCCTCGGCGACGAGGGTCGTGGGCTGGGCCACCTCCATCGAGGAGATCACCGTCCACTTGCCCGTGCCCTTCTGGCCGGCGGCGTCGAGGATCACTTCCAGGCGGCGCTCGCCGTCGACCTCCAGGGCGAGGATGTCACCGGTGATCTCGATCAGATAGGAGTCCAGGACCCCTTCGTTCCAGCGTCGGAATATGGCGGCCATCTCGTCGGGAGACAGGCCGAGGCCCACCTTCATCAGGTGGTACGCCTCGGCGATCACCTGCATGTCCCCGTACTCGATGCCGTTGTGGACCATCTTCACGTAGTGGCCCGACCCGTCGGGGCCCAGCCAGTCACAGCACGGCGTGCCGTCCGGCGCCTTGGCCGCCACCGCCTGGAACAGCTCGGAGATGTGGGGCCACGCCTCCTCGTCACCCCCGGGCATCATCGACGGGCCGTGGCGCGCGCCCTCCTCCCCGCCGGAGATGCCACAGCCGACGAAGCGGATGCCGGCCTCGGTGAGGCGGCGAGTGCGCTCGATCGTGTCGGTGTAGAGGGAGTTGCCGCCGTCGATGACGATGTCACCGGGATCCAGGTGGGGGAGCAGCTGGTCGATGACGGCGTCGACGGGGCGTCCCGCCGCCACCATCAGCACGACGCGGCGGGGGCGCTCCAGCGAGGCGACGAGGTCGGCGACCGAGTGGAAGGGGACGATGTCGGGGCGGTCGCCCTCCCCGGCCGCGAACTCGTCGGTGACGGAGGTGGTGCGGTTGTAGACGGAAACGGTGGCTCCGTGATCGGCGAAGTTGAGAGCCAGGTTCTGGCCCATCACGCCCAGGCCGATCAGGCCGATGTCTGAGCTCATGGCCGTACGGTACCGCCGTCGGGCCCCGCCCGAATCGGGACCCTCGGCCGGCCACGATCGGCGAGGGAGTCTCGTATCCTCGGGCCATGCCTGTTCTCGGAATCGACATCGGCGGCTCGGGGATCAAGGCGAACGTCGTCGATCTCGATCTGGGCGAGCCGGTCGGAAAGAGACTCAAGGTCGCCACGCCCCAGCCCTCCACCCCCGAGGCGGTGGCCGGGGCCGTCGCCGACCTGGTGAAACGCTTCGACGTCGACGGCCCCATCGGATGCACCTTCCCCGCCGTGGTCCTCGACGGCGTCACGATGACCGCCGCCAACGTCGACGAGTCCTGGATCGGCACCGACGCCGCCGCCCTGTTCCGGGAGGCCCTCGGCCGCCCGGTGACCGTGGTGAACGACGCCGACGCCGCCGGGCTGGCGGAGATGTCGTACGGGGCGGGGAAGGGCCGGGAGGGGGTGGTCATCTGCCTGACTTTCGGCACCGGCATCGGCAGCGCCCTGTTCACCCACGGGGTCCTCGTCCCCAACACCGAGTTCGGGCACCTCCACTTCCGCGGCTTCGAGTCGGTCGAGGACTGGGCGGCCGCCAGCGCCCGCGACCGCGAGAAGCTCTCGTGGGAGGAGTGGGGGAGCCGGGTCGACGAGTACCTGCGGTACCTCGAGAGGATCTTCACTCCCGACCTCATGATCATCGGCGGCGGTGTCAGCCGGCGCTTCGACCAGTTCGCCGACTACATCCACACACGTTGTGAGGTGGTGCCGGCCAAGCTGCGCAACGAGGCGGGCATCGTCGGGGCGGCGATGGCCGCTGCGGCGGCGAAATGACCTCCCCCCGGCCGCGCTTTTTCGACACCCGCGCCGCCTACATCCTCTTCGCCAACGCCACCACCGAGAAGGCGGTGGTCGCCGAGCGGGTGGGCCGGGAAGTCGACTACCTCCATCCCCGGCCGCCAGGCCTGCGCGTCTTCGACGCCGGGATGGGCGACGCCTCCGTGCTCACCCAAGTGCTGCGGAAGATGCACACGGTGTTCCCCCACATCCCCTGGACGGTGGTCGGCAAGGAGATAAGCATCGAAGACGTCCGCCAGGCGTTGGTGAAGCTCCCAGACCGCTTCTACGAGCACCCGGAGATGGTGTTCGTGGTCACCAACATGCGCTTCCGGGAAGCGACCCGGCTGTGCCCCGACGACGCCTCCCGTCTCCGGTGGCGGGACATCCCGCTCGTGGGAAGCACTGCCCACGAGTTCGCCTCCCAGATCCAGGACCTGCTGGAGGTCCTGGCCGACGACTGGGAGGTGACGACCAGTGCCAAGACGGGCAACCCGATGTACGTGCACCCGGCGGTGGTGGTCATCTACCGGGCCGACCACGAGTTCATCCTCCGCTCCCTGATCCCCGATCCCGACGGCCCGCCTCCGGAGTACGACCTCGTGATCGCTGCCCAGCCCTACCGGGCGGCGGCGCCGCTGGAGTCGAAGGTCCGCAACGTCGTCGCCCCGCTGGCTGCGTCGCTGCGGCCCGGTGGCCGCCTGATCGGGATCCACTCGACCGGGCGCGACCCCGCCCTCGAGATAATCCGCCAGGTCTGGCCCGACGAGAACCCGTTCATCCACGGAGCGAAGGAGATCACCGACGAGCTCCGCCGCCAGGTCGACGACCCCGGCCTGGAGGTGGTGCCTCTCGGCGGAGACGACGCCAAGTTCCGCTTCGAGATGCACTACCTGCCGTCGGAGGGTTCCGAGCACATCGGGACCTCGTCGGTGCTGGCGACCTGGAACGCCGCCGCCTATGTCGCCCAGATCGACGAGAAGCGCCTCAGCGAGGCGATGCACAGCGGCGCCTGGGAAGACGCCGTGCGCCGGGTGATGGAGCGCGAGCCCCGCATCTGGTTCGAGGACGAGGCCTACGTGATCGTCCGGCGCGATCAGGAAGTGGCGAACTCGGCGAACGCCGCCACCGACTGAGGCGGGAGCCGCACGTCGATGAGCGTCCCCTCGTCCTCGTGCTTGACCGCCACCACCTCGCCCAGCCGGTAGGCGGAGGCGACGACGTCGCCCCGGTCGTAGGGGATCTGCAGGTGGACCAGTGTGGTCCGGTTGGACAGGGCATCGGCGATCGCCGCCCGCAACTCCTCGATCCCCTCGCCTTCCCGGGCGGAGATGAAAAGGGCATCCGGGTACAGCTCCCGGAGCCGGCGGACCGCCACTTCGTCGGCGATGTCGATCTTGTTGAACACGAGGAGCTCGGGGACCTCGTGGGCCTCGATCTCGACCAGCACCTCCCGCACCGCGGCGATCTGTCCCTGGGGGTCGGTGTCGGAGGCGTCGACCACGTGCAACAGCAGGTCGGCCTCCTTCACCTCGACGAGGGTCGAGCGGAACGCCTCGACGAGATCATGGGGGAGGCGGCGGACGAAACCGACGGTGTCGGAGATGACCGCCTGCGGGCCCCCTTCCAGCGGGAGCTTCCGCACCGTGGCGTCGAGAGTCGAGAACAGCCGGTCCTGGGTGAGCACGTCGGCGTCGGTGAGGCGGTTGAGGAGCGTGGACTTGCCGGCGTTCGTGTAGCCGACCAGGGCGACGTGAGGCACCGCGTTGCGCTTGCGGGCCTTGCGTTGCGTCTCCAGCCGCCGGTTGAGCTCCTCCAGTTCCCGCTGGAGGCGGGTGATCCGCGCCTGGATGCGGCGCCGGTCCGTCTCCAGCTTGGTCTCACCGGGGCCGCGCTTGGCGCCGATGCCGCCCGCCTGCTGGCTCAGCTCCCGTCCCTTGCCGCGCAGCCTCGGCAGGTTGTAGCGGTACAGGGCCAGCTCCACCTGGAGTACGCCCTGGCGGGTGGTGGCGTTGGCGGCGAAGATGTCGAGGATCACCGCTTCGCGGTCGACCACGTCGCATTCGAAGACCTTCTGGAGGTTCCGCTGCTGGGCCGGGGTGAGGGGGTTGTCGAAGACCACCACGTCGATGTCCAGCGCCCGGGTGACCTCGGCCAGCTCGGCGGCCTTGCCCGAGCCGATGTAGGTGGCGGGGTCGATGCGGGCGCGTGTGACCAGTTCCGAGTCCACTGGATCGGAACCGGCGGTGTCGGTCAGCCGGGCCAGTTCGTCGAGCGAACGGCGCGCTTCTTCACGATCGTCTCCGGGCAGGACCACTCCGATGAGGAACGCCTTCTGGCGCGCCACCTCCAGGTCGGTGACGGTGGCGGTGAGGCGGCGGCCGGAGCGGCCGACGTGCGCTTCAGTCATGTGCACCCGATTTCAACACCGGGCGGCGGCGGGGGCTTCCGAATATCTGCCCCCCGGGATCGGTCGACCGGTCAGAGGTACTGGCCTTCACTCTCGACGTGGTCCAACTCCTCTTCGGCGATGATCTGCGATTCTCGCACTGCGATGACCGGTTTGCCGGTGGGAGGCCAAATGAAACGCCAGGCTCCGGTCGGCACCGCCCAGAAGCGCTGGCCGGTGGATACGTCGATCAGGGTGAGCGCGTCGTTGCCGTCCCGGGTGCCGACCGGCACCAGCAGCCCGGACTTGGTGACCGACTCCTCGGGTGGCACGCCGACCCGCCAGCCACCCATGACCTTGAAACCGTTCTTCTTCTGGGACATCGATCAGGATTCTCGCAGGACCGCGCCACGACGGCGATTCGGGGAGCCGCCGCCGCCACGGGACACGACCAGTAGCATCGGAGGCGATGGTCGACACCCACCCCTTCTCGGAAGCTCTCGAATACCACGAGCGTCCCCGACCCGGCAAGCTCGAGGTCCGGGCCACCAAGGCCACCGCCACCCAGGCCGACCTGAGTCTCGCCTACACCCCCGGAGTCGCCGAGCCGTGCCGAGTCATCGCCCAGGACCCAGAGGCGGCGTTCCGCTACACCAACCGCGGCAACCTCGTCGCCGTCGTCTCCAACGGCTCGGCCGTGCTCGGCCTGGGCGACATCGGCCCCCTCGCCTCCAAGCCGGTGATGGAGGGCAAGGGTGTCCTGTTCAAGCGCTTCGCCGACATCGACGTCTACGACATCGAAGTCGACGCCAAAGACCCCGAAGACATCATCCGCTTCTGCGAGATGCTCGCCCCCACCGTCGGCGGCATCAACCTCGAGGACATCAAGGCACCGATGTGCTTCGAGATAGAGCAGACCCTCCAGGAGCGGCTGGACATCCCCGTCTTCCACGACGACCAGCACGGGACGGCGATCATCGCCGGCGCCGGGTTCCTCAACGCCCTGGACCTCACCGGCCGCAAGCCGGAGGACGTCAAGGTCGTGTTCAGCGGGGCCGGGGCGGCCGGCATCGCCACCGCCCGCTTCTTCGTCTCGCTGGGCGTCCGCCCCGAGAACACGCTCATGGTCGACTCGAAGGGCGTGATCCACTCCGGACGCACCGACCTCACCGAGACCAAGCTCGAGTTCGTGCGGGACACCGACGCCCGCACCCTCGCCGACGCCCTGGTGGGAGCCGACGCCTTCGTGGGTGTGTCGATCGGCGGGTGCGTGACTCCCGACATGCTCCGCACGATGGCTCCCGACCCGATCGTCTTCGCCCTCGCCAACCCCGACCCGGAGATCCCCTACGACGAGGCCCGGGAGGCTCGCCCCGACGCCATCGTGGCCACGGGGCGGTCCGACTACCCCAATCAGGTCAACAACGTGTTGGGCTTCCCGTTCATCTTCCGGGGAGCCCTGGACGTGCGCGCCAAGGCGGTGACGGAGGGGATGAAGGTGGCGGCGGCCCGGGCGTTGGCCGAGCTGGCGAGGGAGCCGGTTCCCGACGCGGTGCTGCGGGCGTACAGCCTGGAGCGGCTGCAGTTCGGCCGCGACTACATCATCCCCAAGCCATTCGACCCCCGGGTCCTGGTGAGGGTGGCGCCCGCCGTGGCCCTGGCCGCCAGCCAGGAGGGCGTGGCCCGGAGCCCGCTCGAAGACGTCGAGGCCTACCGGGAGTCGCTGCGAGCCCGCTTCCAGGCGTCGCACAGCCTGATCACCACCGTGACCGCCAAGGCCCGGACCCAGCCCATGCGGGTGGCGTACCCCCACGGGCACGACCTCCGCATCATCCGCGCCGCCCGGCGCGTCCTCGACGAAGGCATCGCCATCCCGGTGCTCGTCGGCGACGTCGGGCTGATGAAGGAGCTGGCGAGCGAGGCGGGCATCTCTCTCGAGGGGATCGAGATGGTCGACCCCAACACCCAGGAGGAGACCCGGCGCCGGTATGCGGCCACCCTCGAGGAGCTGCGTCGCCACAAGGGCATCTCCCTGCAGGAGGCGCAGCGGTGGGTGCTCGACCCCAACATGTACTCGTGTCTGATGGCCCGCGAGGGCGCCGTCGACGCGGTACTCGGCGGCCTCACCACCTTCTACGCCGAGACCATCCGCCCGGCCCTGCAGGTCCTGCGGGTGGAGGAGGGGCGGACGATCGTCTCCTCCCTCTACGTGGTGGTGATCGGGGGGAAGTCGTACTTCTTCACCGACTGCGCCGTGAACATCGAGCCGACCGCCGAGCAGCTGGTCGAGATCGCCGAGGCCGCCGTCGACATCGCCCAGCGCCAGTTCGACCGGGAGCCGCGGGTCGGCTTCATCAGCTACTCGGACTTCGGCTCGGCGGGCGGCGAGGAGCCGGCCCGTGTCCGCAAGGCGGTGGAGATGTTCCGCCAGCGGCACCCCGACATCCCCGCCGACGGGGAGATGCAGGCCGGCACCGCCGTCGTCGACGAGCTGCTCCGCCGTCGCCGCCCCGACGGCCCGCTGGAGCGGGCCCCCAACGTGCTCGTCTTCCCCAACCTGACCGCCGCCAACGCCTCTTACCAGCTTCTCAACCGCATCGCCGGGGCGGAGGTGATCGGGCCGATCCTGTCCGGCCTGTCGAAGTCGGTCCACGTCCTGCAGCGGGACGCCGAGGTGACCGACGTCGTCAACCTCACGGCGGTGGCGGTGGCCGACGCCCATCGTCGCCGGCGAGCCAAGGCGCTTTGACCCCCGTCGGGGTCGTGGCCGCATGAGGATCGCGGTCATGTGCGGTGGGACCCGCGGCGACGTCCAACCGTACGTCGCCCTCGCCGACCACCTCGCCGGACGCGGCCACGAGGTGCTCATCGCCACCCATGAGCCGTTCCGCCAGATGGCCGAGGCCCGCGGCCTGGAGTTCTTCGGCCTCCCCGGCGACCCCCGCCAGGAAATACAGACCGAGCGAGGGCGCCAGCTGGTGGCCTCACAGAGGGCCTCGCTGCGGTTCGTCAGGCAGCTCTCCGAGCTCATCGAGCCGTGGCTCGAGACCCTCCTCCAGCGGATCCTTCCCCTCTGCGAGGCCGCCGACCTGGTCGTGTACTCGCCCCTCGCCTTCCTGGCGTGGCATGCGGCCGCGGCGACCGGCACGGAGACGGTGCTCGCCGCCCTCCAGCCCTACGCTCCCACCAGGGAGTTCCCGACGGTGGTGCTCGGCGGGCGGAGCCTGGGGCGCACGCTCAACCTCGCCTCCCACTACGTCGCCGAAGGGCTGGCGTGGTGGTCGGTGCGCCGAACCGTCGAGCGCCTGCGGGTGGAAGCGCTGGGGCTGGCGCCGCTCGGCTGGCGGGGCTCCGGCCCGCACCTGCGGGCCCAGGGTGAGCCGCATCTGTTCGGGTACTCCCGTCACTTGGTCGCCAAGCCCGCCGATTGGGGGCCGGCCCACCACGTCACCGGTTACTGGTTCCTGGAGCCGGCCGAGGGGCTCGCCGCCGACCTGGAGGATTTCATCTCCTCGGGGGAGCCGCCCGTCTACGTCGGCTTCGGCTCGATGAGCACCGCCGACGCGTCGCGCACCGCCGAGATCGTCGTGGAAGCGACCCGGCGGGCCGGTCTCCGGGCGGTGATGTCGAGGGGATGGGGAGGGCTGAGCCCCGGGGAGCTGGACGACCGGGTGTTCGTCGTCGACGAGACCCCCCACGGCCTCCTGTTCCCGAAGATGTCTGCGGTGGTCCACCACGGCGGGGCGGGGACGACCGGGGCGGCGCTGCGGGCCGGGGTCCCGCAGGTGGTGGTGCCGTTCCTCGCCGACCAGGCGTTCTGGGGGTCCCGGGTCGCTTCGGTCGGGGCGGGCCCCTCGCCGATCCCCCAGCGGAGGCTGTCGGTGGAGACGCTCGAGCTCGCCTTGCGAGAGGTCACGGGCGACGCGTCCTACCGGGGCGCGGCCGCCGCGATCGGCACCCTCGTCAGGAACGAGGACGGGCTAGGAGCCGCGGCGGCCGTCATCGAGTCGACGATGGGCTGAGGCCCACCGGCCGCCGCGGCTTTCGCAGACGAGGGCGTGGTGGCGGAGGCGGACGGGAATCGAACCCGCCAGGGACACTCGAATGCCCCTCATCGGTTTTGAAGACCGAGGAGCCCACCAGGTGCTCTCACGCCTCCGATCCGAGCGTATACCGTGGGTGAGATGACGGGAAAGCTCACGGTCGACACCTTCGGTGAGCGCCGAGAGTGGACGGCAGACGAGCTGGCGTCACTCGCCTGCGGTGGGCGCCTGCGGGTCTCCGAGGTCGTCGCCGATCATCCCCGGGCCACCCACGCCACCTTCTCGTCGCGCGACGGCTATCGGGCCTCCATCCCCCTCGGCGTCGCCCGTCGCCAGGGGGTGCTCTTCCTCCAGGCCGACGGGTCGATCCGCCTCCGGGTGGAGGACGGGGCCACCCTGTGCTGGAACGTGAAGGACCTGGGGGAGGTGCGGCTCACCGTCGGCGCGGAGCCGGACTCGGTCCCGGAGAATCCCGTTCATTGACGGGCCACCGGTAACCTTTCCCCCGAACATGGGGGATCAGTCACTCGGTCGCTTGATCAGGAAACGCCGCGAAGCCCTCGGCTTCAGCCAGGCGCGCCTCGGGGAGCTGGTCGGGCGATCCGCCAGCACCATCCGCAACTGGGAACGGGGCAAGTCCTCGCCGGCGGTCCGAGAAGACGCTGTCGCTCTCGCCGCCGTCCTCGGTCTCGACGAAGCCGAGGTGCTCCAGGCGGCGGGCTTCGACGTGGGCGGTTCGGAGGACCGTCCCACGGTCGAATCGGAGGACCGTCCCACGGTCGAAGAAGCGTACGCCTCGCTGGCCCCGAAGGACCCGCCGCCGGACACCCCCGCCTCCGCCCCGGCCGACGCCCCGGCTCCGGCCGCCGAGCCGACCGTACCCGCCGACCAGCCAGCGGCACCCGCCCCGAAGTCGGACGTGGCGCCCGACGTCCCACTCCCCGCCGCCGAGGTGCCCGACGTGGTCGTGGAGCCCGATGGGCAAGAGCCGCCAGTCGCCGCCGCCAGGCCCCTGCGCTCCTTCTTCGAGGAGGCCTCCGAGGAGGCACCCACTGCCGCCGGCGCCGCCTCCCGGCGCCGCGACCGCCCGTCCCCCTCACATCTGCGGCCGCGACGTCCCGAGGCGGTAACGTCGACATCGGAGCGGGCCACGGAGCGCAGCACGGAGACGAAGAGCCCATCGCAGACCCTCGGCCGGGCGGCACCGCCGACCGTGCTCGAGGTCGCCCCGCCCGAAGAGCCGTCCTACATCGAAGACCCCGAGGAGCGGCAGCGGTACCGCGCCCGGTACGTGGCCACCGCCGCGCTCATGGTGTTCCTCTTGATCGTGCTCATCTGGTCGTTCGACCGGGCCGTCGACGCCCTCGGGGCGATGTGGAACGACTTCATCGGCTCGCTCGACCTCTGAGCTCGCCGAACCGCCCGCCCGCCCCGTGCGTAGTGTCGGGGTATGACCAGGCGGCTGATGGACCGGTTCCGCCGGGGCGATCACGAGGCCGTCCGGGAGTTGTACGACCTCTACAGTCGGCCGGTGTTCGCGATCGCCTTGCGTTCCCTCGGCGACCGCGTCCTCGCCGAAGAGGTGGTACAGCAGACATTCGTCAACGCGTGGCGGGCGTCATCCCGCTTCGACCCGGACCTGGACCCGGCCCCCTGGCTGTACGCCATCGCCCGCAGAGTGGCGGTCGACGTGTACCGCCGGGAGAGGCGGCACCGGGAAGGACGGCGTGAGGAGACCGACATGGCGGTGCTGCCGCCGTCCTTCGAGGGCCTGTGGGAGGTGTGGGAGGTGCGGGCCGCCGTCGATGGTCTGCCGAAGGACGAACGAGAGGTGATCGAGGCGACGTTCTACCGACAGCTCACCCATTCCGAAGCCGCCGCCGAGCTGGGCATCCCGCTCGGCACCGTCAAGTCGCGGTCGCACCGCGCCTTCCGGCGCCTCGCCGGGTTCTTGGACCATCTGGGAACGGAGACGGCATGAGCTGCGCGGAGATCCTCGAAGCCGTGGCCCGGGGCCGTGCCGACGACCCCTCCGTCGCCAACCACCTGGCGGTGTGCCCCGACTGCCGGGCGCGGGCGGAATCCGCCCGGGCGCTCGGTCGCTACCTGGCGGACCCGGTCATGTGGGAAGAGCCCTCGCCCGTCCTGGCGGACCGGGTCCTGTCAGCCATCGACACCGAGTCGGGGAGGAAAGACCGGCCTCCGAGGTGGTGGAAGCTGGCGGGGGCCGTCGCCGTGTTGTGCGCCCTCGTCGCCGGGGGGTGGACGTGGGCCAACCGCCCCGACTGGACGGTCGAGCTGGCCCCCGGTCCCTCCGCTCCGCAGGCGGGGGGAGTGGTCAAGGGCTGGAACCAGCCCCACGGGACCCGCATGGTGCTGGAGGTGTGGGGCCTCGACCCCGCCGACGACGGCAGCTACTACGAGCTGTGGCTGACGGCGCCCGACGGGCGCCACGTGTCGGCGGGGACGTTCCGGGACTCCGGCCGATTCGAGGTGGTCGCCGGGGTGCGGCGCTCCGACTTCCCCCGCATCTGGGTGACCCTCGAGCCCGCCGACGACGATCCCGGGCCCACCTCCCGGACGGTGCTCGACCTCCCCGACGCCTGAAAAGGGTTTCGGTTCCGGCGCCTTCGTGCCACAATGACCTCACCAGAGAAAGGAGGTGGTCCTACTTGCATAGTTGTTTCTTTGGGACTCTGGAGGTGGCCGAGCGCTGAGTGGCGCGAAGCCTCTTGCGCCGCTCCCTCACTTCGGGTGAGGACGGTGGCGACTCCAACTCGGACCACCGGCTCTGGGTACTGCGGGAGTGGTCCCACCGCAGCGGACGACGACTCGTAGCGACACCTCGTCACGAGATCGAAGCCGAAGCAATTCCCACGGGTCAAAGTCGATCGCGGAGGGCGCCTTCGGGCGCCCTCCGCCCGCGCCGGCACCTGCGTGTGCGGGGAGGTCAGGGGATGTCGGTCGAGAAGCCGTGCTGGCGGAGCCAGTCGTCGTTGAAGGTCTTGGACAGGTAGCCCCGGCCCGAGTCGGGGATCAGCACCACCACCAGCGCGTCGTGGTCCTCCCGGGCGACGCGCAGGGCGCCCGCCACCGCCATGCCCCCCGACGGGCCGGTGAGGATGCCCTCCACCCGGGCGAGCTTGCGGGCCATGCCGAACGCCTCGTGGTCGTCGACCATCTCCCATCGGTCGATCAGATCCAGGTCGACGGTCTCCGGGTAGAAGTCTTCGCCGACCCCCTCCGTGTAGTACTGGTGGATGTCGCCGTCGGGGCCGGCGGTGTAGATCGAGCCCTCCGGATCCACGCCCACGATCGTCACGTCGGGGTTCTGCTCCTTCAGATACCGGGCGGTGCCGGTGATCGTCCCTCCGGTGCCGACGCCGGCGGCGAAGACGTCGATGGCGCCGTCGGTCTGGGCCCACACCTCCGGACCGGTCGTCGAGTAGTGGGCGAGGGGGTTATTGGGGTTGGAGTACTGGTCGGGAAGGAACGCTCCCGGGATCTCGGCGGCCAGCTTTCGGGCCACGCCGTAGTACGAGTCGGGATCCTCGGGCAGCAGCTCCGTCGGGGTGACGATCACCTCCACCCCGTAGGCACGCAGCAGGTCGCGCTTGTCCTGGGAGACCTTGTCCGGGATCGTGCAGATCACTCGATATCCCCGCACCGCCCCCACCAGGGCCAGCCCCACGCCGGTGTTTCCCGATGTCGGCTCGATGATCGTCCCCCCGGGCCGCAGCTTCCCCTCGCGCTCGGCGGCGTCGATCATCGCCACGGCGATCCGCTCCTTCACGGAGCCCCCCGGGTTGAAGTACTCGACTTTGGCGACCAGGTTGCCCGGCGGATGGAGGCGACTGAGGCGCACCAGCGGGGTCTGGCCGATGGTGTCGAGGATCGAGTCGAAGATCTGCATCCGCTCAGACTATGCGATGCGAACGGCGGCTTCCGAACCGGTCCGGCTGCGTTTCGGTGTCGCCGGGGCGTCTCCCATACACTCGGCACATGCACTCGCGGCTCAGCCGTTTCGCCTGGGCGACACTGGCGTTCAACGTCGTCGTGATCCTCGTCGGGGCGGTCGTCCGGGCCACCGGGTCGGGGGCGGGCTGTGGGCCGTCGTGGCCGACCTGTCACGGCCAGATGATCCCCGCCCTCTCCGGCGACACCGCCGTCGAGTACACGCATCGGGCGGTGTCCGGCATCGCCCTCGTCATGGTCGGCGTCCTCGTCGTCTGGGTTCTGCGCCGCGTCCCCCGACCTCACCAGGCGCGGCGGGCGGCGGTCCTGTCCGGGGTGGCGATCGTCGTCGAAGCCCTGATCGGGGCGGCAATCGTGCTCTTCGAGTGGGTGGCCGACGACGCCTCGGTGGCCCGGACGGTGTCGGTGCCGCTGCATTTGATCAACACCTTCCTGCTGCTCACCGCCCTCACCCTCACCGCCCACCTCCTCGGCGGTGGAGATCCGCTCGCCTCGTCCCGGCATCCCCGGACGCGTCGCTGGCTGTATGCCGGTGCCGGCGCCTTCTTGGTGATCGCGGCGACCGGGGGCATCACCGCCCTCGCCGACACCCTCTTCCCCAAGGACGGGACCGGTTCGGCGGAGGTCGAGCACTTCCTGACCGACCTGCGGATCCTCCATCCCGTCGTCGCCGTGGTGGTGCTCCTCTTCGCCGCATGGGCGCTCGTGCGGAGGGGGATCGGCGGGCGTACGGTCAGCGCCATCTCCGCCCTCGTGGGCCTCCAGATCCTCACCGGCATCCTCATGATCGCCCTGGAGCTTCCGCTGTGGCTGCGGATAGCGCACCTGGCCACCGCTGACGCGATGTGGATCGCCTACGTGATCGCCGCTGCCCGCCTCCTCGCCGCCCCGCGGGCCCGGCCAGCCGAGATCGCCGCGACCTGACATGCTCCCCGACGCCGTCCTGTTCGACCTCTACGACACGCTGGTCGTCTCCGATTGGCGCCGCCACGCCGACTTCGTGGCCGGGGCCCTGGGCGTGTCTGCGGAGGCGCTGGCAGAGGCCTACCGGGCCCGGCGGGAGAACATCGACCGGGGCCGGACGACCGACGCCGCCGGCCTCCTGATCGAGGTGGCCGCCCACTGCGGCGTGTCCCTGTCCCCGGAAGGGGCCTCCGAGCTCGCCGCCGCCGAAGCGGAGTTCCTGAGGGGCAACGTCGAGGTCTACGACGACACTTTCGACGTGATCCGCAGGCTTGCCTTCAACGGGGTGAAGACCGCTGTAGTCTCGAACTGCTCGCCGTCCACCCGCCCGGTGGTGGACCACCTCGGCCTCGAATCGGAGGTCGGGGCCGTGGTCCTCTCCTGCGAAGCGGGCATGGCCAAGCCCGACCCCGAGATATTCCGATTCGCCCTCGAGCGGCTCGGCGCCGATCCGCAGCGCTCGTGGTTCGTCGACGACCGGGGCGACTACCTCGACGGAGCCCGTCGGCTGGGGATGCGCACCGCCCGGATCGCCCGCGGCCACTCCTTCGGCGAAGACGTCGCCGGCGGCGACCATCCGGTGATCGAGCGGCTCGGCGAGCTGTTCGACCTCTTCGACCTCACCTAGAGCGCCGCCCGCAGCGCCTCGGCGGTCGAGACCGGGGCGTCGCACACGAAGCGGCGGCACACGTAGGCCAGCGTCTCGGTCGGCCGGCCACGTCCGGCCAGGAGCGGCGGATGCGCCGCCGGCGCGGTCGAGTGGGCCACGACCACACCCGGGCGGTACCTCTCCCAGACGACCCGGGACAGCGACTCCGCCTCGGGACCGATCACCGCCACCTCCCGCGGCCCGTCGAGCAGGGAGACGAGCACCGAGAGCAGGTGGCCGACGGCGTGGGGCGCCCGCTCGATGATCATCCCCGCCGCCCGGACGGTCGCTTCGGCTCGCTCCCAGTACGAAGGGTCGCCGGTGTAGGACGAGGCGAGTAACAGCGCCTCGGCGGCGAGGGAGTTGCCGGAGGGCGCCGGGTTGTCGAAGACGTCCTTCGGTCGCACGACCAGCCGCTCGCCGTCCTCGGACGTGGTGAAGAACCCGCCGGAAGGATCGGCGAACCGCTCGACGATGGCGTCGACCAGGGCGATCGCCCGGTCGAACCACTCGGTCTCACCGGTGGTGGCGTAGAGCTCGAACAGGCCCACCGCCATCGCTCCGTGGTCCTCCAGGACGCCGGTCGGGCCCAGGCGGCCCTTCGCCCAGGAGCGGTGGAGCCGGCCCCCGTCGTCGATCATGTTCTCCACCACGAATCGAGCCGCCCGGCGGGCCGCCTCCGTGTAGCGGGGTTCGCCGAGGACGGCGCCGGCTTCGGCCAGGGCGCGGATCGCCAGGCCGTTCCAGGCGGCGACCACCTTGTCGTCGAGGCCGGGTCGCACCCGGGACTCGCGTCGTTCCAGCAGGGCCCCCGCCGCGCGCCTGACCGCCTCGGCCGCTTCCTCCACGCCGAGGCCGAGCTCGTCGGCGACGTCCTGGATCGCCCGGGCGCGGTGGAGGACGTTCTTTCCCTCGAAGTTCCCCTCGGGAGTGACGCCGAAGTAGGCGGCGGCCACGTCGGCGTCGTCGCCTGTCACGCGGCGGAACTCCTCGTCGGTCCATGTGTAGTACTTGCCTTCTTCGCCCTCGGAGTCGGCGTCCTCGGCCGAGTAGAAGCCTCCGTCGGGATGCTCCAGGCGGGAGAGCAGGTACTCGATGGTGTCGATCGCCACCTCGGTCATCGCCGGGGTCTGGAGCTCGACTCCCGCCCACAGGTACAGGCGCGCCAGCTGGGCGTTGTCGTAGAGCATCTTCTCGAAGTGGGGCACCAGCCACCGGGCGTCCACCGAGTAGCGGGCGAACCCGCCTCCGAGGTGGTCGCGTATCCCCCCGCCGGCGATGCTCGCCAGCGTCCTGACCAGCATGTCCCGGGCGCCCTCCGCCCACGGCCGGTCGTGGACCCTGAGCAGGAACTCGAGCACGGGCTGCTGGGGGAACTTGGGGGCGCCCCCGAAGCCGCCGTGCCTCTGGTCGAATTGGGACGCCAGGGACGCCACCGCCGAGGCGAGGGCCTCTTCTGTCGGCAGGGCGTCGGCAGGCGGGATCCGCTGGCCGATGGCAGCGGCGACGTTCCTCGCCTGCCGGGCCACGTCGTCGCGTCGGTCCCTCCACGCTTCGGTGACCGCCGTCAGCACCGACCGGAACGACGGCAGCCCGTGGCGAGGGGTGGGCGGGAAGTAGGTGCCGGTGAAGAACGGGGAGCCGTCGTGGTCGGCGAAGACCGTCATCGGCCAGCCACCGTGCCCGGTCATCGCCTGGGTGGCTTCCATGTAGACGGCGTCGACGTCGGGGCGTTCCTCCCGGTCGACCTTGATGTTCACGAAGTCGCGGTTCATCTGCTCGGCCGTCTCCGGGTCCTCGAACGACTCGTGCGCCATCACGTGGCACCAGTGGCAGGCGGAGTAGCCGATGGAGATGAGCACCGGGACGTCCCGCCGGCGTGCCTCCTCGAACGCCTCTTCTCCCCATTCCCACCAGTCGACGGGGTTGTCGGCGTGCTGGAGGAGGTAAGGGGAGGCCGACGCGGCCAGGCGATTGGGCATGCCGCCCAACCTAGTGGGACGCAGAGGCTTCGCTCAGGGGAGGCGGAAGGCGGCCGGGCCCCGGAAGAACACGTTCATGCAGGGCGGAATACGGGTAGGAGATTCGTGGTTGAACCTGTCGTCTGCGGGTTACCACCAGGGAGCCGGACCCCCACCGGACAGGCAATATCTGGTGATTTTGGGGGGTTCACAAGCAGAAGATTCTCTGGCATAGTGGAAGCCCGGCCCACCGAATCGATCCCCAGGGAGGATTGTCTTTCATGCCTGCTGCCGACGCGAAGCTGGACCGCAAATCCAAGCGGTCTCGCCTCCAGAGCAAGCTCACCGACGAGCGCGGTCGCCTCACCACCGACCTCGTCTCCCAGTACCTGACCGCCATCGGCGAGTACGACCTGCTGACGGCGGAGCAGGAGGTCGAGCTGGCTCAACAGATCGAAGCAGGCGAGGAGGCTGCTGCGAGACTGGAACGAGGCGACTACAAGGACAAGAAGGAAGAGATCGAGCTGCGCCGCGCCGAGCGCAAAGGCCGCGAGGCCAAGGACGCCTTCCTCACCGCCAACCTCCGTCTCGTGGTCGCCAACGCCCGCCGTTACGCCAACACGTCCGGCATCGACTTCCTCGACCTCATCCAGGAGGGCAACCTCGGCCTGATCCGGGCGGTGGAGAAGTTCGACTGGCGTAAGGGCTTCAAGTTCTCCACCTACGCCACGTGGTGGATCCGCCAGGCCATCACCCGGGCGATCGCCGACAAGTCCCGCACCGTCCGCATCCCCGTCCATCTCCACGACACCCTGGCGGCGGTCCGCGCTGCCCAGGCGAGCCTGAAGGCCGAGTTGGGGCGCGATCCCCGTCCCGAGGAGATCGCCGAGGAAGCGGGTGTCACCGTCGACAAGGTCGAGCTGGCTCTCGGGGTGGCCGACACGGTCTCGCTGGAGCAGCCGATCGGCGAAGACGGCGCCCAGCTCGGTGATTTCATCGAGGACGAGGACGCTGCCGACCCGGTGCAGCTCACCGAGGAGATGGACGTCGCCAACTCCTTGCGGAAGTCGATCGAGCGGCTCCCCGAGCGCGAAGGCCGCATCCTCGCCCTCCGCTACGGGTTCTACGACGGCGTGCCCCGCACGCTCGAGGAGATCGGCGACGAGTTCAACCTGACCCGGGAGCGCATCCGCCAGCTCGAGAAGCTGGCCCTGTGCAGGCTCCGCCATCCCTCGTTCGGGATCCGCGAAGCCGACCTGATCTGATTTCGGTCAGGCCTCCGACGGCACCCAGACGAGCTTCAGCTCGGTGACCTGGATGTCGTCGCGCTCGAGGCCCACCTCGATCGGCTCGACCGCGTCCGCCTTGGCGTCCCACTCGTCGGCCAGGGCGTCGATCTCGTCGGCCAGCTCCGCCTCCAGCCGGATCAGGTCGCGCTTTTCCTCCTCCAGACGGTTCAGGGCGGAATCCAGGTCCGCCGCCTTGCGCTGGGTCTGAGAACGGCGTGACGCCGCTCGGCGCACCGCCGCCGACCGGGAACGGCCCCCGAGGATGGCGCCGAGCAGGTCGCCGGCTCCCGAGATCAGCTCCTCTTGCTTGCGGGCATCCACATCGGCGGCCAACTCGGCGACCCGCCGGTCGGCCCGGGCGATCTGGTCTTTGGCCCGCTCGATGCGGGCTGCGTAGCGGTCCTTCAGCTTGGCGATGGCGGCGTCGGCCTCCTCCTCGACGAGCTGGCGGCAGCGCTCCCTGAACTCCTCTTCGGTCTCGCCGGGCCGGGAGAACGCCTTCAACGCCGGGTTGTGCCAGATGGTGAGGCGCTGGGCGGCGAGCAGGTGGTCGGACACCGCCTTCTGCAGGTCCTTCCAGAACTTCGCCTCACTCGCCGGGAAGTCGGGCAAGACGAAGGGGCCGGTGCCTTCGTCGACGGGACGGAAGTCCCGGGGGTCGTGGTCGACCTGGTGGATCGCCTCCGGGCGGAGGGGGAGCGACGGGGGGTCGATCACCGCCTCGTACTCCTCGGTGTGGTCGATGCCTTTGGGGCGGTCGTCGTAGCGGAGACGGACCGTCGCCACCACCACCGGCCGCCAGCACGACGGGCTGGGGACGGCGCCCACCGTGTCGGCCCAGGGCGCCGCCGGGTCGAGGGCCGCCACCGGCACCCCCGAGGCGACCGGAGGGGCCACCGGCACCGTGTCGGCGACGGAGTCGTCGGCGGGCGGGGGCGGTGCCGTATCCGCCGGTGTCGGCTCGGGGACGGCCTCGCCGGCTGCCGGGCCCGGCTCGGCGGCGGGAACCGCCTTCTCGGCGCCCCCGGTCAGCCTGGTGATCGCTTCCCGGTCGAGCGGGCCGGCCAGGTACGACATGGCCCAGCGCGACCCGAACACCACCGGGTCGGCCTCGCCGGTCTTCCGCATCACGAACTGGCGCTTGTCGAGGTTGGAGATGAGCGTGTCGAAGGCGGCGACGTCGGTCGACCCGCCGGCGTCGGCCAACCCTTCGACGATCCTCTTCTTGTCGTTCTCGGTCTGGAGCCGGCCGATCATCCACGTCCCGGCGTTCGACATCGCCTTGTAGTCGAGGTCCACCGGGTTCTGCGTGGACAGCACCATCCCCACCCCGTACGCCCGGGCCTGCTTGAGGATGGTGAGGATCTGCTTCTTCGCCGGCGGCTCCGCCACCGGCGGGGCGAACCCGAACACTTCGTCCATGTAGACCAGGGCGCGCAACTTCCCGGTACCCGGCTGGCGGCGCATCCACGTCACCAGCTTGGCGAGGAGGAGCGTCACCACGAACTGCCGTTCCGCATCCGACAGGTGCGCCAAATAGACGATCGAAGCGGGAGTCCCGTCGCCGGTGTCGAGGAGGCGGCCGATGTCGAGTGGGTCGCCTTCGAGCCAGGTGGCGAACGACGGGGAGGCGAGGAGGCCGTTGAGCTTCTTCGCCAGCTCCATCCGCGACTGCTTCGGGTAGAAGTCGTCGAGCTGGAACACCCCGAGCTTGCGCAGCGGCGGGTCGGGGACCATGCCCACCAACTTGGCCAGGTCTAGGTGGCGGCCGGCGCGCCACTCGTTCTCGATCAGGTTGGCCAACAGGATGTGCTCGGGGCTCGAGACGGGATCGGCCTGGATGCCCACCAGCGCGAGCAGGGAGGAGACGAACCCTTCGATCTCGTCTCGCAGCGTCTCGGCGTGCTCGTCCCACGACAGCTCCGGGGCGTCGAGGGACCCCAGGACGTTGACCGGCGTGCCTGCCGTCGACCCCGGCGTGTAGATGCGGACGTCCGAGGACTCGGCGACCTGTCGCAGGCGGTCGCTCGTGATGCCCCAGTCTTCCAGGCCCTTCTTCCATGTCTCCGCGGTTTGGGCGGCGAGGTCGTCGACCGACACGCCGGCGCGTTCTGCGTCGGCTGGGTCGATCCACGGGGCGAAGTCGGCCGGGGAGAAGTCGGGGAAGATCAGCTCGAGGTTCCCCATGTCTCCTTTGGGATCGATGACGAGACACGGGATCCCGGCGGCGAGCGCCTCCTCGAGGAGCACCATTCCGAGGCCGGTCTTTCCCGATCCGGTCATGCCCACGATCACGCCGTGGGTGACGAGGTCGTCGCTTTCGTAGAACAGGGGGTCGCCGCGGCCGTCGTCGCCGGCCACCGCGCCGATGTAGAACGTGCCGGGGGGCTGTTCCATCCCTCTATCCCTCCTTCCGCAGCGGACGTTAACCGCTCAGCCGTCCAGGGGCGGGACGGTGCACCCGTCGAGGCTCGGCCCGGGGCGGTCCACCTCCCACAGGTCGGGCTCGGGCGGGGGGAGGGGGGTGTCGTCGGTGGTCACGAACCTGACCAGCGCCCGGTACACGGCTTCGGCGTAGGCCTGGCGGACGTCGTCGCGCATGGCGAGGGCCTCTTCGGTGGGGTTGGAGATGTACAGGCCCTCCGATATCACCGCCGGGACCTCCGCCTCGGCGAGCAGCGTGTACCAGTCGTCGCCGTCGCCGTTCACCCTCGAGGTGAGCCCGTCGCCCGGCGTGCCCATCCAGTCGGCGTCGTAGCGGCTCAAGGTGGAACGGAGCTCTTCGACGATCAGGGCGCCCAGTCGGGGCGAATCGGGGTCGGCGAGGGAAACGAACGCCTCCGAGCCCGGATGGTCCAAAGGGGCTTCCGGCATCGTGTTGTGGTGGATCGACACCAGCGCGGTGGCGTCCAACGCATTGGCAACCCGGGCGCGGAAGGTGAGGCCCAGCTGGTACTGGCCGCCGTTGGGGCCCTCGGGGGAGCGGGTGAGAACCGCCACCGCCGCCGCCGGCACGGAGTCGCCTGCTCTGACCTCACCCGTGGTCCAGTCGACGTCGTGGGGGGCTCGCAGCAGCTCCACCAGCCGGGCGGCCACGTCCAGGTTCACTTCCGCCTCGGTGAGCCCGTTGGGGCCCACGGCCCCGTAGTCGGGGACGCCGTGGCCGGGGTCGATCACGAACACGGCGTGGTCGAATCTCCCCTCCTCCCGATCCGCGGGGACGGTGCCCACCTCCACCTCGTGGGCGGCGACGATCGCCTCGTTGTTGCAGGTGTCGAACACCCGGTATCCCCCGTCGACCTCGCCGATTATCGGGAGTAGGACCCCGCCGGCGGCTGCGACCGCGCTCGAGCCGTCGGCGGAACGGACCGACGTGCCGTCGCGGGTGATCACGTACGCCGGCCGCTCCCGGCGCTCGTCGGCCGCCATCGGGGCGGGGTCCACCGGTTCGGGAGGCGCCTCTCCGTCGGCGACCACCACCTCCGACGCGACGTCGGCGCGCGCCGTCCACGGCATGTCGCCGTTGACCAACCTCCAGGCGAGGATCCCGCCGAAAGTTCCCAGGATCAGAGAGATCGTGACGATCAGGCGCAGTCTCACGCGGACGTCACCGTAGGTGTGGACCTGTGCGTTTGCGGCATCGGGGTATACACCTCTGGGGCGGCCCGCGGGTTCCGCCCGATGCGTAATTCTGTCTCGGCACCCGTCGGGCACCGATAGGCTTTCGGTGTCCTCATGGCCACCCCGACCGCCCCCGTATCGGCTCGCGCCGTCGTCGGACAAGGCCTTCGTCTCGTCGGAGGTTTCGCCCGCGCGCGCCCGGCGCCGTTCGTGCTGGCGGTGCTGGGTGCGACTCTCTTCGCCGGGGCGATCATCGCCGCTTCGCAGGTGATCGGGTGGGTCACCGACACGGTCATCGTGCCGGTGCTCACCGGCGGCGAGCCGCGGGAGGGGAAGCTGCTGCCGGCGGTGCTGGCGATCCTCGGGGTGGCGGTGTGGAAGGCGGCGGCGATCGTCCTGCGCCGCAACGCCGCCGGCTACCTCCAGTTCAAGACGCAACAGGACGTCCGCGAGAGGCTGATCGAGCACCAACTGGGCCTGTCGCTGTCGTGGTTCGGCCGCCAGTCGATGGGCGACCTCCTCGCCATCGCCGACAACGACACCCGCCAAGCCACCGGTGTGCTGGCCCCGTTCCCGTACGCCAGCGGCGTGTCCCTCCTCATCGTCGGCACGGTCGTCCTGATGTTCTTCATCGACTTCTGGGTCGGCCTGGTGGCGCTGGTGGGGATGGCCCTGGTCGTCTTCGTCGAGGTGCGGGCGGCGGTGACCGTCTACCCGGCGTGGGAGGGCATCCAGAAGCAGATGGGCAAGGTCACCGGCGTCGCCCACGAGTCGTTCGACGGGGCGCTCACCGTCAAGGCCCTGGGCCGGGAGGAGCACGAAGTCGCCCGGCTCCGCACGGAGTCGGAGGACCTGGCCCGGCGCATCGCCGAGACCAACTCGCTGTGGGAGACGTACCGGGTGATCATCACCACCCTGATGCCGGCCATCAGCCTCGCCGTCCTGGTGGTGGGAGCCGTCCGCGTCGACGCCGGCGCCGCCTCGGCGGGCGATGTCGTCTCCGGGCTCTATCTGCTGGGCCTCCTCGCCTTCCCGGTCCAGCTCATCGCCTTCGTCCTCTTCGACATGGCGGCGTCGCTCCCCGCCCATCGCCGGGTCCAGACGGTCCTGGAGGTGGACGAGGTGGTGGAGTACGGCACCGAGAAGGCGGCGCCCGGATCCGGGCCGGCGCCGGTCGCCGGTGACCGCGTCAGCTTCGGCTACGAGCCCGACACGGTCGTGTTGGACGACGTCGTGCTCGACATCCCCGCCGGGCGCACGGTCGCCGTGGTCGGGCCCACCGGGTCCGGCAAGTCGACGCTGACCATGCTGCTCGCCCGCCTGTGGGACCCCGGGAGCGGGCGCATCCGCATCGACGGCCGCGACCTGCGCAGCTTCGCCCGCTACGAGCTGCCCCGAGAGATCGCATTCGTCTCCCAGAACTCGTTCCTGTTCGACGACACCGTCGCCGGCAACATCACCCTGGGTGGGGACTACCGCGAGGAGGCGATCGTGGAGGCCGCCATCATGGCCGGCGCCCACGAGTTCATCACCGAGCTGCCCAACGGCTACGACACCCGCATCGGCGAGCGGGGCGCCGCCCTGTCGGGAGGGCAGCGCCAGCGGATCGCTCTCGCCCGGGCCCTGATCCGCCGGCCGCGGGTCTTGATCCTCGACGACGCCACCTCGGCCGTCGACCCGTCGGTGGAGGCGCAGATCCTGCGCCGTCTCAAGTCCGCCGACCTGCCTTCGACGGTGATTCTCGTCGCCTACCGGCCTTCGTCCATCCGCCTCGCCGACGAAGTCGTGTACATCGAAGACGGACGGGTCGTCGCCCAGAGCAGCCACGAGGAGCTGATGCAGACCCAGCCCGGGTACGCCCGCCTCGTCCGGGCCTACGAGGAAGACGCCGCCGAACGCGCCAGGAGCGCCCGATGAGCGACGCCACCTCCACACCGAGGATCTCGACTGTCGCCGGCATCCGCCGGGCACTCAAGGAGGCGCCGAGGCTCGGGCATCGCCTGTGGCTGATCGTCGTCCTCAACGGCTTCGGCACCCTCGTCCACGTGTTGGTCCCGGTGCTGATCCAACAGACCGTCGACCGGGATCTGACGGAGGCGGGCGTCGACGTCACATCCGTGCTCGTCAAGGTGGCGGTGGCGGCGGTGGTGCTCGTCCTCGGGGCCGTGGCGAGCCGGCAGGCGATGGTGCGCCTGGCTCACCAGGCGGCACACGGGTTGTCGGACCTGCGAATCAAGGTGTTCGACAAGCTGATCCGCAGCTCGATGCTCCACGTCCAATCGGAACGGCGCGGCGCCCTGGTCTCGCGGGTCACCTCCGACATCACCACCGTCCAGGAGTTCACCGAATGGGGCGGCGTCGTGTTCATCGTCAACAGCGCCCAGGTGCTGATCGCCATCGCCGCCATGGTGCTCTACGAGTGGCGGCTGGCGCTCCTCGTCGTCGGCGCGGTCGTGGTGTACGCCTTCGTCCTGATCTGGTTCCAGCGCATCCTGCAGCGCAACTACGACCGCGTCCGGCGGGTCGTGGCCGACTCGCTCGCCGTGATGGGCGAGGCGGTGACCGGCCTGCCGGAAGTCCGCGCCTTCGGCATCGAAGAGAAGACGATGGAGCGGGTGCGCAACGCCCTGGAGCGGCGGTCCCGGACGGAGTTCCGCACCGCCGCGTTCGGCAACGCCCTGTTCTCCACCGCCGAGGTATTCGCCGCCGGCCTCACCGCGGCCGTGGTCGTCGTGGGGATCCTGCTCGGCCCGTCCGAAGGCGTGACGGCCGGCGTCCTCATCGCCTTCCTGTTCCTCGTCAACCTGCTGATCGAGCCGGTGCAGAGCCTGGTCGAGATCCTGGACTTCGCCCAGAACGCCGGCGCCGGCCTCCGCCGCGTCGTGGGGGTGCTGGACCGCGCCGACGAGATCCGCGAGCCGGCCGACCCGGTCCCGTTGCCCTCGGGGGTGCTGGGCGTGGAGTTCGAGAACGTCCGCTTCGCCTATCCGGGCGGCCCGGACGTGCTTTCCGACGTCGACGTGGAGATCCGGCCCGGCTCGCGGGTGGCGGTCGTGGGCGAGACGGGCTCTGGCAAGACCACCTTCGCCAAGTTGTTGGTGCGGATGCTCGACCCGGTCGAGGGCACGGTGCGCATCGGAGGCGTCGACCTCCGCCGGGTGGCGCGGGCGGATCTGCGGCGGCGGGTCGCCTTCGTGCCCCAGGAGGGGTTCCTCTTCGAGGGGACCATCGCCGACAACGTGCGCTACGGGTCGCCGCAGGCGACGGAGCGGGAGATCCGCACCGCCTTCATCGAGCTGGGCCTCGACGGCTGGTTGCAGAGCCTGCCTGCCGAGATGGCCACGGAGGTCGGGGAGCGGGGCGGCAACCTGTCGGCGGGCGAGCGCCAACTCGTCGCCCTGGTCAGGGCGTGGATCTCCGCCCCGGACCTGTTGGTCCTCGACGAGGCGACCTCCGCCGTCGACCCGGCCCTCGACGTCCAGCTGCGGCGGGCGATCGACCGGCTCACCGCCGGCCGGACCTCGGTGACGATCGCGCACCGCCTGGCCACCGCCGAGGCGGCCGACGAGGTGCTGGTCTTCGACGCCGGCAGGCTCGTCGAACGCGGCCCCCACGCCGAGTTGGTCCAGCGAGGCGGCGTGTATGCCGCCCTGTACGCCGACTGGGTGACGGGCACCCTGGCAGGCTGAGAGTCCCCGTCGGTCAAGAACCCGCCCTTCCTACAATCGGGTGTATCCCGATGTTCGAGACCTCCCGAGCCGGACGCAACGACTGGCTGATCGAGGAGATGTACGAGCGCTACCTCGATTCTCCTCAGTCGGTCAGCGAGGAGTGGCGCCGCTTCTTCGAGAACGGTGGCCGCCCCGACGGCCACCAGGCATCCGCCAGCCCGACGCAGGCTGACCAGGCGCGTCCGCCGGCCGCCCCTCCCCAGGCGGGAGACGGCTCGCCGCCCCCGTCGGCCCAGCCGGCGCCGCCCGCCCGACAGGCCGACGCCGCCCCGGAGAACGCCACGCCGCTTCGCGGGATCACCGGGGTGATCGCCGAGCGGATGGACGAGAGCCTCGCCGTGCCCACCGCGACGTCGGTGCGGACGATGCCGGCCAAGCTGCTCGAGGTCAACCGCCGGATCCTCAACAACCACCTCGGCCGCCTCCCGGACGGCGGCAAGGTGAGCTTCACCCACATCATCGGCTGGGCGGTGGTGAAGGCTCTGCGGCAGATGCCCGAGCTCAACGTCTCCTTCGCCAGGATCGACGGCGCCCCTTACGCCCTGCGCCATCCCCACGTCAACCTCGGCCTGGCCATCGACCTGGAGCGCCCCGACGGCAGCCGGGTCCTGCTCGTCCCCAACATCAAAGCCGCCGACCAGATGGAGTTCCGCCAGTTCTGGCTGGCGTACGAGGACGTGGTGAGAAAGACCCGGGCCAACAAGCTCACCCCCGACGACTTCGCCGGGACCACCGTCACCCTCACCAACCCGGGGACGCTGGGGACGCTGCAGTCCGTCCCCCGGCTGATGCCCGACCAGGGCCTGATCGTCGGGGTCGGGGCGATCACCTACCCGCCCGAGTACCAGGCGGCCGACCCCGAGCACCTCGCCCGCCAGGGTATCGGCCGCGTCATCACCCTCACCTCCACCTACGACCACCGGGTGATCCAGGGAGCCCAGTCGGGCGAGCTCCTCGGCCGCATCCACTCCTACCTGCTGGGCGAGGACGGCTTCTACGACGAGATCTTCACCTCGATGGGAGTGCCGTACACCCCGGCGCGATGGGCGATCGACGACAACCCGCCCGTGGGCAGCACCGAGTGGATCGCCAAGCAGGCGAACGTGTTCCGGCTCATCAACGCCTACCGGGTGCGGGGTCACTTGATCGCCGACCTCGACCCGTTGCGCATGGAGCCGCCGCGGATGTACGAGGAGCTCGACCCGCTCTCGTACGGCTTCACGATCTGGGACCTCGACCGCGAGTTCGCCACGGGCGGGATCCTCGGCACCGAGACGATGAAGCTCGGGCGGATCCTGTCGATCCTGCGCGACGCCTACTGCCGGACCATCGGCATCGAGTACATGCACATCCAGGAGCCGGAGCAGAAGCGCTGGATCCAGGAGCGGGTGGAGGTCGAGCAGCGGCCGATCACCTCCGAGGAGCGCCGTCGCATCCTCCACAAGCTCAACGAGGCGGAGGCGTTCGAGGCCTTCCTCCACACCAAGTACGTGGGCCAGAAGCGCTTCGGCCTGGAGGGCGCCGAGAGCCTCATCCCCCTCCTCGACTGCATCCTCACTTCCGCCGCCCAGGCGAAGATGGACTCGGCGGTGATCGGGATGGCCCACCGCGGCCGGCTCAACGTCCTCGCCAACATCATCGGCAAGCCGCCGGCGCGGATCTTCCGCGAGTTCGACGGCGACCTGCTCCCCGGGATGGAGGGGGGAGCCGACGACGTCAAGTACCACCTGGGCGCCAAGGGGGTGTACCAGACGCCGGCGGCGCCGATCGAGGTGGAGGTCGTCGCCAACCCCAGCCACCTGGAGGCGGTCGACCCGGTGCTCGAGGGCGTCGCCCGGGCCAAGCAGGACAAGCTGGGCAGTGGCGGCTCGGACCGGGTGCTTCCCATCCTCCTCCACGGCGACGCTGCCTACGCCGGCCAGGGCGTCGTGGTCGAGACCCACAACCTGTCCCAGCTGCCGGGCTACCGGACGGGCGGGACGGTGCACATCGTCATCAACAACCGGGTGGGATTCACGACCTCGGAGGAGGAAGCTCGCTCCAGCCACTACGCCACCGACGTCGCCAAGACGGTCCAGGCGCCGATCTTCCACGTCAACGCCGACGACCCCGAGGCGGTGGTCCGCGTCGGGCGCCTCGCCTTCGCCTTCCGTCAGGCGTTCCACAAGGACGTGGTCATCGACCTCGTCTGCTACCGCCGGCGGGGCCACAACGAGAGCGACGAGCCGTCCTACACCCAGCCGTTGATGTACAAGAAGATCGAGGCGCACCCGTCGGTGCGGAAGCTGTACCTCGAGCGCCTGGTCAGCTCCGGGGAGATGTCGAGGGAGGAATGCGACCGGATGCTGGCCGAGTACCGCCAGCTCCTCGACGCCGCCTTCAAGAGCAGCCGGGAGCCGACCACGGTGCCCGCCCGGGTGGTGGAAGACGAACGGGAGACCGAGCCCGAGACCGCCGTCGACCGCCAGACCCTCGACTACATCCTCGACCGGATCACCGACGTCCCGGAGGGCTTCACCGTCCACCCCAAGCTCGTTCGGATGATCGAGCAGCGACGGTCCGCCCTGGCAGACGGGCAGGTGGACTGGGCCACGGCGGAGGCGCTGGCGTTCGGGTCGCTCGCCCTCCAGGGGGTCCCGGTGCGGCTCGCCGGCGAGGACTCCCGGCGGGGGACGTTCAGCCACCGTCACGCCGAGCTGGTCGACTACGAGACCGGCGAGAGGTGGGCTCCGCTCGAGCAACTCACCGACGAGACGCGGGTGAGGATCGTCGACTCCCTGCTGTCGGAGTTCGCCGCCGTCGGGTTCGAATACGGGTACTCGATCGAATGGCCGGAAGCGCTCGTCATCTGGGAAGCCCAGTACGGGGACTTCGCCAACGGCGCCCAGGTCATCATCGACCAGTTCATCGCCGCCGGCGAGGCGAAGTGGAACCAGAGGTCGGGGCTCACGCTGCTGCTGCCCCACGGCTACGAGGGTCAGGGCCCGGAGCACTCGTCGGCGCGGATCGAGCGGTACCTGGAGCTGTGCGCCGGCAACAACCTGCGGGTCGCCCAGCCCGCCACGTCCGGCCAGTACTTCCACCTGCTCCGCCGGCAGGCGCTGACCCGGCCCCGGAAGCCGTTGATCGTCTTCACCCCCAAGTCGATGCTCCGGAACAAGGCTTCGTTCGTCACCGCCGACGCCCTGACGAGCGGGCGGTTCGAGCCGCTGGTGGTGGACCACCGGCCGCATGCCACCCGGGTCGTGCTCTGCACCGGCAAGGTCTTCCACGACCTAGACGCCCGGCGCAGGGAGCTGGGGCTCGACCACGTGGCCATCCACCGCGTGGCCCAGCTCTATCCGGTGCCCCGAAAGGCCCTGGAGGAGCTGGCGGCCGTCCACTCGGATGCCGAGCTGGTGTGGTGCCAGGAGGAGCCCGAGAACATGGGTGCCTGGAGGTTCATGTGGCCGATCCTGCGCGAGGTCTTCGGCCGGGAGCCCCGGTACGCCGGCCGGGCGGCGTCGGGCAGCCCGGCTACCGGCTCGCTGAAGGTCCACCTCGACCAGCAGGCGAAGCTGGTCGACGAGGCCCTCGGCGTCTGATCCGTTCGGTGTAACGCAGATCCGGTCGCGCAGACCTGATGGGTGGATGCCGCCGGGCGGGTGCGTCCTGAGGGGGTCTGGAGAACTCGGGAAAGCGCCCCCGCCACGGCGACGCCCGCCATCGTACTCACTCGTCCCCGTGTGGGTGGGGTCTCCTCAGGCGCCGTCGGAGACCGGGGGCTCCACGTAGAAGGCCTCCCGGTACTCCTCGCCGTCGTGGGAGACCACCCACGTCGAAGCCTTCTGGCACGCCGCCGGGGAGAGGAAGCGGACTCCCATCCACTGCAGCCGTCTCAGCATCTCGGGGATCACGTCCCCGTGCGAGCAGAGCACCACGGTGCTGCCCGCCACCTCGTCCAGCAGCTCGGCGATGAGCCGGGGGCTGGCCCCCTCCCGCAGGGCGTCGTGGTGCTCCACCTTGCGACCGATGCGCTCGGCGAGCGGCGCCACCGTCTGGCGGCAGCGCAGGTAGTCGGACGAGAGGATGCGGGTGATCCCCACCCCTTCGAGGGCATCTGCGATCGCCCGGGCCTGCCTCTCGCCCTTTTCGGTCAGCGGCCGCTCGGCGTCGTCTCCCTCCCACTTCGTGCGGTCGCCGGCGGCGGCGTGGCGGACGATGTGCAGGGTCGTGTGCCGGACGGGCCCGGCGAGGTTCCCGTTGCTGAGCATGCGGCGGTCGAACTGGTAGGTGAGAGCCGCCCGCGCCGTCTCGATCGGCAGCCACACCACCTGGTCGACCTCGTTGTTGGGCTGGAAGCCGTCGAACCGGTAGGGGCGCATCCAGAAGTACTCGACCTGCTTGTCGCCTCCGTCGATCCGGTAGCGGTTGGTGGCGGCGTGGCCGATCACCCGGGCGGCGAAGCCGGTCTCCTCGACGACCTCGCGGGTGGCGGTCATCTCGATGGTCTCGCCCGGGTCCTGTTTGCCCTTGGGGAGGGTCCAGTCGTCGTAGCGCGGGCGATGGACCACCGCCACCTCGATCTCGCCGGGGTCGTCGCCCCGGATGAGGATCCCTCCGGCGGCCGAGACGACGATGGGCCGACCGGTGCTCACAGGCTCGCCCGGTGGTGGGGGACAGGGCCCGGGGCGGGAGAGGATGGGGGATCGGCCGCCGTCAGGTCGATCGACACCGCCCCGCAGACGAAGCACGTCTGGCGGGTCAACCCCCCGCCGACCGGCTTCGGGGACCCGTATCTGTGGACACCGCGCCGGCAGTCGTGGTGGCTCCTCCGCCGGCGCAACCTGGCATGTCTACCGGAACCCATCGGTCATCAGGCTAGTGGCGAAACGCGCCGGTTCAGGGTCGGCGGCGCACCGATTCGAGATGGTCGAGCACCAGCTCGTGGAGGCGGTCACGGGAGGGGTCGAGCAGGGCGTTGTGGGCCCCCGAGATCCACTCGAGCCGCCCGCCCAGGCGGGCGGCCAGGAGCCTTCCCGAGACGGGCCGCACGGTCGTATCGTCCCTCGACTGGGCGACGAGAGCCGGTCGTCGCAGCCGGCCCGCCGCCACCCATGCCCGTCCGATCGTCTCCACCAGTTCGGCCACCGCGGCGGTGGAGTGGCGGTCGGGGGACGTCCACAGATCTGCCAGGTCCGGGTCGGGCGGCGGGTCGACCTCGGCCGGGTAGGAGGGGACGAAGCGGCGGGCGAGTGGCGCCAGGTAGGCGCGGGTGCGGCGGAGGAGCACGGGCGAGTTGATCGTCACCAGCGACGCCGCCGCCGTCGGGCCGGCGGCGAGGATCGACAGCAGCCCGCCGAGAGACAGCCCCACCAGATGCACCCGGCGGTGGCAGGCGACGCTCTCGGCGGCCGCCTCCACCGACACCAGCCAGTCGCGCCAGCCGACCCGGGCCATCTCCTCGACGGAGCCCCGGTGGCCGGCCAGCAAGGGGGCCACGACCGTGTAGCCGCGGCGCCGGAGGAGATCGCCCAGCATCCGGAAGTGCCCCGGATGGCCGGTGTAGCCGTGGACGAGCACCACGGCATCGCCGTTGCCCCCTTCCAGCCGGAAGGTGGCGGCCCCGGCTGCGGTGGGCGCCATCCGTCAGTCTCTCAGGAGCAGCTCCAGCTCCATCGTGACCCGGGCGGCGTCGACGAGGCCGTGGCGCTCGATGGCGAACTGCGGCCACGGCACGTCGAAGCCGGTGACCCGCCGGATCGGCGCCTCCAGGTCGTAGATCGCCTCCTCGGCGACGACCGCGGCCACGTCGGAGGCCACCCCGGCGGTGCCCTGCGGCTCTTGGACCACCAGGAGCCGGCCGGAGCGGCGGACCGACTCGAGGACCGTCTCCCGGTCCCACGGGAAGAGCGTGCGCAGGTCGATCACCTCCACCGAAGCGTCGACGCGTTCTGCCGCCTCCAGGCACACCGGGACCATCCCCCCGTAGGTGACGATGGTGGCGTCGTCGCCGTGGCGGCGGACCCGGGCGCGGCCGATGGGCAGGGTGTAGTGGTCGACCGGCACGTCCTCCCGGCCCGCCCGGTACAGGACCTTGGGCTCGAGGAAGATGACCGGGTCCTCGCCGGTGAGGGCGGCGGCGAGGAGGCCCTTGGCGTCGATCGGCGACGACGGGCACACCACCACCAGCCCGGGAGCGTGGACGAAATACGCCTCGGGTGAGTCGCAGTGGTGCTCGTGGGCGCCGATGCCGGCCCCGTTGGGGAATCGGACCACGACGGGGACGGCGGCGTTGCTGCGCGTGCGGTACCGGAACCTGCCCAGGTGGGAGACGATCTGGTCGAACGCCGGGTAGACGAACCCGTCGAACTGGATCTCGGCGATCGGCCGGGCGCCCGCCAGGGCCATGCCTATCGCCGTGCCGACGATGCCGGACTCGTTGAGAGGCGAATCGATCACCCGGTCGGGGCCGAATCGCTCGTAGAGCCCATCGGTGATCCGGAACACCCCGCCGGTCACCCCGACGTCCTCGCCGAGGACGATGGTGGAGTCGTCCCGCTCCATCGCCTGGTGGAGGGCGGCGTTGATCGCCTGGGCCATGGTCCAGCTCTCCGTGGGGCCGTCGGGGAGCTCGTCGTGGCCCACCTCCCAGACCTCGTCGGCGGAGAAGACGGTCTCCGGTTCGCCGTGGGACCGCTGCATGGCGTGGAGCTGGTCGACGACGTGGGCGGGGATCCGGGAGAAGGCGTGGCGGACGGTGTCGTCGCGGCCGGGGAGAGGCCGGGCCTCGATCTCGGCGATGGCGGCTTCGACCAGGTCGGCGGTCTCCATCGCCACCTTCTCGCCGGCGGTCTCGTCCCACTCGCCGCGTGATTCGAGGAACTTCTCCAGGCGGCGGATGGGGTCGCGCTGGCGCCATTCCTCCTCTTCGGCCGCCGGGCGGTAGAGGCGGGCGTCGTCGGCGGTGGCGTGCGGCCCGTAGCGATAGGTCATGGCCTCGATCAGGGTGGGCCCGTCGCCCCGGCGGGCCTTGGCCACGGCCTCCCGGGTGGCCAGGTAGACCGCGATCGGGTCCATGCCGTCGACGCGCACCCCTTCGAACCCGTAGGCGATCGCCTTCTGGGCGATGGTCTCCGCCGCGGTCTGCTTCTCGTAGGGGACCGAGATGGCGTACAGGTTGTTGGAGCAGATGAAGACGGTCGGGGTCTTCCACACGCCGGCGAAGTTCATCCCCGTGTGGAAGTCGACCTCCGAGGTTGCGCCATCGCCGAAGTAGACGCCGGTGACCGTGTCCTCGCCCCGCAGCTTCGTGACGTATGCGTACCCGACGGCGTGGGGGAGCTGGGTGGCGATGGGGACGGTGACGATGTTCTGGCGGTAGCGGTGGATGTCCCATCCGGAGTTGGGGAGGCCTCGCCAGTACGCCATGAACACTTCGATGGGCAGGCCGCGGGCGATCTCGACGCCGTGCTCGCGGTAGGACGGGAAGATGAAGTCCCGCTCCTCGAAGGCGAGGGCGGAGCCTATCTGCACGGCTTCCTGGCCCTCGAGCATGGGGTAGGTGCCGACCCGGCCCTGCCGTTGCAGCGCCAGCATCCGCCGGTCGAGGGTGCGGGCCAGCACCATCTTCCGGTAGAGCTCCTGGTACAGCTCGGGAGGCAACCCCGGGTCGTCGCCCACGAGGCGTCCCTCCGCGTCGATCACCTCGAGCATGGGGACGGAAGGGGCGCCGACCGCTTCACGAAGTGGTGCGCTCATAGGGGCGAGTGTGCCACAAGTCTCATGCGCGCGCCGGGACGGAGTCGACGCCCGTAGGAGAAGGTGATCCGTCGTCTAATCGAAGACAACGCAATAGGCGCTAATCGAGCGTCTTCTGTCACTCGACCGGTATGTGTGGCTGCATACGGTGTCGCTCCCAGCCGACACGCCAGTGCGGCTGGCAAGGGCGCGCCTGAAGGTTCGTATGCAGGTCGTTATGCTCCCGGAGTAGATGCCGACCTACCGTCCTGATCTCGCTGCCATCGAGCCCTACGAGCCCGGCCTGCCGATCGAGGAGGTGGCCCGCCAGTACGGGCTGGATCCGGCCGAGATCGTGAAGCTCGCCTCGAACGAGAGCCCGCACGGCCCCTTCCCCGAAGCCGTCGAGGCGATGGCGGCCGCCGCCGCCCACGCCAACCGCTACCCCGACAACGAAGGCTACGAGCTGCGGGAGGCGCTGAGCCGACACCTCGGCGTGCCGAGCGGCGCCATCTGGCTCGGGGGAGGGTCCTCGGAGCTGCTGCGGACGATCGCCCTGGCGGTGGGCGGCCCCGGCACCAACGCCGTGTACGCCTGGCCGTCGTTCGTCATCTACCGGCTCGGGTCGATGTGGGCGCTGAGCGAGCGACGGGAGGTCCCCCTCGACGGGGAGCACCGCCACGACCTCGGGGCGATGAAAGACGCCATCGACAACGACACCACCGTGGTGTACGTGTGCAACCCCAACAACCCCACCGGCACCCACCTGCCCACCGACGACGTGCTGGAGTTCGTCGATTCGCTGCCGGAGAGGATCACGGTGGTGGTCGACGAGGCGTACGCCGAGTTCGTGACCGCCGCCGACTACCGCAGCCTGGCGGCCGAAGCAGCGGAGCGTCCCAACCTGATCGTCACCCGCACCTTCTCGAAGATCTACTCGCTGGCTTCGTTGCGGGTCGGATACGCCATCGCCCACCCCCGGACGATCGCCGAGATGCGCCGTGCCCAGGCCCCCTTCACGGTCACCCAGGTCGGCCAGGCCGGGGCGATCGCCTCGCTCACCGCCCAGGCCGGGGTGGCGGCGCGCGTCGAGGAGAACGCCCGGGGACGGCGGATCATCCTCGACACCCTCGAGGACCTCGGGATCCCGCATGCCGACAGCCAGGCGAACTTCGTCTGGTACAAGTCGCAGGCTGCCGACCCCCGCGGTGACTACATCCGCGCCGGGATCATCGTCCGCACCTTCGGCAGCGAATGGGTCCGGGTGACGGTGGGCACCGACGCCGAGAACCGCCGGTTCCTCGAGGCCCTGCGCGCCATCCGCTGAGCTGCGCGGCGGCCTCAGCGGATTCCCTGAATCTCCGCTCTGTCGCTACCTTTTCTCTCGTTTCCCTCCCTAGGTCCTCATCAGGAGTCCGTTCGTGAATGCCTTGGTCAGGGGGTTCGTGGCTGCGGTCCAGCGCGTGCCCCTGCTCGTCGTCATCGTGTCCCTGTTGGCCGCCGGGGTGCTGAGCTCGTTCGCCACCCAGGTGGAGATCGCCACCGGCAACGAAGGGTTCGCCCCCGACAACGCCGAGATCCAGGCTCTGGAGCGAATCGGGGAGCTGTTCGACGGTGACCAGCAGCTGGTGTTCCAGGTCATCGTCCGCGACCCCGGCGGCGATGTGATCTCCGCCGAGGGTCTCCGCACGGTCGCCGCCGTCGAGGAGGTGATCCGCCGGGAGGCGGGCGACGCCCTGCTCGAGTCCGAGCAGCGGCCCGGCGTGATCAGTTACCTGGCCCCCGCCCTAGCCGCCGCCGAGATGCAGGGCATCCCCCTCGACGCCCTCGACGACGCCGCCGTCGACACGCTCTACCAGGCCGCGCTCGAGCAGATGCCCCAGGAGCAGGCCGGTTTCATGTCCGGCCTCCTCGCCTCGGGCAGCACCGGCACTGAGGCGACCTCCGGCCTGATGCTCGCCTTCTTCGAGGTCCCCGACGGGGTGAGCGACGCCGCCGTCTACGACGCCCAGATCGAGATGGAGGAGCGGATCGCCGCCGCCATCGAGGGGATCGACACGTCCCTCGAGGTCCGGCCATTCAGCACCAACCTGCTGTTCGGCGAGGTCGATTCCTTCATGGACGAGGTGGGACGCCTGTTCGCGTTCGCCGGCGGGATCATCGTGGTGATCCTCCTCTTCGTGTACTGGCTGAACCCCAAAGGCTCGGTCACCTACGCCCAGGCGGGGCGGCGCACCTTCGTCGACATGCTGATCACCCTGCTCACGATCCTGATGGCGATCGGGATGATGCAGGGCACGGGCGTCCTCTTCGAGAAGGCAGGGATCATCGATGCCTTCTCGGTCGTCACCCAGGTGGTGCCGATCCTCCTCATCGGCCTCGGTGTCGACTACGGCATCCACCTCATCAGCCGCTACCGCGAGGAGATCGGCGAGGGTCACGGAGTCGACGAGGCGATGGGCATCTCCATCGGCACCTCCGGGGTCGCCCTGATCCTGGCGACGCTCACCACCGTCATCGGGTTCCTCACCAACATCACGAACCCCGTGCCGGCCCTGAAGGACTTCGGCATCCTCGCCGCAGTGGGCATCGTCTACTCCTTCCTCCTGATGATGCTCTTCGTTCCGTCGATCCGGGTCCTCCTCGACCGCCAGGCAGAACGGAAGGGAACCCTGCCCGCCGAGGCGATGGCGACCGGAGGCGAACGCCTCCTCCCCAAGCTGATGGGTCAGACTGCGGTCATCGCCGAGCGCATTCCCTACGTGGCCCTGGTCCTGGCTCTCGTGCTCGGCGGCTTCGGCTATTGGGGCTTCACCCAGCTCGACACCCGGTTCAGCTTCACCGACTTCCTCCCCGAGGACGCCCCCGCCGTGCAGACGATGGAGCTGCTCCAGAGCGAGTTCGGGGGAGGCTTCGGGGAACAGACCTACGCCCTGGTCGAAGGCGAGGATCTCTCCTCCGGGCGGGTCTGGAACGCCATGGTCGACGCCACCGGGAGGCTCGGCGACTTAGAAGGGGTGGCCGCCTACGACACCCAGTTCGGCCGCATCGCCGACGCCACCTCTCCGGTGTCGGTGTTCCAGCAGTTCTTCGCCCAGGGCATCCAGTCCGCTCCCCCCGAGATCCTCGCCGCCGCCCAGCAGGTCGGCCTGGGGATGGACCAGAAGGTGCCCGACGACACCGACATGACCCCGCTCTACGAGGCGATCGCCGCAGTCGCCCCCGGGGACATGGCGGCGGTCACCCACTACGAGGGCGAACGATTGACGGCCATCCTCTTCGACGTGCGCACCCAGGCCAACGAAGAAGGGGTGTCCGCGCTCCGAAGTGGCTTCGCCGAGGCCTTCGCTCCCGTCGAGGAGGCCGGGGCTTCGGTGATCGTCACCGGCCAGAACGTGATCACCGACGTCATCGTCGAAGAGCTCACCGCGTCCCAGACCTGGTCCCTGTGGCTCACGTTGATCTCGGCGGGTGTGGTGCTCGTCGTCTTCTTCCTCATCCGCAACCGTCGGCCCTTCCTCGGCGTGATCACCATCACGCCGGTGGCGCTGGTGGTGATGTGGACGTACGGGCTGATGTACGCCCTGGGGATCCCGCTTGGGCCGGTGACCGCCACGCTGGCAGCTCTGGCCATCGGGATCGGCGTCCCCTACACGATCCACCTGGCCCGCCGCTTCGAGGAAGACCGCCAGGAGATGGACGACGTGGAGGAGGCGATCCGGTCGACGACCACCCACACCGGTGGCGCCCTCGCCGGGTCCGCTTTCACCACCATCGCCGGCTTCGGCATCCTGATGGTGTCGAGCCTCGTGCCGTTCAAGCAGATGGGACAGGTGACGGCGTTCGCCATCGGCCTGTCGCTGGTGGCGGCCATCCTCGTGCTGCCCTCGATGCTGGTGTTGTGGGAGAAGTGGCACCGGAAGCGGCACGGCCGCAAGGCAGCACGGCTCGAGGCCAAGGAGCCGGTGGCGACCGGAGAGGGCTGACCGGCCGGTCGGCGATCGGCGGAAACGGGTCCTTCGTCCCACAGCGAAATCCGCCCATGGCCGTAATTTGTCGGCCGTGGTCGTCGATCCGTCCGAGAACCTGACCAGGGCCGCCCGGTCGGTCCTGGAGCGCCGCTACGGGCTGCGAGTCGCTCGCATCTCCCATCTGGCCACCCACTCGAACATCCTGTATCGGGTGGACACGGCCGACGGGAGGCGGCTGGTCCTGCGGGTCAGCCAACCGGCCGCCAACACCCGCGTCAACCTCGAGATCGAGGTGGCGTGGTTGGCGAGCCTGGTCGGGGACCCCGCCCTGAACATCGCCGAGCCGATCCCCACGACCGAGGGCCATTTCATCGTCGACCTGCTCGCCGACGGCCATCTCCGCCATTGCGTCCTGTTCACCTGGGTGCCCGGCGAGCCGCTGGGCGACGGAGCCGGCACCTCCGGCTACCGGGCGATGGGTCGGCTCTCGGCCCTGCTCCATCGCCACGGCGGGTGGCGTCCCCCAGCCGGGCTGGCGCTGCGGCGATGGGACCGGACCTTCTACTACCCGCCCGAGCTCGAGCGGGTGGTCGTGGAGGACTTCAGATACGACCACCTCTTCAGCGGGTTGCGGCCTCTCCTGCGCCGGGCTGCCGAGCTGGGCGACTACTTCATCGCCCGCCGCTGGACCGAGGCCGAGCCGATGGTCGTCCACGGCGACCTCCACGAATGGAACGTGCACCTGTACATGGGCCGGGCGTGGGCGATCGACTTCGAGGACGTGATGCTGGCGCTCCCTGCCCAGGACATAGCCACGTCGCTGTACGGCGCCCGCACCCGTCCCGACCTGCCGGCGATAATCGACGCCTTCCGCCGCGGCTACGAAGAGCACGCCGAATGGCCCGTGGCCGACTCGGTGGAGCTCGAGGTCTACTGGGCGGCGCGCCAGGTGATGTCGATGAACCACGCCGCCCAGGTGCTCACCGAGAAGGCGGCGCGGTCGTACTTCGACCAGGTCGTGCCGTGGCTGCGGGACTTCATGCACAAGACGGTGCCCGCCACGGCTGGTTAGCCTGAGCGCTCCCCGACCCGAAGGGAGCGTTGTGCCGTCACTAGAGGAGTTCTGCACGATCCAGGCGACGATGGCCCCCCGGATGATCGGCCGGGTGCCTGCCGGGACCCGCATCGACTTCCCGTTCGAGGGGACCGCCACCAGCCCGCACTGGGAGGGGGAGCGGCCCGTCAGAGGCGTCGACTACGTGACCGTGCGGGGCGACGGGAACATGGACCTCGACATCCGCGCCACCATCGGCGAAGGCAAAGAGACCGTCGCCTACACCGCCACCGGGGTCAGCATCGCCCACGAGGACCGCACCGCCTCACCCCAAGAGCTCATCCTCTTCCAGACCGGCAACGAAGAGCTGGCGTGGCTGAACTCGGTCGTCGGCGTGGGTTTCGGCCACGGGGCGGAAGGGCAACTCTCCCTCACCGTGTACGTGATCAGGCCATGACATGGACCTAGGCCTCGTCGCCGCCAGCGGATGGGCGTCCGGGCTCAACGTCTATGCGGTCGTGTTGGTCCTCGGGCTGTTGGGCCGGCTGACCCAAAACGTCATCCCCGAACAGCTCACCTCCTGGCCGGTCCTCGGCGTGGCCGCGGTCATGTACGTCGTCGAGTTCTTCGTCGACAAGGTCCCCTACCTCGACGACATCTGGGACGCCGTCCACACGGTGATCCGCCCGGTGGCGGCCGGGTGGGTCGGATACCTGCTCGCCGGGGAAGTGGACCTGTCGCCGATACTCGGGGCCGGCACCTCCGGGGTGACCGCCCTCGCCGCCCACTCCACCAAAGCCACCACCAGAGCGGCGGTGAACGTGTCCCCCGAGCCGTTCAGCAACATCGGGTTGTCGCTGTTCGAGGACGGTCTCGTCGTCGGGTTGGTGTTGCTCGCCGTCGAGTACCCGCTGGCTGCCCTCGTCGTCGTGGTCGTGTTGCTGGTCCTCGGGGTCTGGCTGGTGGTGACCCTGTGGCGGGCGATAGGGCGGGTGGCGAGCCGGATCTCGGCCCGCTTTCCGGCGTCGGGCTGACCTAGACGCCCCGGAAGTCCGCCGTCCGCTTCTCGAGGAACGCCCTCATCCCCTCCAGGTGGGCCGGCGACGTCCCCAGCTCTCCCTGGGCGACCCGCTCCGCCTCCACGGCGGCGGCGACGTCGGAGGCGGCGGCGGCGACGAGCAAGCGGCGGGTGGCGGCGTAGGCGGCGGTCGGCCCGTCGGCCAGCTTCGAGGCGACCTCCACTGCCCTGTCGACCACCTCCCCGACCGGGGTGACCGCCACGGTGAGGCCGAGGCGCTCGGCCTCCTCGGCCGGCATGCGCCGGTTGCTGAACGTGAGCTCGATCGCCCGGGAGAGGCCGATGTGATGGGGGAGCAGCCAGGTCGTGCCGGTGTCGGGGATCAGAGCCAGCCCGATGAACGCCGACAGGAAGAACGCCGAGTCGGCCATGACCCGCAGGTCGCACGCCAGCGCCAGGCCCATCCCCGCTCCTGCCGCCGCTCCGTTCACGGCGGCGACGGTGGGCACGGGCGCGGCGAGCAGCGCCTCCACCATCGGGTTGAAACGGTCGCGGATCACCCGGGCCAGGTCCGGCCCGCCGGTCTCGTACTCGCCCATCAGGTCCGACAGGTCCGCTCCCGAGCAGAACGCCTTGCCGGCGCCGGTGACGACCGCGGCCCGTGCTTCGTCGCCGGCGCGGCGGAGCCCGTCGATCAACCCGTCGCACAGCTCCTGGGTGACGGCGTTGAAACGGTCCGGCCGGTCCAGGGTGAGGACGGCGACGTCGTCCCGCATCTCGTAGCGCACAGACATGGGGCGGAGGGTAGGCGGGATGGGCCCGGCGCGCCGTTATGTTGGGCGTGACACGGGAGACGGGAACTTTGGCGCGGCGTTGCTCATTCTGTGGAGAAGACAGGCGGAAGGTCGACCGCCTCGTGGAGGGGCAGGGCGGGGTGGCCATCTGCGGCGACTGCGCCCGCCTCGCTGCCGAGCTGACCTCCGAGCCAGAGTCGTCTTCCGGGGACCTGCTGGTGACGGGGATCGGCACCCTCGTCACCAACGACACCCGCTACGGCGGCCTGCTCGGGGAGATCCCGGGAGCGGCGGTGGCTGTCCGCAACGGCCGGGTCACCTGGGTGGGCCGGGAGCGGGCCCTGCCCGATCGCTACCGCGAGCTGCCGGAGATCGACTGCGGGGGGAGGATGGTGGTGCCCGGCTTCGTCGACGCCCACCGCCACTTCCCGGCCGTCGCCGGCACCGACCTCGCCGCCTACACGGAGGCGGCCGCCGACCAGCTGGGACGCCTGCTCGAGCAGGGAGCCACCACCGTGGAGATGCGCAGCTTCGGCGCTCCCGATCCCGAGACCGAGGTGACGGTGCTCTCGGCGGTAGCCGCCGCCGGGGACATGCTGCCCTGCGACGTCGTCACCTCGGTGGTCGTCGGCACCGACCCCCCGCCCCGCGGCCGCGGCTACCAGACGATGCTCGAATCGCTCCTCCTTCCCACCGTCGCCCGGGTCGCCAGCTACCTCGACGTGGTGGTGGGCGGGCCGCTCGACCGCGACGCCGCCAAGTCGGTGATCGCCGCCGGCCGCCGCCACGGGCTGCGGCCCCGGGTGCACGTCTTCGGCGGCGAGGCGCTCGAGTTGGCGGTGGAGGGCGGCGCCGTCTCGGTCGACGGCCTGTGGGGAGTCGACGGGTCGGCGGCGCCGCTGGCGGAGACCGGGATCGTGGCGGTGTCGGTCCCGGCGGCATCGTGGATGGACGGCCGCAAGGAGCCCGCCTCCGAGCTGTGGGAAGCGGGGGCGATAGTGGCGCTGGGGAGCGCATGCTCCGGGGGGTCCGTCCCCACCATCCCGATGGCGATGGCGATAGCCGTCCACCACGGCGGGATGGCCCCGGATGCCGCCCTGTGGGCGGCGACCCGCGGCGGGGCCCTGGCGTTGGAAGAGCCGGAGAAGGGCATGCTCGGCCTGGGCGCCACCGCCGACCTGGTGGTGCTCGAGGCGGAGACCCCGGCGGACATCGTCGCCGAGCCCGGCCGCGACCCGGTGTGGCGGGTCATCAAGGACGGGTCCCCTCTCTGAGAGACGCCCGGGCACCGATAGAATCGCCTCGTGGCCCATCTCCCCGATCTCTGGCGTTCGGGTCGGCTGATCGCTCACCGGGGCAGCCGGATCCTCTGGCCGGAGAACACGATGATCGCCTTCGGCAGCGCCCTCGAGGCCGGCGCCCACCATCTCGAGACCGACCTCCACATCACCGCCGACGGGCACCTGGTGTGCTTCCACGACGACCACGTCGACCGCACCACCGACGGGTCCGGTCCGGTGTGGTCCTACACCCTCGCCGACCTGCGCAAGCTGGACGCCGGTTACCGCCATCGGGTCGACGGCGAGTTCCCGTTCCGGGGCAGGGGGATCCGCGTCCCCACCCTCGGGGAGGTGCTCGCCACCTTCCCCGACGTGGGTGTGGTCGTGGACCTCAAACAGGACGGCCTGGAAGAGCCCCTGGTCGAGTTGTTGGGGAAGCTGGGCGCCTGGGACCGGGTGATAGTCGGCAGCTTCTCCGACGACCGCCTCGAGCGGGTGCACCGACTGTCGAAGGGGAAGGTGGTCCGCTCGGGAGGGCCCAGGGTGGTGCGCGCCTGGTGGACGGCCAGCCGCCTGGGGCGTCCCGGGCCCTCGGGGTTCGCCGCTCTGCAGGTGCCGCCGACCTGGGGCGGCCTGCGGGTGGTGGACCGCAGGCTCGTGGAGGCGGCTCACTCCGCCGGGGTGGCGGTCCACGTGTGGACGGTCAACCACCCCGCCGAGATGCAGGCCCTCGAGGACCTCGGCGTCGACGCGCTGATAACCGACCGGATCGATCTCGTCGGCCGCGGGTGAGCGGCGGGGCAGCCTGAGCCCCCCGGGGGCTCAGACCACGGTGGGCTTGAAGGACGGACGCCGCGCCTCGTAGTCGGTGATGGCGTCCTCGTGGCGGAGCGTCAGGCCGATGTCGTCGAGGCCCTCCATGAGGCACCACTTCACGAACGGGTCGATCTCGAAGCGGGCCTCGAACTGGTCCCGGTAGGTCACAGTCTGCTCGGGGAGGGAGACGGTGATCTCGGCCGTAGGGTCCTGTTCGCCCAGCTCGATCAGGTACTGGCATTCCTTGGGCGACAACTCGACCGGCAGCAGCCCGATCTTGGTGCAGTTGGTGCGGAAGATGTCGGCGAAGGACGGGGCGATGATCGCCTCGAACCCCCAGTCCTGCAGCCCCCACGGGGCGTGCTCGCGGCTGGAGCCGGAGCCGAAGTTGGGCCCGGTGACGAGGATCTTGGCATCGGCGTACTCGGGGCGCTCGAGCACGAAATCGGGGTCCTGGCGCCATTCGGCGAACACGAACTGGCCGTAGCCGGTGCGCTCCACCCGCTTCAGGTACTGCTTGGGCATGATCTGGTCGGTGTCGACGTTCGCCCGGGGCAGCGGGGCGATCGTGCCCGTGATCTCGTCGATCGGCTTCATCTCAGCTCCTCAGCCAGTCGCGCACGTCGGTCAGGTAGCCGGTGACGGCGGCGGCGATCGCCATCGGGGGGCTCATCAGATGGGTGCGGCCGCCGGGGCCCTGACGCCCCTCGAAATTGCGGTTGGAGGTGGAGGCGCAGCGCTCGCCCGGTGACAGGATGTCCGGGTTCATCCCCAGGCACATCGAGCAGCCGGCGTCGCGCCATTCGAACCCCGCCTCCTTGAAGACCCGGTCCAGGCCCTCGTCCTCGGCCTGCATCTTCACCAGCCCGGAGCCGGGAACGACCATGGCCTCGACCCACGGGGCGACCTTCTTGCCTTCGAGCAGGGAAGCCGCCAGCCGCAGGTCTTCGATCCGGGCGTTGGTGCAAGACCCGAAGAACACCTTGTCGATGCGGATCTCGGTCATCGGCGTGCCCGGCTCGAGAGCCATGTACTCGAGGGCGCGGATCGCCGACTCCCGCTCCACGGGGTCGTCGAACTCGTCGGGGGAGGGCACCCGGCCGGTGATCGGCACGGTCTGGCCCGGGTTGGTGCCCCACGATACGTACGGCTCCAACTCGGCGGCGGGGATGTACAGCTCGGTGTCGAACTCGGCGTCGGGGTCGGTGTAGAGGGTCCGCCAGTAGTCGAGGGCCTTCTCCCATTCGGCGCCCTTCGGCGCCCGGGGACGGCCCTCCAGGTAGGCGAACGTGGTGTCGTCGGGGGCGACCAGGCCGGCCCGGCCGCCGCCTTCGATCGACATGTTGCAGATCGTCATCCGCCCCTCCATGGACAGGGAGCGGATCGTCGACCCCCGGTACTCGATCACGTGCCCGGTGGCGCCGGCGGTGCCCATCCGGGCGATGATCCCCAAGATCACGTCCTTGGCCGTCACCCCCAGCGGCAGCTCGCCGTCGACTTCGATGCTCATCGCCTTCGGCTTGATCTGGGGCAGCGTCTGGGTGGCGAGCACGTGCTCCACCTCGGAGGTGCCGATGCCGAACGCCAGCGCCCCGAAGGCGCCGTGAGTGGCGGTGTGGCTGTCGCCGCAGACGATCGTCATCCCCGGCTGGGTGATGCCCTGTTCGGGGCCGATGACGTGCACGATCCCCTGGCGGGGGTCGTCGAGACCGAACAGGGTGATGCCGAAGTCCTGGCAGTTCTCGACCAGCGTGTCGATCTGCTTCTTCGAGAGCGGGTCGCGGATCCCCAGCGCCCGGTCGGCGGTGGGGACACCGTGGTCGATCGTCGCCAGGGTGAGGTCGGGACGGCGGACCCGGCGACCGGCGAGCCGGAGAGACTCGAACGCCTGCGGCGAAGTGACCTCGTGGACCAGATGGAGGTCGATGTAGAGCAGGTCGGGCTCGCCCGGAGCGGAGCGAACGACGTGATCGTCCCAGATCTTCTCGAACAGGGTCTTGGCGGCCATCTCTCTCAGTTCCCGGGAATGTCGGCGGAGGGGTAGACGGAAAGTCTCGCCGCCTCTTCATATCACACAAAATCCCGGCCTGAAAGCGGAATGGAATGATCCGGGCCGGTGCGGCGTTGGCGCCGTGGTGGGAAAACGAAAGGACGACTGATGGCGGTTGACCTCGGTGCCTATGGTGTCTGGAGGAGGGCCCGGGAGCTGACTACCGACTTCGCTCGCCAGGTCGAAGATCTGGGCTACGGCACGTTGTGGGTGGGAGGCTCGCCTCCCGCCGACCTGCGCATCGTCGAGGAGTTGCTCGACGCCACCGACTCGCTCGTGGTCGCCACCGGCATCGTGAACATGTGGATGGCCGACGCCGACGAGGTGGCGGCCTCCTACCACCGGGTCGCCGCCCGCCACCCCGGCAGGTTCCTGCTCGGCCTGGGCATCGGCCATCCCGAGGCGATCGACCGGTACCGCCGGCCCTACGAGACCATGGTCGGCTACCTGGAGCGCCTCGACGCGGCAGGTGTGCCTCGCGAGGCTCTCGTCCTGGCCGCGCTAGGGCCGAAGGTCCTGCGCCTCTCCGCCGAACGAACCGCCGGCGCCCACCCCTACCTCACCACTCCCCGCCACACCCGGATGGCGCGGGAGATCCTCGGTGCCGGCCCGCTCCTCGCCCCCGAGCAGAAGGTGATCCTCGTCACCGATCCCGACGAGGGGCGTCGCATCGGCCGGGAAGCGGTCGGCTACTCGTACCTCCGTCTCGTCAACTACCGCCGCAGCCTGTTGCGGGAAGGATGGACCGAAGCGGACCTGGACGGCGGCGGTTCGGACCGCCTGATCGACGCCCTCGTCCTCCACGGGGCTCCCCAGGAGGTGACAGAAGGGCTCTCCGCCCATCTCGACGCCGGCGCCGACCACGTGAGCGTCCACGCCCTGGGTGACGACCCGATGGCCACCCTCCGCCCGCTGGCGGCCGAACTGGGACTGAAAGACCGATGAAGGTCAAGCAGATGCGCCTCGTCGTCACCGCCGACGACTACGACGCCGCCGTCGCCTTCTACCGGGACGTGTTGGGCATGCCCGAAGAGGACGCGTTCTCCAGCGAAGACGGCCGGGTGGTGATCCTGCAAGCGGGGAGAGCGACCCTCGAGATCGCCGACGCCAACCACGCCGACTACGTCGACGAAGTGGAGGTCGGCCGCCGCGTGGCCGGCCATATCCGGGTGGCGTTCGAGGTGGAAGACGCCGAGTCCGCCACGGAGCGGGTGGCGGCGGAAGGCGTCGAGGTGATCGCCCCGCCCACGCTCACCCCGTGGAGCTCCCTCAACTCCCGGCTGGAGGGCCCGGCGGGGCTGCAGCTCACCCTGTTCGAGGAGCTGGGCGAGGAGGCCTCCTGAGGGTCAGCTCTCGAGGCCGCGCCGGAAATCCTCTGCGGTCGACTCGTCGTAGCCGACCAAGAGCACCCGCTCGAGCTGGCCCGGGTGGCGCTCGAGCCAGTCCTTCACCGCCTGGGCGATGACCCGGGTGGCTTCCGCCCGCGGGTAGCCGAAGACCCCCGCTGAGATGGCCGGGAGCGCCACCGAACGGGCGTCGAGCTCTGCCGACCGGTCCAGCGCCGCGTCGACCGCCTGGCGCAAGAGCCCTTCGTTGTCCTGGCCCTCCCGGTAGCGAGGGCCGACCACGTGCACGACCCAGCGGGCCGGCATGCCGCCGGCGCCGGTGACAGCGGACTGGCCGGGGCCGACCGGGCCGTGCTTTCGCACCCACTCCTCCGATTCGGCGTCGACCACCGGGGCCCCGGCCCGGGCGATCGCCGCCGCCACGCCGCCGCCGTGCTGGAGGTATTCGTTGGCGGCGTTGACGACCACGTCGACTTCCAGGCGGGTGATGTCACCGGTCACGACTTCGATTGCCATGCGTCCGAGACTAGACCGGCGATGGTTACATGACCCGATGCGCCTCGCCGTCGTGCTGGTCCTGCTCGCCGCGTCGGCCGGGCCCCAGTTCGTCTCCCCCCAGGCCCGGGGCGAAGTCACCGCCGACGCCACGATGGAAGTGGAGTTGACGGTGACCCTGTCCGGCTCCGACGGGCCGGTGGCGGTGCACCTGCTGCTGCCGGGGGAGGAGCCGGAGGTGAGGCCGCTCCTGGACCGGGGCGGCGGGGTGTGGGGATCGGTCCTGCGGCTGCGGCAGGCGGACTGGCGGGTCGTGTTCGAGGACGTCTCCTCGGGGGTGCTCTCCGAGGAGATGTCGCTGTCGGGCATCGGCTTGGATCCCGCCGTGCTGGGGGTCTCCCCACCCGCCACGGAGGCCGCCGGCGGCTCGGTCCCGCCGCCGGCTCTGGCGGCGGCGGTCGCCGCCGTCGCGGTGATGGCCCTGGCTGCCGTCGCCTTCCGTCTCACGCCCCGGCCCGGCCCGCCGCCTCCTCGACGGCCGCGATCCGGGCGGAGTTGAGGCGGGGCAGGGCGTAGAGGAAGGCCACGGCGTGGATGGCTCCGGCGATGAGGAACGGGAGCCTCAGCGCCCACTCCCGTCCCAGAAGTGACTCGCTCGCCGAGACGAGCGCCCCGCCGGCCAGGGCCCCGACCGACATCATCCCCCAGCCGAAGAACCGGTAAACCGAGTTGACCCTGCCCAACAACGCGTCGGGGATGGCCCGCTGACGCAGCGACACGGTGATCACGTTCCACAGCACACCGAGGAACGACTCGGCGAGGAACATCACCCACACGACGATCGCCGAGGAAGTCAGGCCGATGACTGTGAAGGCGACGGCACCGCCCAGCAACGTGAGGAACAACGAAGGGCCCTTGCCGATCCGCGCCGAGACCCGGTGCGCCACCGCCGACCCGACCACCCCGCCGACCGCCCCCGACGTCATCAAGGCCCCGAAGGCGGCGGCATCGAGGGACAGGATCTCCTGGACGAAGAAGACGTAGGTGGCCATGGTCATCATCGCCAGGCCGTTGATCACCCCCAGGATCAGGGCCATGGGCCGGAACAGCGGGTGGTTCCACAGCCACCCCATCCCCTCCCGGAGCTGGGCGCGGAACGCGCCTCGGGGGCCATCGGTGGCGGGAGGGCGGAAGTCGCCGCCGATGAGGAGGAGGAGCGCGGCTGCCACCGCGAAGGTGCCGGCGTCCACGAAGACCGGCAACGCCAGCGCCACCGCCAGCAACAGGCCTCCCACGGGTGGCCCCACGAACGAGTTCATCACCATCTCCGCCCCCCACAGACGGCCGTTGGCTCGCTCCAGCTGCTCGGCGGGGACGATGGCGGGGAGGATGGTCTGGGCGGCGTTGTCGCGCAGCACCTCGGCGCAGCCGATGAGGAACGAGGCGCCGATGAGGGTCCACAGCAGCGCGGTCTTCAGGCTCCGCTGCGGTCCCGGCCCCGACAGCACCGCCGAGTTGGCGGCCACCACCGCCGCCAAGCCCAGCGTCAAGGCGAAGCGGGTGAGGTCCATCCCCACCATCAGGCGGCGCCGGTCGACCCGGTCTGTCACCACCCCGGCGGGGAGGCTCACGAGGAGCCAGGGGAGTCGGACGGCGACCGTCACCAGGCCCAGCTCGAAACCGTCACGGGTGATCGCCGCCGCCAGCCACGGGTATGCGACCGTCCCGACCCCGTCGCCGAAGTTCGAGGTGACGGAGGCAGCCCACAGCTTCCAGTAGTTGCGGCCGAGCCGGCCTCTCACGGCTCCTCCCCGATCGCGATCGGGGCGAGGCCCGAGCCTCGCCCCGACCTGTCGACGGTCATGCCTCAGTGACCCCGTCGGCTGAGAATCCGGTCCTTTATCTCCTGGCACTCAGGGCAGACCGGGTACCGGGAAGGGTCCCGGCTGGGGATCCACTTCTTGCCGCACAGCGCCCGGATCGGCTTTCCCTCCACGATGGCGGCGGTGATCTTCGCCTTGGGGTCCCGCCCGATGATGTAGTGGGCGAACCGATCGTGGTCGCCGGTGTCGGGGTCCCCCAACCGGGGCTCGACGTCGGATCGGATCTGGGTCTCGTTCATGGCTGGAATGCGAGGGAGGATACCGGAGAGGGCCCCGGGCATCTACCAGCCCGAGCCGCCGCCTCCGCCACCTCCGCCGCCGAAGCCGCCGCCTCCCCCGAAGCCTCCCCAGGAGATGCCGCCGCCACCCGAGCCCCAGCTCGACCCGCCGCCACCCGAGCCCCAGCCGCCGAAGCCTCCGCCACCGCCGAAGCCTCCGAACCAGGTGGAGTCCTCCCAGGAGCGGTCGCGATAGACCTCCCGCCAGCCGAGGCCGTGGGTCATCGTCGAGGTCATGACCCAGTGGTAGTAGAAGAGGTAGAACGGGTCGAAGTAGCGCATCCCGCGGGGGATCGGCTCGCCCGTCCACGTGTCCTTCTGCCCGCTGGTGCCCGCGTGGGCCAGCTCGGGGGCGAAGCGCTCGGCGTCCTTGACCGACGACCGCGCCAGCTCCTGGCGCTGGGCGGCATAGGCGAGGGCGAACTCACGGGGACCTCTCGGGTCGGAAGCGCCGAAGGCGGCGGCGACGTCGGCGTACGAGCCGGTCAACCCCAGGTCGGCCAGAGCCTGGCGGGCCTCCTGCCAGCGGCGCATCGCCTGGGACGGCTCCAACGACAGCGCCAGCACCGCGGCGATGGTGCGGATGTCGGCGCTGGCCACGTCCACCTTCGACAGCTCGTCGACCAGCTCCTGGTAGGTGTCGATCGCCCGGTCGCCGGCCCGGGACAGGGCGGCGGCGATGGAAACGGGGATTCCCAGACGATCGGCCCGGGAGCGGATCTCATCCATCTCCCGTTTGCCCCGCAGCCCGGCGAGCGCCATCTCCACCGCGGTCGGTGGGTCGACACGCAGGCGGCGTGCCTCCTCGTAGGACTCGATGAACTCGTCTATGTCGTCCTCGTCGTTGTTCATCACCAGGAACGCCGCCAGCGAAGGCAGGTCGATCCCGTCCTGGAGCAAGGTGGTGGAGCTGCGGCGGAGGGTCTCCAGCACCGCGTTGTAGCGCCGGGTGGCCTCGTCGGGATCGGCGCCCAGGTCGGCGAGGGCGGCCGCCACCGCTGGCCGCGAAGGGCTGTCGGGGAGCTTGGCGTACAGCTCCTCCAAGAGCTCGGTCTTGTGCGCCGCCTCCTCGGCGACCTGCTGCAACTCGGCGATCGACTCCGACAACGGCGCTTCCTTGCGCAGGGCGGGGGCGGCGTCGAGGATGCGCTCGCCCAACTCGGTGACGATGACGGGCCCGATGGGGGTGTCCACCGCCCGCATCGACACCTCCCGGGCCAGGCGGGTGGAAGCCTCTGCTATGCGGTAGGGGCGGAGCGACTCGACGAGCTCCGCCAGGTTCTGGCGCTTGACGGCGAACGTCTCCGGGTCGGGGTCCTCGGCGGCTTCCTGGGCGGCGGCGCGCACGGCCCCTTCGAGCAGCTCCTGCTCGCCGCTGATCCGCATCTCGAGCGGCATCTGGCGGTACTCGGTGATCTTCGTCTCGTTGCCCACCGCCAGCGCTTCCCGCGCCCACAGGCCTTCGAGCACGGACGCTTCCGCCGTCTCGGGGTTGGCGAGGGCCTCCACCGCCACCGCCGTGTCCGGATCGGGAGCGGAGTCGGCAGGTGGTGCGGGCAGGAGCAGGTCGTCGGGCAGCACCACCTCGTGTCCGGCCGGCTCGAGCCTGGCGAGCACCTGGTCGACCACCCGCCGGTGCTCGGCCAGCCTCTCCTGGCGGTTGTTGCGACGGTTCACGAAGACCGCCCCTCCTGCGGCCAGCCCGAGCACGCCGAGGCCCACCAGCGGAACCACCAGCCCGGGGCGGCGGGACGCACCGTCCGGCTGGGGCTCGGCGGGGCCGGCCACCCCGCCTCCGGCGTATTGCTGCTGGAGGCCGGCGAGGATGGCCGCCAGGCCGCCGTCGAAATCCCCGTTGGCGAAGAAGTCGTTGCCGAGCGAGGCCACGGAGCTGAGGGTGGAGTCGTCCAACCGCGCCCCCGGTCCGGTGACGATCTCCGTGCGGCGTTGGGCCAGCGCCACCAGCACCACGACGCCGTCGTCTTCGCGGGCGTCCCCCACCCCCCAGGCGTTGCCGAGCTCTTCGGCGAACCGGCGGGGCTCGATGCGGCCGGTGTCGTCCACCGTCACCACCGCGATCTCGTGGCCGGTCTCCTCCACGAACCGGGCTGCGGCCGCCTCCAACCGCTCCGGATCGGTGAGGACGCCGGCGGCGTCGGTCACCCAGCCCTCACAGGTGATCCCCTCGTATGGGGGGCAGTCCGCGGTTTGGGCGGCGACCGGTGCGGCCAGGAGGAACAACAACGCAGCGAGGGCGAGGATCGGCTTCCGCATGTGGCGCCAAGGCTACGAGGTCGCCGCGCCAACCGCGAGAGCGGCGGTCATCTGCGGCTGCGCCGCAACGCCCACACGGCCAGCGCCGCCGCCAGGCCGCCGGCCGCGGCGGCGGAGATCACCGGCACCGGCTTGGGGATGTCCGCCAGCCGGCCCCTCACCTCGACCTCCCGCTCGAAATGGAGGATCTGCCAGTCACGCTCCTCGGCGATCGCCCGCAGCTCCCGGTCGGGGTTGACGGCGACAGGGTGGCCGACCGCCTCCAGCATCGGCAGGTCGGTGATCGAGTCCGAGTAGGCGAAGGACTCGGCGAGGTCGATCCCGTCCCGGTCCGCCATCGCTCGAATCGCCTCCGCCTTGCCCGGCCCGTAGGCGTAGAACTCGATGTCGCCGGTGTAGCGGCCCTCGGCGTCGACCTCGGGGAGGGTGGCGATGATGTCCTCCAGCCCCAGGTACCGGCACAGCGGGGCGACGATCTCCATCGGGCTGGACGACACGACCACCACCCGGCGGCCGGCGCGGACGTGCTCGTCGATGATCGCCAGCGCCTCGGCGTACACCAGCGGAGCCACCACCTCCTCGACCGTCTCCTCGACGAGTTTGGCGACCTCCTCCTGCTTCCAGCCCTTGGTCAACTCCCCGAGCTCGCGGCGGACCCGCTCCAGCTGGTCGTGGTCGGCGCCGAACATCTGGTAGTAGGCCTGGGCGATCCCGGCCTTGAACAGGGTGGCGCGGTTCAACAGCCCGGCCTTGAACAGCGGGCGGGTGAACGCCAGCGTCGAGGACTTGGCGATGATCGTTTTGTCCAGGTCGAAGAACGCGGCCGCCGCCATCACTCCAAGACTAAGGCGCGGGTGGCTCCACCGTCCGGATCCCAGAGTTCCCAGCCTACGGCCCGGGCCGGGGCCTGAATAGGGGTTCCTCCCGAGACCGGGGATTCGTAGCTTCGCCGCCATGAGTGGCGGTCAGGTGATCGGAGTCCGCACGTTCGGCGACGACCTCCTCGGGGCGATCGCCCCCCTGGGCCTGGCCGTGGCCGCCGGCACCGCTCTGGTCGTCGACCTGGACGCCGATGGGCCCTCCTACCCGGCGGAACGCACCCTCGCCCAGGTCGTCGCCGAAGGCCCGCGGCGCGCCGAGCTGGTCCCGGAGCGGTCGGGGGTGGCCGTGCTGCCCAACGGCGGGGTTCGGGCCTTCGAGGCGCTGGAGATGGTCGAGATGCTCGCTCGGTCCTGGCCGGCGGTGGTGGTGCGGGCGGGCTCGGAGCCCGTGCCGTACCCGGTGGTTCCGGTGCGACCCCTGTGGCCAGGTTTCATGGCCCCCGGCGGGTCCCGTCCGGCCGTGTGGCAGCGGGTGGCCGGGGCCGCCGCCGACCCTCCGGGGCCGGGCCCCGTCCTGCCGGCGCCCGGGCGGAGGGTGGTGACGGCGCTGTTGCGGGGCCGGAGGCCTGTCCGCTCCGCCTGGGTGCGGGCATGGAGGCGGGTCTGGGAGCTGCCATGGCGGTGATCGACCGCATGGTCCGCCAGTTGGTCGCATCCGACGTTCCCCTCGACCGGAGCCGGCTCTCCGAGGCGGCGCGCCGGCTCGCTCGCACGGAAGCCCCGCTGGCGGGCACGGAACTGGTGGAGGCGGTGGTCGACGCCATCGTCGGGTTGGGCCCGCTGGAGCCGCTCCTGCGCCAGCCCGATGTCACCGACGTCCTCGTCAACGGCCCACAGGAGGTGTGGGTGGAGCGCGGCGGGCGGCTGGAGCGGGCGCCGGTGTCGTTCTCCGACGACGCCGCCGTCGTCGCCGCCGTGGAGCGGGTGATCGCCCCGCTGGGCCTGCGGCTCGACCGGGCATCGCCCATGGTCGACGCCCGGCTGCCCGACGGCTCCCGTCTCCACGCCGTCGTCCCTCCCGCCTCGGTCGACGGCCCGGTGGTGGCGATCCGGCGGTTCATGCAGGCGGTCTCCTCCCTCGACGACCTGGTCCGGGGAGGCTCTGCCACCCCCGGCCAGGTGGAGGCGCTCAGGGACGCGATCCGCCAACGGCGCAACATCGTCGTCGCCGGGGGGACGGGGGCCGGCAAGACCACCCTCCTCAACCTGCTGGCCGCCGAGATCCCGTCCCACGAGAGGGTCGTGACCATCGAGGACGCCGCCGAGCTGTCGCTTCCCGGCCACGTGGTCAGGCTGGAAGCCCACCCGCCCAACGCCGACGGCCACGGTGGGGTGAGCCTCCGCCAACTGCTGCGGTCGGCACTCCGCCTCCGCCCCGACCGCATCGTCGTGGGCGAAGTCCGCGGGGCGGAAGCCCTCGACATGGTGTGGGCCCTCAACACCGGCCACCTGGGCAGCCTCTCCACCGTCCACGCCAACTCCCCGTCGGAGGCGCTGTGGCGGCTCGAGACGCTGGCTCTGTCCGACGGCGGCGTCGCTGCCGACGCGGTGCGCCGCCAGATCCAGGCGGGTATCCACCTCGTCGTCCAGGTGGAACGCTCGGTGGAGGGGCGGCGGATCACCGAGTTGTGGGAGGCGGGAGCATGATCGAGGCGCTCTTCTTCGCCGCCGGGATGGTGGCCGGGGTCGACTGGAAGGTGCTCGCCCCGGCGGCAGCCGCCGTCTGGTTCCCGGTTCCGACCGCGGCGACCCTCCTCGTGGTGCTCGCGGCTCATCGGGGGAGGCGGCTCGACCCTCTCGCCACCGAGGTCGAGGCAGTCGAGGCGGTGGTCGGGGAGCTGCGGGCTGGATCGTCGCTTCGCACGGCCCTCTCGTCCGCCCTGGCCGGGATGGAGGGCGCAGAAGGGGTCGTCCGCCGCCTGCGCGTCGGGGAGCCTCTCGCCTCCGCTGTCGCCGACCTCGAGCGGGCGCTGCCCCGGACGGGAAGACTGATCCGGGTGGCGATCGCCGCCGGCGGGGGAGCGGGCCGGATGCTGCCCGTCTTCGAGGAGCTCGTCGTCCACGCCAGCGCCGAGGCGTCAGCGGCGGCCGAGCTGCGGACGGCCCTGGCTCCGGTCAGAGCGTCGATGACGGTCCTCGTCGGAGCTCCCTGCCTCTACCTGGGGTGGGTGACGGCGACCGGGAGGCTGACCCGCCTGCTGCAGCTGCCGGGCGGAGCTTGGGTGGCGGGGATCGGCGCGGCACTCTTCTCGGTCGGAATCGCCGTGATGACGGCCATGGCGAGGAGGAGGCGATGAGGAGACTCGTCGCCGCCGGCTGCGGGGTCGTGATCGCCGGGCCGCTGGGCGGGGCCGCTGCCGTGGCTGTCGTCGAGGCGCTCGCCTGGGCCTACCGGCGGCGACAGCCCGAAGCCGGTGACGTCGTCGAGGTGGCGGCCACCCTGCTGGTGTTGGTGGGCGCCGGGCTGCCCGTGGTCTCGGCGTTGGAGCAGGCCGCGGCGCATCTGCCCGGCGTGGACGAAGCCGTGCGCCGGGCGCGGCGGCTCGGGTCCGCCCCGGCGCTCGCCTCCGCCCGCGGGCCGCTCGCCCCGCTCCTGCGCAGGCTCGCCGACGCCGCCGTGTCGGGGTCCCCTCCCGAGCCCGCCCTCCGCGGTTTCATCGAGGCAGAGAGGCGTCGCCGACACACCGAAGCGGTCGCCCGGGCCCGCCGGCTCCCCGTGCGGCTGATGGTGCCGATGACCCTCCTCGTCCTCCCCGGGTTCGTGCTGATGGTCTACGGCCCGATGCTGATCGACATCGTCACCTCCCTCCTGGGCCCGCTGTGGAACTGACGGTCCCACTTCCCCCCGGAGCCGGTCGGACACCGGCAGCGACGAAAGGAGCATCGCCATGTGGGCGATATGGCACTGGTTGACCACCCGGCTGGAGGGCGAGCGCGGGCAGGCGACGGTCGAGTACTTCCTCGTCATCCTCGCCGCCACCGCTCTCGCCATCGTGGCCCTCAAGTGGCTCCAAGGGAGCGGAGGCAGCTCGTTGGGGGACCTCTTCGGCAAGGTGATCTCTTGGGTGGCGGGCAAGTTCTGAGCTCCCGCGGATCGGCGACGGTGGAGTTCGTGCTGGTCGTGCCCCTCATCGTCCTCGTGGTGGCCGCCTGCCTCGAGGTGGCGGCACTGGCGCGGACCCGCCTCGTCGTGGTGGCGGCGGCTCGGGAAGGGGCCCGGGTCGCCGCCACCCAGCCCGATCCGGCGGATGCCGCCCGCGCCGTGCGCGGGGCCCTGGGGGATCTGGGAGACGCCGCCCGGATCACCGTGAGCCGTCCCCACGTGGTCGGCCGTCCCGCCACCGTGGAGGTGGAGGTCCGTCAGACGCTCAGGACACCCCTCCTGCAGCATCTCAGGGTGCCGGTCGGGGGCCGGGCGACGATGCGGGTCGAGCGGTGACCGAACGCGGCGGCGCCACGATCGTGGCCGCGGCGGTGGTCTCTTTTCTGGTCCTGGTGGCCGCCGGCCTGGCCGCGGTCGGCAGGGTCGGGGCGGCCCGCGTCCAGGCCACCTCAGCGGCCGACGCAGCCGCCCTCGCCGCGGCTCCGCTCACCTTCCTGCCCGGCGACCCCGCCGCCGAAGCAGCCACCTACGCCCGGGTGAACGGGGCGGACCTGGTGCGCTGCGGATGCCGCAAGGACCTCGGGCTGGGCGACCGCGTCGTCACCGTCCAGGTCGAAAAGCCCGTCGAACTGCCCATCTTCGGGGAGGTGACGGTCCGCGCCCGTGCCGCCGCCGAGTTCTCGCCCCGCCGGCTGCTCGGGGGGTGAGGGCTAACGTTTCCGCGGCGATGTCGACCGCGGCCGTTCGGGTCCTGAAAGAAGCCGGGGTGGAGTTCACCCTCCACGAGTACGAAGTCGACGCCGACGTGGGGGAAGGCTACGGCGAGGCCGTCGCCGCCGCCATGGGCGTCGAGCCCGAGAGGGTGTTCAAGACTCTCCTGGCCGAAGTCGACGGCACCCACGTGGTGGCCGTCGTCCCCGTCTCGGAGCGGCTCTCGGTGAAAGCGCTGGCCCGGGCGGCCGGGGGGAAGAAGGCCTCGATGGCCGACCCCGCCGACGTCGCCCGGCTCACCGGCTACTCGCCCGGCGGGATAAGCCCGTTCGGGCAGCGTCGCCGGCTCCCCACGTTCGTCGACGAGAACGCAGAGAGGTTCGACTCGATCTTCGTCAGCGGCGGCAGGCGCGGGCTGCAGGTGGAGGTGGCTCCCGTCGACCTCATCCGCCTCACCGGGGCCCGGGTGGCGGCCCTCAGCTGAGGATCGTCTCGAGCAGCCGGATCGCCCCCGCCTTGTCGAGAGGCTCGTTGAGGTTGCCGCACTTGGGGGACTGGACACACGACGGGCAGCCGTGGGTGCACGGACAGGTCCTCACCGCCTCGAGGGTCGCCTGCCAGTGGCTGGCTCCTGCCCCGAACGCCACCTCGGAGATCCCCGCCCCGCCGGCGTAGGCCTCGTAGATGAAGATCGTCGGCCCGCCCGACACCGGATGCCACGGTGTCGACAACCCGCCCATGTCCCAGCGGTCGCACACCGCCCGGAGCGGCAGCACGGCGATGGCGGCGTGCTCGGCGGCGTGAAGGGTGCCGGGCAGCTCGTGGGGGGCGACATCGGCCCGGCGGATCGGAGCGTCGGGGATCGACAGCCAGATGGCGTCGGTCTCGTAGGTGACGGACGGGAGGTCCAGGTAGACCGTGTCCAGCAGCTCCCGCGACCCGAGCGCCCGCTTCTGGTAGGCCACCACCTGGGTGTGGACCCTCACCGACCCCAGGTGGAGCCGGCAGGGGCCCAGGTCGGCCACCGAGCGGCGCTCCAGGACCTCCAGGTCGGTGTCCACCTTGGGCTGGGTGTAGTAGGAGACGTCCTGGCGCCTCACCCACACCTCCCCGCGGGAGATGTCGAGGCGGGTCACCACGTAGGTGTCCCCCTGATGCAGGTAGACGGCGCCCTCGTGGCCGTCCCGGTACGCCCGTGCCTCGTCGAGGACCCCGAGCAGCTCGGGAGGGCCGGTGCGGTCGATGACGTCGAAACGGCGCCCGGTTGAACTGCGCAGGTCGATCTGCGGCGCCGGGGCACGGCGATCCGCCCAGTACAGGGCGTCGTCGCGGAGGCGGAGCAGGTCGGCCTGGACCAGCCGGTTGGCGGCCTCCTCGATCGCCTCCCCGAGGACCTCGCGGTCTTCCAGCCGCAGCGGCAACTCGTAGGCGGCGCAGGCGGCGTGGGCCTCCGCCACCGCCGGGTTGGACGGGTTGATGACCACCGCCTCCGACGGCCGGGTGAACAGCTCGTCGGGATGGGTCATGAAGTACTGGTCGAGGGCGTCCTCCCCGGCGACCAGGACGACCAGGGAGGTGTCCTTCCTGCGCCCGGCCCGGCCCGCCTGCTGGCGGAACGACGAGATCGTCCCCGGGAACGTCGTCAGGATCGCCGCCTCCAACGACCCGACGTCGACACCCAGCTCCAGGGCGTTGGTGGTGACGATGCCGGTCAGCTCCCCGCTGAAGAGCTGGGATTCGATCCGACGGCGCTGCTGGGGGAGGTAGCCGCCCCGGTACGAGGCGATCCGCTTCCGTCGCGAGGCGTCGAGACGCTCGGTGGCCCACCGGTAGATCAGCTCGGTGGACTTGCGGCTGCGTGCGAACACGATCGTCGACACGTCACGGCGGACCAGGTCGACGAAGAGATCGGTCGCCTCGGCCAGGGCCGAGCGGCGGCGGCCCTCCTCGGGGTCCTCCATCTCCGGGTTCCACAGCACCACCCACTGCTCGCCGCGGGGAGAGTCGTCTTCATCGACGACGGCCACGTCGAGACCGCACAGGCGGGAGGCGAGCTCTCCGGGGTTGCCGATCGTCGCCGAGCCGAACACGAACACCGGGTCGGAGCCGTAGTGGTGGCACAGGCGGCGCAGCCGGCGGAGCACCATCGACACGTGGGTTCCGAAGATCCCCCGCAGCGTGTGCAGCTCGTCGACCACCACGTAGCGGAGCCGGTGGAAGAAGTCGGCCCACCGGCCGTGGTGAGGGAGGATCCCCACGTGGAGCATGTCGGGGTTGGTGAGGATCACGTTGGCCGCGCGGCGGATGGCCGAGCGCTGGTCGGTGGGGGTGTCCCCGTCGTAGGTGGCGGCGGCCACCAGGTCCGCGGCGACCACCGAGAACGACCGGGCCTGGTCCTGGGAGAGGGCCTTGGTGGGGTAGATGCAGAAGGCGGTGGAGCGGGGGTCCTCCAGCGCCGCCTCCATGATCGGCACCTGGTAGCAGAGGGTCTTGCCGGCGGCGGTGCCCGCCACCACCACCGTGTGCCGGCCCGCCAGGATCGAATCGATCGCCCGCGCCTGGTGGCGGTACAGCCGCTCTATGCCGAGCTCGGCGAGGCGTTCCGCCACCTGCGGGTGGAGGCGCCGGCTCGGCTCGGCGTGGACCGCCGGGCGGGCGGCGAGATGCCGCATCTCGGCCAGCTCGCCTTCGAGATCCGGCGACTCCGACCAGGTGCGGGCGATCAGCGAAGGGTCCACGCCCGGGAACGGTAAGTCCCCGGGCGGACAAACCCGATTCTCAGCAGGGCTCGGTGATCTCGATCACCGTCGTCCCGCGGACGTCGTGGGACGACATGTCGACTCCGGAAGCGATGACCCCGATGGGCAGGCAGGCGAGGGTCTGGGCCGCTTCGGGGTCCTCCATCCCGACGAGGCCGTCGATGAGGTCGATGAGGGCCGGCGTGTCGATCACCGCTTGCAGGTCCCCGTCGACCAGCGACGTCGCCCGCCGGTGCAGGTCGCTCGAGGCGAACGAGGACTCGGGCGCCGACTCGATCAAGGACCGATCGGTGGTGAGGAACGTCAGGGCATCCCGGGTGCCGAGACCCACCAGGCCCTCGATGTCGTACCCCCAATCGGTCTCGGTGACGTTCCACGCCAGCGTGCTGCCCAACTCGGCGATGGCGTCGACCATGGCCGCCCGGTTCGCATCGGAGAGGGCGACGAGAGCGGCATTGATCGGGATCTCCGGCTGCGAGGACGGCCACACCGCGACCGCCCCGTCGACGGAGAACAGGGAGAGGAGATCCTCGAGGCTGACGCCGTAGGCCTCCTCCATGCCGTCGAAGACCCCCGACTCGCCGAAGGCGCCGAACTGGTCGATCACAGAGCCGACCCGGAGGAAGGCGATGGTGTCGGCGGGCAGCGCCTCTTCGATGGCCGGGTCGGCGCTCCGCCGCGGGAACTCGTCGGTGACGGTGGCGGCGAAGTCCATCCGGATGTTGCCGTCGGAGATGCCGAATGACCCGGCGACCCATCCGGTGGCGTACTGGCCGAACTCCTCACTGTCGATGGTCACCGACGTCATCGTCTCGCCGGCCTCGGACAGCTCGGTCATCTGGTCGGAGTCGACGGCGAAGACGAAGATGCCTCGGTCCGGCAGGGCAGACAGCTGGGTGGTGAACTCCTCGTCGTCGGCCAGGGACTGCTCGGGCCCCGACACCAGAGCCTCGGCGAGGGCGGCGTCGCTGGCGGCCACGAGGTCGTTGCCGACCCGGCCCACGTACATCTCTTCGCCGTCGCCGGAGGTGGTGAGGAAGCGCACGCCGGCGATCTCGGTGGACCCGTCGGCGTCGATCTTCTCGAGGAACGCGTCCAGGGCCCCGGGGTCGCTTCCCCCGACGATCGCCACCGCATCCGGGTCGTCGACGTCGCCGAGCATGCCGACCGCCACCGGGCCGGTGGCCCACGAGGCGATGTCCTCTTCGTAGGACATGTCGCTTCCCGCCAGCTCGGCGTCGATCTCGGAGATGATCTCGTCGAAGACTGCCTCGACGTCGAATTCCTCGCCGGTCTGGGCCTCGACCAGCGGGCCGAAGGCGGCCACGACCTCCTTCGTCTCGTCGGACATGAGCGCCTCGATGTCTATCTCCAGGTAGACGAAGGCGTCGGCGGGGATGCGCTCACTGAACCCGGCGGCGGCGCCGCGCCCGCTCAGGGCGATGGCGGCCGCCCCGATCGCCAGGACGGCGACGCCGACCCCGGCGAACACCAGCCACCCCGGCCGCTTCCGGGCGGCTTCGGCCTCCGCTGTCTCGCCCACGACCGGCGTCAGCTCGTGGGAGCAGTTCGGGCAGACGGTGGCTTCGTTGGGTATCTCGGCTCGGCAGTTTGGGCAGTTCAATGTGACCTCGGAACTATCGATCCTGCATCATCGGCAGGGATCACGACTCCTCTGGAGTCGTCTCCCCCTCTCGGGCCACGCCGGCGACGGCGTAGGCCTCGTCTTCTTCGAGCGTCTCCTTCTCGAGGAGAGCCGTTGCCAAGGCGTCGAGCTTGTCGCGGTTCTTGGCGAGCAGCTCGACTGCCTCGTCGTATGCCTCGTCGAGGATACGACGAACCTCGCGGTCGACCAATCGCATCGTGTCCTCCGACACCTGCGGCCGCCCGAAGGCGTCGACCTGCTGCTCGTCGAAGACCGCCACCGGCCCGACTTCAGGCGACATCCCCCACTTTCCGACCATCGCCCGAGCGATCTGGGTGGCCTGCACCATGTCGTTCTCGGCTCCGCTCGAGATGACTCCGAACACCAGCTCCTCGGCGGCCCGGCCGCCCAACAGGCCCATCAGCCGCCCCTTCAGGTAGTCGGAGTCGTAGGCGTAGCGGTCGGCTTGCGGGCTCTGCAGCGTGACTCCCAGGGCGCGGCCCCGGGGGATGATCGACACCTTTCGCACCGGGTCGGCCCCGGCGCGCAGCATGCCGATGAGGGCGTGGCCGCCTTCGTGGTAGGCGGTGCGCCGCCGTTCCTCCTCAGACATCATGATCTGGCGCTCGGCGCCCAGGACCACCTTCTCCAGCGCGTCGGAGAAGTCGGCGGCGGTGACCTTCTCGTTGCCCCGCCTCGCCGCCATCAGCGCCGCCTCGTTGACGAGGTTGCGCAGGTCGGCGCCGACGAAGCCCGGGGTGGTGGACGCGATGACGTCGAGGTCCACGTCGTTGGCGAGGGGGACGTTGCGGGTGTGGACCTCGAGGATGGCCTTCCGGCCCCGCTGGTCGGGTGGGGACACGACCACCTGGCGGTCGAAGCGGCCCGGGCGCAGCAATGCCTTGTCGAGGATCTCGGGGCGGTTGGTAGCGGCGATCACTATCACGCCTTCCGAGCCGGTGAACCCGTCCATTTCGGTGAGGATCTGGTTGAGGGTCTGCTCGCGCTCGTCGTGTCCCCCGACGGTGGCGGCCCCGGCCCGGGAGCGGCCGATGGCGTCCAGCTCGTCGATGAAGATGATCGACGGGGCCACCTTCTTGGCCTGCTCGAACAGGTCCCGCACCCGGCTGGCGCCGACACCGACCACCATCTCGATGAACTCGGAGGCCGACACCGAAAAGAACGGCACGTCCGCCTCGCCCGCCACGGCCCGGGCCAGCAGCGTCTTCCCCGTGCCGGGAGGGCCGGTGAGCAGGACGCCCTTGGGGATGGTGCCTCCCAGGCGGGTGTACTTCTCGGGGTCCTTCAGGAAGTCGACGATCTCGGCCAGCTCCTCTTCGGCGTCGTCGATGCCCGCCACGTCATCGAAGGTGGTGCGGCCGTGGCTGGCTGCCTCGTAGCGACGCGCCCGGCTGGCTCCTAGCCCGCCCAGGCTGCTCATCGCCGAGCCGGCCCGGCGGAAGATCCGATAGAAGATCCACAGGAGCAGGAGGGTCGGGCCGAAGCCGAACAACAGCTGCTGCCACAGCGGCGGGGGAGCGTCGGCCGGCTCGGCGTTGACCACCACCCCGTGGTCGACCAGCCGCTGGAACAGGTCGTCGTCGGCGAAGGTGGGGCGCTCCGTCTCGAACTCGGTGAACGTCGGGGCGCCGGGCTCCTCGGCGCCGGGCTCCGTCACCGGCTCCCGGAAGGTGCCCTGGATGGTGTCGCCCGTCGAGGTGATCGACTCGACGTTCCCGGCGTCGACCTGCTCGATGAAGAAGGTGTAGGGGACGAGCACCCGCGCCGGCGGTCCCAGCAGCAGATTCGTGATGAAGAAGTTCAGCGCCAGGAGCAGCAGGGCGAGGATCCAGAAATTGCGCCCGCCGGGGAGCCGCTGCAGCGGCGAGCGGTCGCCATCGTCCTCGGGCATCCCCTCCACGCGCCAGCTCGGCTTGTCGGCGCGGTCGTTCCTCTTCTCGGGGCGAGAGCGCGTCTCTCGTGCGGTCACGGTTCGATGTTCCCATACGGAGCCGAATACGGGAAGGGGTACCCTGCCTCCGTGGTCACCACCCGCGACGTCCTCGACATGCTCTCCGAGCTGGCCCGCCTCACCACCCTCGAGGAGGGCAGCCCGCAGGCGTTCAAGGTCCGGGCCTACGAGAACGCCCGCGCCGCCATCGAAGCCTCCGGCCTCGACGTCACCAAGATGACGAAGGCGGAGCTGATGGAGATCAAAGGGGTGGGCGGTGCGACCGCCGACAAGATCCTCGAGTTCGTCTCCACCGGCAAGGTGGCCAAGCTGGAGAAGCTGCGCGCCGAGTACCCGCCTTCGTTCGTCGAGCTGGCCCGCATCCCCGGCCTGGGGCCCAAGACGCTGAAGCTGATCCGCTCCGAGCTCGGGGTGGAGGATCTCGACGGGCTGAAGCGGGCGATCGCCGAGCAGCGGCTCCGGACCCTGCCGGGGCTGGGCAAGACCTCCGAGGAGAAGATCGCCCGGGCCATCGAACGCCTCGGCCTCCACGGGAAGGACCGTCGGACGCCGATCGGGGAGGTGCTGCCCCTCGCCGACTCCCTCGCCGCCGAGCTCGCCGAACTGCCCGGCGTCACCGCCGCCGTCCCCTGCGGGAGCCTGCGGCGCTTCTCCGACACCATCGGCGACGTCGACATCGTGGTCGCCACCACCGACCCGGTGCCGGTGATGGACCACGTCGCCTCCCACCGCCTCGCCACCGAGGTGGTCGGCCACGGCGACACGAAGACCTCGATCCTCACCCGCTCCGGGCTCCAGGTCGACGTCCGGGCGGTCGCTCCCGACCAGTTCGGCGCCGCCATCCTCTACTTCACCGGCTCCAAGGCCCACAACATCGCCCTGCGTCAGCGCGCCATCGACCGGGGCTGGCTCCTCAACGAGTACGGGCTGTTGGACGGGGAGAAGACGGTCGCCTCCAACACCGAAGAGGAGATCTACGCCGCCCTCGACCTCCCCTGGATACCCCCGCCGCTGCGGGAGAACTCGGGAGAGATCGAAGCCGCCGCCTCCGGGGAGCTTCCCGACCTGGTCGAACTGGAAGACATCCGCGGCGACCTCCATTACCACACCGACCGATCGGGTGACGGGCGGTCCACCCTCGAGGAGATGGTGGAGGCGGCGGTGGCCCGAGGCTACGAGTACGTGGCGATCACCGACCACGGCGAGAACCTGGCGATCAACGGCTCGAGCCGCCAGGAGATGCTCGCCCACCGGGACCGGATCCGGGAGATGGAGCAGCGCCACGGCATCCGGCTCTTCTTCGGGTGCGAGCTGAACATCGGCCCCGACGGGTCCCTCGACTACGACCCCGAGTTCCGGTCCCAGTTCGAGTTCTGTGTCGCCTCCATCCACTCCCACTTCGACCTGGACCGGGAGACGCAGACGGCGCGGCTGCTGAAGGCGATGGCCGACCCGTCCGTTTCGGTGATCGGTCATCTCACCGGGCGGTACATCGGCCGACGGCCCGGCGTCGAGTTGGAGGTCGACGCCGTGCTGGAAGGTTTGGCAGCCACCGGGGTGGCGCTGGAAGTCAACGGGTCCCTCGACCGGCTCGACGCCACCGCCGACGTGATCAGGGCGGCCGGCCGGGCCGGTGTCACCCTCACCATCTCCACCGACAGTCATCACGTGTCGGACCTGGAGCGGATGGCCTACGGGGTGGAATGGGCGCGGCGGGGCTGGGCGGCGCGTCGCTCCGTCGCCAACACGATGCCCCTCTCCGATTTCGAGGAGTGGGTGAACCGGAGGCGCTGACAGGCCTATCCCTGCAGTCGCCGGGGCAGTCACGTACCATGCCCGCGGTGAGCGACTTGGGAGCCCTCTACCGCCAGGCCCGCGAGCAGGTCTCGGCGCTGGTGAGGTCGCTCGGGCCGCAGCAACTCGAGACTCCCGTGCCGTCGTGTCCGGGCTGGACGGTCCACGACGTCGTCTCCCACCTGGCAGGGGTCGCCAACGACGTGATCACCGGCCGCCTCACCGGCATCCCCACCCCCGAGGAAACCGCCGCCCAGGTGGCGGCGCGATCGGGGACCCCGACGTCGATCGTGCTCCGGGAGTGGGAGCGGACCGGCTCCCAGCTCGAGGTGCTGCTCGGCAAGGAAGGACGGTTCGCCGAGATCCCGGTCGTGGACGCCACGGTCCACGAACAGGACATCCGCGGGGCGCTGGGCATGCCCGGGAACCGCACCGGTGAGCTCATCGACCTCACCCTCCGGCGCCCGCTGGAGCTCTTCGTCGGCAAGGTCGACAGCTCCGGGCTGGACCCCGTCGAGGTGACCGACGACGCCGGCACGCACCTGGCCGGGCCCGAAGACGCCCCGGTGGTGCTGCGGGCATCGCGCTTCGAGCTGATGCGCTGCGTGTACGGGCGGCGCAGCGCGAGCCAGATCGGCCGTCGATTCGCCGGCACCGACGACCCGGGTGCCTACGTCGACCTGTTGGTCGTCTTCGGGCCCGCCGCCACCGACATCGTGGAGTGACCTAGCCGGGCGGCTCGAGCGACCCGTCGGCGAGATCCTCCCACAGACTTGCAGCGGAATCATTCAAGTGCACGACGCTGGCGCCCCCCACCGAGCCGGTGCCGCCCGGGGCCACGACGTTCACCACCTTGGCCGGGTCGACGCGGATCACCGCGGCGGCCAGCACCAGGAGCTCGCCGGGCCAGAAGTTCGTGGACACGTGCGGCCGCGCCCCGGCCAGCAACCCCGGCAGGGCGAGCGGTCCCCGCGCCCGCAGCATCGCCTGCGCGGCCTGGAGGATCAGCCCGCCGTGGTACTGGCGCTCGAAGTCTCCCCGGGGGAGGGTCTTTCGGGTCCGGGCCATGGCCAGGGCCTGTTTCGGGTCGAGCACCTGCAGGCCCGCTTCGATGTCCGCTTTCGCCGCCGAGTCCTTGAACGGGCGCGGGACCTCGATCTCCAACCCCCCGAGCACCTCGATCAGGCCCTCGAAGCCGGCGAATCCGGTCAGCAGGTAACCGTCGAAATCGAGGCCGGTCAGGTCCCTGAACGTCTCCATCATCAGGTCGGGGCCGCCCAGGGCTAGGGCGGCGTTGATCTTCGACCGGCCCCGTCCCGGGATCGGCACCCACGAGTCGCGGGGCACCCCGACGATGCCGGCGTTGCCCTCGGCGTCGATTCCGACGAAGTGGATGGAGTCGGCCCTGGTTTCGTCTCGGCGCTCCTTCGGGCGGGCGTCCGAGCCCACCACCGCCACGACCTTGGGGAACTCGCCGAGATGGGTACCCCCCTTCACCGAGGGCCACCAGCCCCCGACGACCCGCCACTCGGGGTCTCCCACGAGGAGAGTGACGTCATCGCCGATCTCGACCACCCCCAGCCTGACTTTCTCGTCCCAGTCGGCGACGGCGGCCCGGCCCTCGAGCGGGCGCTCGCCCTCGGCGGCGGCGAACGCCTCGACCACCTCCGGGGGCGCCGGGAACTCTTCCGGCTCGGCCTGGCCCGAGTACAGGGTGGTCATGAACTCGGCGAGGTCGGGATCGGCGCCCTCCAGGGCGAGCTCGTAGACCGTGGTCGTGGTCGTCGGGATCGTGGTCGTGGTCGTCGGCGTCGTCGTCGTGGTGGACGACGTGACGCTGCTGGTCGTCGGCTCCGCCTGGTTCGAGCAGGCGGCCGAGACCAGTGTGAGCAGAAGGACGATGGAGACGGCTCGCTTCATGTGACCCCCACGTTCGGTTCGAAGCGACTGCGGCAGCGTAGGGCTGTCGTCCCCGGAAGGTGAGCAACCGCCTCCGATGCGTGGGCCGACGGGTGCGCCTCCTATACTGCCCGGCGGCTTTTTCTCCCATCTGCCGGAGGTTCTGGACCAATGACCGACACGCTCCTGTACGTCGCGCTCGTCGCCGGGTTGGCGGCGCTCGCCCTCGCCGTGTTCTACGCCCGGGCCGTGCTGGCCACGCCCCAGGGCAACGAACGCATGGTCGAGCTGGCGTCCGCCATCCGCGAAGGGGCGATGGCCTTCCTCCGGCGTGAGTACACCTGGGTCGCCGTTTTCGTCGTGGTCATGGCCGTCCTCATCGCCCTCCTGCTCGACGACGGCGTGCTCCGCGCCGTCGCCTACGTGTTCGGGGCGATTCTCTCCGCCACCGCAGGCTTCGTGGGCATGCGCATCGCCACCGCCGCCAACGCCCGCACCACCGAAGCCGCCCGCATCGGCGGCATCCCCGGGGCGCTGCCCGTCGCCTTCCGCGGCGGCGCCGTCATGGGCTTCACCGTCGCCGGCCTCGGCCTCCTCGGCGTGGCCATCGGGTATCTGATCTTCGTCCAGATGAACCCCGACTTCGGGACCTCCCGCGCCGCCGAGATCATCACGGCCATCGGCCTCGGAGGGTCCTCGATCGCCCTCTTCGCCCGTGTGGGCGGGGGCATCTACACCAAGGCCGCCGACGTGGGCGCCGACCTGGTGGGAAAGGTGGAGGCGGGGATCCCCGAAGACGACCCCCGCAACCCGGCGGTGATCGCCGACAACGTCGGTGACAACGTCGGCGACGTCGCCGGCATGGGCGCCGACCTCTTCGAGTCCTACGTCGGATCGCTGGTCGCCCCGATCGCTTTCGCCGCCATCGTCTTCGCCGGGGCGTCGTTCCAGGCGCAGGCGATCATCTTCCCGCTGGCGGTGGCGGCGCTCGGCATGCTCGCTTCGATCATCGGTTCCTTCCTGGTCCGGGCCAAGAGCGCCGACGACCTCGCCGCCGCCCTCCACCGGGGTACCAACTTCTCGTTGATCGCCACCGCCGCCGGCACCCTCGGGCTGGTCTACCTGGTCTTCGACAGCTCCGAGACCCGGCCGCTCGGGCTGTGGATCGCCGTCGTCGTCGGCCTCGTCGTCGGCTGGTTCGTCGGCAAGATTTCGGAGTGGTTCACCTCCGACAGCTACAAGGTCGTGAAAGAGATCGCCCGCCAGGCCCAGACCGGCCCCGCCACGGTGATCATCTCCGGCATCGCCGAGGGCATGCGCTCGGCGGCGTTCTCGGTGATCGTCGTCGCCGTCGGCATCGCCGGGGCCTACTTCGCCGGCAACTGGGCGCTGGGTGACGGCGGCGGCATCTACGGCGTCTCCATCGCCGCCATCGGCGTGCTCGCCACGTTGGGCATCACGATCTCCGTCGACGCCTACGGCCCGATCGCCGACAACGCCGGGGGCATCGCCGAGATGGCCCACCTGCCGGCCGAGGTCCGCGAGTCCACCGACGCCCTCGACGCCCTCGGCAACACCACCGCCGCCGTCGCCAAGGGCTTCGCCATCGCCTCGGCGGCCGTGACCGCCCTGGCCCTGTTCGCCACCTTCACCCAGGCGGTGCAACTGGACGCCATCGACCTGGTCCGGGCCGAGACCGTCATCGGGCTCTTCCTGGGGGCGATGTTCCCGTTCCTGTTCGCCGCCCTCACGATGAACGCGGTGGGCCGGGCCGCCAACAAGATGATCGACGAGGTCCGCCGCCAGTTCCGCGAGATCAAGGGACTCAAGGAAGGCGCTCCCGACGCCCGCCCCGAATACGCCAAGTGCGTCGACATCGCCACCGCCGCCGCCCTGCGGGAGATGATCATCCCCGGCGCGCTGGCCGTCGCGCTGCCGCTCATCATCGGCTTCTACGACGTGGAGATGCTGGGCGGGTTCCTGGCCGGCGCCCTCGTCACCGGCTTCCTCCTCGCCATCTTCATGGCCAACGCCGGCGGGGCGTGGGACAACGCCAAGAAGTTCATCGAGGCGGGGGCGTTCGGCGGCAAGGGCTCCGACCCCCACAAGGCGGCCGTGATCGGCGACACCGTCGGCGACCCGTTCAAGGACACCTCCGGCCCGGCGATGAACATCGTCATCAAGGTGATGACGATCGTGGCGCTGATCTTCGCCTCGGCGTTCATCTGAGCGCTACGGCCGACCGCCGATATACGGTGGTGGCCATGGAGGAACGGGAGAGAGCGATCCTGGCGCTCGAGCGCGACTTCTGGCTGGAGGGCGGGGGAGACCCCGAGTACTGGCGGCGCCACTTCGCCGACGACGGCTTGATCGTGCTGTCGTCGGGGATGATGGGAAAAGACGAGGTCGTCTCCGTCATGGAAGCCGAGAGGGGCTGGGACGCCGTCGACTTCGACGACGTCCGTTGGGTCCATTCGGCCTCCACGTCCATCCTCGGCTACCAGGCGAGGGCCAGGTCGGCAGGCAGCGGTGAGATCGACTACCAGGCGATGATCGCCAGCGGATACCGAAAGGACGACGACGGTTGGCGGTTGGTCTTCCATCAGCAGACTCCACTGGTGTGACCCAGGGCCCGGTGTTCATCGTCGGCGCTCCCCGGTCGGGGTCGTCGATCCTCTACCGCACCCTGCTCAAGCACCCGTCTTTTGCCGTGAGAGGCCCCGAGGAGCTGGCGCTGGCGGAGTCTTCGGTGGTCAACCATCTCGACTCGGCGCCCCGCTGGAAGCCGCCCCGCCCCCGCAGCCTGTGGCTGTACTTCCTGGGCGACGAAGCCGCCTACAGCGCCTTCTGCGACGAGGTGCGCAAGCTCACCGGCGGTGTCGGGGTGCCCGACGACGGCAGCGCCCCCGCCTGGGCTACGCCGGTGCTGGAGGCGTTCGTGCGCCACGCCGTCGCGGTCCGGGGATGCCGGCGCATGCTGGAGAAGACCCCCACCCACATCGAGCGCGCCGACTGGCTCCTGGCCGCCCTGCCGACGGCGAAGCTGTTGTTCATCCACCGTCACCCCGTCGACACCTACACGTCGTACCTGCGGCGGGCGGCGGTCGACCCCCAGGCGACCTGGGCCGACCTCAGCGTCGAAGAGTTCGCCGAGATCTACCGTCGCCAAGGGCGCATCGCCCAGCGTCTCGTCGCCGAGGTGCCGGAGCGGTTCCGGGCCGTCTCCTACGAGCGGTTCACCTCCGATCCGGCCGCGGTCGTCGCCGAGGTGTGCGAGTTCCTCGGAGAGGATTTCGTCCCCGAGATCGTCGACGAGCCCAACCCGGACCTGAGCCGGGCCCGCTTCGATCCCCACCTCTACGGGAAGATCACGACCAGGACGAAAGACAACTCGGACTACGTCGACGAGGCCACGGCCCGAAAAGTGATGGAGCTCGCCGCCGACGTGGCCGCCGGGTGGGGCTACACCGGTTAGGCATCCCCGTCGATCGGGTCCAAAATGTCCGCAGTCCCGTGCCCGAGATCCTCCTAGTCCGCCACGCCGAATCCGAAGCCAACGCCGCCGCGGCGTGGCAGGGCCGCGGCGACGCCGGCCTCAGCGCCGCCGGGCGCGAGCAGGTGGCGGCTCTCGGCCGTCGGGTCGAGGGCCAGCGCTTCGACGCAGTCGTCTCCTCGCCCCTGACCCGTGCCTACGAGACCGCCGCCGCCTTCTCCGATGCTCCCGAGATCGAAGAGGACCTGATCGAGATCGACCTGGGGAGATGGGAAGGCGTCCCCTTCGACACCGTCGCAGAAAAGGACGGGGTCCTCCTGCGATCCATCTACAACGGCGCCGACGAGCCGTTCGGCGGGATCGGCGAGCGGATGAGCGAGGTGGCTGCCCGGGCGTGGTCGGCGATCGACCGTCTCGCCGAGCGGGTCGGGGAGACCGGCCGGGCAGTGGTGGTCACTCACGGCGGGGTGCTCGACTCTCTCCTGTCGACGCTGCTTCCCACGGTGCGCCGCCGCCCCCACCGCATGGCTTCGAACGCGTCGCTCACCCACCTGGTCGGAGGGCCCGGCCACTGGCGTCTCAAGCGGTTCAACGACACTGCCCACCTGGGCCGCCTCAGCACCCACGCGGCCCGCCACCTCGAAGCCGGCGACCCCGTGGTGGCGCTGATCCGCCACGGCAGGACCCGCGCCAACGTCGACGGCCGCTTCCAGGGCCAGTCCTGCTGGGGCCTCGACGACGTCGGGGCGGAGCAGGCCCGGTGGCTGGCGAAGTGGTACGGGCGCCTCGACCGCGTCTACACCTCGCCGCTGGCGCGGGCCGCCGACACCGCGGCGGCGATCAGCGCCGCCACCCCGGTGCCCGTCGACGGCCTCAAGGAGATCGGCCTCGGGGTGTGGGAGGGGCTGACCTGGAAAGAGGTGTGGGACGGCTGGGCCGACGTCGCCCGCAGGATCTACGAAGAGGGCCAGGACCTCCCCCGCGGCGAGCACGGTGAGACCTGGGCGGAGGCGACCCGGCGCATGGCCCAGACCGTCGCCTCCCTCGAGCTCGCTCCCGGCGAGATCACCGGCGTGGTCACCCATGGCGGGGTGATCCGGGCCTACATCGGAACCCTCTCCGGCGACACGACGGGGACGATGAGCCGGCTCGCCACGCCCGAGAACACCTCCGTCACCCACGTGGCGATGACCGCCGACGGTCCCGTCCTCTGCGACTACGCGGTGGCGCCCCATCTCGAGTCCACGACGGAGGCGGCACCGCGGTGAGCTACGACAATCGGCGTTACGCCCTCGTCAACCGCTGGGACTCGAGCCACCTGAAGAAGATCGACCGGCTGCTGCCGCTCCGTCCAGGCGAGCGGGTCCTCGAGGTCGGCTGCGGGGCGGGCCATCTGGTCAAGCGCCTCGCCGCCCGGGGGATCGACGTCGTCGGGATCGACGCCAACCCCAACGCCGCCGAGGTGGCGGGCACGGAGCGGGTCAAGACGATGCGAGCCGAAGAGCTCGAGTTCGCCGACTCCAGCTTCGATGCCATCGTCTCCATCCACGCCATCGAGCACATCCCGGCGCTGGAGGCGGCGTTCGCCGAGATGGCCCGGGTGCTGCGGCCCCGGGGCCGGGCCTTGTTCATCTACCCCGCCGAGCCGATCATGGGCCTGTACGCCATACCCACCTCGGTGATACTCCACGGCTCGCCGTTCAAGGCCCGCCAGGTCCACTGCCACAAGCTCTGGCCCGCCAAGGTGAGGCGGATGGTGGAGCCTCTCGGCTGGGTGGAGACCCATCGCCAGTTCGACCTCTTCAAGAGCCCGCAGTTCGTGTCGCGCTTCACCGCCGCCTGAGCGGTCCTTGGTTGGGGGAGGGGGATGGGGGAACATGGATCGTGGCCAGCCAGGAGATCGCCGTGCCCCGCACCTTCGTCCTCGACACCTGCGTCCTGCTCGCCGACCCCAACGCCGTCCTCCGCTTCGACGAACACGAGGTGGTGCTGCCGCTGGTGGTGGTCGAAGAGCTCGACCGGAAGAAGACCCGCCTGGACGAGGTCGGCGCCAACGCCCGGGCCGCCATCCGCCTGCTGGAGAGGCTGGGGGCCTCCCGGCCCGGCGGGATGCGCGAGCCGGTCGCCCTCCCTTCCGGCGGGACACTCCGCATCGAGATCAACGGCATCAACTCCGACCGGCTGCCTCCCGTGCTCGACCCTTCCACGCCCGACCACCGGATCCTCTCCACCTGCTTCAACCTCGACTCGCCGGTCCTGGTGACCAAAGACGCCAGCTTGCGCATCAAGGGCGCCCAGCTCGGCATCGAGGTGCAGGACTACCGGGCCGACACGGTCCAGGTCGACCAGGTCTACGCCGGCGTGGTCGAGCACCAGACCGACGAGGCGACCATCGACCGGCTGTTCGACGAGGGAAAGATCGGCGTCGACCTGGACGCCCTGGTCAACGAGTTCGTCGTGCTGCGGGCCGGACGATCCCGGTCGGGTCTGGCCCGGGTGGTGGAGGCGGGCCCGCCGGCCGTCGTCGAACGTGTCCCCACCCATGTGCGGGCGTTCGGGGTGGAGCCGAAGAACCTCGCCCAGACGGTGGCTCTCCACCATCTGCTCGACCCCGACCTGCCGGCCGTGTCGCTCATGGGCAACGCCGGGTCCGGCAAGACGTTTCTGGCCTTGGCTGCGGGGCTGGAACTGGTGCTGGAGCAGCGGCGCTACCGCCGGGTGTCCGTCTACCGGCCGTTGGTGCCGGTGGGCCGCCAGGAGGTCGGATACCTCCCCGGGGACCTGAGCGAGAAGCTCACGCCGTGGATGGCGGCCGTGCACGACAACCTCTATGCCCTTTTCGCCGACGCCGGTGCCGACGGCGCCAAGGCGGCGGTCGAGGAGCTCATCGACCGCGGGGAGCTGGAGCTGGCGGCGGTGACATACCTGCGGGGACGGTCGATCACCGACGAGTTCGTGATCATCGACGAGGCCCAGAACCTGGAGCTGGCCACGCTCAAGGTGATCCTCACCCGGATGGGCCGCAACTCGAAGGTCGTGTTCTGCGGGGATCTCAGCCAGGTCGACAACCCCTACATCTCCCCGTACGGCGGCATGGCGGCGCTGATCGAGAAGTTCAAGGGCTCGGAGCTGTTCGGCCACGTCACCCTGGAGCGCACGATCCGCTCGCCGCTGGCGGAGCTGGCCGCCGCCTGCCTGTGACCTAGGGCGTCTCAGGCCACGGGTGCTTGGGGTAGCGGCCGGCCATCTCCTTTCGGACCTCGTGCCACGACCCCTCCCAGAACCCTGCCAGGTCCGAAGTGACCTGGATCGGCCGGTTCGCCGGCGACAGCAGCTCGACGACGACGGGGCGCCCGCCCACCGTCGGGGTCTCGGTCACCCCGAACAGCTCCTGCACCCGCACCGAGAGCCGGGGCTCGTCGCCGGAGTAGTCGAAGCGCACCCGCCGTCCCGACGGCAGCGTGTAGTGCGTGGGGGCCTCGGCATCCAGCCTCCTTCGCCTCTCGTGGCCGAGAGCAGCCGACAACACCGCGGCGAGGTCCACTCTCTGGACGTCGTCCCAGCCCGTCGCACCCCACAGGTGCGGGGCGAGCCAGTCCTCTAGAGCCGCCGTCAACGCCTCGTCGGACCAGTCCGGCCAGCCTCCCGGATCGCTGCGAGCGAGATGCTGCACCCGGTCCCGCAGGTCCTGCGCCGGCTGCGACCAGGGGAGCGAATCGATCCCGAGGCGTCGGATCCGCTCCAGCAGCGCCGCCGTCGTCTCCTCTCCAGGGGCGGGCCGATGGTCGCGGGAGTCGAGCACCAGGCCGCCGAGGCGGCGCTCGACCCGCTCGGTCAGGCGGTCGCCGTCCCAGGTCAGGCGGGTCGTCTCCTCCACTTCGGAGGAGAAGGCGGCAGCCACGGTCTCGGCGTCGATCGCCGCTGCCAGCCGGATGCGGGCGTCCCTGCGGCGGCCGTCGAGGTCGGCGGCGACCAGGAACCGCTCGGCGGCCAGCGGGTCGGATGGCGTCACCAGCGCCGTCGTCCCGGTGCGCAACTGGAACCGCCCGGGGCTCCCCCTCCGGATCGCCAGGCGGTCGGGGAAGGCGAGCGCCAGCACCCGCCCGGTGTGATCCAGGTCCACCGCGTAGAGCCCGTCGACCCCCGCCCGTCGGGCCAGGTCCTCGGCCGCCTCCCGCAGCCGCGCCAGCGGCGCTCCCGCCGCGGCGGGATGATGGAATCCGCGGTCCACGAGCAACCGGACCCGCAGGGCGATGTCGGCCGGGAGCTCGTCGGGCCGCCCCCGCAACGGGTCCCGTTCGGCGAGGATCGTCGCCAGCCACACCGCCAGCGCCTCGTCTTCTCCGGCATCGACGACCATCCGCGCCAGCCGGGGATGGAGGGGCAGGTCGGCCATCCGTTTCCCGGCGGGGGTGATGCGGCCCCGGGAGTCGACCGCTCCGAGGCCGCGGAGCAGCGCCACCCCCTCCTCCCACCCCGCCGGCGGCGGCGGGTCGAGCCAGCGAAGGGCCGCAGGGTCGGAGACTCCCCACGCCGCCAGCTCCAGCACCAGGGCGGCCAGGTCCACCTGGGTGATCTCGGGGTCGATTCCCGGACGCCGGGCGGCGTGCTCCATCTTCGACCACAGCCGATAGGCGACGCCAGGCCCGAGACGTCCCGCCCGTCCCGCCCGCTGATCGGCCGAGGCCCGCGAGATCGGCACCGTTCGCAGCCGGGTCATGCCGGTGCGGGGATCGAAGCGGGGCGCTCGGGCCAGCCCCGTGTCGACCACGGCGGTGACCCCCTCCACCGTCAGGCTCGACTCGGCGATGTCGGTCGACAGCACCACCTTGCGGAACGGCGGCTCCGACGGGGCGATCGCCCGGTCCTGTTCCGCCGGCGGCAGCGACCCGTGGAGGATCCGCACGTCCGCCAACACGTCGGCGAGCCGTTCCTGTGTCCGTCGTATCTCGGCCATGCCGGGGAGGAACACCAACACGTCGCCGTCGGTCTCGGCCAGCGCTCTCCGCACCACCCGGGCCACGTGCGACTCCAGGTCCCGGGTCCGGGGCGGGGGCGGGTCCCAGCGGATGTCCACTGGGAACGAAGGGGCGTCGGCTTCCACTACCGGGGCGCCGCCCAGCAACTCGGCGAAAGCGACGGCGTCGATCGTCGCCGACATGAGGAGCAGCTCCAGGTCCGGTCGGAGGCTCTGGCGCACGTCCAGCGTCAGGGCCAGGCCCAGGTCGGTCTGCAGGTTTCGCTCGTGGACCTCGTCGAAGACGACCACCGACACCCCCGGAAGGGACGGATCGGCCTGCAGACGCCGGGTCAACACCCCCTCGGTCACCACCTCGATCCGAGTGGCCGGGCCCACCGCCCGGTCGTGGCGGGTGACATAGCCGACCGTGCCGCCCACCGACTCTCCCAGGAGGGACGCCATCCGCCGGGCCGCCGCCCGGGCGGCGAGACGACGCGGCTCGAGCACGACGACCTTGCCCTCGACCGAGCCCAGGAGCTGGAGGGGGACCCAGGTCGTCTTCCCCGAGCCCGGAGGGGCGACCAGGACCGCCGCTTTGGCCTCGTCGAGGGCGCGGCGCAACTCGGGAACGGCGGCGTCCACCGGGAGTCGGTCCATGTGCGCGAGGGTAGGGAGGGAATCGCCGGTGCCGGTCGCCGGTTCACCGACAGGATCCGCCTGAACGAGGAGTACGAGACTTGGACCTCTCCACCGCACTCGAATTCGCCCGCCCCCGTCACCGGGGCGTGCTGCTCGCCATCCAGCCCAACGGCATGCCCCACGCCTCCAACGTCGTCTACGCCGTCATCGACGACGCCCTCTGCGTATCCGTCACCGACTCCCGGGCGAAGACCCGTCATGTCAGGCGCGATCCCCGGGCCGCCATGTACGTGCTCGGCGACGACTTCGGTCAGTGGCTGGTGGTGGAAGGCGACGTGTCGCTCACGCCGGTCGTCGTCGATCCCGACGACGACACCGCCCGCCTCCTGCGCCGGGTGTACGAGGCGATCGCCGGGCCGCACCCCGACTGGGACGAGTTCGACCGGGCGATGATCGACGATCGGCGGCTCGTGCTCACCATCCACCCGACCCGCGCCTACGGGCACATCTGAGATCAGCCGCCGAAGGCGAACACCAAGCTGTGGATCGCCAGGCCGACGAGACCGCCGACGACGGTACCGTTGATGCGGACGAACTGGAGGTCGCGGCCCATCCACAGCTCCAGCCGTCTGCTCGTCTCCTCCGGGTCCCACCGTTCGATCGTCACCGCGATGATGTCGGCCAGCTCGTTCTGACCCACCCGGGCCAGCGGTGGGGCCAGCGACTCCAGCCACCCGTCGACTCGGGCTCGCAACCGCTCCTCGGCGACCAGGCGCTCGCCGAGCCGGGTGAGGGCGCTGGCGATGCGGCCCCGCATCGGGGAGTCGGCCCGGGAGGCGGCATCCGCCAGAGCGGCGGTGACCTGCGACCACAGGTCGCGGACCCAGCCCCGCACCTCGGGCTGGGAGGCGATGGCGTCCACCCTCTCTGAGACGATGGCGGCGAGGTCCGGGTCCGTCTGCAGGCGGCGGGCGATCTCCACCAGGCGGAGGTCGAGGGTGCGGCGGATCTCGTGGCTCGGGTCGGAGGCGACCCGTTCGACGAGATCGAGCAGCGCCTCGAGTCCTCGTGAGAAGACGGCGTCGTCGACCACCTCCGGCACCCACCAGGGGGACTGCTCCCTCACCCATCGGCGCAGCGTCTCGCGGTTGTCGTCCAGCGCCGACGCCAGACCGCGGATGGCCCCTTCCATGATCTGCCGATGCTGGCCGGCGACGACGGCGGCCTCGATCCCCTTGCCGACCATCTCCGCCAGCGGGAGGGAGTGGAGCCGATCGAGCACGAGGCTCTCGAGCGACTCCTCCACCGCCTCGGTGTCGAGGCCCTCGGCCACCGCTCCCAAGACGGAGGCGATCTGGCCGGCGAGCATGTCGGCGTTGTGGCCGGCAGACAGCCACTCGCCGGCGCGGCGGCCTATGTCGGCGGCGCGGATCCGCTCGACGAGCTGTGATGGCTCGAGGAAGTTGTGGCGGACGAACTCGCCCAGGCTGCGCGCCAGGCCCGTCTTGGAGCGGGGGATGATCGCCGTGTGGGGTATGGGGATCCCGAACGGGTGCCGGAACAATGCGGTGACCGCGAACCAGTCGGCCACCCCGCCGATCATCGCCGCCTCCGCCGTGCTGCGGAGGAACCCGACCCAGGTGGCGTCGCCCATGGCGAACGTGGAGGCGAACATCGCGGTCGCCACGAGCAGCAGCCCGGAAGCACGGCGACGGGCACGGCGGAGCTCCGCCTCCCGCTGGCGGTCGTAGTCCGTGTGCGCCGAGATCACCGGATCATGGTGGCATGGGGTCGGGCGAACGGCGGCCACCGTACGATTCCTGGGATGACCCGGACGTCCCAGCTTCGACTCCTCACTCTCGGCGTCCTGTTGGTCACCCTGTCCACCCTCCCGGTGTTCCTGACCGGGGCGGCCTTCTTCCAGATCGGATCCGAGCTCGCGCTCGGCCCGCTCGCCCTGGGTGCGCTGACCGCGGCCTTCTTCCTGACCGCCGCTGCGGTTTCCCCGCGTCTCGGCCGGTGGGTGGAGAGGGTCGGGTGGCAGAAGGCGATGCGAATGAACATCGTCGGCTCGGCGCTCCTCTCCACGCTCATCGCCGCCCTGGTCCGCAACGCATGGGCCCTCGGCGCGCTGCTGGTGGCCGGAGCCGTCGTCTACGGCATCAGCAACCCCGCCGCCAACCAGGCGCTCGCCCAGTACACGAGCCCGCGCCGGATCGCCACGGTCTTCGGCATCAAACACGCCGGGATCCCCAGCTCCACCCTCCTCGCCGGCGTCGCCGTCCCGACCGTGGTCATCGACCTGGGTTGGCGGGCCGCCTTCCTCATCGCCCCCTTGCTCGCCGTGGTGGTCTGGTCCCTCGTTCCCCGCCACCTGCCCGATCCGCCGCCCGCCGTCGCCCCGGTCCGGGACGGCGACCGGCTGACGGTCTCGGAGCTGCGCCGTCTGGCGGGTGTCGCCGCCTTGGGGGCGATGGCCGCCGGGGCACTGGGGACGTTCCTGGTCACCGCGTCGGTCGAAGCGGGCCTCGACGAGGCGACGGCCGGCTGGCTCCAGTTCGCCGGCTCCGGAGCGAGCATCGGCGCCCGCCTCCTCGCCGGTCTGGCGGTGGACCGGGTCGGCGGGGTGGGGAAAGCTTTCTTCTCCCTCCTCGCCGCGGGCGCCGTCGCCTTCGCCCTGCTGCCGTGGGCCACCGGCGTGTGGTTCGTGCTCCTCGTCGTCGCCGCCTATGCGACCGGCTGGGGCTGGCCGGGGCTGCTCACCGCCACCGTGGTGGGCTCCGACCGCAGCTCGGCCGCCTCCCGGTCGGCCATCACCCAGGCCGGGGTGTTCGTCGGCGGCGGCGTCGGCCCGGTCGTTCTCGGGTTCGTCGCCGACCGTCTGTCGTTCGACCCGATGTGGCTCCTCGTCGCCGCCAGCCTGGCGCTCGCCACCCTGATCGCAGCCCCGGTCCTGCTCGGACGCCGGGCGCGGCGGGGTTGACGTGGCACAATCGACGCCGATGGACGCCGCCACCCTCCTCGCCCGGGATCGTTTCGCAGCCGCCCTGGGCGCCCGCCTCGTCGTCGACGAGCCCGACCGCGTCGTGGTCGAGATGACGGTGTCCGAGACGCATCTGGACGAGTCGGGACGAGTGTCCACCGGGGCTCTCTTCGCCCTGGCCGATTGCGCGATGAGCCTGATCTCCAACGCCGGCGTCACCGCCGTCGCCGTGGCCACCCACTTCGTGCGTCACGGCACGGCCGCGGTCGGCCAGGTGGTGGCCGCCGACGCCCGCCCCGCCCTCGGCTCGGACACACCCGAGCGCACCTGGGACATCCCGGTGACGGCGGGAGGAACCTGCATCGCCCGGTTCGTCGGAACCACCCTCACCCTGTCCCGCTGACTCAACCCTCTTCAATCGTCGTATATCGTCGTATATCGTCGGCGCCATGGCCGATGCACCCACCCCCGCCCAGATCGTCGAGCTCGCCCTGTCCTACTTCGCGGCGGTCGGGGTCGATGTCCGCGTCACCGGCGATGGGCTCGCCACCGACGACGGGAGGGTCTTCGGGCTCGAGCCGCTGCGGAGGCGGCTCGCCGACCGCGATCCGGCCGAGTGGGAGGAAGCGGTGCGCAGCCACTTCGACACCCTCCTGGCCGTCGACCCGTCGATGCCGGCCACGTTCGACGAGGCGGCGCCGGGTCTTCGGGCGGCGGTCGTAGCCGAATCTGACCTGGGACTGTTCGACGGCGCCCTGATGGAACGTCCCCTGGTCGACGGTCTCGGTGAGCGCCTGATGCTCCGCCGCGGGCCGCTGGGGATGACCGTGACGACGGAGGCCGTGCGGCGCTGGCGGGTCGACGCTCCCCGCGTCTGGGAGCGAGCGCGGAGCGGGTCGTTGTGGGACGAGCCGGTCCACACCGAGCGGTTCAGGGTCGGCGAGGGCGCTGCCGACTACCTCGCTGTCCGGGGCGGACGATGGACCTCCGCCCATGTCCTGGCGATCGGCCGCTACGTCGGCCCCCGGCACCCCTATGGGGCGCTGGTGGCGGTTCCCGCCCGGGACGAGATCCTCGTCCACCACATCCGCGACGAGTCGTTGACCGACGTCGCCCTGGCCATGCTCCGCCACGCCATGTCTTCCTACGTCGAGTCCCCGCTCCCGGTCGGATGCGACCTGTTCTGGTGGGACGACGGCACCCTGCACCGAATCTGCACGCCGGCCGGGGGCCGCTACCGCTACATTCGGGTCCCGGCGTTCTCGGCGATGCTCTGGCGGCTCGACGAGGCCGCCGCCGGCCGCCTGTGAGTGGGTCAATCGGCCCTCTGGCGGGAATCGCGCGGGCTCCTAAGCTGACGGCGGGCTATCCGAATAGGGAGTTGGGAATGAAAGTGTTCGTGGCGACGCGCGCCGGCGCCGAGCCAGGCGACTTCTCGCAGACCATCGAAGGCGAGCTGGTCCGTCTACCGATCACCTGTGACGATCCCACCTGCGACTGTGGGAAGGCGATGACCGGCCTGGGGAGCGGGCTGTCGACGACGACCTTCACCGTCCGCGACATCGACATCGACCGAGCCATGTACCGCCAGCTCCTCTGGGACACGCTGCTCCGCGACGGATGGGTGGACGAGGACAAGGACGAGGACCACGACTGGGTCGACCGCCTCGTCGACCTCCACCTCGACCTGGCCGAGAAGTTCACACCAGAGGTGCCCTTGCGTCTGGCAGGCGACCGGCTGTACGAACGACGCTGACCTCGGGAGTCGTACACTCCCCGGGGTGATCGATCTCCGCTCCGACACCGTCACCCGCCCCTGCGACGCCATGCGCCAGGCGATGGCCGAAGCGGAGGTGGGCGACGACCAGTTCGGCGAGGATCCCTCGATCAACGAGCTGCAGGAGCGGGTCGCCGACCTCCTCGGCAAAGAGGCGGCGCTGTGGCTCCCTACCGGCACCATGGCCAACCAGGTGGGGCTGCGCACCCTGACCCGGCCGGGAGACGACGTCGTCGTGGCCGCCGGTGCCCACATGGTCTGGTCGGAGACCGGGGCGGGAGCGGCGAACTCCGGCGTGCAGTTCACCGAGCTCGGCGGCAGCCGCGGCTGGTTCGACCGTGACGAGTTCCTCGCCGCCCGAAAACCCCGGGGCCACGAGCTGCTGCCGCCCACGACGCTGGTCTGCTTCGAGGACACCCACAACCGGGCCGGAGGGGTGGTCGTCCCCCTGGAAATGATCGAGTCGGTGTGTGGGGCGGCGCGCACGGAGGGGGTGACGACGTTCCTCGACGGCGCCCGGCTGTGGAACGCCGCGGTGGCCCTCGACGTGGAGCCCGCCCGCCTCGCCGCCCCGTTCGACGTCGTGTGGGTGGCGTTCTCCAAGGGCCTCGGCGCCCCCGGCGGGGCGATGATGGCGGGGCCCGCCGACCTGATCGCCCGGGCCCGCCGCTACCGGCGCATGCTCGGCGGGGCCATGCGCCAGGTGGGCGTCTTCGCCGCCGCCGCCTCCCACGCTCTCGACCACCACATGGACGACCTGGCCACCGACCACGCCAACGCCCGGGCCCTCGCCGAGATCCTGGCCTCCTCCGACGCCATCTCCCTCGACCCGGCGGCCGTCCAGACCAACATCGTCTTCTTCCGCCTCGTCCCTGGCGCACCCGACCCCCAGACCGTCGTCGACCGGGCCCGGGAAGCCGGGGTGGGGGTGTTCGCGTTCGGCGACGGGATCCGGGCCGTCACCCACCGGGACGTGAGCGCCGACCAATGCCGGGAGGCGGCCTCGATCCTGGTGGCGGCGGCGGAGGCGTGACGACCCGCCGCCGGGCCGTTACGCTCGGCTCATGAGCATCACCGCGGCGATCCTCGGCTTCGGCGGCTACGTCCCGGAGCGGGTGTTCACCAACCGGGACTGGGAAGAGTTGGTCGACACGACCGACGAGTGGATCGTGACGCGGACCGGGATCCGCGAGCGGCGCTTCGCCGCCCCCGACGAGGCGACCGCCGACCTGGCCGAGAACGCCGCCCGGGTGGCGCTGGAGGAGGCCGGCCTGGACGGATCCGATATCGACGAGATCATCGTCGCCACCGACACCCCCGAGGTGTACACGCCCGACACGGCGGCGTTCCTCCAGGACCGCCTGGGAGCGGGCAGCATCCCCGCCTACGACCTGGGGGGCTCGGGGTGTGCCGGGTGGCTGCAGGCGATCGACGTCGCCCGTGCCCGCATCGCCCTCCATCCCGAGCGGATCCTGGTCGTGGGGGTGGAGCTGATCTCCCGCATCATCTCCTGGAAAGAGCGCGAGACCTGCGTGCTGTTCGGGGACGGCGCCGGCGCTGTCGTGATGGGGCCCGAGGGAGGGACGGCGAAGGTGCTCGACGTCGTGGCCGGCACCGACGGGTCCAAGGCGGGGATCCTGACCCTGTCCACGGGCGGGACTCGCCACCCGTTCAACCAGGAAGCGGTGACTTCGGGGGCGTACAACCACCTGACGATGAACGGGCGGGAGGTGTTCCGGGAGGCGGTGCGTCGCATGAGCGAGGCAGCCCGCGAGATCATCGAACGGGTCGGGGCGTCCCTCGCCGACGTAGCGCTGGTGGTGCCTCACCAGGCCAACCAACGGATCATCGACGCCGTGGGCAAGGAGCTCGGGGTCGAGCCCGACCGGATGTACTCGAACATCGCCTCCTACGGCAACATCGGGTCTGCCACGGTCCCGTTCGCGCTGTGGGAGGCTCGTCGCAACGGCCGTATCCGGCCCGGGGACCTGGTGGTGGCGGCCGCCTTCGGCGCCGGATTCCACTGGGCGGCGGCCGCCGTCCAGTTCTGACCGCTAGACGTCGAGCGACCCGTCGGGGCCGACCTCTTCCACGCTCAGGCCGGTGACCTGCTGGACGAGACGCAGGTACAGGCCCCACCCGGCGTCGGAGACGATGGCGTCGTGGATCGGGAACGCCCGGGCCGGCGCCACCGCGGCGAGGAAGTCGGCCGTCATCGCCATCCGCGCCCACGGGGCAGTGAGAGGCAAGGCGAGCACGTCCACCCCTTCCAGCGGGTACTCGTAGGAGTCGCCCGGGTGGTAGAGGCGAGCGCCCCCGGCCTCCGAGAGCACATAGCCCACGTTGCCGACCCGAGGGATCGACGGGTGGATCTCGTTGTGGATCCCTCCTGCCACCTCCACCTGGATGGAGCCGAGATCGATACGGTCGCCGACCCTGGCTGCCCGGGCGTCCACGGATTCGCCGGCGAGCATCGGCACCACCGCCTCTTCGGCCCAGACCCGGGCGCCGGTCCGCCCAACCAGGGGAGCGAGATGCTCGGGGTCGACGTGGTCGGCGTGCTGGTGGGTTATCAGCACCGCGTCGACGTCTTCGAGGTCGTGCCAGGCGGTCGAGAAGCCGCCCGGGTCGACCAGCAGCCGGGAGTCGCCACCTTCGACCAGGAGGCAGGCATGGCCCAGTCGTTCGATTCGCATGGGAAGCGAGTATGCCAGCGGCGCCGGCTCAGTCGATGGTGAGCGCCGCCACCACTCCGCCCAGAGAGGCCAGGACGACCGCCGCCGCCAACGACATCGCCGCCACGGGAATCCCCGGTCCTGCGCGGCGGGAATCGCGGTAGGAGAGAAAGATCTCGACGACTCCGGCGGTCAGTGCCGCCAGGGCGAGCACGGTCAGCAGCCACCCCCTTTCGAGGAGGCCGAGACGCAGCAGCACGAAGCCGAGCACGAAGATGGATGCGCCGGTGCGGCTCCCCGCCAGGGCCGTGCGCTCGGGCTGGGTCTCCCGCGGCGTCATCGCAGCACGCTCACTATCGCCGCCAGCGAACCGGTGACGACGACCGCCACGAGCAGCATCGCCAGGGTCGGTCCCGGGAGCGGCTCACCCAGCCTCAGTGCCCTCTCCATCCGCGCCCAGCGAACCGTCGCCCCCACGGCCACCACCAGCGCCACGGCGAACGCCACCGCCGCGGCCTGGGGAGCCCACTCGCCGAGAGCTTCCCGGGCCAGGAGGATGCCCCCTCCGGCGGCGGCGAACCCGACCGCGGTTCGGATCCAGGCGAGGAGGGTGCGTTCGTTGGCGAGGGTGAAGCGGGGGTCGGGCTCGGAGCCCACCCCGTACAGCCATCTCGGTCTGCGGTCGGTCACCCGCTCAGGTTATCCGCCCACCGGATGGCGCCTCACCGGCCCGACAGGCGCCGCTCCAGCGGGGTCCGGAAGCGGACGGAGGCCACCTCTCCTCCCAGCCACTCCTCCAGCCGCGCCGCCTCTTCGGCGACCCGGTCGGCGTCTCGCCCATCGACCTCTTCCAGCAGCTCGTAGACCACCTTCCCGTCGGCGGTCTGTGCCCAGCCCCCGACGATCCTTCCGCCGAGCCATATCGACGGCCCGATGTTGCCGACGTCGTCGAACAACTGGTCGCCGTGGGGCCCCAGGAACCAATCGCGGTGTTTCCACCCCATCGGCGTCGGGTCCAGGCCGGGCAGGAAGGCCACGGCGTCGGTGGGTGGGCCGTCCTCTTCCGTGTCGCCACCGAGGACCCATCCCTGCTCGCCGTCTTCCAGTTCCACCGTCGTCGCCTCGACGGCGTTCAGCGCCGCCTTGCAGTCGCGGGCCGTCCACCCGGTCCACCACCGGATGTCGCTGGTGGTGGCGGGGCCGAAGGACCTGAGATACATGCGCACGATCTCCGCCCGGTGGGCGGCGGGGTCGCCGATTTGGGGCATGGACCCGAACCACACCGAAGTGGCTGCCCAGCGGTATTGGCTCGACCGCCACGAGCCGGCGGGCCGGGTGCGAACCACCCGCCCTTCCATCCCCAGCAGGTAGAGGAGCCGTGACGACACCGGTGTGTCCGTCGCCCACTTGCCCCCACCCACGCGGACGGTGCGGCCGATCGAGGGGAGGGCCTCGGTCAGGTCCTGGACCCTCCACTCGCCGCCTTCGCTCTCCAGGAAGCCGACGACCTCCTGCTTCGCCGTCTCGAGCCATCTCCGAGCCTTACCCTCGCCCATGTCGGCGGCGAGCCAGCCGACGACCCGTTCGTGCTCCCGGCGGGCGACACCGGCCGACGCCCCGCCGAGGAAGTCGGGTGCCGCCGCAGCCGGGACCAAGAAAAGGGTGCGGCGCATGGCGTGGAGCCGCCACAATGTCCGGCGTTCCCAGAGCAGGTCGTCGAGCCGGCCGGTGGTGAACCCCTCCATGCGGGCGCGCACGCCCAGATAGGGCGTGACGGGGTCCGAGGAGTGGAAGGCCGTCACCGCGGTCACCGCCGCCAGGGCGTCCGGTGCCGAGCCGTCGAGGCAGTGGCGACGGACCAGGCGCCTGCGCCGTTGCTCGGTGGAGAACATGCACGGCGAAGGTAGCGGCGGCCGACTCGGGACGGGCGCGGATTTCACAGGTCGGAGACGGAGCGGTCGATGCAGGCGTTCTTCGATGGGATGGTGGCGGGTTACGGCATCGCCATACCGGTCGGAGCAGTGGCGATCCTGATCGTCGGCGCGGCCATGCGAGGCGGGTTCAGGTATGGCTTCAGCGCCGGAGCGGGTGCGGCCACCGCCGACCTCCTGTACGCGCTGGTGGCGGCCGTCGCCGGCTCGGTGATCGCGGCCCGCTTGGAGCCATGGTCGGCCCAGATACGCGCGGTGTCGGCGGCGGTGCTCGCGGCGATCGCCGTGTGGGGCCTGGTCGGCATCCGTCGCCGGCCCGAGTCGGCTCCCGATCTGGGGGTCAGGCGATCGGATCTGATCGGCAACTACCTGCGCTTCCTGGGAATCACGATCATCAATCCGCTCACCGTCGTGTACTTCACCACGCTGGTCCTCGGGTCCGGTCTGGGCCGCCAGCAGGGTCTGGTGCCCCTCGCCCTGTTCGCCGGGGGAGCCTTCCTGGCTTCCCTCTCCTGGCAGACGCTGCTGGCGGCCGCCGGCGCATTCGGCCGCCGCGGGTTGTCGCCCCGAGCCAGGGCGGTCACGCTGGTCGTCGGCAACCTGGTCGTGCTCGGCCTCGCCGTGCGGATCGCGCTCGGCGCCTGAGAAATCCGGGGGCGTCTGCATGCGCCCCGTCGATAGCATGCCCGGGTGACCTCCGACTGGCGATCCGCCCTCCAGGTGGCTCACGAGGCCGCCCTGCGGTGGCTGGAGAGCGTCCGCGACCGCCCGGTGCGCGCCGACGTCGACATCGCCGAGATGAGGCGGCGGCTCGACGCTCCGCTCCCGGAGAGCCCGACGGATGCGGCGAAGGTGATCGAAGAGCTCGTCGCCGACACCGAAGGCGGCCTGCTGGCCCTCAACTCGCCCCGGTTCCATGGCTGGGTGATCGGCGGGGTGACACCGGCCGGGGTCGCCGCCGACTGGCTCACCGTGGCATGGGACCAGAACCCTGCCATGGCCGGTCCCATGCCGGCGTCGGTTGCGGTGGAGAACCAGACCCGTCGCTGGGTCCTGGAGCTCTTGGGGCTCCCCGAGGACGCGTCCATGGGGTTCGTCACCGGAGGCCAGGTCGCCAACCTCGTGTGCCTGGCTGCCGCCCGCAGCGGGGTCTGCGCCGCCTACGGCTACGACGTCGACGCCGACGGCCTCGCCGGTGCCCCGCCGATCACGGTGATCGTCGCCGACCACGTCCACTCCACCGTCGGCAAGGCGCTGCGCATCCTCGGGTTCGGCCACGCCACTGCCCTGCGGGTGGCGACCGACCGCAACGCCCGGATCGTCCCGGTGGCCCTCGCCGAGCTGGTGGCCGACGCCGACGGTCCCGTGATCGTCTGCTCCCAGGCGGGGGAGGTCAACACGGGAGGCATCGATCGGTTCGACGCCATCGCCGACGTGCTCGATGCCGCCCGGGAGGGCCGACCCGACGGGGCGATATGGCTGCACGTCGACGGAGCGGTGGGGCTGTGGGCGCTCGCCTCGCCGCGGCTGCGCCCCCGATTCGCCGGGATCGAGCGCGCCGACTCGTGGTCGACCGACGCCCACAAAGGGCTCAACACGCCATACGACTGCGGCATCGCCATCACCGCCCATCCCGCCGCGCATCGTCGGGCGATGACCCTGCGCGCCGACTACCTGGTCGACGGGGAGGAAGACCGCCATCCCATCGACTGGAACCCCGAGATGAGCAGGCGCGCCCGGGCCACCGCCGTGTACGCCACGATCCGGGCACTGGGACGGTCGGGCATCGTCGAGATGGTCGAGCGCAACGTCGACATGGCGCTTCGCTACGCCGAGAAACTCGCCCCCCACGACGGGGTCGAGATCCTCAACGAGGTGGAGCTGAACCAGGTCCTCGTCCGGTTCCGCGACCGCGGTGGGGACGCCGCCGCCCACACGCCAGCGGTCCTGCAGGCGGTGCAGGACTCGGGTGTGGCCTATCCGACCGGCACGATGTGGGAGGGCGAGCCCGCCATCCGCATCTCGGTGTCGAACTGGATGACGACGGAGGCCGACGTCGACGCCACGGTGGCGGCGCTGCTCGACGCCCACCGCCGCCTGGGCTGAACGGTCACACCGAAAGCGGCAGCCCGAACAGCGGGAACAGCCGCTCTGCTTCGAGGAAGAACGTGAAGTCCCGGATCTTGCCGTCTTCGAGCTCCACGACCTGGAGCGCCCAGGGGAAATAGGTTCCGTCCGGGGCCTTCTTGTACTGGCCGAAAGCGGGAAGGCCGTTGGCTCTGGTCGGCACGAGCCGGGAGCCGCGGCAGGCGGCGCCGGGACCGGTCCACCACCCGAACACGTCGTCGCGCCCCTGCAGCCACAGCGCATACGGAGGCATCGATTGGCGGGCGTCCTCGGCCACCACCTCGGTGAGGACGTCGAAGTCATAGCTCTCGAACGCGGCCATGTAGCGGGCCAGCAGCTCCTGGTCGGGAGAGTGCTCCGGCACCGTGGTGTCCTCCAGGCCCCGATCGGCGAGAGTGGCTCGGGCCCGCTGCAGCGCGCTGTTGACGGCGGCCACCGAAGTGTCGAGGAGCTCGGCGATCTCCTGTGCCGAGAGGGCCAGCACCTCCTTGAGGATGAGGGCCGCCCGTTGCCGGGGCGGCAGTACCTGGAGGGCGGCGATGAAAGCGAGTCGGATCGAGTCCCGCTCCACCGCCTGCTCGGCGGGATCGTCGCTCGCCAGGGCCCGCGCATCCGGGATCGGCTCCACCCACATCGACGAGGCCAGCGGCTCTCCGAGCGGGCCGTCGACCGTGCCGGGCTCGCCCATGTCGACGGGACGGGCCCGCCGGTTGGCTGCCCGCAGCATGTCGAAGCACACGTTGGAGGCGATCCGGTACAGCCAGGTGCGGACGCTGGAGCGGCCCTCGAAGCGGTCGAACGCCTTCCACGCCCGGGTCAGGGTCTCTTGGACGGCGTCCTCGGCGTCGAAAGAAGAGCCGAGCATCCGGTAGCAGAACGCGGTGAGCTCGCGGCGGTGTGCCTCGAAGTCGAGGCTCTGGATGCTGGAGACGCTGGTGGCCATGGATACCTCTCGGGACAGTAGCGGGGCACCCCGACGGATTCCGCCGTCAGTCGAGGCCTCCCACCGAATCGATCAGGGGGGACACTCCGGGGGTCACCCGGATGGTCACCACAGGGGCTGGCGGCCGATGCTACGGCGATCCCGAGCCTAGGGATCAAGCCAGGATGGGGGAAGGGCTGTGGGTGTAGCCCGGTTCGGCGGGCTCGGCGGAGCGGCGGCGCCGCCGCCGAGCCACCTGGGTGGCCCGACGGGCGGCTTCCACTTCCGCCATGCGGTCGGCGTGGAGCGCTCGGGCGAGCGCCGCTGCAGTGATGGGGTTGAACATTCCGCCTCCTCCGACGGGCTGCTTACAAGCGTGAAATTACGCCGATATGTGGACAGTTCCGGTCCGCATTGACGAGAATCTTGGGGAGTGTCCGAAACCACCGGCCGCCTGCTCCGCCTGCTTTCGCTGCTCCAGGCCCGCCCCGCCTGGGCGGGCGAGGAACTGGCCCAGCGGCTGGAGGTGACCGACCGCACCCTGCGCCGGGACATAACCCGGCTGCGGGAGCTCGGCTACCCGGTGGAGGCCACGCCGGGGAGGTACGGCGGGTACCGGCTGGTGGCCGGGGGTGCCATCCCCCCGCTCCTGCTCGACGAGGACGAGGCGGTCGCCGTGGCCTGGGGGCTGAGGACCGCGGCCGCCTGGGCGCTGCCCGGGTTCGAGGATCCCGCCGTCATGGCCCTCGCCAAGATCGAACAAGTCCTCCCCGCCCGGGTCCAGGAGCGAATCCGGGCACTCTCCGACGCCACCGTCCGGGTGGGAACGCAGTTCCCCTCCGAGGGGCGCCTCGACGTCGGCACGCTGGTGGCCGTCGCCCGGGCCCGCCAGACACCGGAACGTCTCCGCTTCGTCTACCGGGACGGCTCAGGACGCGAGAGCGAACGTCACGTCGAGCCCTACCAACTGGTCCACGCCGGCCGCCGCTGGTACCTGTTCGCCTGGGACCGGGACCGGGAGGACTGGAGGAGCTTCCGGGTCGACCGGATGTCGGCCGTGCAACCCACCGGCATGCGCTTCCAGCGCCGGGAGGACGCACCCGACGCGGCGACCTTCGTGGCCGAGGGCCTCGCCGTCGGGGTGTACAGCTATCGGGCCCGGGTGGTCCTGCACTGTCCCATCGACGAGGCGCGGCGGCTGGTGTCGCCCACCGCCGCCGTCCTCGAGGAGGACGGGGACCGCACCCTCATGCGCATCGGAGCCGACGACCTCGACTGGATCGCCCGTTACCTGGCGGGGATGCCGGTGAGGTTCACGGTCCTCGAGCCTTCCGAGCTGGTCGAGGCGATCTGCGATCTCGCCGAGCGCCTCAGGGCCGACGCCGCCCAGGCCGTCACGCCTGCCGAGCCGGGCTCCGCCCCGTGAGCGACGAAGTGGCGCCGGCGATCAGGCTCCGGGCTTGAACACCATGAGCCCCACGATGACGATCACGGCCAGGAGGTCGAAGTTCTCGATCACCCGCATGCGGGCCTGGATCCGCTGGACCTCGGGGTCGTCCGCTCCGCGTTCGGCGGCGAGCTGAGCGGCCCGCGCCGACTGGGGGCCGAGCACCGCCCCGCCGAGGACCATCGACAGCAGGGCGAGGGTGAGCGACAGCCACACTCAGAGCTGGCCCAGCGACCACGCCGGGTTCTGCCACACCATGAGAGCGCCAAAGAGAACGACGGCGAACGCGGCCGGGCCGAACGGGCGGGAACCGGTCCAAGCGTCGATGGAGGTGAAGACCCTCTTGGCGGACTCGTCGCCGGAGGCCTCGACCTGGCGGGCGGTGAAGAACGCCATGATGCCCCCGCCCACCCAGATCGTGGCGGACAGGATGTGGGCGAAGACCAGAACCGGGTACCAGCTGCTCATTCCTCTCCTTTCCGCGGAACGTGCAGGGCCAGGATGGCGCACGCCGGCCGCTTTGCCCGGCGAATCTCCTCTCAGGCCAGATGGAACTCCACCCCGGCCAGGGCGATGGGCAGCCAGTCGGGGCGGTTGTTGAGCTCGTAGCCCACCTCGTAGACGGCCTTTTCGATCAGATAGGCGTCGAGGAGGATGCGCAGGTGCTCCCGGTCGGGAGGCAGGACCGCAGACCCCTCGGTGACATGCAGGTAGCCGCCCAAGAACGCCGCCGCCGTCCACTGGAACCAGGCGTCGACCCATGGCTCGAGCTCGGCGATCGCCTCCGGGTCCCGGGCGACCACGCCCTCGTCGACCCGCTGCATCAGGCCCGACCGGGCGGCGTAGTGGTAGGAGCGGATCATCCCCGCCACGTCCCGCAGCGGCGACCGCTTGATGCGCCGCTCGCTCAGCGGGCGGGCGGGCTCGCCTTCGAAGTCGATGATGACGAAGTCGTTTCCGGTGAAGAGGACCTGGCCGAGGTGGTAGTCGCCGTGGATGCGGGTGCGGAGCGCCTCGATCTTTCCCGAAGAGACCCGGCGCAGGCGCTCGAGGATCTCGTCCTCGCGGGCGAGGAGCTCTTCGGCCCGCTGCCACATGGCCGGTTCGAGTGACCTTCGGTTGCGGCGCAGGAGGGCGAAGGTCTGGCGGACGCTGGTCCGCATCCCCTGGTACAGCGAGCGCTGGTACAGCGTCGACATGGGCAGGGGAGCGAACGGCTCCTCGTCGGCGGGTCGGGCGAGAGCGAGGTGCAGCTCTCCTGTCCGCCGGCCGAGCAGGTCCGCCGACGGCAGAGAGGGGCTCACCAAGTCGGCGAGGTTGGCGGGGGGAGCCGAGCCGACGATGTCGAGCAGATGACGTACCCGCCCGGGTCTGCCCCGTTGGCCTTCAGCGGTGGTGGTGAGGTTGTCGACGAAGTTGCCCACGAGGTCGAGGGCGTACTCCCAGCTGTCGCCCTGGTTGGGGATGAAATCGGACAGGAGCGCCACCGACACCGGCCCGTCCGGGGTGTTGGCGGTCACCGTGCCCCGAGCCGGGGCGATGTGGTCGAACACGCCGGTCAGATAGCGGTTGAGCTCGATGTCGGGGTTCTCGCCCGGCTCCAGTTTCCGGTAGATCTTGAGGATCAGGTCCTCGCCGAACACGACGGAGGTGTTCGATTGCTGCACGCCCAGCACCCGGATCGGCTCGGGGATCGCCTCGGCCCGGTGCAGATCGCCTCGTCCCCGGATCTCGACCACGGCGCCCTTGAGCCGCTTCCGGCTGCGGGTGAGCTCCAGCAGGGCCCGGACCGCTTCGTCGTCGCCGACGGCGTCGGCGAGGACGCCCCATGAGCTCTCCGTGCCGCCCACCTCGGCTACGACCCGGTCGGGGTCGTGGCTCTCGATGAAGCGGGCCTCCTCTCCGAGGTGGAGCGACAGCGGGACGATGTACTTCTCCGGGTCGTGGTCGAGGTAGTGGACCTCGGCGATGACGAGGCGCACCCCGTGGGCGGACACGGGGACGACATCGAGGACTTCCACCTCCCGGATGGTCTGCGCCTTGGACCGAAACCACCGGCGACGCGGCAGGTCGGCGGTCAGGGCGCGCCCGAGCTGTGTGCGGGCCCGGAAGGCGGCGTCGAGGTCGACGGTGCTCCGCAGCCGGATCCGCGGTGTCTGCGGGCGGCGGTCCTCGGCGTGGCTGAGGAGGAACCAGTAGAACTGGTAGGGGCCGAGCGTGAGGAAATAGGGCAGCTCGCCGATGCCGGGGAAGGGCGTCTGGCCGAGGATCTCGACCGGCTGGACGCCTTCGTGGTGGGACAGGTCGATCTCCACCGGCTGGGTGCGCCGGGACAGGTTGGCGACGACCAGGACCGTCTCGGTGCCGTAGGACCGCTCGAAGGCGAGCACCTTCGGGTTGTCGGGCAACAGGAACCGCAAGTCGCCCCGGGACAGCGGCTCCAGGGCCTTCCGCTGGGCGATCATCTGTCGCATCCACCACCACAGCGACGACGAGTTCGCCTGCTGCGCCTCCACGTTGACGGTCTCGAAGTGGTACTCCGGGTCCGTGATCAGTGGCAGGTACAGCTGCTGCGGGTTGGCCTCCGAGAAACCCCCGTTCCTGTCCGGCGACCACTGCATCGGGGTGCGGACGCTGTTGCGGTCGCCCAGGTAGATGTTGTCGCCCATCCCGATCTCGTCCCCGTAGTAGACGACGGGGGTCCCCGGGAGCGACAACAGCAAGCTGTTCAGCAGCTCGATCTGACGGCGGTCGTTGCGCAGCAGGGGGGCGAGGCGGCGGCGGATGCCGACGTTGACGCGGGCCTGGGGGTCTTCGGCGTAGACGCGGTACATGTAGTCCCGCTCCTCGTCGGTGACCATCTCCAGGGTCAGCTCGTCGTGGTTGCGGAGGAAGATCGCCCACGCCGCGTTGGCGGGGATCTCGGGTGTCTGATCGAGGATGTCGATGATCGGGAACCGGTTCTCCATCCGCACCGCCATGAACAGCCGCGGCATGAGCGGGAAGTGGAACGCCATGTGGCATTCGTCCCCGTTCCCGAAGTAGGCGACGGCGTCCTCGGGCCACTGGTTCGCCTCGGCGAGGAGCATCCGGTCCTCGTACTTGGAGTCGACGTGGGCCCGCAGCTTCTTCAGGAAGGCGTGCGTCTCGGGCAGGTTCTCGCACATGGTCCCCTCCCGTTCGTACAGGTAGGGGATGGCGTCGAGCCGAACCCCGTCGACGCCCTTGTCGAGCCAGAAGTCCAGCGCCTCGAACACGGCCTCGTGGACGAGGGGGTTGTCGTAGTTGAGGTCGGGCTGGTGGGAGAAGAAGCGGTGCCAGTAGTAGGCGCCGGCGACCGGGTCCCAAGCCCAGTTCGACGACTCCGTGTCTGTGAAGATGATCCGCGCTTCGTTGTACTTGTCGGGGGTGTCGGACCACACGTAGAAGTCACGCTCCGGTGAGCCGGCCGGGGCCCGGCGCGCCCGCTGGAACCAGCGGTGCTGGTCCGAGGTGTGGTTGATCACCAACTCGGTGATGACCTTCAGTCCGCGCTCGTGGGCGGCGTGGAGAAAGCGCGTGAAGTCGCGCATCGTGCCGTAGGAGGGGTGGACGGCCGTGTAGTCGGCGATGTCGTAGCCGTCGTCTCTCAACGGCGACGGATAGAAGGGGAGCAGCCACAGGGCAGTGACGCCGAGGTCCACGAGGTAATCGAGACGCCTGGTCAGGCCCCGGAAGTCACCGATGCCGTCGCCGTTGGAGTCCTGGAACGCCCGGACGTGGGTCTGGTAGATGACCGCTTCCTGGTACCAGCGCGATTCGGTCATAGGTAGTAGTCGAAGTCCTCTTCGGTCCGCACCCGCCGGCGGACGGCGAACACGTGGGCCGGCATCAGGTGCGGGTCGAGCTGCACGAAGTTGTGGGGGCCTTGCCACAGGTAGCGCCGGTCGACGAGCAGGTCGTGGACCTGGAACTGGTGGTCGGGATCGACACCGAGCTCGGCGAGGTCGAGCGACGTCCACCCCGAGTGGGTGTGGGTCGGGTCGAGGTTGACGACGACGAGGATCGTGTCGTCGCCGTGCTGCTTCGAATAACACAACAGCTGCTCGTTGTCGGTGGGATGGAACACGAGCCGGTCCATCCGCTGCAGCGCCGGGTGCTCCCGGCGGATCTCGTTGATGCGCCGGATGATCGGGGCGAGGGAGTCGGGCCGGTCGAGCTCCCAGTGGCGGATCTGGTACTTCTCCGAGTCGAGGTACTCCTCGGAGCCGGGGTGGCGCGGCGTCGACTCCATCAGCTCGAAGGCCGGGCCGTAGATCCCGTAGTTGGACGACAGTGTGGCGGCGAGCACCAGGCGGGTCACGAACGCCCCCCGGCTCCCGGTCTGCAGGTACTCGGTGAGGATGTCGGGGGTGTTGGGCCAGAAGTTGGGGCGGAAGAACTCGGCCGGTTCCCCCTGGGTGAGCTCGGTGAGGTACTCGCGCAGTTCCCAGGCGGTGTTGCGCCAGGCGAAGTAGGTGTACGACTGGGTGAAGCCCAGCTTCGCCAGCCGGTACATGACCTTGGGCCGGGTGAACGCCTCCGAGAGGAAGATCAGGTCGGGCTCCTGCCGCTTGAGCTCACCGATCACCCACTCCCAGAAGGGAAACGCCTTCGTGTGGGGGTTGTCGACTCGGAAGATCTTCACCCCCTCTGCGATCCAGAACTCGAACACGCCCCGCAGCGCCTCCCACAGGCCCTCCGGGTCGGACGTCTCGAAGTCCAGCGGGTAGATGTCCTCGTATCTCTTCGGCGGGTTCTCGGCGTACTGGATGGTGCCGTCGGGCCGGTGGGCGAACCACTCCGGGTGCTCTGTCACCCAGGGGTGGTCGGGAGAGCATTGGAAAGCTACGTCGAGAGCGATCTCGAGGCCCAGCTCGGCGACCCGGTCGCGGAGCTTCCGGAAGTCCTCGATAGTTCCCAGTTGGGGATGGATGGCGGTGTGGCCCCCCTCCGGCCCGCCGATTGCCCACGGCACTCCCGGGTCGTCGGGGCCGGCTTCGAGGGAGTTGTTGGGGCCCTTGCGGTTGGTGCGCCCGATGGGGTGGATGGGCGGGAGGTAGAGGACGTCGAATCCCATCTCCGCCACGTAGTCGAGCCGGTCGGCCACGTCGGAGAGGGTTCCGTGCTCGCCCTCGTCCCCCCACGACCGGGGGAACAACTCGTACCAGGCGGAAAAACGCGCCCGCTCGCGGTCCACCCAGATCTCGTAGATCGGGTCGTGGACCGTCGAGCGGCTGCGGTCGGGGAAGAGCCGCATGGCGTCGGCCACCTCCGGGGCGAGTGCCGCTTCCACCCGGGTCTCGATCGGCCGGCGCCGGTCCCCGAGCAGGGCTGCGGTGGCGGAGAGGAGCTCGGCTCGGGTGTCGTTCTTCGCCCGTTCGGCGGCGTCTTCCATCAGGCCGGCGCCGATCTCGAGGTCCGATTCTTCGACCACGTCGGCGTCGCGCTTCTTCGCCAGCCCGAGCCGCCAGGTGGCGAAGTGGTCGACCCAGCCTTCGACCGTGAACGAGAGCCGTCCGATGTCGGTGACGGTGAACTCTCCCCTCCAGCGGTCGTTGACCACGGGCTCCATGGGCACCCTCCGCCAGGCCGTCTCCCCGCGGCGCTGGTAGCGGACGTCGGCGGCGACGGCGTCGTGGCCGTCGGCGAAGACGTCCGCCTCCACCGTCACCACGTCGCCGACGATGCGCTTCGCCGGGAAACGTCCGTCGTCGACGCGGGGCGTGACGTCCTCGATGACGACCCGGCGGGTGGTGGCGAAGCTCACGGGGCCAAGGCTAGGAATCGGTGGATCCGAAAGTCGGCCCCCGCTCATGCCGGCACTCGCTCCCTGCGCAGGAGCAGCGTGGAGTGCGCTTCCACCCCGAACGCCCCCGTAACCGGCGCCGGCTCGTCGAGGAAGCCGCCGGCGGAGGTGTCGAGTACCACCTCCCAGCCATCCCCCATGGTGTCGGGTAGCTTCCAGTCGAGCCGATCGCCGCTGGCGTTGAGGACGGCGAGGTAGTCGTCGTCGACGATCGGCCGGCCCCGGCGGTCCCGCTGGCCGATGCCGTCGCCGTTGAGGAACAGCCCGAGGAATTTGTGGCCCTGGTTCCAGTCTTCGTCGTCCATCTCGGTGCCGTCCGGCTTGAGCCAGGCGATGTCGGGGACTCCCCGGATGTCGCGGCCCCGGAACCAGGCCCGACGGCGGAAGGTGGGGGCGTCGGCACGCAGGGCGATGAGACGCCTGGTGAACTCCAGCAGGTCGTCGTCGACGTTCCCCCAGTCGAACCAGGAGATCTCGTTGTCCTGGCAGTAGGCGTTGTTGTTGCCTCCCTGCGTGCGGCCGATCTCGTCGCCGCCCAGGAGCATCGGCACCCCTTGGGACAACAGCAGCGTGGTGAGGAAGTTGCGCTGTTGGCGGCGACGGAGCTCTGCGACTCCGGGGTCGTCGGTGGGCCCTTCCGCTCCGCAGTTCCACGACCGGTTGTGGGATTCGCCGTCGGCGTTGTCCTCACCGTTGTCCTCGTTGTGCTTCTCGTTGTAGGAGACGAGATCCGCCAGGGTGAAGCCGTCGTGGGCGGTGACGAAGTTCACGCTCGCCACCGGGGTGCGGCCGTCCGACTGGTAGAGGTCGGAGCTGCCGGTGAGCCGGTAGGCGAGCTCGCCCAGCGCCGCCGGCTCGCCCCGCCAGTAGTCCCGCACCGTGTCGCGGTACCGCCCGTTCCATTCCGACCACTGGACGGGGAAGTTGCCCACCTGGTACCCGCCCTCGCCGACGTCCCACGGCTCGGCGATCAGCTTGACCTGCGACAGGATCGGATCCTGGTGGATGATGTCGAAGAACGTCGACAGGCGGTCCACCTCGTAGAGCTCCCGGGCGAGTGTGGCGGCCAGGTCGAAGCGGAAGCCATCGACGTGCATCTCGGTGACCCAGTACCGCAGCGAGTCCATGATCAGCTGCAGCGTGTGCGGGTGCCGCATGTTGAGGCTGTTGCCCGTGCCGGTGGTGTCGAAGTAGTAGCGAGGGTCGTCGGGAACCAGCCGGTAGTAGGCGGGGTTGTCGATGCCCTTGAACGACAGCATCGGCCCTAGGTGGTTGCCCTCCGCGGTGTGGTTGTAGACCACGTCGAGGATCACCTCGATCCCGGCGGCGTGGAGGGCCTTGACCATCCCCTTGAACTCGGTGACCTGCTCGCCCCGCGAGCCCGACGACGAATACTCGGAGTGGGGGGCGAAGAACCCGATCGAGTTGTAGCCCCAGTAGTTGCGCAGGCCCCTCTCGACCAGGTGGTGGTCGTGGACGAAGTGGTGGACCGGCATCAGCTCCACCGCCGTCACCCCCAGCGACCGCAGGTACTCGATCGACGCCGGGTGGGCCAGCCCGGCGTAGCTGCCCCGCTGGGCGTCCGGGATCTCGGGGTGGCGGGCGGTGAACCCCTTGACGTGCACCTCGTAGATGACGGTGTCGTCCATGGGGACGTCCGGATGGCGGTCCCCTTCCCAGTCGAAGTACGGGTTGACGACGACCGACTTGGGGATGTGAGGGCCGCTGTCGGTGTCGTCGGCGACGTCCTCTTCGCCCGGCCGGTACGGGAAACAAGACCGGTCCCAGTCGATGTTGCCGTCGATGGCGCGGGCGTAGGGGTCGATCAGCAACTTGTTGGGATTGCAGCGCAAGCCCGATGACGGGTCCCACGGGCCGTGGACCCGGTAGCCGTAGCGCCGCCCCGCCCCCACCCCCGGCAGGTATGCGTGCCAGCAGAAAGCGTCCACCTCCTGCATCTGGATTCGGGTCTCGGTGCCGTCGTCGTCGAACAGGCACAGCTCGACCGAGTCGGCGACCTCGGAGAAGAGCGAGAAGTTCGTCCCCTCCCCGTCCCAGGTGGCTCCGAGCGGATAGGGCCGCCCGGGCCACACCTCAGGTGATTCCATGGTTCCTCTCTCCCTTCACTGCCCCCTCCAGCGTGGTGGCGAGCGTGTTCGCGATCGGGTCTTCGATGAGTTCTTCCAGGAGGAGCGGCAGGGGGATGCACCAGTTGGGGCGGCGGCTCGCTCCCGGGATGTTGGGCCGTCGCACGGCGCGGGCGGCGTCCTCCAGGGTGGCGGTGATGAGACGGGACGGGGCGGCGGCGAGGCGGCGATGCAGCCGTTCGGTCACCTCGTCCACGGGGGCGTCGGGGTCGACCCCGCCCAGCCGGGCGGCCCGTCGTCGGATCGCCTGGGTCGACTCGGCGTTGGGCGCCATGTCGTAGTGCTGTTGCTCGGCGAGGTCGGCGCCGGTCCACAGTCCGGCCACGGTCGGCAGGTCGTGGGTGGTGACCGACGCCATCGACAGCTCGGGCCATTCCTCGGGCGGACGGTCTTCGAACCACAGCAGTCGGTAGGAGAGGACATGGCGGGCGGCCAGCTCCTCACGCACTCCCGGCTCGACCGTTCCCAGATCCTCGCCCACCACCACGGCCCGGGCCCGGGTGCTCTCCAGGGCGAGGATGTCGAGCAGCTCGCCGTGCGGGTAGCGGACATACGCCCCACGGGTCGGAGGCTCGCCGGCGGGGATCCAGAACTGGCGGAACAGCCCCATCACGTGGTCGATCCGCAGCGCCCCGCCTCGGGCCATCTGTGCCCGGAGCGTCTCGACGAACGGCCGATAGCCGGCGCGCCGCAAGCGATGGGGGACGAACGGAGGAAGGCCCCAGTCCTGGCCGAGCGTGTTGAACTCGTCGGGAGGTGCCCCGATCGACACGTCGCGGGCGAGGTGGTCCTGCCACGTCCAGGCGTCCATGCCGGCGGGATCGAACCCGATCGGCATGTCCTGCATGAGGATGGTGGCCGAGGCGGCGGCGTCGAGCTGGAGGCGGCACAGCCACTGCAGCCACTGGTGGTAGCGGACGCGGTCGGCGTGCTCGACGGCGAAGCGGGCGACGGCGGAGCCGTCGGGGTGGGAGTAGCGAGCCGGCCATCTCCTCCAGTCGGGCCCGTGGGTCTCGCACAACACGCACCACAACCCGAATTCCTCCAGGGGGCGGCCCCGGGCGGTCCGCCAGCGTTCGAAGCCGGCGGGGGGTGGCCCCGACGACCAGATTGCCTCGAGGCATTCGGACTTGAGGTGCCAGATGGCGTCGCGATCGACGAGGGGAGCGGCGGTGAGTCGCCGACCCGCCGCCGCCGCCCGCTCCAGGCCGGAGCCGAGGCGCTCGGCGCCGGGCACCTCTTCCACTCGCAGGTAGATCGGGTCGAGGAAGCGGCGGGTGGCCGGGTAGTAGGGGCTGGGGTCCCGGGGGCCGACCGGGGCGGCCGCCAGGAGCGGGTTGACGAGCACCGTTTCCGCTCCCCGGCTCGCCGCCCACTCGGCGAGCGATCCGAGGTCGGCGAAGTCGCCCATGCCCCAGCTGTGGCGGGAGCGGGTGGCGTACAGCTGGGCCGCCCACCCCCACGCCCGCAGGAGGGCGGGCAGGTGACAGCGGGCGGGGGAGACGATCAGATCGGTCTCGCCATCGGGGCCCCGGAAGCGGTGGTATCCGGCGGGCACGTCGGGCGGGATGCGTCCGGTCACTTCGAATGTCTCGCCCGTCTCCAACTCGACCACCCCCGGGCCGAGGTCGGCCTCCTCGCCCAGGTGCACGAATCGCGGCCCGTCTCCGGCGGGCTCGCCCATCGCTTCGGTCAGCGCCCGAATCGTCTCCTCGGGCACGACGTGCTCCATCCCGAAGGCGTCGAAGAAGGTGCGGTCGATGGCCGTCATGGGGCCGGTCGCGGCGCCAACGCCGGCCGCAGCCGATGAGGGGTCGTCTCTTTCAGGCCGTCTCTCCCCGGCGATGCTTGAAGACCACCGCGCCGAGAGGCGGGATCACGATGTCGATGCTGTCGGGGCGGCCGTGGTGCGGCACCGGAAGCGGCCCGGTCTCCACCCCGCCGAGATTGCCCTGGCCGCTTCCCCCGTAGATGCGGGCGTCCGTGTTGAGCACCTCGTCCCAGCGGCCCGAATGGGGCACCCCCACCCGGTAGGCGTGGCGGGGCTCCGGCGTGAAGTTGAGTGCCACCAGCAGGGTGTCGCCGTCGGAGGACTTGCGCAGGTATGTGAGCACGCTGTGGACGTTGTCGTTGGCGTCGACCCACTCGAAGCCGGCTGGATCGGTGTCGAGCTCGTGGAGCGCCGGCTCCTCCCGGTAGAGACGGTTGAGGTCGGCCACCAGCCGCTGGATCCCCGAGTGGGCGTCGGCGTCGAGGAGATGCCAGTCGAGGTCGGTGTCGTGGTTCCACTCGGACCATTGGGCGAATTCGTTTCCCATGAACAGCAGCTTCTTGCCCGGTTGGGTCCACATGTATGCGTAGAGGAGGCGCAGGTTGGCGAACTGCTGCCACTGGTCGCCGGGCATCTTGCGGATCATCGAGCCCTTGCCGTGGACCACTTCGTCGTGGGACAGCGGGAGCATGAAGTTCTCGGTGAAGGCGTAGACCATCCGGAACGTCAGCTCGTTGTGGTGGTAGAGCCGGTACAGGGGGTCCCGGGAGAAGTACTCGAGCGTGTCGTGCATCCAGCCCATGTCCCACTTCATCCCGAAGCCGAGGCCACCCAGGTACAGGGGGCGCGAGACCATCGGCCAGGCCGTGGATTCCTCGGCGATCGTCTGGATCTCGGGGTACTCGCCGTAGGCGGTCTCGTTGAGCCTGCGCAGGAACTCGATCGCCTCCAGGCTCTCCCGCCCGCCGAACCGGTTGGGAATCCACTCACCCTCTTTCCGGGAGTAGTCGAGGTACAGCATCGATGCCACCGCGTCGACCCGGAGGCCGTCGACGTGGTAGCGGTCGAGCCAGAACAGCGCCGAGGAGATGAGGAAGGCAGGGACCTCGGCGCGCCCGTAGTTGAAGATGAACGACTTCCAGTCGGGGTGGAACCCCTGGCGAGGATCGGCGTGCTCGAACAGGTGGGTGCCGTCGAAGTAGCCGAGCCCGTGCTCGTCGGTGGGGAAGTGCGACGGGACCCAGTCGAGGATCACTCCGATGCCGGCCTGATGCAGCGTGTCGATCAGGTACATGAAGTCCTGGGGTGTCCCGTAGCGGCTGGTCGGGGCGAAATAGCCGGTCGTCTGATAGCCCCACGACCCGTAGAACGGGTGCTCCATCACCGGCAGGAACTCGACGTGGGTGAACCCCAGCGAGGAGACGTACTCGGCGAGCTGGGGGGCCAGCTCCCGGTAGGTGAGGAAGCGCTCGGGATCGGACGGGTCGCGTCGCCACGAGCCCAGGTGCACCTCGTAGACGCTGATCGGGTCGGTGAGGCGGTTGCGTTCTCCCCGGGTGCGCATCCACTCGTCGTCTTCCCACTCGTAGGACAGGTCCCAGATCTTGGAGGCGGTCCGCGGGGGTGTCTCGTGGTGGAAGGCGAACGGGTCGGCCTTGTCGACCTGGTACGACCCGTTGCGGATGCGGTACTTGTAGGCGTGCGCAGCCCGGGCCGCGGGCACGAAGGCCGCCCACACCCCCGACGAGCCGACCGGTCGCAGCGGGTCGGCGTCGGGGTCCCAGCCGTTCCAGTCCCCGATCACCGACACCCCCTCGGCGTTGGGGGCCCACACCGCGAAGTAGGTGCCCTCACCGTCGGGGGCGAGGTGCGATCCCATCTTCTCGTAAAGACGGAAATGCGACCCCTCGTTCCACAGGTAGATGTCGTGGTCGGTGAGGAGCGTGAACTCGGCGGTGGGGTCCATGAGCCGATGCTATGCGGCCGCTCGGGCCTTTTGCCTTCGGCTCAGGCGGCGCGGCGGACGGCGGGCACCTCGACCTGGAGCCGGGGGAGGAAGAACTGCACTATGGGGCCCACGAACAGGGCGAAGGCCACGGTGCCCACACCGAACGTCCCTCCCAGGAGGTACCCGATCACCAGCACCGCCACCTCGAGCAACGTGCGGGTCAGGCGGATGGAGGGACCGAACTTGGCGATTCCGGTCATCAACCCGTCACGCGGGCCGGGGCCGAGGTTGGCGCCGATGTACAGCCCGGAGGCGAACCCGACGGTGAAGATCCCCCCGGCGAGCATGACGACCCGCCACAGCATCGATTCGGGCTCGGGCAGCACCAGGGCCGCCAGGTCGAAGACGACGCCGATGACGACGGCGTTGAGGATCGTCCCGATGCCGAACCGCTCCTTGAGAGGTATCCATAGGGCCAGGACCAGGACCGAGACGATGATCGACCACGTCCCGATCGTCAGGCCGAACTGCCGGTACAGGCCCTGGTGGAGGACGTCCCAGGGCGGCACGCCGAGACGGGCGTTGAGCATCATCGCCAGCCCCGTACCGAACAGCACCAGCCCCGCCATCAGGTTGGCGAGGCGTCGCGCCAGGAGCGGGCCGCGGGCAGGGATGATCAGGCTCGGCATGGGAGGTACAAACCCAAACGCACCGGCTGCATTCCAACGCGTCGGCGCCGGAATGCACAAACCGATACTCAGGCCGACGATGTCTCGGCGGCGGGGACCTTGGGCTCGAGGCGCACGTTGCGCCGGGTGAGGCGCTCCCCGCAGTGGCTGCAGTGGACCGTGGCGTGGCCCTCGTTGCCGCAGTCGACGTGGATCGCCCGGAAGCGGTCGGCGGCGCCGCCCGGCTGCCAGCGCTCCCCGAACGAGTACAGCGCCATCATCACGTCGAAGAGGTCCTTTCCCATCTCCGTCAGCCGGTACTCGTGACGCAGCGGCCGCTCCTGGTAGGGGACGGCCTCCATCAAGCCGGACTCCACCAGGCGGTCGAGCCGGTCGGTGAGCGTGTTGCGGGCGATGCCCAGGCTCTCCACGAAACCTTCGAAGCGGCGCACCCCGAGGAATGCGTCGCGGAGGATCAGCACCGACCAAGCATCGCCGAGCAACTCGACGGTGTTGGCCACCGAGCACTCGAGATGGGAGAAGGACTTGCGGGCCATGCACCCAGCGTAGTGAGTTTTCGGTTGCAACTCACTCCAGGCGGAAGTATGGTCTGAGTTGCAACTTGCAACTCACCTTCGGGAGGAGAGATGTATCGATTCCGCCGTTGGCGCCGCCGCCTGACCGCGAGGACGTTGCGCATGCCCGCTCCGCTGTTCGTGGTGGACTACGACGAGCTGCGTCCCCAGCTCGGCTGGCTGTGAGGCTGCCGCTCTGCCCGCGTCTCCCCGCGGCGGCATTCCCGGCTCCCGACACGCTGGAAGCCGTCGCGGCCTTCTTCGTCGAAGCCCGCCCGGATGTCCTCAGCGGGGAAGGGCGGGCCGATCCGAAAGGTTCTGGGGGGAACCGCGTCGCGGCTCGGAGCGTCGGAGGAGTATGAGGACGAGAACGATCTTGGCGCTGGTCCTCGCTGTCTTGGTCGCTGCCTGCGGCGGCGGGGAAGCCGGCGAGGGAGCCGATGGAGGAACGGTGTCGCTGCCCGGGGAGCCCCGGTGCATCAGCCGAGGCGGAGATGTCGAGGAAGCCCCCGATTTCGTGGGGCTCACCGAGCAGGAGGCCATCGAGCTGGCCGAACAGCGCGGCCTCCAGGTCCGCGAGGTGGGCCGCGACGGCGAGTGCTTCCCCGTGACCATGGACCTGCGCAACGACCGCGTCAACCTCGAGTTCATCGGCGACGTCGTCGTGGGCGCAGCCATCTACTGACCTCCAGACGAGAGGTGCCCCACCGTCGTCGGGTGGGGCACCTCCACGCTCAGGTGGGAGAGGGCCTGCTGTCAGATGGAACGCTGGTAGCTCCGGAAGGCACTCGTCGCCAGAGTGAACAGCACGGCGCCGACCACCACCAGCGAGCCGAGACGGATTCCGATCAGTCCCCAATCGGGAGCCGCCGACAACGCCTCGCGGCCGGCCTCCAGCGCCCAGTTCACCGGGTTGAACCTCGCCACGGTCTGGATCCAGTTCGGAGCCAGGTCGAGCGGGATGAAGCCGGAGGCGAGGAACGTGAGCGGCAGAGCCACGAAGTTGGCGAGGCCGATCATCGTCTCCTCCTGGCGTGCGGTCAGCGCCACCGCGTTGGAGAAGGCGGCGAACGGGGCGGTGAGGAGCAGCGAGGCCACGATCAGCACCGCCACCCCGGCGATGCCGCCCTCGTAGTGGGCGCCGAGCAGGCTGCCGACCCCGAAGATCACCGCCGCCTGGACCAGGGAGGACACCGCGGCATTGGCGATCGGGCCGGCGATCAGAGCGCCTCGCCACACCGGCGTGACGAGGAACCGGTCGAGGGTGCCTCGTTTCATGTCCTCGAGGATGTCCATCCCGTTCCACACCGCGGTGAACAGGGCGCTCATCACGAGGACGCCGGGGGTCAGGAAGGTGATGTAGGAGTCCGACCCGAACCCGGGGATGAGCGAGGCCTTCTCGAACAGCGCGCCGAAGATCAACAGGTAGACCAGCGGCTGCAGCAGCGTGAAGGCGATGTACCACGGCTGGCGGGCGAGAGCCCGCAGATGGCGGCCGGTCATGTAGCCGGCGTGGGCGATGGCTGTCATTTGTCTTCTCCTTCCTCCGCCGCGGCCAGCGAGCGGCCGGTGTGGCGGAAATAGACGTCGTCCAGGGAGGGACGGGAGACGGTCACCGAGGCGACGGCGATGCCGGCGCCGTCGAGGGCGGTGAGGATGCGGGGTACGGCTTCCGCCCCGGCCCTGACCCGGGCCCTCACCGTCTTTCCTTCGACCTGCGTGCCGTTGGCGGTCACCCGGCTCAACAGCTCTCGGGCCCGGTCGGCCGCCTGCGGCTCGGCCAGCTCGATGTGGACGGCGTCGCCCTCGAGGTCGGACTTCAGGGCCTCGGGAGTGCCCTCGGCCACCACCCGTCCCCCGTCGACGATCGCCACCCGGTCGGCGAGGCGGTCGGCCTCGTCCATGTAATGGGTGGTGAGGAGCACGGTGAGGCCGTCGTCGGTGACGAGGCGGCGGATCATCTCCCACATGTCGGCCCTCACTTCCGGGTCGAGCCCGGTGGTGGGCTCGTCCAGGAACAGGACCTGGGGGCTGTGGATCATGCCCAAGGCGATGTCGAGGCGCCGCTGCATCCCGCCCGAGTAGGTCCGGGCGGGACGATCGGCCGCCTTGGCGAGCCGGAACCGCTCCAGCAACTCGTCCACCCGACGGCGGAGGGCGGCGCCCCGCATCCCGTACACCCGGCCCTGCAGCATCAGGTTCTCGCGCCCGGTCGCCACCGGATCGACGCCCGAGCCTTGGGCCACGACGCCGATCCGGCGCCGCACCTCGTCGGGGGAGGAGAGGACGTCCGCGCCCGCCACCGACGCCTTCCCCGAGTCGGGGCGGCTCAGGGTGGTGAGGATGCGGATGGTGGTGCTCTTGCCGGCCCCGTTGGGGCCCAGCATCCCGAAGATCTCGCCCTGCTCGACGGAGATCGAGAGGCCGTCGAGCGCTTTGACGTCCCCGGGATATGTCTTTCGCAGCTCCGTGGCTTCCACGGCAGTCGCGGTCATGGTCATCCCCTTCCTTCGACGTACAGCGTTCGTATAAACGAACACTGTTCTGCTAACGAACACTGTTCTAACATGGTACGGTGTTCGTTGTCAAGAGGCTTTGGAGTGGAATGACCGAAGTGGATCTGCCCGAGCCGCCGTGGCGGCGGCGGTCGAAGAAGACGAGGCGCCAGGTTCTCGATCGGGACCGGATCGTCGAGGTGGCTCTCCGGATCATCGACGAGGAGGGCATCGACGGGCTGTCGATGCGGCGCATCGCCGAAGAGCTCGACACCGGCCCCGCCTCCCTGTACGCCCACGTCAGCGGCAAGGAAGAGCTCCTGGACCTGGTCCTCGACCGGGTGATCGGCGAGATCGAGCTGCCCGAGCCCGACCCCGCGCGCTGGCAGGAGCAGGTGAAGGCGTGGGCACGGGAGGGCCGGAGGGTGATGAAGGCCCACCGTGACATCGCCCGCATCTCCCTCGGCAGGATCCCCACCGGCGTCAACGTGCTCCGATCCGCCGAGTGGCTCATCGGGCTGCTGCGAGGGGCGGGTCTGCCCGACCGGGTCGTCGCCTACGCAGGGGACCTCGGGGCGTTGGTCGTCGGCGCCTACGTCTTCGAAGAGAGCGTCGAGGAGGCCAACGCCGACCCCGAGACGTACGCCATGGTCGCCGACTACATGCTCAACCTGCCCCCCGATCTGTTCCCCCACATCACCAGCATGGGCACGGCTCTGTTCGAGGGAGGCGCCGACGAGCGGTTCGAGTTTCTGATCGACGTCTTCGTCGCCGGCCTGGCCGCGGTCGCCGCCCGCGACCAGACTCCATGACATGCGCATCGCCACCTGGAACGTCAACTCGCTGAAGGCTCGACTCGAGGCGCTGGAGAAGTGGTTGCAGCGCGCCGAGCCCGACGTGCTGCTGCTGCAGGAGACGAAGCTGGCCGACGAGGACGTCCCCCACATGGCGTTCCAGGCCGCCGGCTACGAGGTGGCCCACCACGGCGAGGGCCGGTGGAACGGGGTGGCGATCGCCTCCCGGGTGGGGATCTCCGACGTCGTCACCAACTTCGGCGACGGCCCCGTGCGGGACAGCCGCCGGGGCGGCCAGGACGAGGAGGACTTCGACCCCTTCGACGAGGCGCGGATGGTCAGCGCCGTCTGCGGAGGGATCCGCTTCGTCAGCCTCTACGCACCCAACGGCCGGGTCGTCGGCTCCCCGTTCTACGAGGGGAAGCTGCGCTGGTTCGATCGGCTCCGCCGCTGGCTCGACGAGGCCTGCTCGCCCGAGGAGGATCTGGTGCTGGGCGGCGACTTCAACGTGACCCCCGAAGACCGTGACGTGTGGGACCCGGTGGCCGCCCACGGCGGCACCCACGTCTCTCCCGCCGAGCGGGAAGCACTCGGCAGGCTCCGGGAGTGGGGTCTGGTCGACGCCTTCCGCCTCCACCGGCAAGAGGAGGGGCGGTTCTCGTGGTGGGACTACCGGGCGGGCATGTTCCACCGCAACGAAGGGATGCGCATCGACCTGCTGTACGTCACCCGGTCGGTGGCCGAGCGGGTGGTGTGGGCCGAGATCGACCGCGAAGCGCGCAAAGGCAAGCCCACCCCTTCCGATCATGCTCCGGTGGTCGTGGACCTCGACGAGCCGGGGAAGCCCTTCGACGCCGGATGGGAAGCGGCCATGGCCCGGATAGCCGCCCGCCAGCGCAAGGCGCGCCGCTAGCAATATGCCTTGACAGTTATATAACTGAACCGGCATACTGAGGCTGTGGCCTTCTCGATATTGGCCGAGCCGGCCAGACGCCAGATCCTCGACCTGCTCCGGGACGGAGAGAAGTCCGTGAGCGAGTTGGTCGAGGCTCTGGGGATGAGCCAGCCCGCCGTCTCCAAGCATCTCCGGATCCTCCGGGAGGCGGGACTCGTCGAGGCGCGGCCCCGCGGCCAGCTCCGGCTGTATCGGCTCCGACCCGAACCGCTCGCCGAGATCGACGCCTGGCTGGCCCCGTACCGCCGGCTCTGGAAGGGCTCGCTCGACCGTCTCGAAAGACACCTGGAGGACAACCCATGACCGAATACGGCACCCTCGAGCACGAAGACGGCAGATGGGTGCTCCGCTTCGAACGGAGACTCTCGGCGCCTCCCGACCGGGTGTGGCGGGCGATCACCGACCCCGACGAGATGAAGGCGTGGTTCCCCTCCAACGTCGAGGGAGACCGAGCGGTGGGAGCCGAGCTGCTCTTCACCTACGACGTCGTCGACCAGGACGACCCCGAACAGCTCGCCGCCGAAGGCTTGCCCCTGTTCGCGGGCCGGGTCCTCGAATTCGACCCGCCGCGGCTCTTTTCTTTCACCTGGGGACCGGAGGTGATCCGCCTGGAGCTGGTCCCCGAAGGCGACGGCACCCGGCTCGTCTTCCGCCAAATCTTGTCCCATCGGTCGGTGGCCGGCCGCAACGGGTCGGGCTGGCACGCCTGCCTCGACGCCTTGGAGACCCACCTGGGCCGTGATGTCGCCGCCGCCGACGGGTTCGCCCTCTACGACGAGTACGTGGCCCGGATGGGGATCGCCCTAGGAGTGCCCGCCGACGACGGGTCGATCACCTGGGAGGTGGTCACCCACGTCGGCCCCGACCGGGCACGGGAGGTGATAGCCGCCATGGCCGAGTGGGCCGGCGACCACACCGCGGCGCCCTTGCGCTGGGACGTCGGAACGAGCGACGCCGGCACCGTCGTGCGGGTCACCCACGACGGCGTCGGAGCCGACCCGGAGCTGGCGGCCGTCTGGCACGCCCGGCTCACCCAGCTCGACCTCTACATGGCAGCAGGGGTGTTCCACCCAGTGGCTCCGGAGCCGTGGGTGAGCCGGTACCGCGAGGTCCTCGGAGCCTGACGGTCAGCCGGCTCCCCACAGGAGCCCCGCCAGCCCCGAGGCACGCTGCACGGAGCGGCTTACGGCTCGGCGGACCACGTTCTCCGGGCTCACCACCCACACCCTCCGGCGGGCCCGGGTGACGGCGGTGTAGAGCAGCTCTCGGGTGAGCAGGCGCGACTCCTCGTCGGGCAGGACCACGACCACCTGGTCGAATTGCGAGCCCTGGCTCTTGTGGATCGTCATGGCGTGGACCGTCTGGTGCTCGGGCAGGTGGCTGAGCGGGAACGTCCGGACCTCGCCGCGCTCGAACACGGCCCGTAGCCCGTCGACGGTGGCGACGGCGACTCCGATGTCGCCGTTGTACAGGTCGAGGTTGTAGTCGTTGCGGGTGATCATCACGGGCCGTCCCGGGTACCACTCGGTGTCCCAGCGGAGGCCCGGGTACCGCTCGTCGAGGGCCAGCTCGATGCTCCTGCTCCATTGGCTCACACCGTTGGGGCCGCGTTTGGTCGCGCACACCACCGCCACCTCGGTCAGCGCCTGGATCGCTCCGTCGACGTCGCCGGCGTTGGCGAGGTCGACGAGACGGGACCGCTGGGACGTCACCTCCCGCCACATCGCCGCGAACTCGGGATCCTCGGGGCTGCGCACCCAGCGGAGGCGGTCGCCGCCGTCGGCGAGGCGTTCGACCGCGTCGTCGGGGTCGCCCCGCCGCACCGCGTCGGCGAAGTCGGCGATCGAGCTGTCCTCCTCGAAACGGTACACCCGGTCGAGGACCGTCACCTTGCCGGCGATGGCCGTGTCGGCGGCTGGCCGGTCGGCGGCCGGCCCCACGATATCGGCCAGGACGGTGCCGGCCTCGATCGACTCGAGCTGGAAGGGGTCGCCGACGATCACGAGCGTGGCGTCGTCGCGGAGGGCGGCGAGCAACCGAGCCGCCAACGGCAGGGAGACCATCGACATCTCGTCGACGATGACGATGTCGTGGGGGAGGCGGTTGCTGCCGTCGTGGCGGAAGCGACTGCGTCCCCAGGCCCAGCCGAGCAGACGGTGGATGGTCTGTGGAGTCACCTGCTCCAAGATGGCGGAGATCGCCGGGTCGCCCACGTCGCGGGCCAGCTCGGTGATCGCCTGACCCAGCCGCGCCGCCGCCTTCCCGGTGGGGGCGCACAACCCGACCAGCGGGAAGGTCTCCGCTCCGGCCGCGGCCAGGGCGACGAGCATCGCCCCCACGGCGTAGGTCTTTCCGGTTCCCGGCCCTCCGGCGATGACCGCCAGCTTCGAGGCGAGGGCGACGCGGGCTGCCCGGAACTGGGTGGTCTCCCCGTCCTCGGCCAGCAGCCGACGGAGGGTCTCTTCGGTGGCCGGCGCCAACGGGGCCTCGCCCCGCCCGAGGCGGTCCCGGATCAGGCCGGCGACCTGCTGCTCGTACCGCCAATACCGCTCCAGGTACAGCCGGTCGTCTGAGAGGACCAGTGGGTGCTCGCCGGAGCCGTCGCCCACCAGCGACGACGACCGGAGGCGCTCCAGCCATTCGTCGGGCTCGGGCCAGGGCAGTGCCTCGACCAGCTCGGCTTCGCGGCCGTCGACGACCACCGACTCCCGCAGAGTGGACACCCGCACGCAGACGTGGCCGAACCGGGTGCCGCGTACCGCCAGCGCCGCCGCCAGGGTCACGGCTTCGTCGGTCTCGCCGAGGAGGCGGCTGACCGCTTGGGCGGAGGCGACGTCGACCGGGGCGAGGACGCCGGCCTCGTTGAACTCGGCCAGAAGGCCGTGGGCATGGACGACGACGTTGGGATCCTGGGCGGCGAGGGCGATGCGGTCGTTCACGATGCCTCCCCGTCGAACAGCTGCGAAAGGCGGACGACCATCTCCGCCGGCGGGAGCCAGCGGGCGACTCCGCAGCGCTCGCCGTCGATCACCGGGGTGTCGGGGCCGATCATCCCCCGGATGAAGAGATAGGTCGAACCACCCAGGTGGCGCTCGGGGTCGTAGCCGGGCAACCGCCACTGCAGGTATCGGTGGAGCGCCACCTGATAGAGAGTCGCCTGGAGGACGTAGCGGTGGCTCACCATCTCGTGGGCCAGGGCGGCGGGGCCGTAGTCCTCCGGGGAGGCGACGGGACCGGAGGAGGGAAGGAGGTTGGACTTGTAGTCCATCACCACGAAGCGGCCATCGGGCCTCGTCGCCACCAGGTCGATGGCGCCCGCCATGAATCCCCTGAACGGCTGGCCCGGCGAGGCGATCAGCTCGTCGACATGCGCCCGGTAGGGGTGGGTCGATTCGACGTAGTCGGACATCACCCTGCCGATGTCAGAGAGGGAGATGGCCGCCGCGTCGGTGCGGACGGGCAGCTCGAAGGTCAGCTCCCGGCTCATGCCGCCGGCCTCGAGGTCGACCAGGGTAGGGTCGTCGGGCGACGGTCCCAGCGGCGTGGCGGCGACGGCGGCCAACGCCGACGCCAGCACCCGGGGATCGAACTCCCAATCGCCGGCCCGGGTCTGTTCGGCGAGCAGGGCGACGGCCCGGCCCTCTATGTCTTCGGCGTCGAAGCGGAGGTGCTCGAGCACGGCGTGGACGAGGGTGCCGAAGCGCGCCCCCGCCGGCATGTCGGCGAGCGGCAGCAGCGGAGCGGGAGCCGCCTCCTCGTCCGCTTCCTCGTCCGGAGGTTCCGCCTCGTCGGTGCGGAGGGCGTCTTCGGCGGCCTCCTCGGCGGCGGTGAGCGGCTGGTCGGCCGACAGAGACGAGAACGACACCCGCCGCCACGTGTGGTCGAGCTCCCGGCGGAGCTCCATCACCTCCAGCGGCCGCGGCGGCGAGGCGGGAACTCGCCAGGCCTTCTCGGCGGCGAGCTCGTTCATGTACGACACGGCGATCTTGCCCCCGGATCTCTCTGCCAGCGCCTCCGGGGAGCCGTGACGGTTCATCAGCTCGGCGAGCTTCTCGGCGGGATGCTTGTGGTTGGGGACCCACCACACCTCGAGGTGGTGCTCGGCCCGCGTCAACGCCACGTACAGGAGCCGGCTCTGCTCGGCCAGAGACTCCTGCTTGGCGAGCCGGCAGTGCTCGGCATAGTTGGGGCTCTGCTTGCCGGACAGGTCGACCACCCGACGGCGGGGCTCGCCCCCGGGACGGGGGTGGGGCTCGTGGAAGACGGGGAACTCGGGGTCGCGCTGGAAGGCGTCCCACGAGAACGGGACGAGCACCACCGGCCATTGGAGTCCCTTGGCCCCGTGGATGGTCTGCACCGTGACCGCGTCGGCGTCGGTCTCCAGACGGCGCTGACGGCTGTCGATCTCCTCGGCCCGGGCGTTGTCCCGCTGGTCCGCTTCGGCGATCGACGCCTCCAGCCAAGCCGACAGGGACCCGTGGCGGCCGTGCCGGAAGGCGGAGTGCATCTCTTCGGCGATGTGGATGATGTCGGTTAGCCGCCGTTCTCCGTCGGGGAGGGACAGGATGCGGCGGGAGAGGCCCGTGCGCTGGTTCAGGTCGGCGAACAGGGCGGGCACGCCTCCTCGTTGCAGTATCTCGTGCCAGGCCCGCATCTGCCGTTGCAGCTCCAGGGCGGCTTCGTCGTCGAGGGCGGCGACGGCCTCGACGGGATGCCCGACGAGGCTGGTGGTGGCGGCGAGCCGGACGAGGTCCATGCGATCGGGTCGCTCCACGGCGAGCAGGAACCGGCGCCAGTCCTCGGCGGCGCCGGTGAGGAGGACCGAGCCGCTCCGTGACGACACCGAGGGGACCTGCCGGCGTTGGAGCTGGCCTCTCACCATCTCGACCTCGTCGTTGCGGCGGCACAGCACGGCGATGTCGGCCGGGCCGAGTGGCCGAGGGCCTTCGTCGTCGGTGATCGTCACCCCGCTCTCGAGCAGCTCGACTATGCGGGCGGCGACGTCGGCGGCGATCGCTTCCCGGGCGGGGCCCACCCGGTAGTACGGGTCCCTGGCGTAGCGCTCGATGGGGAGGTCGGAGGAGACCACCCGGAGCGTGATGGGGGCGACCCCCTCGATCCGTGACGGGTGCCGCGCTCGCATCCGCCGATAGGCGATGCGTTCGTCGCCGAACGTCGTGCCTTCCAACATGAGGTCGAGTGCCTCGACGAGAGGGGCGTCGCTGCGCCAGTTGGTGTCGAGGGTGCGGATCGCCGATGCGCCCGAGACGGTGGCCAGGTACGCCTCGATGTCGGCCCCGCGGAAGCTGTAGATCGACTGCTTGGGGTCTCCGATGACGACGAGGCGGGCCCCGTCGAAGATCCGACGGATGATCTGCCATTGGATCGGATCCGTGTCCTGGGACTCGTCGACCATCCCGACGTCGTAGCGGCGCCGCAAAAGCTCCGTGGCCTCGGCCCCCACCTCCGGGTCGGAGAGGGCGTCGCGCACCTCTGTGAGGATGTCGTCGTAGGTGATGGACGCCGCTCGTCGCATCCTCCGCTGCGTCTCTTCCGCCACCGCCAGGGCGAGCTCGACCCGGAGGCGGGCCGGCCCCTCGGCTTCGGCCGGGTCGGGCACGACCCGGGCGTCGGGATGGGCGAGCACCTCGGCGGCCATCCGGGCGGCTTCGTCGGGAGTGACGAATCCGTCGGGGGTGCCTTCGGCGAATCGCGAGACGGCCAGGTCGGAGGCGGCCTGGCGGAGGGCCAGGTCGTCGACCTCGCCGGGGACGAGGTCCTCGGGGACTCGGGCCCGGAACCCGAGTTGGCCGAGGAGGCGCTGGGCGAAGCCGTGGATGGTGAAGATCTGAGCCTGGTCGAACTCGGCGATCGCCTCGTCCAGCCGCTGGCGGGCGACGGCTAGGTCGGCCGGCGGCAGGCCGAGGAGGAACTGCAGGTGGTCGTCGGCGTCGGCGGGGGTATGGCCGGCCAGGGCCCGCTCGGTTTCCACCAGGCGCTTGCGGACCCTCCCTTTGAGCTCGGCGGTGGCGGCCCGGGTGAAGGTGACGACGAGTATCCGCTCCAGCGGGATGCCGTCGACCGCCACCAGCCTGGTGACGGTGGCGGCGATGGTGAAGGTCTTTCCGGCCCCGGCGCTGGCTTCGATGATCGTGCGGCCGGTCGTCACCGGCTCGGCGGGGTCGAAGGGACGGATGGCGGTCACAACGTCTTCTCCGAGCACATCCCGAACACAGGCCCCCACAGTCGTTCACAGAAGTCGGCGAAGCCGGCGGCCTGGAGGGCGTCGATGGAATCGAGATGGGGCGCCGCCAGCTCGAACGAAGGGTCCCGCTTCCTCTCGTCGCCGAACGCCTCGCCGGCGGCCCGCCTGGCGGCGTACTCGCTCTTGGGCTTGTTGCGGTGCCAGTTGTAGGCCGCCTCGCAGGGGAGCGGCAACGGTCGGCGGTGGCCGTCGACGTAGAGGTCGACGAGGTCGCCGAGCAGCAGCCGCGCCTGTCGGCCCCGGGCGTCGGCGTCGGGCCCCCGCACCGGGCCGATGGTCACGACCTGGTGCCTCTCGGAGTTCTCCTTCTTGCCGATGAGCACCGCCTTCCAGGCGATGTCGGGCCGGATCGCCGTGAGGAACAGCATCTCGGCGTAGCCCTTCAAGCGGCGGGCGCCGTTGATCTTGCTGGGGGTGACGGTGGTGACGTGGCCGAGGTGCGGCTCGGCGTTGACCCTTCCTTCCACCACCACCCCACCGACGTCGACTTCCCCTGCGAAGGGCTGGCGACGGAGTGGGTCGAATCCGATGGCGGTGGCGGCGTCGTAGAGGGTGCGGGCCGCCGCCAAGGCTCGTTCCAGGTCGTCGTCGCCGAGTCGGCCGGGGGGCAGCGAGTCGGCGCCCCGCTCCCGGTCGGCGAGGGCGTCGGCCGGATGGCCGGAGATGAGGCCCTGGAGCAGCCGGTCGGTGAGGCCCCACATGTCGAGGCCCTTGAGGTCCACGGGCAGTGTGTCGTCGGCGATCTCGCCCCGGTCGGGGACCGTGAACCCCAAGCGGGCCCGCACGAACTGGCGAACCGGTTTGCGCAGGAAGGCGACGAGGTCGTCGAGGCGGATGGTCTCCGGCACCTCGTAGTCGGGCCAGGCGGGGGACGCGGGCCGGATGTCGCGGGGACGTTGCTGGGCGGCGACCGCTCCTTCGTACTGCATCCGGTCGAAGCCCCAGGGTCGGCCGGGCACGAGCTCGCCGGGAGCGAAGTTGACGGGGCTGAACGACTGCAGCGGGTGGTGGACCTCGATGGCGGCGCGGCCTTCCCTTCCCACCATCTTCTCGACGGTGTCGAGCAGCTCGGCGACGGGGACGGCGGGCGGGATCTCGGCGTTGGTGAGGTCGTCGCGTCCCGAGTAGGCGACCACCACGTTGTCGCCGGCCGCCATCAGCGCGTCCAGGAGGAGCTGGCGGTCCATGGACCCGGGGTGGACGTCGCCGACGACTTCGTGGTCGGTGAGCAGGTCGTCGCCGTCGATCCGCCCCCGGCGGGGAAAGCGCGCCTCGTCCATGCCGATCAGCGCCACGACCCGGTAGGGGACCGAGCGCATCGGCACGAGCGTGCACACGGTGATGTCGCCGGTGCGCATGTGGAGGGCGCTCGGGCGGTCCTCGGTCCATGCCCCCACCGCCTGGCGGGCTTCACCCAGCGTGATCTCGGGGTCGACTCCGCTGTCGGGGAGCGGGAACGTCTCGGCGAGGAGCCGCTCCAGCTGGTGGATCTGCCATTCCTGGCCCCACTCGGGGGACGCCATCATCCGCACCGCGGTGGCGATCGCCCCCGCCCACTCGGAGCGGGGACGCCGCCGGCACAGCAGCTCGCGGACGGCGGTCAGGCGGTCGAGGACCGCCGCCAGCACCGAGGCGGGCGTCAGCTCCTGGCCCTCCACCCCGTCGAGTGGGGCGAGGTCGCCGACGGTTCGCACCGGGTCGTCGGCGTAGAACACGCCGGCGAGGGCGCGGTCGAGGCCCCGCCGCCACGTGCGTTCCTCCCGGTCGACGCCCCAGCGCCGACGATGCTCGCGATCGAGGCCCCAGGCGACTCTGGCGTCGTCGATCATCGTCACCACTGCCCCGGCGATGTCGTCGTCGATGCCGAACCGCTGCTGGACGACCGGCCGGTGGACGAGGTCGCGGACGGCGTCCGCTTCGATCCGTGACCCGGCGATGTCCAACAGGGCGGCGGTGAAGGAGACGAGGGGGTTGGTCGCGGCGGGGGAGCGGTCGGCGATTCGCAGCCTCAGGTCGGGGAGCCCGGCCGAGGTTTCCCGGGGGAACGCTGCCTCGAGGAGGGGAGCGAATGTGGCGAGGTCGGGCGTCATGATGACGACGTCGCGGGGCTCGAGGGTGGGGTCGTCGGCGAGGAGATGGAGGATGGCGTCCCGGACGACCTCTGCCTGGCGGCGGGCGCCGTGGCACACGTGCACCTGGAGCGAGCGGTCCCGGCGCTCTGTCACCTCCGCGGCGAGCTCGGGGTCGAAGGCGGGCGCCCGGTTGTCCTGGACGTCGGACTGGATCCGGCCCAGGAGCGTCGGGGGACGCGGGGGTGGGGCCGCCACCTCGCCGCCGAGCCCGTGGGAGGACAGCACCGCCTGCAACTCCCGGACGTCGCGTCCCCACGCTCGCAGGAGGGGGTGGTCGACGTGGCGGGCCGTGGGGTCGGCGGCCCGTGGCGGGAGGGTGGTGACTTCCGTTTCGGCAACGGCCCGCCACACCGCCGGCGAGGGGTGAAGCACGTAGAGCAAGACGTCTCGCTGCTCGCCGAGGGCGACCAGCACCTGCAGGTCGAGCGGGTCCGTCGATGTCAGCCCGTAGACGGCGACACGCTCCGGGAGACCGGGGTCGGCGTCGCCGCGGCGCAGTGGCTCGAGGGCCTCGGGCAGGAGCTCCGCCAGCGAGCCCACGTCGAGGTGGCGGCGCAGCTCCCGCCACAGAACTGCCTGCCAGCGGGCGTCGGGCGCCAGCGGCTGCCCGTCGGGGCCCACGTCTTCGCCCCGAGCCCACGCCCGGATCATCGCCGGGCGGCGCCGGGCGTACTTGGAGAACAGGCGCCCGACCTTCGTCGCCGCTGTCAGCCGATTGTCCTCCGACCCGCCCAGTTCCTCGTCGATGTAGCGGGCGAGGATCCGCATCCACGGCTCGTGCAGTCGGGCGTCGATGACGTCGAGGAGGTGCGAGACGATCCCCGCCCCGTCCCACGCTCGCACCGACCGGGCCAGCTCGGGCACCGATTCGAGGGCCCGACGGACGACCTGGCCCGGGGAGGGGAACTCGACGTTGGCGCAGATCCCGTCGGTGACGCCTCGTTCGGCGAGCCCGGCGGCGATGCGCTGGGTCAGCCAGCGCTCGATGCCCCGGGACGGCACCGCCACGACCTCGGCATCGAAGAGCCCTCCCACCGGTCGGGCGAGCTGGTCGCAGAGGAGAGCCACCAACGCGTCCGGGTGGGGAGCTACGTGGATTCGGACCGCCACGCCGTCAACCTATCAGGGCCCTACGACGTGTTCGTCGGGCCGTCAGTCCCCTTCGGCGAGGCGGCTGCCTCTCTGGCGGAGCCGGCTCATCTTGTCGCCGATACGCTCTTCGGCTTCGGCTGTCGCTCGCTGGTCCACCTCGAGGCCCAGGCGCAGCCAGGTCCCTTCGGCGGCGCCGGCGGGCAGCTCGGAGCGGGGCACGACGAGCTCGGTCTCGTCTTCTCCCACCAGGAGCACCGCCAGGTCGCCCTCGAACCTGTCCACGACCGCTTTCATCGCCATCTCTCACCTCCTCACCCGGCGCAGGCGATGCCTTGCGCCTTGATGTCGGCGAGTCGTTTCTCGCCGATGCCTTTGATCCGGATCATGCTGTCGACCGACGAAAACGGCCGCAACTGGAGGATCTGGCCGGCCCGTTCCGGGCCGATGTGGATGATGCGCTCCAGCTCCTCGGGCGGGGCGTGGTTGATGTCGACCTGCCAGGGCTCACAGGCACTCGCCGTCTCCTCTTCGTGGGGCGCGGTGGTCGCCGGCGCGGTCGATGTCGTGGTCGATGTGGTGGTCGTGGTGGGAGCAGGAAGCGGGCCGGTTCCGCCGCCGGTCGTGTCGACCGTGATGGAGCGGCCGTCGGTGGTGACGACCACGGTGCCGTTCACGTCGGTGCCGTAGACCTCGACCCCGTGGTCGGCCAGGCGTTGCAGCACCTCGGGCGAGGGGTGGCCGTATTGGTTTCCCGCTCCCGCCGAGTAGACGGCGATGCGAGGCGAGACGGCGGCGAGGAATGGCTCGGTCGTCGAGGCTGCCGAGCCGTGGTGGCCGACGTGGAGGACGTCGGCGGCGAGGTCGTGGCCGCGGCCGAGCATCGCCGCCTCGGCTCCCGCCTCGGCGTCGCCGGTGAAGAGGAACCGGACCTCGCCGAAGGTCACCCGCAGGACGATCGAGCCGTCGTTGAGGTCGCCTCCGACGGAGGCCGGGTTGAGCACCTCGACGACGGCCGAGCCGATCTCGAAGGTCTCCCCGGCCCGCGGCTCGTGGTAGCCGGCTTCGGAGTCGAGGATGGCGTCCAATGCCCGCTCGAAGGTGAGCGTGGTGTGCTGGTCGCCCGACATCCACACCTCGGTGACCGGGAAAGCCGCCAGCACGTCGGCGAGCTGGCCGATGTGGTCGGCGTCGGGGTGCGTCCCCACCAGCAGATCGATGGACTCGACTCCCGCCCGGCGGAGATGGGGCACGACGTCGGTGCGGTCGTGGCGGCCGGCGTCGATGACGACCGTGAAGTCGGGCCCGGCGAGCAGGGTCGAGTCGCCCTGGCCGACGTCGAAGAAGTAGACGGCCATCTCGCCTTCCGCCGCCGGGGCGCCGGCCGCGGCTGCGGTCGTCGTGGTCGGTGGGGCCGTCGTGGTGGTCGAGGTCGTGGTGGTGGTGGTGGTGGTCGAAGTCGTGGGCGGGGTCGTGGTCGTCGAAGTCGAGGAGGTGGAAGGCGGCGCCGAGGTGGTCGTCGGAGTGGTCGTGACGGTCGTGACGGTCGTGGGTGGCGGCGTGTCGGGGAGGTCGGGATCGTCGGCGTATGCGCCGAGGGCGAAGAGCAAGGCTGCCGCCGCCACGGAGGGCACCCAGGCGGGCGACACGGGCCGGTCGGGCCTCACCAAGCTGTTGCGTTCGGCCCGCAGGTCCGCGAGCTGTTCGTCGGCCGTTTCCAGTTGCTCGACCGTGCGGGTGACTTCTTCTGTCGCCTCGGCGACGGGGTCGATGCCTGCCGCCAGCTTCCGGCAGGCATCGAGCACCACCTCCAGGCGCTCGGCGGGGCCGGCCAGGATGTGGTCCCGCTTCCGGTTCGAGACGGCGAGATACAGCCCCTCGGGGCGCTGACCGGCGATGGTGATGGCGTCGTAGCGGAACTCGACGTTCTTGGCGCCTGAGAAGACCATCCGCCGGTCGGTGAAGTGGACGTCCCCCAAGTCGACGGCCCGCCAAACGGTCTGGCCCTCGCGTCGGCGTGTCTCGAGGAGGGTGACGTCGGCCACGGTGGCGAGCCCGGTCTCGGTCCTGGCTGTGCGGATGGGTACTTCCCGGGGGCCGAGCTGGCGGATCCACTCGAGGCGGCGACCGGCGGCGCCCGCCTCGGCGGCCGCCCGTTCCCGGTGCTCTGCGGCGGATGCGATCCGGGCATCGAGAGAAGTGGCCCGGTCCCGGTACTCGTTCCACGCCCGGCGTCGCCGCCACCATGCCGACCACGTCCGAGCCGACCAGAACTTCCACCACGTCGGGTCCTCTCCACCGGCCACCGCCTGCCAGAAGGCTTCCGGCTGGGCGACGACGAGGCGCGCCCGTTCGCCGTCGATGGTCAGCTCGACGCCTTCCAGGCCTCGGGCCAGCCGAAGCTCGGTGATCGACCACCGTCCCTCCCGCCCGTCGGGCGTGCGGAGGACGAGGTGGTCACCGTCGACGATGGCTTCCACCGGCCGGCGGCGGGTGCCTCTTTCCAGGGTGGCACGGAAGGTCGGCATCTCTTCCGCGATATCGGAAGGTCCCTCGGGGGCCTGTAATCGTGGACCTGGGTCTTCGGGACCAGGATCGTATCGGTGGGTGCCGCCTACCGAGACGACAGGACCGCGGGCTCGGCCACTCCTAACCTGCCGTAGACCCGCGTCCGGAGAGCCTGGCCATGTACCCCCAATACGAGGAGACGGTCAACACCGTTCTGTCCGTCCTCGACATCACGGGGATCTTCGTCTTCGCCCTCTCGGGTGCGTGGCTGGCCGCCCGGCGTGCCTTCGACCTGGTCGGCACCGTGGCCCTGGGAACGGTGACCGGCCTGGCGGGAGGCATCGTCCGCGACGTGCTCGTCGGCGACCTGCCGCCGTTGGCGATCCAGCGGGAGATCTACCTGTTCGTGCCGGTGGTGGCGGCTCTGGCCGTCGTGGTGGCGCCGGGGATCGTGCAGCGCTTCGGCTTCCCGGTGCTGGTCCTGGACGCCATCGGCCTGGGCCTGTTCGCCGCCGTCGGGGCGGCCAAAGCGGTCGACTTCGGAGTGGGCGTGTGGGCAGCGACGATGATCGGGGTGATCTCCGCGGTCGGTGGCGGGATCCTTCGCGACCTGCTCGCCGGCGTCACCCCCCAGGTGTTCGGCCGGGGGAGCCAGCTGTATGCGACCCCCGCCGCCCTGGGGGCGTTCGCGGTGGCGCTGTTGTGGGAACGGATGCCGGCGAGCCCGTTTCTCGTCGTCGGGGCGATGGTCGGCGTCATGACCATCCGGCTCCTGGCGGTCCGTTACGACTGGCACCTGCCCGGACCGCCCCGCCGCCTCGTCGAAGACGACACGGAGCGCACTGGCTAGCCCGGGTCCGGCTGCTACCGAGATCGGAGTAGAGCGGACTCATCCCCAGGGACGATGCCGAACGGGAGGCATCGATATACCTTGCAGGGGTGGCGGTGAGGATCTCTGCGTGGGCGACCGGCCTGGCGGTCGCCGTCTTCCAGGTCGGGGCGACCTGGCTGGCGGCGATGGGCGACAGGCAGCCCCTCCGCTACCCGCTCGACGCCTTCGCCGTCTTCCTCTTGCTCGCCGGTCCGTTGGCGCTGATGGGGCGGGACAGATGGCCGGTGGCGGCGGTGGCGGTGGCGGTGGTGTCGACCGACCTGTATCTGGCGATGGGCTACCCCTACGGGCCGGTGTTCCTCAGCGTCGTGGTGGCGGTGTTCTCCGCCATCCGCCGAGGTCGTCGGTACCCCACCTATGCCTGGGTGGCGGCGGGGGTGGTGGCGCTGGTCGCCGCATATCGCTTGTCGCCGCGGGTAGTGGAGACGCACGGGTCGCTGCATTTCCTCTTCATCGTCGGCTGGACGGGGGTGCTCGTGGCCGTGTCGGAGATCGCCCGGATCCAGGCGATGCGCGCCGAGGAGCGCAAGCGGGTCGAAGAAGAGGAAGCGGAGCGCAAGGCGGCCGACCAGCGTCTCGAGCTCGCCCAGGAGCTCCACGACGTGCTCGCCCACCACATATCGCTGATCAACGTGCAGGCCAGCGTCGCCCTCCATCTCCTCGACGAGCAGCCCGACCGGGCCCGTCCTGCCCTGGCCGCCATCAAGGAAGCCAGCAAGGAGTCCCTCGCCGAGTTGCGCACCGCGCTCGACCTCCTCCGCCGCGGTGAGCCCCCGCGCAAGCCCGCGCCTTCGATAGAGGACATCGAGGAGCTGATCTCCGGCGTGGAGGCGAGCGGGCTGCGGGTGACGCTCGAGCGAGAAGGCGAGCCCGGGGCGCTGCCGGCCGCGGTCGGCCAGGCGGCCTACCGGATCGTCCAGGAGGCCCTCACCAACGTCACCCGCCACGCCTGGGCCCGCACCGCCCGGGTCCGGCTCCGGTTCGAAGACGGTGTCGACGTCGAGGTGGTCGACGACGGGATCGGCGGGACCGTCGAGGAGGGAACGGGGCTGTCGGGGATGCGCCGACGGGCCGAGTCCCTCGGCGGCTCGTTCGAAGCCGGCGGATCCCCGGGAGTCGGATTCCGGGTGCGGGCGCACATCCCGGGAGGACCGACGTGTGATCCGCATCCTCATCGCCGACGATCAGGCGCTCGTCCGGGCCGGGTTCAGCGCCCTGCTCGATGCCCAGCCGGACATGACGGTGGTGGCAGACGTCGCCGACGGGCAAGAGGCGCTCCGCGTCGCCCGCCGCGAGCGGCCCGACGTGGTGCTGATGGACATCCGGATGCCCGGGATGGACGGCCTGCAAGCGACCCAGCGCATCACCGCCGACGAGTCCCTGGCCGACACCAAGGTCGTGATCCTCACCACCTTCGACCTCGACGAGTACGTGTTCGAGGCGATCCGGGCGGGCGCCGCCGGGTTCTTGGTCAAAGACACCGACCCCGACGAGCTGCTGCGGGCGGTGCGCACCGTCGTCGAAGGCGGGGCGTTGCTCTCGCCCGGCGTGACACGGCGCCTGATCGAGGAGTTCTCGCTGCGCGCCCGCCGCCCTCCCGACGACCTACCCGCCCTGGACCTCCTCACCGACAGGGAGAAGGAGGTCGTGGCGCTCGTCGGCCAGGGGCTCAGCAACGACGAGATCGCCGAGCGCCTCTACATGAGCCCGGCCACGGCCAAGACCCACGTCTCCCGGTCGATGATCAAACTCGGGATGCGCGACCGTGCCCAGCTGGTGGTGTTCGCCTACGAGTCCGGCCTCGTCCGCCCCGGCTGGCAGGCCTGATACTCGCCGGGGCGTAGACCGAGAACCTCTCCCCGTACGACGACGTCGCCGCCACCTTCGCCGATCCTCGAAACGTGTCCGCAGAGAAAGGAGCGCACGATGCTCGACACGATCCTGGCGACGATGCGGTTCGGGGGAGGCATGTGGTTCCCCCTGATCCCGTTCCTGTTCTTCCTCTTCTGGGTGGGCGTCGTCGTCTTCTTCGGGCGCCGGTGGCGACGGGAGCCTCGCCGGTCCGGCGAGGAGATCCTGGCCGAACGTTACGCCCGGGGCGAGATCACAGAAGAGGAGTACCGGGAGCGCCGCGAGGTGCTGCGAAGGAGATGAGCGAGCGGGGCGGGCCGGCCGCCCCGCTCAGCCCATCGAAGGCTCGGTCATCGGCCGGAACGCCACTTCCAGGATCCGATGGTTGCGAGGCCGGGTGAGCACGTACATCACCGCCTCGGCCACGTCCTCGGCGCTCATCATCCCGGCCAGCTCCGGCATGTCGGGGGTGCGTCCCCGACCCATGGCGAAGTCGGTGGCGACTCCGCCGGGAGCGACGTTGGTGCAGCGCACGCCCTTTTCCCGCAGCTCGTGGTCGAGAGAGCGGATCAGCCCCACCTGGGCGAACTTCGACGCGCAGTACACGGACTCCAACGGCAGGCCCCGCCGCCCGGCCTCGCTCGAGAGCATGACCAGGTCGGCGGCGTCGCTCTCGAGGAGGTAGGGGAGGGCAGCCCGGATCGAATACAGGGCGCCCTTGACGTTGACGTCGATGATCTCTTCCATCTCCTCGAAGGGGATGTCGAGGAACGGCCCGTACGAGCCGACCCCGGCGTTGATCACCGCGATGTCGACGCCTCCGTGCCTCTCGGCGGTGGCATCGACCAGCCGCCGGATCGCCTCGGGATCGCGCACGTCCGTCGGCATGGCCACCGCGTCGGGGATGCCCAGGTCGTCTCCGCTGCGGGACGCCAAGCCGAGCTTGGCGCCCGCGTCGTGGAGCGCCCGGGCGACGGCGGCGCCGATGCCTCGGCTCGCTCCCGTTACGACCGCGACGCGGCCTTCCAATGAGGACATCGAGACCTCCAGTTCTCAGCCTCGGAGCTCTTCGAGCTCGTCTTGGGTGACCTCTCCCGGCATCTTGCCGATGATGATCATGGCGAGGACTTCGTCCATGGTGACGTCGTCCTTGTTCACCGTGCCCACCAGCCGGCCCTGGAGCATGACGCTGATCCGGTCCGCCAGGTCGAAGACGTCGTGGATGTCGTGGGAGATGAGGATGATCCCGATTCCCTCCGACTTGAGGCTGCGGATCAGGTTCGCCACCTGCTCGGTCTCGGCCGGGCCGAGGGCCGCGGTCGGCTCGTCCATGATCAGGATGCGGGCGTTGAAGTGCACCGCCCGGGCGATTGCGATCGCCTGCCTCTGGCCGCCCGACAGCCGCGCCACCGGGATCTTGAAGTTCTCGAACTTCGGGTTGAGGCGCTTCATCACCTTCCGGGCGGCGTCTTCCATCGCCGAGTCGTCGAGGTTCCCGAAGCGGGTCGTCAACTCCCGGCCCAGGAACATGTTCCCGGGGGTGTCGAGGTTCTCGGCCAGCGCCAGGGTCTGGTAGATCGTCTCGATCCCGTACTGCTTGGCGTCGCGGGGGTTGGTGATCTCGACCCGCTCCCCGTTGATGTGGATCTCGCCGGAGTCGGGGACCACGGCCCCGGACAGCGTCTTGATCAGCGTCGACTTGCCGGCGCCGTTGCCGCCCACGAGGGCCAGCACCTCGCCCGGGTACAGGTCGATGGAGACGTCCTCCACGGCGTGCACGCCGCCATAGGAAACGTGGATGTTGCGCATGTCGACGAGGGGAGTGGGGTCGCTCATTGCGCAGCTCGCTTTCGGTAGTACACGTCCACGGCGACGGCGATCACCAGGACGATTCCGACGACGATGTCCTGCAGCGGGGCGTCGACGTTCATCAGCACCATTCCCGACTGGAGCGACTGCATGACCAGCGCCCCCAGCACGGCGCCGGGGATCGTGCCGACGCCCCCGGCGAGGGAGGTCCCGCCGATGACGGCGGCAGCGATCACGTACAGCTCCGCCAGCGTGCCCAGTCCGGAGGTGGCGGCGTTGAGGCGGGCCACCGTGACGGCGGCGGCGACGCCGACGAGCATGCCCATCGTCATGAAGGTCTTGGCGATGGTCCAGCGGGTGTTGATGCCGGAGAGGACGGCGGCTTCGGGATTGCCGCCGATCGAGTAGATGTAGCGCCCGAACCGCCGCTGGTTGGCGACGAAGCTCATCAAGAGCATCACCCCGATGGCGATGAGCACCGGATACGAGATCCCCATCGGGATCCGCAGCCCGCCTTCCGGCCAGGGGATGCCCTGCTGCTCGGCGACCTGCATCGCCACATTCTCGGGCAGGTAGTAGCTGTTCATCACCCATACCGCCCCGAGCACCGCGGCGCTGCCGACGACGGCGATGGCGATCATCGCCCATGTAGGGCGCAGCTTGAAGCCGTAGCGGATCCGCTGGCGGCGGTCGTAGAGGAGGATGGCGACGATGCCGATGCAGGCGAGCACGCCGACCGCCCAGCTCCCCACCTCTCCGAGGGAGCCCCGGGAGCCGCCGCCGAGGAGCTGGAACGTCGAGTCCATGGGGGCGACGGTGCGGCCGGCGGTGATCCACCAGGTCACGCCCCGCCACACCAGGAGGCCGCCCAGGGTGACGATGAACGACGGCACGCCCACGTAGGCGACGATCAGGCCCTGCAGCAGGCCGATCAGGCCGCCGAGCACCAGGGCGGCGCCGACGGCGATCAGCCAGATCGCCGGATGCCCGAATCCGAGGATGTCGGGGAGGATCTCGGCCTGGAGGACGGCGATCGCCATGCCCACCGCACCCAGCATCGAGCCGACCGACAGGTCGATGTTGCGGGAGACGATCACGAGCACCATCCCCGTGGACATGATCGCCACCGGGGCGAATTGCACCGAGAGGTTCCACAGGTTGCGGGGAGTGAGGAAGGTCCCGCCCGACATGAAGTGGAACCCGATCCAGATGACGATCAGGAGCCCCACCATGCCGAGCGTCCGCAGGTCGAGCTCGGCCGACCGGAGAGCCGAGCCGACAGAAGGGCGGGGGCCGCGGACCGTTTCCTGCTGCTGTGTCTCGCCCGGAGGTGCTTGGGTCACACTCATTGCTCTATCCCAGAGGGTACACAGCGCCCCCAGACGGGTCCGGGGGCGCTGTGGTCCTCATCTGCTCATGAGGGGCGGCTATCAGCCGCACACCTCCACGGTCCCGGGCTGGACGCCCTGGCACAGCTGGTCGACGGTGATCCACTCGGCTTCCACCACCAGGTTCAGGTTGTCCCGGGTGATGGCGACGGGCTCGAGCAGGATCGAGACCATCTGGTTGCCGCCGGGGGAGTCGAAGATCACGGTGCCGGGAATCTCCTCGAGCGGCGTGCCCTGGGCCAGCGCCACCGCGGCCTCGCCGGCGGCCCGACCCAGCTCGCGGGCGTCCTTCCACACCGACACCGCCTGGGTGCCGAGGGCGACGCGGTTGAGGGCGGCGAGGTCGGCGTCCTGGCCCGACACCGGCACCTGGCCGGCGAGACCCTGGGCCTCCAGGGCGGCCACCACACCGGAGGCCATGCCGTCGTTCTGAGAGAGGACGGCGTCGACCTCGTTGTTGGCCTGGGTCAGGTACTGCTCCATCTCGGTCTGGGCCAGAGCCGGGTCCCAGTTGTCGGTGTAGGTCTCACCGACGATGGTGATGTCGCCGTTGGCGACGGCCTCGCCGATCACCTGCTCGAAGCCCTCCCGGAGGAAGTCGGCGTTGGCGTCGGCCTGGTTGCCCTTGATGATCACGTAGTTGCCGGTCGGCACCATCTCGTAGATCACCTCGGCCATGAGACGGCCCACGCCCACGTTGTCGAACGTGACGTACAGGGCGCCCGGGTTCTCGATCAGGCGGTCGTAGGCGACCACCGGGATGCCCTGGGAGAGGGCGCTCTCGACGGCCGGGAGGATGGCGGTGCCGTCCTGGGCGAGGATGATGATGGCGTCGGCGCCCTGGGAGATCAGGTTCTCCACGTCGGCGAGCTGCTGCTCGGCGGAGGAGCCGGCGTCGGTGGAGATGTAGGTGCCGCCGGCTTCCTCGATCGCCGCCCGGATGGCCGGCTCGTCCCAGCGGGCCCACCTCTCCTCGTTGTAGTTGTTCCAGGACACGCCGATGACCAGATCGCCGTCGGCTTCGGCTTCACCGCCGTCGTCCGGTGCTTCGGTCGCCGGAGTGGTCTCCTCGGCGGCGGTGTCCGCCGGGGCCGAGTCCTCGGGTGCGGCGCCACCCGCAGTCGTCGTGGTGCCACCATCGCCGCCGCAGGCGGCCAGCACCAATGCCAGGGCGACGAGCAGCGCCCATGTGGTCCTGAGTGATCTCACGTTTCCTCCTCTTTCTTCCTCACTGATGAGGTCACGGGGAGAGGGCTGGGAAGTCCCGCCCCGTTGACGCGTGGGACGTTACTCCCCAATTGTTGGACGCCGCAACAAATACGGGGGTTATTGTTCGCGTCTCGTGAACACCCCTCCAGATCGAAGTCTGAGGAGGCAGGGGCGAGGGGTGGCGCCGGAGGAGGTGCGCCGTCACAACCTCACCGCGGTCCTCGACCGGCTCCACCGCTCCGGCCCCATGTCGCGTTCTGAGCTGGCCCAGAAGACGGGCCTCAACCGTTCGACCATCGCCGACCTGATCGGCGAGCTGAGCCGTCTCGGCCTGGTCGAGGAGAAGCCCGGCACGGCCTCCGCCGGGCCCGGCCGTCCCTCCCCGGTGGTGAGCCCCCGGCCCAAGGGAGCGACCGTGCTCGCCGTCGAGTTCTCGGTCGACTCGGTGGCCGTCGCCACCGTCGGGCTGGGCGGTCACGTCTACGGGAAGGTGAGACAGGCCCGGGCCCGCGGCACACACTCGGTCGACGAGACGATCGAAGAGGTGGCCCGCATGGCCCGCGCCCTCCTCGACGATTTCGCCGAAGACCAGGTGCTGGTGGGGATGGGGGTGGCGGTGGTCGGCGTCGTCCGCCGCCGTGACGGATTCGTGCACCTCGCTCCCAACCTCGGCTGGAAGAACGTCCCCCTCGGGGCGCTGCTCGGCGCCCGCTTCGGGCTGGGTGACGCGGTGATGGCCGCCAACGAAGCCGACCTCGGCGCCCTGGCCGAGTTCCGCCGGGGCGCGGGGGTGGGCGCCACCCAGCTGGTCTACGTCAACAGCGAAGTGGGGATCGGCGCCGGGATCATCCAGGACGGCCAGCCGATGCTGGGAGCGGCCGGTTACGCCGGGGAGGCGGGCCACACGCTCATCAACCCCGACGGCAAGCCATGCACCTGCGGCGCCCGGGGATGCTGGGAGACGGAGGCAGGCGAGGCGGCGCTGGCGGAGAGGGCGGGGCTGACCGAGTTCGTGGGACAACAGCTCATCGAAGAGATCACCCAACGGGTCGACGACCGCGACCCCCAGACCCTCCAGGCGTTGCAGGTCACGGGCACCTGGCTGGGCTATGGGATCGGGAACCTCATCAACGTGTTCAACCCCGACGTGGTGGTCATCGGCGGCCTCTACCAGGAGCTCTACCCGTATCTGCGTGAACCGATGGAGGAGGCCGCCCGGTCGGTGGTGCTCCAGGCCCCCGGCGAGGCGGTGCGCATCGTCCGTGGCTCACTCGGGGTCGACGCCAGCCTCCTCGGTGCCGCCGAGATGGCCCTGTCGCCGGTGATCGCCGACCCGGCCGGGGTGCGGGCCGTCACCCCGACCGAGCCCCCGGACCGGGTAGAGGCATGACTGCTCAGGAGGCGGCGAAGATCCTGTCCAGCACTTCCATGTTGGCGATGGCGTCGGTCGGTTCCACCGGCACCGGGGTGTCCTCCCGGATCGACCGGGCGAAGAGCTCCGCCTGGATCCCGTATTGGTTGGCGGGAGGGATCTCGTGGATCTCGTAGTGCTGATCGGCGGGCGGGTCGCCGCCGGCGTAGCGGAAGACCCGGGTGGGGCGGTCGTGGGGGATGTTGAAGGGGATCTCCACCACCAGGCGGCCTTCGGTGCCTTCGATCGCCACCCTCTGGTCGGCCTCGGTCTGGGTCGAGACGGTGAACACCGCGTGGCGGCCGTCGAAGTCGAGGATCGCCGACGTGAGGGCATCGGTGCCGAAGGCGGGGTCACGGCGGATGAACGCCTCGACGTCGGTCGGCTCGGACCCGAACAGGAACCGGGCCACGTTCACGGGGTAGCAGCCGATGTCGTAGAGGGCGCCTCCCCCGGCGGCGGCGATGTTGCGGATGTTTCCCGGGTCCAGGTTGCGGTAGGTGAAGATCGTCTGGATGGCGTAGACCTCGCCGATCACCCCTTCGTCCACCATCCGCTTCACCTCCACCCATTGGGGGTGGTGGCGGTACATGAACGCCTCCATCAGCTTCACCCCCGCCTCGGCGCAACCCTCCACCATGCGGCGGGCTTCGGCGGCGTCGAGCGCCAGCGGCTTCTCGCACAGCACGTGCTTTCCCGCCGCGGCGGCGGCGAGGGTCCATTCGGCGTGGAGGTGGTTGGGCAGGGGGATGTAGACGGCTTCGACGTCGGGGTCGTCGAGCAGCTCCCGGTACGAGCGGTAGGCACGTTCGATGCCGAGCTCCTCGGCCGCCGCCCGGGCCTTGGCGAGGTCACGGGAGGCGATCGCCGTCACATGGCAGGTCTCGGTCGCCTGGATGGCGGGGATCACCTTGGCGGTGGCGATGTTCGCCACCCCCAGCACCCCCCAGCGCACCGTCTCCATCGCGAGCCCCTTTCTGTCCGACGCGGGCCGGATTGTCCACCACGGCCCGACAGGCGGCAAGTGGGGGACGGACGATGAATCCCGCGGGCACGGGCCGTCCGCGCACCCTGCCGGCCATGGTGGCGGGCATGGTCGCCGGCATCGCCCTCACCGCCGGCGCCGCCTGGTGGACCGCCGACCTGGTTCGGGGCGACGCCCCCACCGAGCCGTTGGGGCCACCCGCCTACCGGCTCGTCACCGCCGAAGCCGGGGTGGACCACACCTACGACGGCGAGTTCGAGTTCTTCGTGGGAGGGGGTGTGGCGATCTTCGACTGCGACGGCGACTTCCTCCCCGACATGTACCTCGCCGGCGGTGAGAACCCAGCCCGCCTCTATCGCAACACCTCGGGGCGCGGGATCTCCTTCGAGGCCGTCGACGCCCCCGAGCTCGAGGTGACCGGTGTGGCCGGCGCCTACCCGCTGGACGTCGACTCCGACGGGATCGTCGACCTCGCCGTGCTGCGGGTGGGCGAGAACCTGATGATGCGGGGCATCGGCGACTGCCGCTTCGAGCCCGCCAACGACCTGTGGGGGATCGACGGCGGCGACGGCTGGACCGTGTCCTTTTCGGCGACCTGGGAGCCCGGCGAGACCTGGCCGACCATGGTGTTCGCCGACTACATCGACCTCGCCACCGTCGACGGAGACCGCACCTGCGGCGGCCACGTCCTGTACCGGCCGGAAGGCGACGGCTATGGGGATCCCATCCCGCTCGAGCCCGGCTACTGCGCCTTGTCGGCACTGTTCAGCGACTGGGACAGGTCGGGAAGGCGGGACCTGCGCCTCACCAACGACCGCCACTACTACCGGGACGGCTCCGAGCAGCTGTGGCGGATCGAGCCGGGCGCCGAGCCCCGCCTCTACACGGAAGCCGACGGGTGGCGGTCGCTGCAGATCTGGGGGATGGGGATCGCCAGCCAGGACCTCGACGACGACGGCAAGCCCGAGGTCTATCTCACCAGCCAGGGCGACAACAAGCTCCAGACCCTGGCCGAGGGCGCGGTCGGTCCAACCTACGAGGACATCGCCCTCCACCGCGGCGCCAACGCCCACCGTCCCTTCGTCGGAGACATCACCCGTCCCTCCACGGCCTGGCATGCCGAGTTCGACGACGTCAACAACGACGGGTTCGTCGACCTGTTCGTCACCAAAGGCAACGTGGAAGCGATGCCCGAGTTCGCCTCCCAGGACCCCAACAACCTCTTGCTCGGCCGGCCCGACGGCACCTTCGTCGAGGCGGCGGACGCAGCCGGGCTGGTGGACATGGACCGGAGCCGGGGCGGGGCGCTCGCCGACTTGGACCTCGACGGCGACCTGGACGTGGTGGTGGTCGAGCGGCGGGTGCCGGCCAAGATCTGGGAGCAGACCGGGGAAGTCGGCAACTGGCTGGGGGTGAGCCTCACCCAGGAGGGTCCCAACCGTCACGCCATCGGGGCATGGATCGAGCTGCGCATCGGCCGTCACCGGATCGAACGGGAGGTGGTGGTGGGAGGCGGCCACGCCGGGGGGCAACTCGGTCCCACCCACTTCGGGCTCGGTTCCGCCGGCCGGGCCGAGGTCCGCGTCCACTGGCCCGACGGCACCGTCGGGGACTGGGAATCCTTCGACGCGGGCCAGTACGTCACGATCTCCCGCTGACGGCCGGGCCGCCGGTGACATCTCCCGGATAGATGTCCCCATCTACATGGTCCGTCCTCGCCCCAGTCGATGTGTCGGAGGACTGAACCGCCTTTTCGACACCCGAGGCGGGCCGGACCAGACTCCCGGCATGGTCACCGCCCATCTCACTCAGCTGGAGTTGCCGGAGTTCGGGATGTCCCAGGAGGCCCCCGAGCTCCCCGCCCATCTGTATCGGGAACGTCTCGCCCGGCTACGGGCCAAGGCGGCCGAGCGGGGTCTGGACGCCGTCCTGGTCTACGCCGACCGGGAGCACAGCGCCAACCTCTCCTACCTGAGCGGTTTCGACCCCCGCTTCGAAGAGGCGTTGCTGGTGGTGGCGCCCGACGGCGACCCCCTGATCCTGGTCGGAAACGAGTGCGTCGGGATGGCCGAGGCGGCGCCGCTTCCCATGCGGGTGGAGCTGCACCAGGACTTCTCGCTCCCCAACCAGCCCCGGGACCGGTCCCGGCCCCTGCGCGACGTCCTCGTCGGTGAGGGGTTGGGGTCCGGCATGCGGGTCGGGCTGGTCGGCTGGAAGGACCTCGGACCGCACCGCTCGGAGGTGCCGGCGTTCATCGTCGACGTGGTGCGGGACGTCGTCGGCGACGACAACGCCTTGCCGGCGACGGACCTGTTCATCGACCCGGCCGACGGCCTGCGGGTGATCAACGAGGTGGAGCAACTCGCCGCCTTCGAGTACGCCGCCAGCCACACCTCCCAGGGGGTTCGGAACCTGATCTTCGGGCTGGAGCCGGGCATGCGGGAGCGGGAGGCGGTCCGCCTGCTGGGATGGGACGGGTCCCCGCTGTCCTGCCACCTCATGCTCACCGCCGGCTCCCGGGCGGCGCTCGGGCTGCTCAGCCCCGGCGACAGGGTGATCTCCCACGGCGACCCCCTCACCGTCGCCTACGGGATCTGGGGGGCGTTGAACTGCCGGGCCGGGTTCGTGGTCCGCGACGCCTCCGAGCTTCCCTCCGACATATCCGACTACGTCGACCGCCTGGTCCGGCCCTACTTCGAGGCGATCGTGGAGTGGTACCAGGCGCTCCACATCGGCCAGAAGGGCAAGGTCCTCCACGACATCGTCTTCGGGCGGCTAGGTGACCCGTTCTTCGGCCTGTTCCTCAACGCCGGCCACCAGATCCATCTCGACGAGTGGGTGGCGAGCCCGTTCTATCCCGACTCCGACGTCGAGTTGGCCTCGGGGATGGCGCTGCAGGTGGACGTGATCCCGGCGACGAAGACCCCGTACTTCACCACCAACATCGAAGACGGTATCGCCCTCGCCGACGAGGCGCTGCGCGACGAGTTCGCCCGCCGCTACCCGGAGGCGTGGGACCGCATCCAAAAGAGGAGGGCGTTCATGACCGACGTGTTGGGCATCGAGCTCGACCCGTCGGTGCTGCCCTTCTCCAACATCCCCGCCTACCTGCCGCCGTTCCTGCTCAGCCCCGACCGGGCGATGGCGGTGAGGTGACGGGCTCGGAGGCGGAGGCGATCAGCCACCGTTCCCCGCCGACGCGGCGCAGGACGAACGTGCCGGCGAACGGGGCCGAGGTGCGCGACTGCTCTCGTCCCGTGGCGTCGTAGGTGACGGTGTCGACGGTGCCTTCCGCCTCCACCGACACGGCGACGCTCGACTGGCCGCCATCGCTGGGGATGGCGTCGAGGAGGAGGGACGTGAACGTGTACTCCTCGGCGACCCGGACGCCGGTGGAGACGGCGTCGTCGACCCTCTGCTGCATCGCGCCGAGGCGGTCCCCGGTGGCGGCCAGGGCGAGGAGGCCGCCGTCGCCGTCGCGGATCGCCTCGGCTTCGAGCGCCAGGTTCTCGGCCAGCATCTCCACCAGCTCGGGGGCGTCGGCGGCCATGCCCAGCGCCACCAGCTCGGGGCCGAGCTCCGGCTCGGGGAGGTCCGCCACCTCCACATCGACCGTGACCTGAGGGACGGTGGGCGCCGACGCCTGCGCCGGCCGCCGGGTGGGCACTCCGGCGACGACCACGGCCAGGGCGAGGAGCGTCAGCCCCACACCCATCCCCACGCCCTGGGCGAATGCTGTGGAGGGGCGGGCCGAGGGGATCCGGAGGCGGAGCGGGCGGTCGAAGACCCGCCGGATCGGGGTGAGGAGCACCAGGCTGCCGAGCAGGGCGACCTTGGCACCGAACTCGGTCTCCTGCGGTGCGATGAGGAGCACCGCCAGGATCCCCAGGGCGGCCGAGAACATGACGCGCCCGCGACGGCTCTGGGGGATGGTCTTGGGGTCGGTGATCATGAAGAACTGGTAGATGAGGATCTCGGGAGAGGTGACCAGCACCCACCAGAAGTGGCCGTCGCACACCGGCTCGGGATACCAGGCGGCCACCATGCAGTGCCCGGACGCGGACAGCACCCCCAGGCCGGCGGCGAGGACCGCCCAGAACACCGCCGTCATCTCCAGGAGATGCAGGCGGCGGGTGACGAGCACCCCGCCGGCGAGGATCACCACGTACGCCGCTGCCATCCAGAACCCCAGGGGAGCCCACCAGAAGTCGAGCGGCTCCACCACCTCGCTGCCCAGCAGCAGGAACACCGCCACCAGGCCGACGTTCGACGGGTTGAACAGATGCTCGCCGCGGAAGCGGATCAGATGCTTCGTGAGAACCGAGGCGCCGGCGACGACGGCGTAGATGTGCCAGCCCCGCCAGTTCCAGAAGTCGTAGGCGTGCATGTCGGTGAGCCGCAGGATCAGGCCGACACCGCTGCCGGTGAGCATGCCGCTCGCCGGCCACACGAGCTTTCCGGTCTGGCGGAACGTGATCATGACGTCGATCACCGCCGCGGTGAGGATCGAGACGAGGACGTGGAACACCGACACCCGAAAACCCAGGGCGGCGATCCCGATGGCGTGGATGGACAGGATCGTGGCCGCGGTGTGGAGGCGGGCGTCGCGCAGCGACGGCAGCACTACGGGTATGCGGCGGGTGCCGAGGCGCAGCGTCGGAGTGGCGGCCGTCATGTGGAAAGGAGGCTAGAGACGCCTCGACCGCGGTGTCTCCCTCAGGCCGGCGTCACCACCACCGCGCCGGGTCCGGCGAAGCGGACCGACCCGCCGGAGAGGGCGACGAGGTGGGTGGGGCTCACCCACTGCTCGGCGGTCGAGTAGACCGCCCGCTCCAGCGCCTCGCGCCGGATGACCTCAGGCGACCGGACCGCCGCCAGCGTCGAGCGGTCGACGCCCTCCAGGATGCGGCTGCCGCGCACCCGCTTCACCGCCTCGCTGGCCGGCACGTGCTGGGCCAGGGCATCGACGTCGAGCTGCTCGAACAGCTCCACCATGTCGTCGACCAGGGCTACGGTGGCCGCGTCCGGGATCGGCTCGTCGATGAAGACGACGGTGCGGATGTGGCGGGGGAGGGTGTCCATCCGATGCAGGAGGGTCGGATGGTGCACCAACACGGTCGGCCCGGCGTACCTGCCGCCGAGCACCGCGAACACCATCACCTGGCCGTCGCCGGAGAGGAGCGACAGCTGGCGCGACGAGTACGGGCGAAGCAGGTGAGGGCTGACCATGGAAGCGGAGTCAGTGTACCTGCGACGACGGGGGTGACCACCGGATGTACCCTCGCCGGATGAAAACGGCGGCGATCATCCTCGCCGGAGGAAGCGGCTCACGGGTCCAGCAGGCGGTCAACAAGGTGTACCTGCCGATCCGGGAGCGGCCGGTGCTCGCCTACTGCCTGGAGACCTTCGAGCGGGCACCTTCCATCGACCGGGTGGTGCTGGTGATCCGCGAGGAGGACCGCCAGCAGGCCGAGCAGGTCCTCTCCGAGATCCCCGTCTCCAAGGTCACGGACGTGGTCGAAGGCGGACCCACCCGTCACCGCTCGGAGATGGCGGGCCTCGACTGCCTCGCCCCCGCCATCGAGGCCGACGAGGTGGAGCTGGTGGCCATCCACGACGGAGCCCGGCCGTTCATCACCCTCGACCTCCTCGAGGAACTGATCGCGGTGGCCGCCGAGCACGGCGGGGCGGTCCCGGGCCTGTCGGTGGAGGCGCCGCTGTACCGGATCGGCGATGCCGACGTCGAACCGCTCCCCGAGGCTTCCCTGCGGCGGATGCAGACCCCGCAGGTGTTCCTCGCCCAGCCGCTCCTCGTCGCCTATCGGGCGTCGATCGCGGCGGGGTTCGAGGGAGTCGACACCGCCGAGACCATCGAGCGCTTCACCGACCTGCCGGTGGAGGTCGTCGAGGGGGACCCCCGCAACATCAAGGTGACCTTCATCGAGGACTTCTTCCAGGCGGAGGAATGGGCCGTCGATTGGGACAAGGGCCGCTGGCTGAAGTCCTGATCCCGCCTGCAACTTCGTGAATCCCGGGTTTGCGGACGCCGGTGCCCGCAACCACACTCACAATCGTGAGCATCCTGCACGAATGTGCGTCCGGGAGGGTGAGGCGATGACCGCCGATCAGCTCCTCCGCCGGGCCCGCCTCGCCGAGGCCGCCGAGCGCTATTACGTGATGGGCTGGTCCCAGGACGAGGTCGCCGACCACCTCGGCACCAGCCGCTCCAACGTGTCGCGGCTGTTGGACGCCGCCCGCCGCGAAGGGGTGATCCGCTTCGTGGTCGACCATCCGCTGCGCCGCCACCCCTCCCTCGAGGAGGCCATCAGCGAGCGTTGGGGCACGGGCCATGTGGCGGTCCTCGCCACCGACCAGCACAACCCGCTGGAGCTGGTGGGCAGCCTCGGAGCGCGTCGGCTGTTGGACCACGTCCGCGACGGCATCCGCATCGCCCTCGGTTGGGGGACGTCGGTTGAGGCGACTGTCACCCGGGTGGCGGTGGAGCGGCCAAGCCGGGTGGAGGTCGTGCAGGTGGGAGGAGACCTGGCGATGCCCACGTCGTCGTCGGGCCACCACCTGGTGCGGGAGCTCGCCACCCGCCTCGGCGGCCAGTACTCGTTCCTCCCCGCCCCCGTGCTGCTGGAGAGCCCGGGCCTGACCAAACAGATGCTGCAGGACCCGGTGATCCGCCAGCAGCTCGACCTGGCCCGCACCGCCGATCTCGCCGTCGTCGGCATCGGCCTCCCGGGGCGGGGGTTCGCCGAGAAGGTGATCGCCGACGCCTACACGGGTGACAAGACCCCTGCCGCCGTCGTCTGCGCCCGCCTCGTCGACCACTCCGGCGAGGAGGTCCCCGGCCCTCTCCGGGAGCGGGTCGTCGCCCTCACCCTCGACGAGCTGCGGGCCATCCCCACCGTGATCGGGGTGGCGGCGGGACCAGAGAAGGCAGAGGCGGTGGTGGCCGCCCTCAACGGCGGCCTCATCGACGAGTTGGTATGCGACCAGGCGCTGGCCGCCGCCGCCCTGCGCCTGGCAGAACAGGAGAGTTGACCATGCCGAAACGTGACCCCACGACACCGGACGGCGCCCGCCGGTCGCTGCTGGTGATGTGGACGATCCGCAGGTTCGAGGAGGCCCTCGAGGAGCTGTTCGCCCGGGGCGTGCTGCACGGGACGATGCACCTGTCGATCGGCCAGGAGGCCGTCGCCGAAGGGGTGGCGGCAGCCCTCGACGAAGGCGACTTCATCACCTCCACCCACCGGGGCCACGGCCACGCCATCGCCCACGGCGCCGACCTGGAGCGGATGTTCGCCGAGCTGCTGATGAAGGACACCGGCTACTGCCGGGGCCGGGGCGGTTCGATGCACATCGCCGACGTCGCCGCCGGCAACCTCGGCGCCAACGGCATCGTCGCCGGTTCGATGACCATCGCCACCGGCGCCGCCTTCTCCCAGATGATGCAGGGCACGGGGAAGGTGGTGGCCTGCTTCTTCGGCGACGGCGCCGCCAACGAGGGGGCGTTCCACGAGTCGCTGAACCTGGCGGGGATCTGGTCGCTGCCGGTCGTGTTCGTGTGCGAGAACAACCAGTACGGCATGTCGATGGCGGTCGACAAGGCCACCGCCGGCGGCTCGATCGTGCGGCGGGCCGACGCCTACGGCATCCCCGGGGTGAGGGTCGACGGCAACGACGTCGTGGACGTGTTCCGCAACACCTCCGAGGCGGTCGCCCGGGCCCGCAGGGGAGAAGGGCCGATCCTGATCGAAGCGGTCACATACCGCTACCGGGGCCACTCCAAGTCGGACCGCAACCTGTACCGCACCGTCGACGAGATCGAGCAGTGGCGGAAGAGCCGCGACCCCCTCGACCGCTACGAAGCCCGGGTGATCGACGAAGGCTGGCTCACATCCGACCAGCTGGAGGAGTGCCGGATCGAGGCGAGAGACGCCGTCCGCCGGGCGGTGGAGGCGGCCTTCCGTGCCCCCGACGCCGACCCCGCCGACCTCGTAGGAGCGGCCTATGCCTGAGACCATGACCTACGCCGCCGCTCTCCGGGCGGCGATGCGCCTGCTGCTCAGCCAGGACGAGCGGGTGTTCCTCGCCGGTGAGGACATCGGCGTCTACGGCGGGGCCTTCGGGGTCACCGACGGCCTGGTCGCCGAGTTCGGGGAGGAGCGGGTGCGCGACACCCCGATCTCCGAAGAGGCGATCGTCGGTCTCGCGGTCGGGGCCGCGATCACGGGGATGCGCCCCATCGTCGAGATGCAGTTCTCCGACTTCGTCGCCAACGCCATGGACCCCCTCGTCAACCAGGCCGCCAAGCTCCACTTCATGTACGGCGGCAACGTCACGGTGCCGATGATCGTGCGGGCCCCCGGCGGGGGCGGCACCGGGGCCGCCGCCCAGCACAGCCAGAGCCTGGAGGCGTGGTTCGCCCACGTCCCCGGCCTCAAGGTGGTGCTGCCGGCCACGCCCCAGGACGTCCACGACCTGCTCCTCGCCGCCTACCTGGACCCCAACCCGGTCGTGTTCTTGGAGCACAAGCTCCTCTACAAGACCGAAGGCCCCGTCGAGCTGCGCTCGCGGGCCGAGGACACCCCGGCGCGGATCGGGGAGGCCAAGGTGCTGCGGGAGGGCACGGACCTGACCATCGCCGCCTATTCGATCATGACACCCCGGGCGCTGGAGGCCGCCGACGGGCTGGCGTCCGCCGGCATCGAAGCGGAGGTGATCGACCTGCGCACCGTCCAGCCCCTCGACATCGACACGGTGCGGGCCTCGGTGAAGAAGACCGGGAGGCTGCTGGTCACCCACGAGGCGCCCCAGCCCGTCGGGGTCGGGGCGGAGGTCGTGGCCGGCGTCTGCGAGTCCGACGCCCTCGACTACCTGCTCGCTCCGGTCGCCCGGGTGTGCGGCCAGCCGGTGCCGATGCCGTACGCCCGTGAGCTGGAACGTGCCGTCATCCCCCAGGTGGAGGACGTCGAGGCCGCCGCCAAGGAGCTCGTGAACGCATGAACGAACCCCGCGACATCCGCCTGCCGGCCCTGTCCGCCCAGATGGAGGAAGCCGTCCTCCTGGAGTGGCGGGTGGCGGCCGGCGACCACGTCGAACAGGGCCAGCCTCTCGCCGAGATATCGACCGACAAGGTCGACATGGACCTCGAGGCGCCGTTCTCGGGGACCATCCACGAGCTCGTCGCCTCCGAAGGCGACACGATCCCCGTCGGCGGGGTCCTCGCCACCGCCATCCCCGACGAAGAGGACCTCCTCGGCGGGCTCAGCCTCGGCGACGAACCGGCGGCCGACACCGCCTCCGCGCCCGAAGACCGCCCGGCCGACGACGCATCTTTCGGGACCGCCCCGCCCGCCGAGCCGGAGACGACCCCCACGGGCATAGTCGCCGCCTCCCCGGCTGCCCGGGCCCTCGCCCGCCGGCTGGGCGTCGACCTGACCGGCGTCACCCCGACCGGAAAACGGGGCCAGGTCACACCCGAAGACGTGCGGGCGGCCGCCGAGCGTTCCCAGGAAGCGACGGCGCCTGCCGCTTCTCCTGCCCGTGCGGCTGCGCCGGCCCCGGAGCCCGCCCCGGCCCCCCAGGGAGTCGACGACGCCCGTCGCCAGGCGGTGCGGCGGGCCACCGCCGAGATCATGGAGCGGTCCGCCGCCGTTCCCCAGTTCACGCTCTACCGCCAGCTCGTCCTCGATCGGGCGGCAGAGAAGCGAGGAGGCCGCAGCTGGACGACCGAGGTGGTGCGCGCCATGGCCGAGGCGCTCCGCTCCCACCCCGAGCTCAACGTCCGTTGGGACGCCGAGACGCGCACCGCCGTCGCCATCGACGGCGTCTCCGTGGGCCTGGCCGTAGACCGGCCCGGGGTGGGGCTGGTGGTGGCGACCATCGCCGACCCCGATCTGTTGGCGCCCGACGAGGCCGACGCCGCCATCCGGGCGCTGGTCGACCGGGCCCGGACGGGAAAGCTCCGGCCCGAGGACATGGCCCCGGTGTCGATCACCCTCTCCAACCTGGGTGGTCTCGGGATCGACCGGTTCAACGCCCTGCTGGTCCCCCCGCAGGCGGTGATCCTGTCGATGGGCACGGTCCGGCCCCGGCCGGTCGTCACCGGCGACGGCGGCCTGCGGGCGGCCCTCACCTGCGAGGTGGGGTTGACGGTCGACCATCGGGTGGCCGACGGCGCCGACGGCGCCCGCTACCTCGACTCGTTGGCGGCGATAGTGGAGGCGCGCCGCTAGGACGCCGCCGCCAGGATCCGGCGCACCTCGGCGGGGTCGTCGGCGGCGAGGCATTCCCGGGCCAGCTCCCGGCAGTTCTCCCGGGACAGGGCCCGGATGCGGCTCTTCACGATCGGGACCGAAGGCGGGCTCATCGACAACTCGTCGACGCTGAGGCCCACCAGCACCGGCGTGGCGAGGGGGTCGCCGGCGAGCTCCCCGCACACCCCCACCCAGCGGCCCTTCTCGTGGGCCGCCTCCACGACCTGGCGGATGAGACGCAGCACCGCCGGGTGCAGGGCGTCGGCGAGCGGCGCCACCACCGGATTGGTGCGGTCCACCGCCAGCGTGTACTGGGTGAGGTCGTTGGTGCCGATCGAGAAGAAGTCCACCTCGTCGGCCAGCAGGTCCGCCATCAGCGCCGCCGAGGGGACCTCGATCATCACCCCGACCTCGATGTCGGTGGCCCGTTCGATCCCGGCCCGGTCCAGCTCGGCTTCCACCTCTTCGAGGATCCGGCGGGCGGCCCGCACCTCGGCGGGCGACGCCACCATCGGGAACATCACCTGCACCGTGCGCCCCGCCCCCGCCCGGAGGATCGCCCGCAGCTGGGTGCGGAAGATCTCCGGTTCGGCCAGCGTCAGGCGGATGCCGCGTTTTCCGAGGAACGGGTTGAGCTCGGGGGCGATCTCGACGGCCGGCAGCTGCTTGTCGCCGCCGACGTCGAGGGTGCGGAACACGACCGGGCCGGTCGGGAACGGGCCCATGATCGCCCGGTAGGCCTCGACCTGCTCGTCTTCGTCGGGCAGGTCGGCGCGGTCGAGGAACATGAACTCGGTCCGCACCAGCCCCACCCCTTCGGCGCCAGACTCGGCGGCCCGGACGGCGTCTTCGACGCCTCCCACGTTGGCGACCACCTCGACCAGGTGCCCGTCGATGGTCGCCGCCGGCTCCTTGGCGTGGGCGATCGCCTCAGCCCGCTCCCGCTCCTGGCGTTCGATCTCCGCCCGGGCGGAGGCCACCTCGTCCTCGGAGGGGTCGAGCAACACGGTGCCGGCGTCCCCGTCGAGGACGGCGGTGGTGCCGGCTGTGGCGTCGACCTCGCCGATGCCGACGACGGCGGGGATGCCGAGGGAGCGGGCGAGTATGGCAGTGTGGGACACCGCCGAGCCGACCATCGTGCAGAAGCCCAGCGCCATCCCCGGTGGGATCAGCGCCGTGTCGGAAGGGGTGAGGTCGTAGGCGACGATGATCGACGGCTCCGACAGCCCGGACAGGTCGGGCTGTCCCACCCCCAGCAGCTCGCGGAGGATCTGGGTGCCCAGGTCGCGGATGTCGGCGGCGCGGGCGGCGAAGTACTCCTCTTCCATCGCCTCGAACTCGCCTGCCACCCGCTCGGCGACCTCGGCGACCGCCGCCTCGGCGTATGCGCCGCGGCGGATCTCCTCTTCGATCGGATCGGTGAGGGAAGGGTCCTCCAGGAAGAGGGCGTGGGCGGAGAAGATCTGGGCGGCGTCGTCGCCGATCTCGGCCCGGGTCTTCTCCTCGAGGCGGCCCAGATGGGCGGCGACCCGCTCCACCGCCTGGTGGAAGCGCTCCACCTCGGCGTCGGCGTCTTCGGGCTCCCCTTGGGGAAGCGGAGGCAGCTCGTGGCGGTAGAGGTGGATGGGGCCCACCGCCACGCCGCCGCTGGCGGCGACGCCTTTCAGCAGGCGGCTCATGCCAGTTCGGTCTCCACCAGCTCCACTAGGGCATCCACGGCTTGCTGGGCGTCGGGGCCCTCGGCGACGATTTTGATCTCGTGGTTCTGGGCGACCGCCGCCTTGATGACACTGAGTGGGCTCTTGGCGTCGGCGGCCTCGCCGTTGCGGGTGAGGTTCTGGACGGTGATCGTCGACTCGAACTCCTTGGCCTTGCGCACGAACAGCGCGGCGGGGCGGGCGTGCAGGCCGACTTCGTTGGTGACGACGACCGTTGCCTCGGCTCGATCCACTGTCTCTCCTCTATCTGTCGGGTAGGTGCAACGTGATGGTGGCCAATCGCTCCGCCGCTTCCAAGCGGGCGACGGCGTCGATGGCGGTCGACCCGGCCGCCACCACGCCTTCGCCGGCGACCACGCCGACTCCCGGCTCGGTCACTTCGGCGCCGAAGACGATGCGGCCGCAGCACTCGGCCAGGTCCCGGGACACGCTCTCGTCGACTCTCCGGTCGGCGGCAGCCAGCGCCATCAGCGCCGGGGGATGGGCCCACACCGCCGCCCCCACCGCGGCGGCTGCCCGGGCGAGAGGACCGGCGTCGGCGGGAACGGTCTCGAGGCTGCGGCCGTCGATCTCCGCTGCCATAGAGCCTTCCCGGGTGACGGCCACCGTCCGGTCGGTGCGGCGCACCGCCACCGTCGACGCCGCCGCGGTGCCCAGCCCGGTCGACACCAGGTAGTCGCGGGCCGAGCGGACGTCTTCGACCAGGGGTCGCTGGGCGGGGGAGGAATACAGCGTCTCTTCGGCGACGCGCCGCACCCTCCCCGGCTGCATCCTCTGGGCCCGGGCGACGGAGGAACGGATGGCGCGGTCGATGAAACGCGTGGTCATCCCTTGTCTAGTCCCAACCGAGCTGCATGTCCTGCAGGCGGCGGAGATGGACGATCGCCAGCGACTCGTCGACTTCGACCGCGTCCCGGGTTATGACCTCGCCTGCCTTCAGCGGCCGGGTGACGGTGGCGCCGGGGGCGAGGCCCAGCGGCAACATGTCGCCCGCCCGGGCCGCTTCGACGGTCTCGATCATCCCGTAGACGGTGAAGCCGCCGAGCCCGTCGATTTTCTCGCCTTCGTTCAGGTCGCGCTTGGCGACGGCCACCGACTCGGCCGTGGGGGGAGTGGTGGTGGCGATGACGGTCTCGTTGCGGAGCACCGCCCGGGCGATCGAATGCGGCGTCTCCAGGCTGGTCAGGTGGTACGGGCGGTAGAGGGCCCAGTAGGGGCCGGGGCCCATCGACAGGTACTCCAGGTCCCGCACCAGCTTGGGATGCTCGGTGCGGAACACCACGAACACCCCGGGGGCGACGCCCCGGCCGTATTCGACCACCCCGGTCCTCTCCAGGATCCCGCCGTCGGAGCGGGGCACGAAGGTGGTCGCCAACTCGGAGGGGCTGACGGCGGGTCCGTGCATGCCGGGCACGTCGGGGACGAAGCCGACGGCGTTGGCGAACGACGTCATCTCGACCATCGTCTTCGTGCCGTCGACGAACGACGCCAGCATCTTCGGGTTCATGTTCTGCTCGGCGGCGGCAGCGGCGACCGACTCGGGGGTGGCGGTGCGGTCGAGCGGGTTGTTCTTTCCCTTGCCGGCGCAGATCACCTCGAAGCCGAGGGAGGCGGCGAAGTCGTACAGCTCCATCGTGGCGCCGGGCTCGTCGCCCGAGGTGAGCGTGTAGACGACGCCGGCACTGTCGGCCATCTTGCGCAGCAGATAGCCGACGGTGGCGTCGGCCTCCACGTTCATCTGCATCACGTGGCGTCCGTGGAGGATCGCCTGGTAGGCGACCCACGCCCCCACGTCGGGGATGCCGGTCGCCTCGACGGTGATGTCGACCGGCGCCAGCCAGGCGACGTCGGGGGTGGTGGTCGCCACGCGGCGCCCCTCGGCCACGGCCTGGGCGCCGACGTCGGGGTCGTCGGTCTCGACGATCAGATCGGGCTTGACTCCCGCCGAGATCAGCACCTCGGTGGCACGCCCGGGGACGACGTCGCAGACCACGAAGGCGCGCATGCCGACCATGCCCTCCATCTGGGCGACCAGGCCTTCTCCCATCTGCCCGGCGCCGACGATCCCGACTTTGATCGGGTCTCCCTGCCGTTGGCGTTCTTTCAGTTCGGGCAGGAGCATCGATTCCTCCCAGATGTGATCCGCACCGTCATCCCCTCCTTCAGCTCGGGGACCGGCCCGGCTGTGACCGAGATGTCACCCGGCAGCTCGGCGGCGGTGAGCTCGTTGAACTTGACCACCAGGTGCCCGAGTTGGGCGAGGTTCTGGTTCGCCACGTCCCCGACGGCGGTCACCGAGTAGGTGGAGCCGTCGATTTCGAGCAGGTCCCCGGGCTCCACCGGGTCGTGGAGCTGGGCGGTGTGGGTGAGTACGGCGAAGTCGTGGAGCTCCTCGGGAGCGTCTTCTCCGAAGAAGATCAGCACCCCGTCGGCCGCGAACTCGGCCGCCATCTCCCCAACCGCGATGACGGTTGTCTCGTACTTGATCATTCGCTTGGTTCGTCGCGGCCGGCCCGGAGGCCGGGAGGGGGCACTTGCCCCTCCCGGCTCTCAGTCCTCGACGATCTCGATCGTCTCGACGGTCACCCCGGAGACGAAGTTCTCCTCGGTGATGAAACGCATCAGCGGCCCGGAAGGGCTGGCCCCGTGGATGTCGACGGTGAGCACGCCCTTCATCGGGTACACCCCGATGCGGGCGGTGCCTCCGCAGTCGATCACGGCGACGGCGATCTCGTCGAAGTCGGCCTTCGACTTGAACCCGTCGAAGGGGCGGCCTCCGCTCAGCTCGGCGATCCGGGCGGCGACAGGGTGGATGCCGCCGCCGGTCACCGAGTAGATGAGGTCCTTGCCGGGCTTGGGCTCGATGATGAAGCCCTTGCCCCAGCCCTTCGGCCCCGGCCACACCCGCACCTTGCGGTACGTGCCGGCCGGAGGCGGCTCGGGATGATCGAGCTCGGGCTCGGCCGCGCCCTGATCGGTCGGCTCGGCGACCTCCGCGGCGTCTTCCTGGGCAGGCGTCTCTGCGACGCCGCTCTTTTCGACTTGCTCTTCGGTCTGCTTCTTCCGGCGGAACAGGGGCACGGTCGATTCCTCCTAGGTCAGTTCGTGTAGAGGCCGGCGCTGAAGATCCAGCCGATGACCACGGCCAGTGGCCCGGTCACCATACGGCTGAACAGGACGGCGGGCACGCCCACCTCGACGGTCTCGGGTTCCGCTTCGCCGAGGGCCAGGCCTACCGGGATGAAGTCGCAACCCACCTGCGGATTGATGGCCCACAGGGCGGGCAGGGCCATCGTCGGCGAGATGTTGCCCATGCCGATCTGGGTGCCCAGCAGCACGCCGATCACCTGGGCGATCACCGCACCGGGCCCGAGCAGGGGCGACAGCACCGGCAGGCCGATGATCACCGACAGGACCAGGAGGCCGATGACGTTGTTGGCGAGCGGCGAGAGCACGTTCGCCAGCCAGTCGCCGATGCCGGTCTCGATGATGACGCCGATCAGGAAGGCGATGAACGCCATGAACGGCAGGATGTTCTTGATGACCTGGTCGATCGTGTCGCGCCCCGCCTGATACAGGGTGCCGACGACCCCGCCGACCGCCTTGCCGATTCGAGTGAGAAGCTGGTTCACTGCTCGATCCTCCTCTCTCAGGCGGCCTGGGCGGCCGTGTCCTGGCGGGCCCACATGATCTTGGTGATGCGCTCGGTGACCAGCCCGCGGATGTAGATGACGATGAAGCCGGTGATCAGGTACCGGATGGCGAGGTCGCCCAGCGGCAGACCCAGCTGCTCGATTCCGGTGGCGATGCCCAGCCACACGAACAGCTCACCCGGGTTGACGTGCGGGAAGATGCCGAGGGGCGGGTGCACCATCGACACCGCCGAGTCGTAGAACGCCGGCTTGTACCTCTCCGGCAGGAACTGGCCGTTCGTGTAGCACATCGGGTTCGTCAAGAAGAACACCGACAGGAACGGCCAGATCAGGTAGCGGATCGGGGTGTAGGCGAACCCTTCCCGGCCCGCCCATTCACCGAACTTGTTCACGCGTTCCGGCCCGATCAGGGCGATCAACGCGTTCACTGCGGTGAGGAGCACCACCAGCATGGGGATGATCCCGGTCACCAGGCCGACGAAGGTCTCGCCGCCTGCCCGGAACCAGCTGATGAACTCCTCAGCTGCCGCTGCTAGAGCGTCCAGCATCCTTCCTCCTCTCGGATCGATACCTCCTCACCCCGTTGCGGGGTGCTCCGTCCCGGTCGGGCGTCACTCCGAGCCCTCCCTTTCGTCCGATCCGGGCGAAGACTTGGCCAGCTTCTGGCGGATGAAGCCGGCGGCGTGATCTAGGGCCTTCCAGGTCTTGGGCGAGACACCCTGCGGCGGGTCGCCCTTTCCGATGTCGTCGAGGTGCATTCCCTCGAGCTGGGGGAGGTCCTTCATGTCGGCGAAGACAGTGAACCCGCTGAGGTATCCAGCGGCCGTGACCCGCTGGTGGAGGTCGGTCACCAATACGGCGTAGGTCTTGCGGCGGTAGTTGGTGCCGGCGAGCCCCACCGCCATCTCGGTCCCTCTGCGTCGCATCTCCTGGCTGCGTCGGTGGAAGCGCCGCATCTGCCAGTTGGACATGAAGATCTGCAGCAGCCACGCCCCGACGAGGACGACGAGCAGGGTGATCGTGGTGCGGTCCATCAGCCTGCCCTCGCCGCCGACTCGCGGTGGAGCGTGAGGACGTCGTGGGCGGCCGCCGAGTCGGTGATCAGCACGTCGAGGTACCCGGCCCGCAGCACGGCCAGGATGGCGGCGGCCTTGGAGCGGTTGCCGGCCACGCCGATCACGGTCCCGTTGGCGGCCACCTCGTCGGGCCGGAGGGCGATCACCCGGTGGTTGTAGGGGCTGTCGACGATCCGTCCCCGCTCGTCGATGAGGAAGCCGAGGAAGTCGCCCACGATGCCCTGCTCGCGCAGCGCCGGGACGATGTCTTCGGTGAAGTACCCGGCCCGCACCAGCCCCGACACCCGGGAGTCGATGGCGCCGATGCCGAAGATCCCGACCTCGGCGGAGCGGGCCAACGTCAGGGTGTTGGCGATGGTGCGGTCGGAGAGGAGATCGGCGGCGGTCTCCTCGTTGGAGACGATCAGCGGGGCGGCGAGGTAGCGGAAATCGCCGGCGAGTTTCTCGGCCAGGTCCCGGGCCAGGTTGGAGCCGTCGATGCCGGGGTCGCCGTCGCCCACCGATCCCATCACCTGGAGCACGGTGACACCCTCCAGCTGGATCTGGGGCATCGCCCGCACCACGCTGTGCAGGGCCGCACCCCAGCCGATCGCCACGTCGATGCCCGAGCGGAGCCGCCGCTGGAGGGCGATGGCGCCGAGACGGCCGAGGCGGCGCAGGGTCATCTCCCAGTCGAGCTCGTCGGAGACGAGGACCCGCGCCTCGGACAGCCCGAAGGTCTCCTGGAGCTCTTCTTCGAGGCGGGTGTCGGTGCGGAGGGGGACCTGGACCCGGATCTGGACGAGGCCCTTCTCCCGGGCCTCGTTGAGCAAGCGGGACACCATCGACCTCGACTTGCCGATCCGGCGGGCGATCTCGCTCTGGTCGAGGTCGTCCTCGTAGTACCAGGTGGCGATCTTTCCCAGGTATTCGAGACGTTCGTCTTCTGTCACCACGCCCCAGTTCACAGATGTGAATCAGCCACGCACTTGTGTGCGGTCGGCCGGGAAGGTAGGAGAAGGTTTTCCAAGGGTCAACTCATCGATTCACAAAGGTGAATCGACACCGGGCGAGGTCAGTGCCGGGATCGTCCCCGGACACAGGATCCCGCCCGGGCATAGGATCGGCACCGGAACCGACAGGAGGGGTGGCCCCGATGGCCAACATGGTGGAAGAGATACTGGGCCAGATCGATCCCGACGAGCTCGCCTCGCGTGTCGGGACGGATCCGGAGACGGCGATGGACGCCGCCCGCAAGGCGCTGCCGGCCCTGCTCGGCGGCCTCGACCTCGAAGTGCAGGGCGGCAAGGCCGACGCTCTCGCCGCCGCCGCACTCCAGGACCACGAGGGACGCCTCGACCAGCCGAACCCGCTGGCGAGCGTCGACCCGGCGGAGGGCCAGAAGATCCTCGGCCACATGTTCGGCGACCGGCTGGGGACGGTCGAACAGCGCCTGGGCGGAACCAGCCAGGCCGGGTCGTCGATCTTCTCGAAGCTGCTGCCGATCCTCGCTCCGCTCGTGATGTCCTGGCTGGCCGGCCGCATGCGCGGTGCCACGAAGCCGAGCGGTGGTGGTGGCGGCGGCGGGGGGCTGGACGACCTGCTCGGCGGTGGCGGGCTCTCGGACATCCTCGGGGGCCTGCTCGGCGGGGAGAAGGAGTCCGCCAGACAGTCGATGCCCGACCTCGGCGGCCTCTTCGACATGTTCGGCGGAGGATCCGGCGACGACAAGGGCGGTCTGCCCGACGTGGGGGATCTCTTCGGGAAGCGCTGAGCCTACGGGCGGTGCCGGCGAGCGGGGCCGACGAAAGCGGCCGCGAACACCGCCAGCGCCGCCAGGTAGACGATCCGGCCCCGGCCCAGGTCGGTGAAGGTGCGGACCCCGGCGAGGAAGGCGGCCGCCGGGTAGGCGACCAGGGCCAGCGCCGGCAGGAACCTCCTCTGGGGGAACACCGCGTACCAGGCCGCCAGCACGGCCAGAAACGCCAGCCAGGCGGCGGTGAACCGACCGCTGAGCCCGGCGAGCTCGAACGGGACCAGCACCGACGCCGCGGCCGGCTCCACCCAGAACAGGATGCCGATCCCCGTCAGCGCCCCGGCCAGGCCCAGGACCACCTCCGAGCGCTCGGTGTCGTCGGCCACGACTTCGGATCCCCGCAAGGCCCCCAACAGGGCTCCCCACCACGCCGGGGCCGCCCCGAAGACGACGACCCACGACCAGGCCTGCCAGCGAGAGAAGTCGAACGACCCCAGATGGAGCGGGATCGCCGCCAGCGTGGGCAGGGTGAGGGCGAGGCTGGCCGCCAGCAGGCTCCGCACCTGCTCGTGGGGCAACCGGGCGGCCACCGCGAACATCACCGCCGAAGCCAGGTAGAAGCCGCCGACCAGCGCCGCCAGCGGCGGCGGCCCCAGCTCCCACGCGAAGTAGACGCGGGTGGCGTCGGGGAAGGTGAAGAGGGCGGCGCCGGTCAGGGCAGACGCGACCGCCACGGCCAACAGGCCGATGCGCGCCCAGACGACCGCGGTGGTGGGGGTGGGTTCCGCCCTGACAGCCACAGCCGGACCTTATCGGGCGAGCTCGATGCGGGCTCGAGGATTCGTCAGGTGCCCCACACGGGCGGCGGCTCCAGCGTGCCTTCGGTGAAGAACCAGTACTCGCGGAGCCGTCGGCACAGGCCGGACTCGTCGAAGTGGAGCAGCAGGCACCCGGCGAGAGTCGTCGGGTTGCCCTCGACTGTCATGTTGGTCCAGAACTCGACCATCGCCCGCGATCCGTCGGCGATGGGCTCTCCCATCCGGACGCGCACGTCGCTCTGGGTGGCGGTGGCGTCTGCCCAGTATTCCCTCACCCCGTCGCGTCCCCGATGGGGCTCGCCGTAGACGTAGTCCAGGTACTCGGCGTCTTCGGTGAACAGGGAGGCGGCGGCTTCGGGGTCGCGTTCCTCCCATGCCCGCCGGTACGACTCCACCCATTCGTCCAATCGCATACCAACACCTCCGCTCTGGTCGGGCGAGCATAGGCCGTCACCGACGGGCGCCGCCCCGGTAGGCGGCCGCCACCGACACCACCGTGGCCCCGTCGGCTTCCAGCGCCCGGGTGATCGCCTCCAGGGTGGCTCCGGTCTCGATGACGTCGTCGACCACCACCACCCGGCTGCGCGGGGCGCCGCACGTGACGAACGACCCGGCGAGCACCACCTTCCGCTCGACCGGCGTCAGCCGCTTCGCCTCCGGTGTCGGCCGGAGCTTGCGGACCAGCCCCGGCACGAAGGGGATGTCGAGGATGTCGGCGATCATCTCGGCGAGGATGTAGGGGAGGGAGTAGGGGCGCTTCCTTTCTCCGTCGGGCACCGGCACCACCGCGTCGGCCCGGCGGATCCCCGGGTGGAGGCGCATGGCCCGGGCCATCCGGCGCCCGAGCTGGCGGGCGGCGCCGAGATCGCCCACGCCCCGGCGCGGCTTGGCCTGGCGGAGGAGGCCCGACCACTCTGATCGCCCCTCCTCGGGTGCGTGGGGATGGAACGCCCAGAACTCGCCCACCGGGGTGGGCACGGGGTACGCCTCGGACGCGAAGCGGAGGAAGCGGTCGACGTCGTGGTGGCGGCCGGCTTCGACCAGGACCGTCACCTCGTCGTGCGACGTGGACAGGTCGAAAAGAGGAGCGATGTCGGCGAGCCGGGCGGCGACCTCGGAGGAGGCCGGGCCGCGCAGGCTCACCTGCCAGCGGCCGTCGTCGGCTTCGCGCAGCTCGTAGGAGAGGTGTCCCGGCGCGTCGGCGCGCGTGCCCCGGTCCCGCCTCTGCTCGAAACTCATTCTCACCCCCTCGGCGGAATGCGCGCAGAATCCGCGTATTCCATCGGCTTCGACGCCGGCTCTGCTGACTAGATCGATCGACCTAGATCGCAGATACGAGTCGCGGCGTCATTCCCCCCGGTTCTTCCCGACCCCAGCCGATCGGCAGTGCTAGCGTCGCTGCAAACGCTTGCTGAACAGGAGTCGTTCTTTCGGATGAACCTCGATGCCTTTCTCGTCCAGGCGTTGAACGGCCTCAGCTTCGGGGCGCTTCTCTTCCTCCTCGCCAGTGGTTTCACCCTCGTCTTCGGGCTGATGCGCATCGTCAACCTGGCGCACGGCGCCCTCTACCTGGCCGGCGGGTATGTGGGCATCGTCACCGCGGTCGCCACTGGCAACTTCCTCTTCGCACTGCTTGCCGGTGCTCTGGCGGCCGCTCTGCTCGGGCTCGTCTCCGAACGGGTGCTGCTCCGGAGGGTGCGGGGCTTGGAGCTGCCCGAGGTGCTGCTCACGGTCGGCATCGGACTGGTGATCGCCGACGTGGCTCTGGCGATCTTCGGGGGCAACCCCCAGTCGCTGACCCCGCCCCGGTGGCTCTCCGGTGCCCTCGACCTGGGCTTCATCGCCTATCCCCGCTACCGGTGGTTCGTCATCGGTCTCGCCGTGCTGGTGGGTGTCGGCCTCTACTTCGTGCAGAACAAGACGAGGGTGGGGGCGATCATGCGCGCCGGTGTCGACGACCGGGAGATGACGGGGATGATGGGCATCAACGTCGATCGGGTCTTCGCCTGGCTGTTCGTCTTCGGGGCGGCGTTGGCCGGCCTGGCGGGCGTTGCCGCAGCGGGCCAGCTGACCATGCGCCCCGGAGCCGACACCGAGATCCTCCTGTTCGCCCTAGTGGTCGTCATCGTCGGCGGCTTGGGGAGCGTCACCGGGGCGGCGGTGGGCTCCGCTCTCATCGGCCTCATCGACTCGTTCGCCAAGGTGTGGATCCCCGAGCTGTCGTACTTCGCGGTGTTCGCGCCGATGGCCGTGGTGCTGGTGTTCCGGCCCCGGGGGCTGTTCGGGCTTCCCCAGATCTCGGAGGCGCCGCCACCGCTGCGAGCCGACACCAATGGCAGGCTGAGCGGCAGAACCACGGCAGTGCTCACCGCCCTCGGCCTGGGGGCGATATATGCCGCTCCCTATGTACTCCCGCCCTTCCTGGTCTCTCTCCTCACGCTGGTGTTCATCTCGGGCTTGCTCGCCACGAGCGTCAACCTCCTCGCCGGGGAAGCGGGACTGGTCTCGATCGGCCACGCCGGGATCGCGGCCGCGGCCGGATACGGGATCGCCTGGGCGACGGTGAACGGGATGGGGGTGGGGGCGAGTCTCGCCATCGCGCTGGTGCTCGTCCTGGCGGTGTCGGCGGTCTTCGGCCTCACCACGATGAAGACGAAAGGAATCGTCTACCTGATGATCACCCTGGCCCTGGGCATGGTCTGCTACGGCCTGGCCTTCCGCCTGTCCAACATCACCGGAGGCCAGAACGGACTCAAGGGGATCGCCCGCCCGCCGCTGTTCGACGCGTGGTGGCAGTTCTACTA